>Ga0265798_10000454_pt1 | contig 69426 bp, 78 predicted proteins | sample P3T30metagenome_FD_192430 | JGI IMG/M metagenome (GOLD analysis project Ga0265798, IMG submission 192430) | Plant litter microbial communities from East Loma Ridge, Irvine, California - P3 T30 | ecosystem: Environmental > Terrestrial > Plant litter > Unclassified | place: USA: California... | reverse complement strand
GCTCGTTGAGCTCTGGCCGTTGTATAGCCCGAGTGCTAGCGAATGAGTGTTGATAGAAGAGGTCTGGGCGAATACACCAGGTGACGGCTGGTTGCAGGCAATGTAGACGATTCCTGACAAGATTGTGGATTCGGGGAAACATCGTTGTAGCGGTGCTTCAACCCCTACGCCATTCTGTGCTGACACAAGCACAGTCTTTTTACCGACAACGCTAGAGAGTGCGCCATATGTGGTGGATGAAGTCGCTTTGTTGGCGCAGACGACGTAGTCGAAAGAAACATGGCGAAGGTCGAATGGAGATCGGGAGACTCGAGCCGGTTGGAAATGCCCGCCACCCCAGATAGCGGTACGTGTTGTGATTCCATTCCTTCGTACAGCCTCGTAGTTGGAACGACAGATCACCGAAACTCGTACTTGAGGATGTTGTGCTAGCCTCCAACCAAGCACTGCGCCAACCGCTAGATAGAGAGTGTCAGTATTGTCCGTGTAAGATATCGATTGGAAAAAACGAACCGCCTGTGCCAAATACCAGAACTTCACGACGCGGCGGTAGTACGGCTTGCATTTTGGGAACGTGCAGATGCAGAAGGAAGATGAGAACGAAGGAAAGAATGGTTCACAGCGCAATGATAGGAACCCAACATCTTTGAGACTTGCTGGACTGTTGGCACCGGTTTCCAGGGCCCTCGTGTTGACAGTTTGTGTGTCAGTAATTAGCCGTGTTCGTAGATCACTATTCCAGAGCGTACACATGGTACTCAGCCCTGGTAGTACTGTGGTTCATACATAATTTGACGGGTAACGGCTGGAGCGAATGAGTATGGTGTCAGTGCGCCCTGTCATTGCAGTGAGTGTGTAGTAGATGCGTGTCTGAAAATTGGTCCAAACACCAGATTCCAAGGAGTCGCAAGACGGCGGGTCAACGTCGCAATTAAACCTACAAGCCTTCGTCGGTGACCCTTGGCCTTTCCCAGGAGGCATGGTATATATTGGAGGAGTTGTAAGCTATACAAGGCGTGGTGATAATGTTCCGTGCGTAGCTTCCGGCTCACAAGAGACACGTGTGGGGAGTGAATTACACTCAGGGTTAGGGTACTCTTCCATGTCCTTCCCTAACTCCTGCAGCCTTAGACAATCCTTACCATCTCGAGACTGAGACATGTCGAACATACTGAACGGGTCGACACCACACGGACTTCGCCATCCAGGCAAAACATCGACATCTCGCTACACAGGTCGTCATTCAGCTACACAGATCAACATCTAGCAACACAGATCATCATCTAGCTACTACACAGATTAGCACGTGTAGCGAAAATGTGGCGAAGGTGTAACAGAAGTCTCGAGGTTCGCTGCTGTTTCGCCGTGAGACATCCTCAAAGCCACGGCCCAGGACGGCTGTTGCAGCAATGTGTAGGCATCTTTGCCAGAGTTCACCAACGTTCGACCTTCTGGAAATGCCACTTCGGGTTGATCTCTCCGGGGCCGGGCCACTTTTCTGCATGTCGCCCTTAGCACAAGCAGTCGCCCCTTGATTGATCATCGCAGATATTTCTCGGGCTATATCATAAAGCACAAGCCCCAAACCAAGACAGACCTGTTCAGCAATCTTGCATTCATCCGTCGACTCGTAACACTGAAGAAACCTCCTTACGATCATGAAGCGCAAACGTACCGACTCCATCTCTGAGGAGAATGCACGCGGAAGCAAGGTCCCGAAGATCCCAAATACCTTACTCGGACTTCTGGAGCGTGCGGCGGCCAGATGGCCTGACAATGGCATCAGAATATGCCAGCGTGTGGCCGATGACCTCGGCGAGTTCATGAGCTATCCCCAATTACTGGTAGAAGCCAAGGTAAGTTCACCTGTAACGCATCTTTAATGAGCCCGACCACTGACAGCTGTCAAGGAATGTGCTCGAACGCTCCTCTCAAGAGGCCTTGTGGTTCCGCGCGAACCAGCAGTTTTGTACTTTGAAGACAACCGCGCAAGCGTTGTATGGTATTGGGCCACTGTCATTGCTGGTGCTATACCTGCTTTGCTTCCTCCCATGAAAGGCGAATCGATCACACAGACCAACTTCCTGGCTCACGTTAGCGGACTACTCAAGCGACCACCAATCTTGACTTCCAAAGCCTTCGCAACCACCTTTGAAGGCCCCCAAGACAACTTCAGAGTGTTCTTCGTCGAAGACATATCACCCGACTCCGACCACAAGCTCGGGACCGAGCTGTGCGATCCTGGCCCAGGGCGCGAGCATGATGCAGCGACGCTTCTATTCACAAGTGGGAGCACTGGACCTTCAAAGGCCGTCGAATTTACGCATGCCCAATTGGTCGCTTCCAGTCAGACCAAAGCACAAACGAACAACATGGATTCCAGCAAGGTGTTCCTTTCCTGGATTTCATTTGATCACAGTGTTTCGATTTGTGAGTTGCACCTTCATGCCATGTTCGTCGGTGCCAATCAAGTCATGATGACTTCCTCGGAGATGGTCAAAAATGCCGCCGGTTTCTGGGACGCGATGTCTTTCCACAAGATTGCATACACTTTTGCACCCAATTCTTTCCTCGCCTCAGCCAATGCCGCATACGAAGACGACACGGAAGCAGCTTTGGACAAGCTCGACTTCTCGCATCTCGAAATCTTGTTCTGTGGTGGTGAAGCGAACAAAGTCAAGACTCTCGAGAAGACCGACATCATCCTCAGCCGACATCGTGGCCGACCGCATGCCATCACGCCGGTCTACGGCCTGAGCGAGACGTGCTCTGCGATTTTCTACAACAGGATATCGCCACAACACGACGTTGAGCAAGGTTACACCTTTGCATCTGTCGGCTCAATATTGCCAGGGAACAGTATTCGGCTAGTCGATGGCAAATCAACAGACGTCAAAGTTGGCGAAGTCGGCGCTATCCAGCTGAAGGGTCCCCTGATCTTCCAGAAGTACTACAATAACGAGGCTGCAACACATGAGTGCATGACCGAAGATGGCTGGTTCGACACAGGCGACACGGGTCGGATAGACCAATCTGGAAGTTTGTGCATTGTCGGCCGCACCAAGGAAGTCCTCATTATTAACGGACAGAACTACTCCTCCTTTGACTTGGAATACGCCGTCGAAACTTCAGTGCCTGGACTGAAAGGCGGCTACACAGCGACTTTCTCTGTGTGGCTGGAGGAGACTGAAGCAGAGACGGAGGATCTTGCTATACTCTTCAACGCTGAGGACAAGTTTGCCGAGGACAAGGCTGCTTTGAGAAATCTCGCCGACAAAGTCACTGACGCTGCTACAAAGTTCTGTGGGAAACGGCCAGCAATCGTCATACCCGTTCCAGTATCCTGTCTTCCCAGGTCTTCGATCGGTAAGCTTTCGAGAAGTCAGCTGAAGAAGTCTCTTCTCGCCGGCCATTTCGATCCCTACAAGATTCAAGCACCAGAGGATCAGCTCGCCATCAACGACAACGCAGGACTAAGTCCCGAGCTGTGCGACGCAGTCAAGCAGGTTGTGCGCAGTACGACAGCGGCAGTCAACACGAACACAACTCTGGCGTCCTTGGGTATTGACAGTCTAGGGCATCTTCGACTAAAAGCTGCCATCGAACGCGCAATTCCAACAGCACCTAAGCTTTCCCTTGCCCGCCTTGTAGGTTGCCGCACCCTTGGCGAAGTTGATGCATACCTTTCGAGCGTGACCTCTACGAACTTGGTGTACGACCCAATCGTGGAGCTGGCGCCCCGAGGCTCCAAGCCTACTCTTATCCTCGGACATCCTGGAAACGGGGAGGTGTTGCTCTGGCTTCCACTGCTCCCTTACCTTCCAGACCGACGCATTCTTGCACTGAGGGCCCGTGGATTCGAAGAAGGCGAAACGCCGTTCGACTCGTTAGACGACATGGTGACCGCCTATCTAGCTGCGATCAAGAAATCGGAACCTCAGGGACCCTACTGCCTGTTCGGCAGATGCTTCGGCGGAATCCTCGTCTTCGAACTAGCCAAGCGACTCAAGGCTCAAGGCGACGAAGTGTTGTTCTTGGGCAGCATTGACGCACCAGCGCAGCCTTCCAAATTCCTCACTGCTTACAAACAGGAGAAGAACACCAAGATCTTAGACCTCTTGAGGTATCTCAAAGTCATCACGCTGGAGCAGTATCAAGAGTGGGGTATCGAACTGGCACACCTGGGGCCCGAAGAGTTCCCAGAAGCCGTCCTTCAGCAAGTGCCTAGCTTGGGCAAGTCCGGACTGTCACTTCCTAAGCTCCGCAACTGGATAGCCATTGTCATGAGCCTGTACTCCTTAGTACAAGAATACACGCCGCAGGGTCAGGTTGGTGCCCTGGACGCTTTCTCCAGAGGCGCCCCTTCTGGCTCCGGTTGTGAAGACCTGGAGTGGCATGACAAGTGGATGAATGAATGGAACGACTTGATCATCCAAGACCCGGAAGATCGTGTCGCTCTCCAGCTTGGTGGATCGACTGGTTCAGGAGCTCTCCGTTATCACCATATACATTCTGAAGTCGGAGAGGATGAGGCCGATTATCCCGCATCGCTGGGTCCGATCTTGAGCGAGTGCATTGGTCGGCGGGAGGCCGAAAGAGAAGCCAGGCTTGTCGAAAGCTAGTCCAACATGAAATGATTGGGAGTGAAATTTGCAAGATTGATTTACGGCAGAGCACAGTGCCATGGAATGGCGTTGGACATGAGAGCAATGGCGTTATGAGCGATGTCAATTTCAATAATTTCGTAAAGCATCGTACACATCATGGCAACGCTCCTACACCTCACCTCCACAAGCAAGATGACGCTCACCCTCAACCGTGGTCCAAGAGAACATTTCCTCCTCGCTGATCGCGCCGATGTTTCGTGGGCGGAGAGCAGCGGTCGAGTTGCCAGGTAAGGTACTGTTACCCTTGGGGATGAGCTCGTGACCTTCAGTGGCAAGAGTAGCGAGGACATGAGCAGCTGCCTTGGCGTTGATGGTAAGCGTCGTCGGGTTGGAGTTGTTGTAAGTATCACAAGCCTGGTGGTAGCAAGGGTCCTGAGCCACGCCAGTACCAGTGTGCAGGCCGCCGACGGGCTTGTTGAGAGTGGACATGAAGGAAGCATAGTCGCTGCCGCCGGTGAACACAGCTGCGGTGACGTTAACGCCCTTGCTGGTGAGGTGGTCGACAAAGAGCTTCTCGATGACATCAGATCCAGGAGCGCCGGCCAAGCCGTGAGTACTACCATCACCATCAAAGACACCAAAGTAGCCGCGCGAGACCATGTCGAAGTTCAGGTACAACAGAATGTTGTCTGCCTCTGCGGTGTTGTTGAGCTGAGTGGTGTAATACCTGGAGCCAACCAGACCGTTCTCCTCAGCACCCCACCACGCAAGGCGAATTTTGTTGCGGAACTCTAGCTTTTGGAGGCCTTTGAAGATTTCGAGAAGAAGGGTGCTACCGCTGCCATCATCGTTGATGCCGGCGCCAGCTTTCACGGAATCGAGATGGGCGCCGAGCATGATGACGTTGCCCTCGTCACCGCCCTTTGACTCTGCAAAGACGTTTTGGGTGATCCTCTCCTCGACGATCTGAGTGTGCTGGAAGTAGGCTTCGATCTCCTCTCCAGCCTCAAGCCTTGCCGCCAAAGCCTCGCCGTCATCCTGGTTGATGAAACCGCTCGGGCGGTAACCCACAGGATCCGGAGCAGAGAGAGTACCGCCGGTGACAAGTGTGGGTACATTGTTGTAGAGAATCACATTGCTTGCACCAGCAGCCACGGCTGCACGGATTTTACCCGCAAGCGTTGTGGCATCAGGACAGAGACCACGCTGAACAAGGACCATCTTGTCAGTGACGTCGAGTCCTTCGTAACCAGCTGCCGTGCAACCTGCGTCGCCACTGGGCCCCAATACCAGCGGTGCTGTCAATCCCTCGGCTGTTGTCGAGGGGCTGTAGGTTGGGCCGAATACATAATAGTCAGTTTCGTCGACGCGGAACGTGATGGACACGACGTCGTTGTACAGCGCCGGAAAGTCCTGTGTCCAGCTATCATAGGTCTTCGAATCGGAGATCTTGGACATGACATAGTCGACAGAGGCGTCATAGCCTGGGAGGCCGAATGCCCTGTTGCCACCGTTGGCAGTGGCAATCTCATCCAGACGCTCAAGGTTCTTCATCAGACTGAGATATCGTGTTAGCGCAAACGCCACGGTGTCCATGTTTATAAGATCATTACCCTTTTGTGGTGATGGATGCTTGAAGCTTCTCCGATAGCGACTTGGACTTGCCTCCTCCATAGCGCTGAGCAGAAGCCTGTGGGAGATAGCAGAGGAGGGAAGCAGTTGAAACTGCTTTGAAAAGGACGCTCTTCATCTTGTCAGATCCTGTGATGTTGCAAGTTGGAGGTGGTTATTCTTGCATGCAGAGCGACAGCACATCGTATATATCTGCAGTCTGACGGCTCAGGACACAATCATCACGACCCACTTCACGGTCTTGTCCTTCTTGTGTTCAAGATCCCGAACGGCCCAGATCATTGGTGACTGTCCCTGGTCTGTTCCTATCGGTACCTGGGCATTGTGGCTGCAAACCACTTTGGAGATGGATTTGGCGGAGCTTCCAAGCCTGGCCAAGACTGCTACGGATGGAACCTTCCTATTACGGGCGTCGCGGTGCAGACAAACAGTTTGTAGCTCCTGATATCGCCTTCAGTCTCGGCCTCAGTCGACCAATAGGTTAGAAAGGGTCGTCATGCCGAGATGGCTATCATGGGATGTGGGATGACAGATGATAAAGTAGTAGGCTCGAGAAAACAGGCTCGACTGTTGAAGAGATATTGGAGTTCGATAAGGGTTAGAGTAGAGATGCTCATGTATGCCAAGAAAAGATAAAAAACTTGACCCGATCGGTAAACCTTGCTTCAGGAGCCCGGATGTGAGCTTTCATCAGGTGAACACGTCTTTCTCGCTGGACAACGCTGTATACTAGGTACTACTGAGTCAAGCGTACCATGTTCACAACTTACACCCTCACTCCCGTACAGCATCCGCCATTGCTTCTTTCAACCTTCAGTCCGAGTCCTGTTCCGCCGAGATGACTTTCACGACCGGTCCTTCGTAAACATTTTTTGCATGAAAAATGTACATGAGAGAGGCCCCTCCCATAAGGCCTACGAATAGCACACAGGCCCAGTTGAAGTTCTCTGGCGTGACCTGGTAAGCATTCGGGAAGAATGACCAGATGAAACACCAGCAGGAGTACGTGAGAGCGATGATGTTTACGGGCAAGCCCGCTCTTCCGAGACTCCAACGACAACTTGGCAAGGGGAGATGGCAAATACGACGCCAGGTCACACAGCCTGTACAATACTGGTCAGCATTCTGCTCGTAGTGTGCGATCTGGAAGCAAGACATACCGATTGAGATAAGGTACGTGCCCATCATGGCAGTGGATGCGAGGGAGAGAACTGCGTTGAATGCGACAGTGCTCCCGATGTTAATGAGCGAAACGACGCATACGAAGACGGCGGTTGCCACAATCGCGTTTGCCGGCACGTGAAAGTGCGGATTGACCGTCCCAAGCCACCTGGAGAACGGCAAACCATTGTCGCGTGCGAAAGCGAACAATTGCCGCGAGCTGGAGGCCAAGGCACTAATCGTGATCATGACCAAAAGAATCATGACGATGCTCACGAAGCCTGTCGTCCCGCCGATGCTTTTCGTCGCATGCTGGAGAACGTAAATGAACGGGTATCCGGTCGGGCTCGCCAGCGCTTCTTGTACGTCTCCAATGCAGAAGGCGTAGCTACAAATCTATCAGTAACCTGGCAGAGATCTAGTCCGAGTCCTTCTACTCACGTGATCAATAGAACGAATGTGAAAGGCAGGTTGAAGAAGAAAGAAACGACCATTGCTTTAGGAACAATTGTGCTCGCATTTTCGACCTCCTCAGCCATGTGGGCAACCGAGTCCTGGCCAAGGACCACGAACATGCTTGACACCTTGTTCGGATGTTAGCTAGCAACTCAGTCGAGAAAAGGTCATTGAGAGAGACGACTAACCTGGCCGACTAGAACCGTGGTCCCCATGTTTGGCCACCCAGCGCCATTGTCAGTGAACTGCGTGAACACTGCAGCCGCACTCTGCTTGGTCGGCGTCATGACCCAGAGGCAGACGATCACCGGCACGAAGCTGAACATGTGGACGCAGCAGAAGATGCCTTCTGCCAAAGGTAGATGCTTTGCGCCAAAGATGTTGAACGAAGCCACCGCAATGACCGCCAGCCAAGTGAGCAGGGTTCCTTGCCACCGTTCCGGAATGTATTCGACGTTGTTGATGACGATTAGGGCCTGGATAAGTCCACCTACGATGAATGAATCAACAGCGATAATCGACAACCACGATATAGTCGCAAGCCATCCTGGAAGAAGTTAGTTGAGAGCCTGAGATGTTACTGAAAAAGACCCACCCGAGAAGTAACTCAGTAGACGCTGTGCAGATCTTGGAGCGAACTCGCTCACCCAATGGTACTGGCCGCCTGCAGTCTATCATTTCGAATTGTCAGCGCTGTCGACGCATGTCATGTGCCAAGAACATGAACAAGACATTACCGGAGCCATCGATGCCATCTCTGCGAGCGACAAAACAATGAACGTTTGGCCAGCATAGCACCAGACAAGCGACCAGAATAGTCCGGCAAGACCTCCAGCAGTGAGACCTTGTGTGTTGGCCCTATGCTCTAGCGTCAGCTACACGGAGTCCGTGTCGACAGCAGACATCACTTACGTGAGGTATATCTCCCAGGTGCCGTATACGCAAGTTGCGTACCCGACTGTTGATATGAAGCGAAAGTTGCGTCTACAATGCAGTCAGTCAGTCAGTCAGTCAGTCAGTCAGTCAGTCAGTCAGTCAGTCAACAGCGCGCAGTGGAACAAGATGAAGACATGCCTGAGCTCCTGCTTCTTGCCCATCCTCCACATGTCCTTTCGGTCCTCTTCAGTGTAGCCCTTGATGGAACCGCCACCCAGCTCCGAGGCAACCATGCCTCCGACATGGCGCTCCGAGGCTTCCATGTGCTTGTTGCCCATCTTGTTCTTTTCCCGGGGTCAGAGCAGAAAATGAAAGGTTCAGCCAAAAGATGATTGATACTCAACGAAGTCGTAAAGTTGTACACGAAGAGGTTCGAGCGATACCTAACGCTGACAATCACAGGATACAAGCGATGATAAGGGCACACTTCAGGAAACCCTCTAAGACTGTTGCGAGATTGCTTTACTTCCAAGCTGCTATCGGGGAGGCACACGCGAGCGACGATCCCCCAATCTCAATGCATATGCGACAACGACATGGATTGCGGCGTCTAGATGTCCACAGGCTGTCAGCAACGTGGTCGAGCAATGGCGCAACCACTGCAGAGCCCAGGATGCAGATCAAGTCTGCACGTTTCACAGAAGAACCTTTGTTCTCGTCTCTCCTCAACACACCCCTGCTCTTAGCTACTCACCCCTGCATGCCGAGCGGGATGCTTCCCCCCCGCCACGCCCGCGTCCTTCGGGGTGCTCCTTCCGCGCCACCAGGCTGCTTGTTTGCTCTGCGGAGAAGAAGCCGCTGCGCATCGCTTCGACATCCAGACCACTCTTTCGATATCACATTCCAAGTGCCGGTGTACTATCTTCAAGGCTCGAGCTGGAAGCTGAGTGGCACAACGCTATATGCAAGATCAACGTGCGAACGTGGGATTCCTGCAACAAGATTACACGAACCGTGTCTTACAGGTTGTTTGTACGACAATGCGGAAGCTGAAATGGGTTGTCGCGCCGCATGCCCAATCATCGACGACGCTGTATACAAGCATGATAAGTGTTACAAGATCATACCCGCGAGCGCAGTACAGCAAACGCTCTGTTCCCCGAGCGATTGCTAGTCTCTTCAACTGGCTCAAGCCGTGGCACGCACAAATGCGGCGTTCCCAACGCGATGGCGTGGGATTGTTTCCTGATGAATTATCACTATGTGATGGTTTCACTCCTCGCCGCACGATGACCTCGCGACCAAGCGCAACGTATCGGGGACGCCGGGTCTTGACGGCCGCTGCATGACTTCCTTGCAGCTACGGCCAGTGAGGACATCACTACTCACGCTTTGACACGCCGCAGAACAAGGCGTCTGGGAGTGAACTCATCAAAGCTCTTTCTGGAGATAGAGACGGTTCATCATGTCGTCTCGCCAGAAGGCGTGGCTTGTAACAACATAGGCCTCGATGGCAACATCCCACGTCTTTATCAACTTGCGGTCATGCGCATGCGGTTCGTGCTCGACTGCACTTCTGATCCTGTCGCGCGCAGCTGGTAGGTGATCGCTTCTGGACTGCGAGGGATCTCTCTTTCATATCAATGTTGAATTCTTCACGGCGTTGGTGCGTCCGTAGTTTATTCTCTTTTTGCATCAAGTGATTGTCCAAAAGAGTTGGGCAAGATCAATATTTTCGCCGCCAGTACACTAATCAGTCATCAACCGACCCATAACTTTCGACGTAATCACAATACCTCCTAGCCATGGAGGGCCCTGATCGAATGCCGCCACTAGTCGTGAGCTCGATAGCAATCGTTGGCATCATCTGGGTTCTCATGGTACTTGGGATCCGACTATATCTCCGCTGCAAACTCAACGGCCCGATGGGCAACGACGACTACGCCGCCATACTCGCCACAAGCCTAGGGATCGCTCACTCCGCTCTGGTATTGGCGACCGTCGACTCCGGTCTTGGAAGACAACAAAGCAGAATCCAAAACGAGTTGATCAACGACGAGAGAATCGTCGAGGCGAGTCCTCCATTTTCATGCCTTCTCTCCGCCAATCAACCAGATTGGACAACACGCGCATGCATAGACAAGACTGACCTACCACTTATGATGAACAGCTCGGTTATGCAGCGACCCTTCTGTATCTTGCGGCAACCTACGTCTCCCGAGCTTCGAGCTGCCTGCTATATATCCGCCTGACATCGACGCGCTCGCACCTCCTCGCGGCTTTCGCGGGTCTGAGCATCAGCACTATCGGAGGTCTGATATGCCTCTTCGCCGCAGCGTTCCAGTGTCAGATGCCAAAGCCTTGGGCTGCTCCCAACGGACGGCAGTGTATCGATACGGTGAGAGGCGCTGACCGAGAGAATTAAAATCACCTGATTGCCTTGCTGACTTCGATGTCTCTGTAGTGGAGTCTATGGAGAGGAGTCGAGACCACAGCGATCGCGTTGGAAGTGTTCATCTTCAGCATCTCGCTGTTGCTGGTATGGTCTCTGCGCATGAGAATCGGATTGAAAGCAATGGTCGTGTTCGCCTTTTCCGTCCGCCTGCTGTAAGTCAATCGTCCGTGCGACAATCGTCTCTCAGAATACCCACCATACTGACTACTCCCCCTCTCACCAACAGAGTTCTCCTCCCCACCTCTCTACGCCTCCTCTACATCAGCCACGCCGCCCTCTCCTCCGACTCAATCTACACCGGCGTTTCCATAACAATAACAACGACCCTCACAACCCACCTCGCAATAATGGCCTGCACGCTCCCCTGCCTGAAACAATTCCTCGCAATGTTCGAAAGCGGAATGATAGGCGAGTACAGCGGGAGTGGCAGCAACGGCAACAACACTGCTGTCAGCGCCTACTACGGCAGTGGGAGTGGGAAAGGGACGATGCGGACGGATCGCTCGGGTTCGATTGCGTTGGATGAGATTACGAGGGGTGGGCACGGTGCTGTCAGATCTGCTGGGGCTGCCGGGACTACAATCAACAGCAGGCCCGGCGAGGCTATTACTACAACTAGACACCATCGTCCCGCGAGCAATGACAGCGACGACAACAGCAGTGACGAAATCAGGCTCGTTCTCCGACCCGACCACGTCGCGGGCGACTACTCGGTGGCGAGCGTCTCGACGGCGGCGGCGGATGCGAGTAGTTTCGTGAGCGATCGGAGCGGGGCGGCGATGATCATCAAGAAGACGCAGAAGTGGGAGGTTTCAAGGGAGGGGTGGTGAAGGGGGAAGGATCGCTGGCTTCACGTGGCTGGGTAGGCTGATTTTGACGACAGGTTGAGGGGAATACAGTACCTACTGCATGTAACACAGTCATGGGATAAAGGTCCTCACAAGTACCTACCAGCTTCAATCTCCTGGTGGCCACATCCACTATCACTTTTCTATAAGCATGATCATGGACTACACAGGATTTTGTGCCTCGAAAAGATGGTCTTCAAAGATTGACATTATTAACGTTAAGATTACTTTCTTTTAGGATCAGAATCCTTCCTCCATCCATCGTTTCATTTCACATCACGGTTGCGAGCACAATCACTGCGTAATAACATCACCGCCCAGCGAGTCAACCTTGCCAGTGTAGTAGTTGATCCAGTCGAAGATGGTCTTGTGCCACAGCATCGAGTTCTCCCTGTTCTGAACCCAGTGGTTCTCGTCAGGGAAGTTGAGGAAGCGGCTGGGGACGCCGAGCAGCTGCAGGGCATTGAACATGGCAATGCCCTCGCTGACGGGAAGGCGGTAGTCGAGGTCGTTGTGGATGACGAGCTGCGGGGTGGAGAAGTTGCGGGCGTGGGTCAGGGGGTCCGACTTGGCGTAGACCTCACGCTGATCCCAGATGGTGCCATTGTGCTCGTGCAGCATGAAGAAGAGCTCCTCGGTGCCAAAGTCCGCGTAGGTGGTGGTAACACCGTCGTGGCAGACGAGGGCCTTGAACTCGTTGCCGAGGTCGTGGCCTTGAATCCAGTTGGTCATGTAGCCGCCGTAAGAGGCGCCGGCTTCGATGGCGTTGCTGGTGTTGACGAAAGGCATGGTGTCGCGGACGTGGTTGAAGGCGTTGACCAGATCCTCGTAAGGGTAGGACTCCCAGTTGCTGGCGATCCTGTCCGTCAGCTCCTGGCCGTAGGAGGTGGAGCCAGTCGGGTTAGGCATGATCACGACGTAACCTTGGTCAGCCCAGACCTTGGGGTTCCAGCGGGTGGACCAAGAGTTAGCCCAGAGACCCTGAGGACCACCGTGGACGAGGAAAGCGAGGTCGTAGACGTTGCTCTTGTTGAAGCCCTCGGGGTAAACGATGTGACCCTGCTGCTGGTCGCCGGTGGATCCCTCGTACCAGAAGAACTCCTGGTCCTCGGGACCAAGGCCAGCAAGTTCGGCGTCAACCTCGTGAGCCTTGTACAGGTAGTTGGTCTCGCCTTCGGGGGTGACGGTGTAGATCATTCTCGAGGACCAGATGGCGCTGGAAGAGACCAGAGAGTCGCCGTTGGGCAGAACGAAGAAGTCAACGACAGAAGTCGAGTCAGTGATGTTCTCGGGCTTGTAGTCATCACCAGCGTCAGTGGGGACAATGAAGAGTCTGGTGGCGCCAACGTAGTCGCCGGCGATGTACAACTGGCTGCAGTCGGGGCTCCACTTGATGCTAGAAGCAGAGGTGTCCCAGTTGCCTGCGAGAAGAGTGATATCACCAGTCTCAACATCTGCGATGTACAGCTTGGCCCTGTCCGACTCGTAGTCAATGCCGTCCATCTGGTTGTAGGCAATCATCTTTCCAGTAGGAGACCAGACAGGGGCTGCGGAGGCACCCTTTGCTTGTTCAGGAGCCTTGCTGCCAGGGCCGTTGAGCTGCTTTGCGACAGCGGAGCCGTCTTGGGGCACCAGGTACAGGTAGCTGGCGGTGAAGTTGGCCTTGGGGAGCTCAGGAGCTTTGGTCATGAAGACGACTTGAGATCCGTCCGGGCTAAGGTCGTAGTCGCCAGAGCCACCGAAGGGCTGGTAGGGAACTTCGGGGCGAGTGACGGGAGCGTCCATGCCCTCGAGAAGGTTCTTCAAGTCGCCGGCGAGAGCGAGCTGCGAGGTGTTGCCCTTGGAGAGGGAACCACCGAAGATGGCGAAGCGCTCCTGGGTCACGTAAGAGTCCCAGTGGCGGACCCAGACGTTGTCGTAAAGGCGACCAGAGGAGAGGGGAGTGCTGGCAAGCTCCTCGTTGTAGGCAGAGCCATTGTTAGCGTACGCCTTTGCGTTGACGACAAAGTTGATGCCACCAGAGGAGGTGCTCGAGGCCTTCAAGCCGGAGAAGGGAGCGGCAAGGCTGGCAACCTGAGTACTGTGAAATGTTAGATGTTGTCGGCGTGGATTATGTAGACGCGGAAATGCCTTACGGAGCAATGGGCGAGTCTGCAAGATCGACAGTCCACAGGGAAACACCGCCGGGGTTGAGCTCATCGCTGGTGCTGTTCAGGTAGAGAACACTGGTGTTGGTGCTGCCAACCCAGACCATCTCGGAAACATCACCATTGAAGGGAAGGTCAGAGATGTCGCCAGTGTTGAGGTTCAAGAGTTTCCAAGTGGTGGCAGCCTCGTGGGTCTCGAAGGAGTAATTGGTCGAGGTGTAGACAGCCCACTCGCCGTTGGCGTTGGAAGAGGCAGCACTGTAGCGAGGTGCCGAGAGCATTTGCCTGGGAGGAGAGTCAGCGAATGAGTACCCATGTTGACTGGATTGTTGACTGGATGAACATACTCGGGCGTGATAGCGGCTACCAATGGCAGCAGCAGAGCTGCGGCTGCGACGATTTGACCAGCCATTGTCAGTTGTCAGTGAGTATTGATGGTGGAGTGATCAACAATAATGGAGTGCAGATGGAGAGTTGAGATAGATATATATGAATTGACTACCGCAGTATGCACGGTACAGTAGTATCGCCAATGGCCGGACCAAGCTAATAAAATCAATAATCCATACAACGCCGCAGACCGAGCTCTCGGAGACTATCTCGTGGTGGGAAGGTAGCACCGGTAAACCTGGCACGCCTGGCAAGAGCGATGCTGGTTCCATGTAGGCCATTCTTGGCAGAGGGGTAACCAGGCTCAGGTAGGCAGGTCAAGTGCTTAGAACCCCATCTTGGCTCCAGAGCCGCCCCATTTAACCCGAGATAAGCCGGATGTCCAGCCACCTTGGCCAGGCTTCGTTCCATTCCGTCAACCATAGACTCTCACGACTCTCTTCTTTTTGCCTTCCGTCATGCTCATCGCCCTTGCCTCGCCCGGCCATCCCATTCTTGACCCGCTAATTCTCTCACGTCCTCGATGATACCTTCGGGATCCTCTATCGCCGCATAGTGCCCGCCGTTGTTACGTTCTGTCCTTAGTCAGTAGGTATTCACGTCCATCAATCAATTCATCAATCAATTCGCACAGCCCGTTCCATCAATATCATCACCAATGGCCGACACCGACCACACCCAGAAAAATAAACAGCAACAACCCAAAAACTCACCTTTATACCAAACCAAATTCCCCGTCCTCTCCACCGCCCGCTTCGAACTCGGCTCCGTATCCCAATAGAAAGACGTGTACCCAAACGGAATCGTCATTCTATTCTCCGGCCGCATAGCAAAGCTCGCGAAATTCTCGTGCCGCACATTCTCGTAGTAGCACAGCATCGAGGGCATGATGCAGTCGGTGAAGTAATACAGACTGGCCGTGGTGAGGATGACATTCGTCCAGTACGGTTTCAGTTGGTTCTCGGGCCCCGCGGCTTCGTTGTATTTCTCGCCGACCCAGGTGAGGATGCCCATGGGGTTGTCGTTGAAGCCGAAGCCGATTGTGTGAGGCTGCGTGGTGTTAGTATGTATTGGACGATTTCTTCTTGCATCATCATTCTCGCCCCAAACCTAAGATAACCGGCGAAGAGACTACGGGACCTTCCACCAACACCACCATCTTTGGAAGAAATGAAGGGAGAGAGAGAGAACGAGACAAACTCACCCTCGTCCTCATACAAACCGCATATCCCATATGCCTCTCCAACCAATCATCCACCCTACCTTGCACCTCCCTCTCCCTCTCCGTCAACTCTACCCCCTCAGGCAACGGACTCGGCGCGAAGTTGAAATGCACAAGCCTACACCCACTCCCCTCACCCTCACCCTCGCCTCGCTGCAACCGACTCCCCAACTCCCTCCCAATCCAATGGCTCCAATCCCCACCCTGCATCATATACTCACCATACCCCAACCTGCGCATCAACCCATCAAAAACCCTCGCAGTATCCTGCAGCGTCCAACCCGCCCTAGGCGGCCAGTCCGAAAAGCAGAACCCGGGCAAACTGGGGACCACGACGTGGAAAGCCGGATCTTCGGGGTTGGGTGGGTTGGAGAGGGGACCCCAGACAGAGGAGAACTCCCAGAAAGTGCCTGGCCAGCCGTGGCACATCAAGAGGGGGATTGCGTCGGACCGCGGGGAGCGGGCGTGGACGAAGTGGATGTTGATTCCTTCGAGGCGCGTTTTGAAGTGCGGGACGGCGTTGATCGAGGCTTGGATCGGGGTCCAGTCGTACGAGTGCAGCCAGGTTTTGTAGAGGTTTTGGGCGCAGGCGTAGGTCGGGCCTGAGGGAGGGGAGGAGGGTGTTAGTCGGGGATTTCGACTGTTCACCGTCGTGATGATGTCTCTAGGGGAACATGATGATTGTCGCGGGAACACGCAAGACTACTGACCATATTTATCTCCGGCTCCTGGAACGATCTCTCTCGGAGGCAAGCGGGTGTCTGCGAGTTTTCGCTTGAGGCGTTCGACTTCGGATTGGGGGATGTCTACTTTAAAGGGAACAATGGCTTCGTCGTCGTCGTTGTCATTGTTGGCAATGTTAATGTTGGTAGGAGCTTTGGTGTCAGTCATCTCTTGTCACGATCAAGTGTATGTCCTGTTAGATACGAAGTTGAATGAGATGAAAAGTGGTCGATCAATGGATCAATCAACACAGATCGATATTGAGGAAGAAGAAGAAGAGTCAAAGTATAAAGACAACGGAAGATCACGATGTAGACACAAGTTCGGTGGCGACTGCTGACTTATAATCGAAGCACATGGAGTGAAACAGCCCAAGTAAACGAGGTTGACTGGCTGATTTGATCGAAGCAGTACAGCTGTGTCCAAGAAGCTCGACATCATCATCGACCGACCCCTCACTACAGAAGCGCCACTGGGAGTCTACGATTGCCAATCTGGCCAGTCGGGCTAGACGTGTACAAAGCCACCCAAAGTCAAGAGAGCGCAGCCGCTAAAGCCGACACCCCAAGTCAACTACAGAGACATACTGAAACGGTCATCAACTGAATGTCGAACCACACGGTTGGTAGAAAAACATTGTTACAGGATAAGAATCTAGTTTCACTATCAAAGACTAGTTCTAGTCGGACCAAAAGTCAAGAAAGCAGACAGCAGGCGCAACCAAGTTCGAGAAGAAGAAAAAACGCCGTTTATAACATGCAGATATGCCGTTCCGTTACTGTTTCCGCGAAAGGGACATGTCCACCAAAAGAAAAAGGAGCAGACGACACACGACACACCCAACCACTCGGAGAAGGGCGTCCGTAATGTAGAATCAGAAGGCTTTGCGAATAAAACAAACACTGTCCATTACTGCCCTTGCTCCCCTTTCTGTGCCGCCCATCGCGGGAGGCGTTGGTGAGATTTTTTTTATACACATTGTTTCGTGAGAATAGCTTGAGGATTGCCATCCTCTGTGGTCAAGATGTCGCCTCAGGGCGAGACATCTAGAAAGACAACATCGCCCGGCGAGTGCTGCTTGCAGATTCCCTTGCTGCGGTTTGGGCAGCCTGGTTGGGCAGACCACTGCCAGTCTTGGAGCTGGTAGTGTCGTTGTTGTTCCAGTTGCTGGGCTGCATGAGGTACATGAACTTGTTGCCGTACAGACCCTCAAAGGTTGAATCGAGGAGGCCGAGGTTGCCAATGACAGCCGGGGCAATCAAGAGAACCATGAAGAGGACGAAGAGGGTGAAGTAAAGAATGGCGAAGCGAACCACACGGCGCTTGCGCAGCTTGGTCTGCTTGAGCGAGTAGATCGGCGGGCGAATCTGGCGACTGTGGAAAGGGTCAGTAAAGAATGATGCACGTAGTAAGGTAAGTGAACATACCTGGGACGAAGCCAGAAGAGCATGACCGAGTGGAACTTGTCAATGTAGGGAACGCACAGCGCCGGAAGCATGATGAAGAGCAGGATGTGACCAAGAACGAAGTCGGCGGAGAAGAAGCCCATCTCTGTGATCTTACAGAGGAACTCACGGCCTGGCTGGGACAGAGTGTGCCATCCGAGTGAGTACCACTTGCCAGTCCACCAAGCGATGTTGGAGGTATCGGCGCGGAATTCTCTTGTCAGAGCCAGGGAGACGATGAGCTTGTAGATGAAACGCTGGATGGCGACAACGGCAATCATGCCAGAGAGTGTCTTGGCGAAGTTCCAGCCTTCCAAGAAGTACATGACTTCGAAGAAGAGGATAAGGGCAATGACGGAGATGGCGTGCGCAATACCGGCAAGGACAGCACCGAATTTCTTGCAGCACATGCTGAACACGGGCCCCATGCAGCAAGCCATGCCGAAGAACATGATGGCAACACCGGCGTTGACGGCAATGGGACCGAAGGCGACAAGAACCAGACGAATGATGGAGTTCGTAGGGGTGATGTCGATGTCGGACATGTCGGGGTTGGTCTCGAGAACACCAACTCCGGCGTTCATGAACAGGTAAGGCAGAACGGCAACACAGACGAAGACGAGCGGACCAATGATCTCAGCGAAGAAGATGTTGGTGAACTTCGCACGAGGTGTGTCGCCAGAAAGCTTGGCCGAGGGATCACCAAGGGCCTTGCGCTTGAAACCTGTAAGGCGAGTACGTGAGAGACGAACGAAACCAATCCAGGATGCCGAGTGCGCCTTGGTGTTGCCGCGAGACAGCCAACGAAGGAACTCGCGGTAGTCGATGAAGAAGTCGCCCCAAGAGAACTGGTGAGGGTTGAACACGAAGGGAGAGATGCAGAGGGCGAGCAGGGAGACCCAGAACCAGAGCAGCCAGTAACCCCAGACGGTGACAGTACCGAAGAGCAGAATCAAAAGGCAGCGAGCACCCCAGTAGATGGACGGGCCGGCGAAACGGGAGAAGAGGACACCGAAGGGCATGCGAGCAGTCGCGAAACCACGACCAGTGCCGATGTAGCGGGCACCACCGTATGACAAGTCCTGCTGGATCGAGTAGGCGTAGATCTGACAGACGAACACCTCGAACAAGAAAGAGAGCGAGGAGAAGTGCTTGGCCAGACGGGTTGCCGCACGCCAGAATCCACGCTCGGTCAATTCTTGGACAGTCAGAGGGACGAAAGAGATGAAGAAAACGATGAAGATGGAGACGATGCAACGCTGGACCCAGTCCATGAGAGGGACGGTGTTGGCGCACCCAGTCGGCATCATCGGATCGGTGATTGGCACGTCGCGGTTGTACATGCAAGCGATAGTCTCGTGGCGAAGGGCTCCCAAGTTCAGCAAGCACCACATGAAGCATTGCACAGACAACATGATGAACAAGTTGTTGATGTGGAAACCAGGGTGAGCGTAGAAGAAGGACAGGAAGCGATCCAGAGGAAGCTGAGTGCCGAGGTAGTAGTATTCGCGGGACAGCATCTGCTCGCCCATACCAGTTCCAATCTTGGTGGTGAAGTTGAGAATGGAACCGAAGCCCAAATCACGACCCTTACCACACTGGTAGTACTCGCAGTGCTTGATGCGACCACCGCGGAGGAGAGCAGTCATACCGGCGTAAATATCCTCGTTCAAGTGAAGACCCTTTTGGGCCTTGGACACACCACCACGAGTGCACATGAAGATACCGTTGAGGAAATCGGGGTGACCGTAATGGAGCTTGCCACCAATCTGAGCCAGGGTACGAGCGAAGAGAGTACCGAACGTCTGTTCCTTTCCGGCAGCAACGTCACCAAGGATACCGATGTTCTCAGAGAAAATGTACTCGCGAGCACCGAGAATGGCGACCGGGTCGAAGTTGGTTGGGGGAAGACCAGGGGTGTAAGGCGAGACGTTGTCGGTGGTCATCTCCTCAAACTCGGCAAGGACGGAACGAATCTTGAGACACTCCTCCAGGTAGTTGTCCTGGTTAGCGTCGATGAGCTGGATGTATTCGCCGCGGTAGAAGATGATGGAGTGGTTCTGGTTGTCAGACTTGCCATCACCAAGGATGGGGTTTCCTGATAGCATGACACGGAACTTGGGGCGACGCATGCCGTTCTCCATGAGCTCGGAGTGGCCGTCGATCAACGCAGAGTAGATTCGGGGGTCCTCGCCCTCCTCGACAGGTGGCTCTTCGTCAAGGTAAGCGATTTGGAGATCAGGGTAAGCGCGGAGAAGGAACTCGGCGTTCTCACGCTCCTCCTTGGAGAACTTGGCGTAACGCTGCATGGAGACACAGATCTTGAACTTGCGACGAGCCATCCTCTCGAGCTCGCGCTCGAGCTTGTCGGAGTTGCCACCGAACATCTGAACGACTTCGGGGTTCTCGACGCGGTAGAGAAGCTTGATGGCGCGGCTGTAGTTCATGAAACCAGAGATGGTACGGTAGAGGGTCTGGGAGCGGAGCGAAGCCCAAATACGGGTGCGGAGAGTGTACTCGGGAGCAGCAGACTTGAAACCAATGCAGTAGAAGGGCAGATCGTCGATCTTGCTCTTCGCGGTGTCCTTCTCGCCTTTCTCGTAGTCGCCGTTGAACTGTGAAGTCTCATCGGCCAGAATCTTCGTGTCCTTAACAAAGCAATCCCACTCATGCGGGTGGAGCTGTTTCAGGTACTCCAACATGGTCACACGAGAGTAAGGCTCGTCCTCACGAATGATCTCGCGGAGAGACAGAAGAATCTTCTCGCCGTAGTGTGGAATGAGGACAGTGAACGTCGGCATGTTGTCGACCGGAAGAGGCTCAGGAATCGGAGTCGACAGAGACTGTGCGAAGAAGGAGATGCGGCGCTCGGCCTCAGAGTGCATCGGGAAGAACTCGGTCTTAAACGAATGATCTTCCTGGGACACGAAGAAAGTAGGCGCGCGAAGAGTACGCTTACCCTCTTGCTCGGAGGGAACCTGGTGGTAGAGCAGCTTCTGTACGTGGTCGATGGCGAGCAAGTGCTCGCGGTACATGGAGATGACAATGGCGTTCCAGATCTGGGAAATGAGGACCTTGGGTTTGTACTTGATCTCCATGTCGGTCGTGGCCAAGATCTTAGAATAGATACGCTTGGGCAGACGCGAGAAGATGTTTCTCCAGGGTGTCCAGATAGAAACACCGAGGTAGAAAGAGCGAGCCACGGAGAAGACACTGTTCCAAATGATGTACCAGAGGTACGTGTCCAAAAAGAACAGAATCAAGTCGGTGAAGTACATCAGGATCAGGAGCACTGTCGGCTGGTGCTTGCACAAGATGTCTGCCTGAGCGCCGAGAATGTTGTCACCGAGGCAGTTCTGGATGTCCATGCTGGCCAGGATACGGATAGGATCACGAAGAGAGAGAGTCAGGAAGAAGTAAGACTCAGTCAGCTTGGCAGCGAAGACCAGGACCCAGAGACCGTAAGACATCCACATGTCGTTGCCGCGGAGGTGAGGCCAGCTGGCGGTGAAAGTCTGAGATGCGACGTATTGGCGGCGTCTGCCCTTGAGGTAGCTTCCGAAAAGAGCACCAATGGGCATGATCGAGAACCAGATGACCGTGGCCAAAGCAATGAGGAACTGCACGACACCGAGCACAAGACCAGGCTGCTTGGTACCGGCCTCGATGGATGCACGGCCAGGGCCGAAGATGTAGACGGACGGCGCGACGTTGAGGACGAGCACACCGAGAAGGAAGAAGAGACGCTGGGTCAGGTGCTGAGCGCCAGCCCATCGTCGGGGAACGTACATCCACTCGCAAAGGGTGGCAAAGACCATGATCAAACTCGCGACAGTGCCACCAAGGGCAACTGCAGACCAGTGAAGAGCCGCCGGCGGCTGATTGTTAAGTTGCTGCTGGTAGTCCCTGGTGAACAGGACGGGAGAGTTGAACGCAGTGTAGAACCAGTAGATGGACAAGTGGATGACCCAAATACGGCTGAAGTTAGGAAGCATGTGGAACCAAGAGCGAGTCTCCTTGTATGTCTTGAAGAACGCCTTCTTCCAGATGACATCCTTCAGTCTCTCATAACGCTCCGCGGGAGGCAAGTCGACCAACTTGCTCTTATCTTCGAAGGCGATGCGTTCAATGCCCTCGGGGTACCAGAAGAGCTGGTTCATGTCATCGTAACCGATGATCTGGTCGTGATCACGCTCCTTTCGGACGTACTTGCCCTCGAAGATCTCGTAACCTTGATCTCTGCAGTACTGGTACAAAGGTGTGATGGCGTTGTTGAGGAAAGTGAATTCCTCGACAGGCTCGACACGGTTCTGGCATGCAGGCGAGTGGAGGAAGTCGTCCGCGCACTTGTAGATGAAGCAGAGAATCTCAGGCATGTAACGGACCTGGTTGGCTTCACCCCAACAGAGAAGGTAGAGAGCAACTTGGCGGATTCTGTCGTGCTGAGACATGCGGTTCATGCGGGTCTTCCACCTGTACTGAGCGGCTTCAAGACTGTCGTCACCCTCGAGGCTCTCAAGAGTAGCCTCCTCGTTTTGGGGGTCGTTGTCCTGGCCCTTCTTTTTCTTAGCGGCCTTCTTCGCCTTGCGATTTTTCTTGCCGAACTTCATGTTGGAGAAACCGACAGAGTCGTCCAAGTCAAGGTGAGCGGCAAAGTACCACTTGCGGTAGTTGGCGTTGTCGCCGCCGATGTAGTCAGCGTGCAGGGAAAGCAGGGCCTGGTTGGGCGACATGCGGGATGCACGAGAATCGAGCAGAGTCATCAAGTGATCGAACATGTTGCGCATGCTGTCACGCTGGAAACCGAACTTGGCGGTCAGATCGAGGAAGATGTCCTCAATCTCCTCCTTGGAGAGGGGAATCTGGGCATCTGAAGTCCAAGCAGGGTAGGGTTCCCTAGATCTTTGGCCAGCGGGCAATGCGTTGCCGTATTCCATGCCGTACACAGGGGTAGAGGCCCCTGAGGAGCGGTTGCCACCGTAGGAAACCTGGGATGACGGCGGACGGTAACCGCGGCCTTCACCGTATGAGTTGTAACGCTCATCGCCGCGGCCGTAGTAGTCCATTTCGGCGGCACGAGCCATGTCGGACCTCATGGTGAAGTCGCTGAAGGTTTCCGAGTCCTCCTCGGAATCGCCACGACGGGGACCGCCGCCGCTCTTCCTCTGGCTGTAGCCACGGGCGCCGGCCTGAGGTGGTTGACCGCCTTGCTGTGCACCCTGGTCGTAGTACTGGTCATCGTAGTATTGGTCTTGGTAGCCACCATTCTGAGCGCCGGCTTCGTAGTAACCGTCTTGCTGGTAGCCGTCCTGATGTTGTTGGCCTTGGTAGTAACCTTGTTCGTCGTAGTAACCGTCCTGCTGACCAGCGTGGGCCTGGCCCTGTTGGTCGTAGTAGGTCTGGTCATCGTGATAGTAACCGTCGCCTTGTTGTTGCTGGCCCTGTGCCGGGTGGCCGTAGGCATCATCGTAGCCGGCATCATAGGCGGGATTGCCTCCCTGCTGGGGATGCGACGCCATGATGGGTGATGGTGCGATTAGAGATTACTGGCGAGGACTGTCAGCATGTGATGGGAATGGATGGGATGGGATAGGGTCGACGCGGCAGGCCCTGCTGGAGTAGGGGAGGCGGCGATGGCTCGGGGAGGCATACCGTTGAGTGAGACACCATGTGCTGTTGGCAGGGTTGGCGATGAGAGCGCTGGTGAGCGATACGATTGTGTTGGCGGGTGGCCAGAATGTGTCTCAGCAAAGAGATGCTGGATGGACGTGTGGTGAGAGCGAACGAAGGGAGAAGTAGCGAGAGGAAAGGGCGCTCTGCACCGGAGCGGGAAGCAACAAACACGCCTGCGCTGCAAGCGGGAGAGGTGCGGTGCGATGTGTTGATGGCAGCACTACTGGCAGCCAAACGATGGTGGTGGTGTTTTCCGGTGGTTGGAGTTGGTGCTGGTGGTAGCAGTGGTGGATGATGGGGCAAAGACGGGCAGATCTAGCAGATCCAAGTGTTGCTGTGCGAACGCGCGTTGTGGCCGGGCGAAGCCAATGCACTACCTCCCGTGGGCCGCGAGCTGATTGGCGGAATGGACGGGATGGGGGATGCTTGGTATTATTACTACCATACACACGGCGTGTGGCGGAGAGGTGGAGAGAGAGGGTGTTGTTGTCGGTGGTGATGGTGATGATAAGGAACAAGGTCAGTGGCGCATCGACTGACAACGGCTCCCCTCTTGCATGTGCAGTGCAAAAAGTCGGATGGGAAGAGAGAGAGGACTGGAAACAGGCTGCTTTCACTACTACCTTACTGAATTCAGTCCACCACTTTCAATTCTCGCATAGGGAGAAAGTGGATGACCCTCAATAATGCGCATGGCCCGGCGCGCGGGAAAGGGGTTGCAGCACCACCATCTCAACAACTCCCATGCCCTTCGTTCTATTCTCACCGCTAGCGCCCGTCCGTCCCTGTGTGCCTCGCCACATCCTCATCCTCCCTCTAATCAACTGGCGAGTCTCGAGTGATGATGATCATTGCTTCTGTTTCTGTTGTTGTCCTTCCCTACAAGCTACCAAACTACCTAATATTTCAGCTCCACCTCCCACCGAACCTTATGCACCCTCTACCGTACTTCTTCTTCTGTTGACACTTGGCGTACATTATTGTGTAACTACCTCTCAATTTTACATCGATTATCAATCAACTGCATCATCCAGCCTGTGCCCGTTGATCTGCAAATCTATCACGATAGCCCGCACTCAAGGCTTGTCCCCGTCGCCTAGCGTACTGTGTCTGCAGCCAGAGCGGCGACTGTGCTGCTGCACCATGCTATTTTTGCTCAGCAAAGCCGGGTCTTGGATCAAGCCACGCGCAGTAGCAGTCTTCCACCCGTCTTCTCTACCTACTAGCATTAATTATCACACGGCCACCAGTCCGCCGCAAGCTACTATCGCCGCCCTCAGCCGACGCATTGTACCACTACTACAACCTGCAGTCCTGCTATTAACGACACGGGCCTGTTTCCAGTGAGAAGCAGACCCGAGTGGCGAACAATACACAGTCCCCTGTCCCAGAGTACCCGCCCGCCTGTCGTCGATCGAACAAAAGTTCCCACCAAGCATTTCAAGACTACTGCTAGCAGTAAGCGTTGAGTGGATCTGTCGCAGATTTGCTGCGCTGTGCTGGTCGGGGCCATTTTTCGATGCTGCCTAGCGTCCCCTTCTGTTTCTTCTGCGCCCACCATCTTTGAAACAGCGTGTTTTGCCTGTCCGGCCCTTTGATCTTCGCGCCGTTTCCCATCTCTCCCGCCCTGCACACTGTGAGTCTGTGACACGGTCGCGACAGGCGCCCGCGGATAGTGACATGATGCACATCACCAACCGGCGAGTGTGCGGCTGTTGTTCCCTGTCTCGGTGGAAGATGTCGAGAAACAAGTGGCGGGTGGCGAGTGGTGGTGGCGATTTTTGTTTGCGATACGGCAATGCTATGCTAGTCCGCTGGCTTGCGCAATGCATGATTGTTGTGTGAAGCTTCCGGCCTCTACAAGCCGAGTAGTGTAAAAGTACCTGCGTTCGCGTCTAGAAGCTGGCGAATCCGACGCCTTCTTCCATCACCATCCGGCTCAGAGCTACCCATGCAAATCAAGAGTTCGCCAGCGTGATTTATGCACCGCGTACGTACGTGTATACGATGGTGGTAGTTTGTTTCTATTTGCATCTCATCACTGCTATCGACTTGATGATTGAGGAGTTTGTGTTGCGATTACTTTACTCGATGATAAGTCAGGGTGTACCTTAGTACTCAAGCCCGCTTCCAAAAATCAAACAAAAACTTTCCCGTGCGAGACGGAAGCTCAGAAAGACAGTCTCCAATGGTTACCTCATCAGTCAACCGCTTCTTCCGAGAACAGATGTCTCGTCGCCGCGGAGAGTGCTGCTATGAGATCCAGTCACTACATGCAAGCAGTGCTAGTGTGAACGTAAAGAAGGATAACAGTCCTGTCTAAGGCAGACTCGGCGGATAACTATGCAACACGCCGTTCAGGTCGTAGACAAGAAACACTCGCGTGCACCGTGACCATGGACAATGATGATGAACGCGATGGTGTCGTGGCCGTTGACGTTCTTCACCAGCACAGCATGACATCGAATGCCTGCCGACCATCTCGAAGGTCGAATCCTTCCAATCAGGTGGGCCTCGTATCGTCAAAGCCGATGGCCTCAAATTAGGATTGCCATGCACCGCCTCACGCTGGACTGGAGCAGATGGTGGGGATGGAGACACAGGCGAAACACAGGCCAACTGAGAAAGCAGACGAGTCCATACAGTACTTAGGTAGGATCGCAGAGAGAGGCAGGCAGGCAGGCAGGCAGTTCACTGGGACAAGAGAGCGAAACGACAAGCCACAAGCTCTCTCCCAGAGGCAGGCAGGGACGCAGGGAGACAGGCCTCAAGGGCAGCCAGCCAGCGGATGTAAACGAAATGAAATGAAATTGTTGGTGAATCGGGGTGGTCGGCAGGCCAGGCCGCGCAAGCTCCCTCCTCACGACGCGCTGCCCACTGCCGCTTAGCCCGGGGGTGGTCGCCAAGTGTGCAACGGGCGACGCCGCGGACCTCCTGAGGTGACGAGGGCGACAAGCACAACAAGACTCTCCTCTACCCTTCTTGTCACCAGCTTTGCCACCACATCTCCCCATCTTTTCACTTCTTGTCTTTTCTGGGCAATCCCTTTCTTCCACCCAACCCTCGTTGATCAATCAGCCTTGCACCCGCCTGCAAGAGCCTTCCGCGCCCACGCGCCCCAACTACCGTAACTCGATCGCTTCCTTCTCAAGAAGCATCACCCACGACTCCCGCACCAGGGCTCCCGATTCTTCGCCTTCGCACCACCACTTTATTCTACCACTTCACACTTTAAACCCTTCACCACCATGAGAGGTACCGGATATGGCGCTGCCGCCGCTGCGGCCATCGCTTCCACCAGCATGCTCATCGGTCGCGCTGCCGCCGATGTCGACCCCATTGTCATCAAAGGCTCCAAGTTCTTCTACGGCGGCAATGGCACCCAGTTGTAAGTGTCCGCCGAGAGTACACCACTCAAGAGACGTTGAATACCCCGATTAACATTCCGCAGCTTCATGAGGGGTGTCGCCTACCAGCAGGAGTACTCCACCAACAGCAGCTCCTCCGGCCAGGACGGTGGCCACTACAAGGACCCGCTCGCTGACGTTGCTGGCTGCAAGCGTGACATTCCCATCCTCGAGGAACTCCGCACCAACACCATCCGTGTCTACGCCATTGACCCCAAGGCCGACCACGACGAGTGCATGTCGATGCTTCAAGATGCTGGCATCTACGTTGTCGCCGACTTGTCCCAGCCCGACGCCTCCATCATCCGCAACAGCCCGTCGTGGGACGATGAGCTCTACGCTCGCTACGCCGAGGTCATTGACGCCATGGCGCCGTACAACAACACCCTCGGTTTCTTCGCCGGTAACGAGGTTTCCAACCAGCCCAACAACACCGACGCCAGCGCTTTCGTCAAGGCCGCCGTCCGCGACATGAAGGCATACATCAAGCAGCAGGACTACCGCCCGATCGGTGTCGGATACGCCACCAACGACGATGGCGAGATCCGCGACGACATGGCCGCTTACTTCGACTGCGGTGACCGCGAGAACGCGATCGACTTCTGGGGTTACAACATCTACTCTTGGTGCGGTGACTCTTCCTTCACCAAGTCTGGCTACGACGTCCAGACCAAGAACTTCGAGAACTACGACGTGCCTGTCTTCTTCGCCGAGTACGGTTGCAACCAGGTTCAGCCCCGTACTTTCACCGACGTTGAGGCCCTCTACGGCGACAAGATGACCCCTGTCTGGTCCGGCGGTATTGTCTACATGTACTTCCAGGAGGACAACGACTACGGTCTCGTGAGCGTCGACGGTGACACCGTCAGCAAGCGCGAGGACTTCTCCTACTACTCCAGCCAGATCGCCACCGTCTCCCCCTCCGGTGTAAACATGAACTCCTACTCCGCTTCCAAGACCGCCGCCGCCTGCCCTACCGAGTCCGGCAGCTGGAACGCCAAGAGCTCCCCTCTGCCTCCCACTCCCAACAAGCAGCTCTGCGCCTGCATGTACAACTCCCTGACCTGCGCTCCCAACGCTGACCTCGACGCCGAGTCTGTTGGTGAGCTCTTCGGTACCGTCTGCGGTCTGGGTGATGGCTCTCAGTGTGACGGTATTGCCGCCAACGCCTCCACCGGCGACTACGGTGCGTACAGCATGTGCAACGCCACCGAGAAGCTCGGCTGGATCATGGACGCCTACTACCAGGCCCAGGACAGCACCAACCAGGCCTCCGCTTGCGACTTCGACGGCTCTGCCGCCACCAAGTCCGGCGCCTCGCCCAGCGGTGTCTGCGCCGATCTTATGAAGGAGGCCGGTGAGCAGGGTACTGGTGTTGTTTCCACCAAGCCCTCCGCCACTGGCGCTGGTGCTGCTGCCAACGGTGGCAAGGGCGAGAGCGCTTCCAGCTCCGAGGGTGCCGCTGCTATCTTCGGCCCCTCTTACACCAGCGGCAGCTGGCAGGCCGTGTCCCTCCTTGCCCTCGGCCTCCTGTCCGGTTTCGGCATGGTCCTCCTCTAAGCGAATTCACCAATGAAATTGGTATGAACGAGATCTGCCTAGCAAACTTTTGCTACGATCCCACGGATCATGTACAGAAAGAAAGAGCAACCAGTCAAAACCATCATTTCGGACGGCCAGTGTTCTGTCTTGGTTTCAGGCCCAGCATTAGAGGCGTAGTTAGCCAATTCTTCTTGATTTTTTGGTTTTGGATCCAGATCTTTTCTGTTTGAAAAATACCTACCTTCTTCCTTTCCCATGTTGCTGCTTCGGTTGTCTTTTCTTTTCTTCTGGCATGTGTGGGTAATTCATGGTTTTGAGTGGGGTTAATGAAATTACTCAAAATCGTCGCTCTCTTTTCAGGTGGCTTTTGGTTGTGGTGTCGTGCTTCATGTGTGTGTCACTGTTCACGGTTCTTGTGTTTGTGTCTAGCCACCTAAGTACCCACCTACTTGTCGAGCTTATGGCTCTGCGAAGGTGGCACGTGGGTGGGTGAGGTGTTGGTGTTAGTGTTGGTATCGTCACGTTTCCTTCCGGCTCCTGTACATCTATCTGCCTAGTCGAGTCCACGGTGTTCTCAAGCCTTCATGCGGCGAACAACTCGGATCAGAGTGTATGTGTGTAAGTAACAGTACTGTACACCATACGAACTTGTGTGGAGTTCATTCTGTGATACATCACAGTGGATTGATCTTCTAGCATGTACGAGTGACTCCACAGGGTTAGGGTTGGGGTACGAGTGGTTTAGTTGTTTGTCTCTCTTATGTACCTAGTAATGCCGAAAGGGTATTGAGAGGTTGTGGACTTCTGGTCCATTGAACAGGTGAGCTGAAGTATTCAATGGCTGTGAACAGGAGCGTCTGGCTCCAAGTCTCGGCAAGTTGTGCTATTTTGTGATCGAAAGAGACTTGACACACAGAGGTCTATGCATATCGCGTTCCTCTCCCTCCCATTCGATGACCTCGCCATCCACGTCCGTGAACAGTCTACGATATCTTCGAACACATGCGTGAGAACCCAGATCATCGTCGCGCAAATTGGAAACACAAAGGGTCTTCGCTACAATGGTCGATCTGAAGATTGCACTCACATGATTTCGTCCAAGTCTCCCGACGAAAACGTGCAATGAGACAATATCGTTCCAGCATTTCCCCAAGCCCCACTCATTCACAGACTGAACTCCAACCTGTTCCCAGCATAGTCCCTCGCGAAAAACCTCTTGGGATACTCAACGCCTTGATCACCTGGACACAAACAAACACGAAAATGTCAGCAAAATGCCCATCGTCAGTTCGTCAAGAAAGAATCAAAAACAAGGAACCAAGACTGTAAAGACGAGAGACGGGGAGCCAACAAGGAAAGAACATACCCGACGCGGTCGCCCCAGGCCTATCAGCCTCCAACGGCGCCGCCTCCCCTCCCTGTTCAAAATGCCACCAAATCCTAACCCTCAACTCCTCCAGAAGCTCAGGCGAACCCACACGGAAACAAGGATGCCGGGAAGACCACTTTGCTTTGCCCCCTTCTTCTCCCCCCTCTCCTTTGACATTCCCATTGCTGCCGTTGTAGTCAGGCGCAATGTGCACCTCCTGTCCGGAATCCCCGATCTCGAACCAGGCGAGGTCGTGGACGCGGTGGGCGGGCACGGGGCGCGGGGTGAGGCCTAGGGTGGTGCTGTAGAAGGCTGTAGCGATTGGAAGGGTGCCCGGGGGGACGAGGAGGTTGATATGTGCGAGGCCGGCGATCATGTCGTTGATTTTTCACGGGTTTGGGTCGATGATGAGAGGAGCTTGAGTTTATGTTGGGGTAAGTTTCGTGCCTTTTTGTTTGTGGTGTCGTATGCCGGGTAGTTAGGTAGAGAGTTCGCGAGCTATATGTATGTACAGATGAGTCTATCGCATGCGAGTACTACGTACCCAAGTAGATGTCATGGTGAGATCGAGCGGGTCGGCGATTGGTGAAGCAAACGCCGACCGACGACGTGAGCTCCGGTTGTTATTGTTCTTGCAACGGGATAATCGAAATTGAAAAAGGTATACAGTGATTGCTTGTAAGAGTATATGAATATCAGGATGATCTAGGGATCGAAGAAAACAATGTCACAACACCTGTTTCAAGAAGGACCGATTTGCCAAGCATCACCTCGGCGCCTCCCAATCGTCGCTGAAAACAGTCCTGTCCATCTGCACTCGCCTACTCTCACTCCTCTGCCTCTCATGCTCGATGAAAGTCAAGTGCTGTCTGGCAGCCTCTTTCTGCGCCTCGGCCAAACGGGCGAGATCGCCATCGTCCAGCTCGCGCACCGCAGCCGCCGCAAGTTGGGTTTCCAGCTCTCGGAGAGCGCGTTTCTTGACCGCATCGACATCGCGGCTCGCTTGCTGTGTCTGCTCGATGCGAGCTTGCTTGGTAGCGCGCTCGGATGCCTGCTTGTCAAGGTCCGTTGCCGTACGCTTTTGAGCCACAGACGCTTCCCTGCGTGCCTTTGCAGCGAGGTATCGTACGCTGTGCGCTTTGACGCTGCCGGTTTGTTCGCTTGGGATGACGGGTGGGGCTGTGAAGAAGATCACGCGACCGAGCTCGTCACGTTGGTAGCGCTCGCGAATTTCGAGCGGGATGGAGAGGTTCGCTTGGTCGGGGAGGATATATGTCTCGATCGCAGGACCCTCCCGGTATGAGGGTCCTGTGGCAGTCGGAGGACGCGGAGCGTAGGTAGAGCTGGCGGCCGCACCGGGCTGTTGCTGCTGTGATGTGTATGATGATTGGCCTTGTTGCATCTGTGGACGCACCGGTGGTTGTTGTGGGGTCGAGGGTGGGAAATTGGGCTGTGTCGAGGTTTGACGCGCGGGTGCTGGAGACGCTGAAGTCTGATGGGCATAAGATTGCGGATGTGAAGCACCGTACGAAGGTCTGGCGCTTATGGAGGGTTGTCTGGGTGTCGGTTGTGTTTGTGTGATTGGTGAGGGCTGATATGCTGGCGCAGGTTGCGAGATCTGTCGTGGTGGTGGTGTGGGCATCTTTGGGGGCGGAGGAGGTGTGGGCTCGGGAGGCGGCGAGTCTTTCTCTCCTCTGGGTCGCTTATGCACTGCACCAATCTTTGGCGGGGCACCTTCTACGCCCCACGTGGGTTTTGGCAATTCTTCGTTCTCCATTTGCTCGTCCTTCAGCAGGTAGGCAATTGGTGATGGGAATTTCTTCATTTTCTTGGTGTGATCGAAGAGGTCCATCTCATAGTCGCGATCCCGCACCTCATCTGGCAGGCAGCTTGCCCAGGTTTTGATCTTATTGAACTGGTGTCTTTCCTCGTTGTAACGAGCCTCGCATACGTAGATCTCGATGTCAGCCGGCAGGCCGCGAGGTCGTCCCTTGAAGTAGCGAGTTGTGAACATGACAAAACATCTTCCTTCAATCTCGTCAATTGAATGATCCCTATATCTTCCGGTCTTGACGACTTCATTGGTAAGGAAGTGTTTGTCGAATCGGTGAACGGTTTGCTCTGGTCGATAGTACCAGCACACGTTGACCATCGATTGGCCGTTCGGGCTGCGGTAGGTCCTGTATATCTGAGCCGGAATTGGTTTGGTGAGATCGTTTGGGTTTCGTATGTGCACCCAGTCGCCGACCTTGTAAAGCTCGCCGTTATGCAAGATGCCGTCGGGTACGGGGATCTTCCCTTCGTCGTCCGCAAAATCCGCATCAGATTTGGCCTTTTCTATGTCGTACAAACGACCTGCTTCGACTTGCAGCGCAACTGCGTGTTTGAAGATCTCTGAATCGTCTGTGTTGTACTGTTTGGCGTTGTTGAACATGACGTTCACGTCCGCCATGAACTCCTCCAGGCTTTTGTACTTTTTGCGCTTGACCTTGCGCTTGAGTACGTCGTAGGCCATTGGGTTCTTGATCTCCATGTAGTACTCGGGCATTACGAGCTTGTCTGGAAGGCGGTCGAAATCCCTGATCATGAGTTGACCATTTTCGTTCTTGGGCTTACGGATGCCCTTCAGAATAGCCAGAACGCGCGCCTCCATTGGAGTCAAGAGCTTGGGTGGCCGACCGCGTGCTTTCTTGCTGTCCTCGTCGCCTAGGTTGTCTCGTTTGGAGACGCTGGGCCGAGGTCCTTTCCGTTTCTTCTTGGCTCCTTCATCCTCGTCATCTTCGTCGTCCTCTTCTCCCTCGTCGTCGGATTCGTCTTCCTCCTCGGCTTCCTCGGCGTCCTCGAGAGGTGGGTCCTCGTAAGTCGGGATTTCGCCTAGATCTGGCAATTCCGCATCTTCCTTCTTTATGACACCGGCCTCGACCAGCTTCTGAAGCTCTTTCTCCAGCTCGCCTTTAACTATGAGCGCGTCCTGGAATGCGCCGCTGTCCGGACGATTGAAGACCTGAGCATTGTGAGGGATGAGGGCGAAGTCGCGCACGAACTCGGGTATAGATTTGTAAGCGCGAGTGTTGATCTTCTGCTTGACGGTGGACAGAGCTACAGGCTCCTTGATCGTTTCGTAGTATTCCGGAATGACACGCTTGTTGACCTTCTTGTGGAAGAGCTGCGAAGGATCGAAGCCACTGATGGAGTGTTAGTGCCGGCAGTCGCGTGACTTGAACGAAGGCGACCACTCACTCTTCGGTCCTGTAATCGTAGATGTGGTTCAGCACTTTTTGCATGCCTTCCCATTGGGCTTGGGTCAGATGGGAGCCATCGCCTTGCGCGCCCTCGGTGGAAGGCACGGGCGTAGTGCTGAGGCTCCTGTCGCGCTTCTTGGGCGGCATCGCGTGAGTGAATATGCGCGCGCGGTGCGACGGCGTTGGTGTTGGTGATGGTGTAGACAACGGCTCTTCAACTTGGACGCGCCGGTTCGTGATTCGTGAACCCTTGCGTTTGCTTGCTTGCGCTTGCGGCTGCGCAACTTGCGATTGGTGCCAAGAGCTTGGAACAAGAGGCTCGGCGGGCCGCGAGCCGAGTGAGCCGAGATTCACGTGGGGTGCTTGCTCGCTCGATGCGGTCATTTGTCTCCGCCTTCCATTCTTGCGTCGACGATGATGATAACTTGTTGTCTGTTTTCACTCACGACAAAGCCGCATCTACCTACTTTACTCGGTCTCGGTCGCTCACCAATCTTTACTGTGATTCTGGATTTGACGACACTTCGTTCTCACATCTTCCACTAGCATCAGCTTGAGTGCTGGACGACCACTCGACAACCACACGACACATCCACCATATACACGGAAATATCAGCCCTCTTGACGAGCTAACAGCAACACTGGCGTAGAACACGGTTCGAACTGGGATATTCGCCATCATCGCATCGCGTCAATCATATCTACTCCTCCCACACATCGACCATGAGGATCCGTATTCGCGGCCCCCAAGGCGTATCGACAATCAACATCGAAGAAACGGCAACATGGGGCGAGCTGAAAGCAGCCATCTCTTCTTCGACCTCGGTTCCTGAGTTCGATGTCAAATATGGTTACCCACCCAAGCCCCTCAACACCGAGAGCATCGATGCCGCCACCCAGCTCTCGAGCCTCGAAATCCCTTTGGATGGCGAGCAACTCACCATCGTACCCATCAACATCCAGGCTTCGCTCTCCAACCCGCTCGCCAGTGAGAAGCATCCTCCATCTGCGCCTCGCCTCCCTGGGTCCCACACAAACGCGCCCAAGCATCAACCAGGTGACTTTCCTGCCGAGTCCGACCAACCTCTCAGTTTGACTCGGAAGAAGAACACATCGCTCGACACCGACCCTCCTCTGATCCCTGTCCCCCAACTAGACGGTCAGCTCGTCCTACGCGTCATGCCCGACGACAACAGCTGCATGTTCCGCGCTCTCAGCTCCGCTGTCCTCGGTTCCGCCCTAGATGGTATGACTGAGCTACGCAGTGTAGTCGCACAGACCATCCAAGCAAACCCAGAACTCTACACAACTGGTATGCTGGAGAAGGAGCCCTCAGAATACTGTAAATGGATCTCACGCGAAGACTCCTGGGGTGGCGGCATCGAGCTTAGCATCCTGAGCCAGCACTTCGATATTGAAATCGCGTCAGTCAACGTGCAAGACTGTCGCGTCGATCGATTTAACGAGGGGAAGTCGACTAGATGCATCCTCGTCTACTCTGGTATTCACTACGACGTCGTGGCCGTGACCCCCTTCTCTGGCGCGGAACCCGAATTCGATCGCAAGGTTTTCGACGTGGTCCGTACTGGCGACGAGGAAATGGATGGCGGCGCGCTGGAGGCCGCTGTCGCACTTTGCAAAGAGTTGCAAAGTCGTCATTACTACACCGATACGCATGGCTTTACAGTCAAGTGCAATCAGTGTGGGGACACTGGAAAAGGTCAACAGTGGGCAGTGCAGCATGCGAGAAGCACGGGGCATGGAGACTTCGGCGAGGGCTAGGTGTTTCATGCGGATAAAGATAAAGCCAATGTACATTCACATAGATCGGTAGGTGCGTGGACGCGTGATATGGACAGCTATCCACCACGACCATCTACATGCGCCATGTGACCTTCACCAAGTTCGCTGATTGTAGCAATCATCACCAACCCTAACCCTATCATGTTTAATCGTGTGCCGAGATATCAGACATCGGCTCCTTCGACTGCATGACTCGCCTACTGTTCTCTCAAGACGAGAGAATGTAGTTGTTCCTGTGTATCGAAGTTTTGACATGTGATCAAAGCACAACAGCTTCGCCAGTGAGGACAGCGTGGACAGGTACAACTTACCATTGGGTCCCCGGATCGGCGGGAATGGATTCTCATATCATTTCGTGCATTACTATGCGTCCACCGCACAGACATATGCTTGATATGCACCACTCACCGCCAGAAATACCAACGCGTCAAGAGCAGCAGTCTCCCCCTACAAGTTCTTGCAATCCAAAGACCAAGCGTAACAGTTTTTTGGCGTCTATACCAACGAAATGGCTCCCTTCATCGACGACTCGCATAATGGCGTTGGAACATGCCCGGCTATCGACAACCACGCCTGCGACTTGCTCCACCAGCGCGGATCTCGGTCCAGCAATTTCTTGACTATGACACCAGAAGTTTCCGCTAGAGCTCCGAAGACTGCGACCAATGTAAGTCAACCTGAAGTGAGGAAACAGTGTCATTCCAGGCTCTACTACGAGGGCCGCAGCACCGGATACTCTAGCGTATCGACCCAAACATGTTGCCTTTGGTATGTGCAGCAACCATATCGAACACTGTACTGAGAAGAGCCCAGGCACACTCCGCGAGTCTGGATCTGCAAACGCATTCTTTGAGCGATCGGGTGCCTCAAGACGTCGAATTCTGCTTCGTACAATGGCTTGACTGGATGGGCATGCTGCGCAGTCGATGCATACCATCCCAGCGGCTTTCCCACGCCGCCTCATACCGTCTGGGCATATCGCGGGGCGGTCTGGGCAGGCTGCAGAACGACAATCCGACGCCAGTCTACAATCCTGTTGGACAAATATACCTTCGTCCAGACTTCAGCAGTCTCAAGCGCATGCATCAGGGGAATCTGCCTGCCCCCGCTGCCACGCTGATGGCACGCTTCGAAGAGCAAAGTGGGGCTGTGGTCGGTCTTTGCCCAAGGAGCTTGCTGTCGGAGACCGTAGTCAAATTGCACGACGAATTTGCGTTGGATTGTCTTGTGGGATTCGAGATCGAAGTTACTTTCTGTCGACGCAACGCCCAGGAGTCCGTAAACGTTTACGAGCCGCTGCATATGAATACTGCGTCGAGCACATTCACTGACAACCAGTACACGGACTCGTACCCCTTAATGGTCAAGACAGTCCAGGCTCTGCGAGACATCGGCATCTGTGTGGAGCAAATGCACCCCGAAGCAGGCGCCGGCCAGTACGAATTTGTCCTGTCACCCGAGCCCCCAGTGCAAGCTGTCGATACTCTTGTACAGGCCCGTCAGTGCATCCAGCAGATCGCTGCCACGCATGGCCTGCGTGCGACTTGCCACCCTCAGCCATTCACAGGCATCGGGACTGCCTGCCATGCCAACATCTCTCTGAACGGTGCTAGAGATGCGCGTTCACGCGAGGAGAAGCAGATGCAGTTCATGGCTTTCGTGCTCTCACATTTGCCGGGGTTGTGCGCTTTCACTATGCCGGAAGCCGCGAGCTATGCCAGATTCGCTGACGATCAATGGAAACCGGGTGCGTGGGTTGGTTGGGGAACGCAGAACCGTAAGATGCCTCTGCGAAGAACTGCGACGCTCGAAGGCTTGTCCGCGAGATGGGAGATGAGGTGTTTGGACGGCTTTGGAAACATGTATCTCTGCCTGTATGTTATCCTGCGAGCAGGCCTGCAAGGTATCCGGAAGGGAAAGAAGATGGAGATAAAGGATTGCCAGAGTATGTGTAATGGAATTCCGGTTCGAAGGATATCGCTGACTTGACATGTGCTTCAGGCAACCCCTCGCGGCTGAACGATGCCGAATTGACAGACCTGGGGCTCTCTCACAAGCTGCCAACGACGATTGAGCAAAGCATGGACGCTCTCGATGGAGATACAGAGCTGCGTGACGCGATTGGACCGCACGTCGTCGATCACTATTTGGCCATGAAGAGGGCAGAGCAGGACATGCTGAATGCGATGTCGGAGGGTGAGAGGCGGGTGTGGCTTATGGATAGGTACTGATTGATTGATTGTGTCTTGATAAATGGCCCGGTGCTATCAGCGGTACTTCTCGCCGCTGTAGTAGGTAGGTAGGTAGTTTACTGTATCGTTCAGGGAGTGTTGACCGAGTTTGGTATGGAGACGCAGATGCCTGCAGGACCTTTTGATGGCCAGGAGCTAGTCCCCGATTAGGCTAGCCAAACCATCGCCCCGCGCGGCCCGCTTACTAGCTCCAGTCGCGCTCTTGCTCTCAACTTGACGACAGCTCCTTTGCACCGACCTACTACGAGCACTCGCGCAATTGCACGCACGACCTCTCATCAACCTCACCTCACATTTGTCCCCCCCGCGCTATACCGCTGGCATTCAATCCTTCGCCGCGAACACGCGCAGGCTAAGTACGCAAAGAGCTCGGTCACTTGGATTTCCCTTGGTTCTGCGAGAGATATCCTGCCTTGAAGGTACACCGGCCTCTCACACACGCGCGCAAGCTCCTACCACTGCACCCACCACAGCCCTCGAGCACTCTCCGCAGTTGCGCTGCACACACACACCTCCAGCTTTGCTATTCCTCATACCACCACCACTGCCACACCAGCACACTCCATCACGACCACCACCGCCGTCCTGCACTCCTCGCGCACTGCACCTCCCACAAAATCCTTCCTCACCACAAACCCGACCTCATCCTATCCTGCCTGTCTTTGACATTCCACCAAGTTTTCATTGGCAATTACGACCCCTTCCCGCGCAGAGTCGAGACAGATAGGCAATCAATACAGCCAGCTCCTGAAAAAGAGTCAGCCTTAGCGCAAACACTCCACTTCCGCTTTCCTCTTCAACAACACAATCACAACGATGGCCGAGCCACAGACCCCACACGAGACTTCGGTCCCGTCCCAGAAGCGCCCCCTCGAGGAACCTTCCTCCCCCTCAGGTCCGACTGACGGCCCGGACGCCAAGCGCCCGGCTCTCGACAAGGTCATTAGGGATGATGGTGCCACGGACGCGGACGCAGTCGTGGATGTGAAACATGAAGACGAGGCTAATGATGACGACGAGAAAGACGAAAAGCCAGTAGTTGAGACCTCGGACGACTCCAAGGATCTTGCTTCCGCCGAAGACACCGACAAGCAGGGCGACACTGTTGTCCCGGACGCGCCCGTTACAGTCAATGGCACTGCTGCGACCAACCAGATTCTTGAGACCAAGCCAGTCCAGTCAACTGGCGCAAGCGAAGACACTCGCGCCTCATCGCAGGCCCCGCACTACGACCAGCGTGACGAGACCGGCTGGCTTCACGTGCGCGCGATCATCTCTAGCGCGGAGGCTGCCACTGTCATCGGCAAGGGCGGCGAGAACGTCAGCCAGATCCGCCGCATGGCTGGTGCGAAGTGCACCGTCAGCGAGTACTCCAGAGGCGCAGTTGAGCGCATTCTCACAGTCAGCGGTCTCGTTGATGCTGTTGCGAAGGTACGTGAAATTCCAAGCTTCATCGTAATCATTGCACATCCACTAACTCATCCCAGGCTTTCGGCCTCATCATTCGCACATTGAACCAGGAGCCACTCGATCAGCCCTCAACACCTCAGTCCAAGACCTACCCGCTCCGTCTCCTCATCCCCCACATCCTCATCGGCTCCATCATCGGCAAGCAGGGTGTGAGGATTCGCGAGATCCAGGAGGCTTCCGGTGCACGTCTGAACGCCTCTGAGTCATGCTTGCCATTGTCCACCGAGCGTTCCCTTGTGGTCCTTGGTGTTGCTGACGCTGTGCACATCGCTACTTACTATGTTGGCAGCACTCTCGTTGAGCAGTTGACCGAACGCTTCGGAGGCCCGGCCGCTTCAGCATACGCTGTCCGTCACGGAGGTCCTCAGGGCGTCGTCCCCGGTGGCATGCAAGTTGTCCCCTACGTTCCTCAGCATGCTGGCGGCCAGATGGGCCACCCAGACCAGTACCGCGGCAGGCCAGCACACCCGTCTGCGCGCACCCCTGCCCCCCAGTACGCCATGCCCTACCAGCAGGGCCAGCCTCCGGCTCAGCACCCTCAAGCCGCGATGGGTTATGGTGCTGGCTCTCCTCGCACACCATACGTTGGCGCCGGTCCGCAACAGGCCCAGCCGTACGGTCACGCAGGCCCTGCTCAGCCGAACCCTGCCGCTCCACAGCAGCCCATGCAGGGTGGTGCTGCCTTCCCGGGCCAGCCCATCACCCAGCAAATCTTCATCCCGAACGATATGGTGGGAGCCATCATCGGCAAGGGTGGTGCCAAGATTAACGAAATACGCCAGCTGAGCGGCAGCGTCATTAAGATTAACGAGCCGCAGGACAACAACAACGAGCGCCTGGTTACTATCACCGGCACACAGGAGTGCAACCAGATGGCGCTGTACATGCTCTACTCCAGACTGGGTGAGTCGAGTAAGAACTCTAACACTGCCATGCCTCGTTAAGAAACCAGAGTTGACGCTCTGGGGGCGGACTGTACGATACACACATACCTTTTCCATCACACGAATCTTCCTCCAATCCCTTCCTTGTCGTGAAGTCAGAAGACTACGCAAAGCAAGTATGACTTGCGTCACTGCCTTCTTTTCTTTTCTTTTCCTTTCCTTTCCTCTCTTTTCTCTTGTGCTTTTTTTTTCTCCGGTCACATCACATACAGTAAGTTCTAGTGGATTCATACTGACTTGTCGATAGTGGAGTTCTCTGACAACTCTGTACGGATGGACCCTACATGGACGAGGATAACCAGGATTTGAATGGGTGACTCTGAACGAGTGATCCTGGAAGAGCCAGAACACACGGTATATGCTCGCCTCTGACATTGGGAGGATCAATGAGCGAATGACGATAAGTCTTGTGTTTTCATTTGCTTTCTTCCTCTTTCCTGTCTTCTACTCTGTAAAGACCCCTTTAACACTCTTGTTTCCTCTTGGAATTTCTCATTCCCTCTTTCCTGCGTCACCTCACGGCGCAGTCCGGACATGTTGTTGGCTGATGGCTGCAGACTGCTGTTGACTGGCGGATTCTCGTTGCAGGGTCTCGCAGTTGCTCTGTCAATGCTACAGCGGGCTTGTGCTTATCGCGTCCTCGATGCGGCAGCATAGTCAAATGTCCTAGACGCCGCTTTTCATATATGCTGTGGGGTTGGAGATTCAAGTCCACTGCTTTGAGCCAAGCGGGCGGGTTGGAATGCAGGTTTGCATGCCGGAGTGTGTCCTACATTCCTTGAATGCCACGTGTAAGTACCACCCACCTAGCTTCTTCTTCCGCGCAGCTCCTCTCACATCGGACAGCCGCATGTACAGCGGCATCTTGATCTTAGCTGTATACCATTCGCACGATGGAGGTCGCAATCCAGATACAATAGTATTCTGGGCAGAGACATCAAATGTTTCCAATCTGCCAAAAACTTCATCTTTGCTTGCTAACATAAGTTTGCACAAACATGCCGCTTCCGGCGTTGCTTGATGTTTGGCTGCTTGCGACAAAGACATACGCTTTCTGTCCGCGGCGACATGGTAATGAGGCACGACTATACCCGGCGAGTCGTTCATATGCCTACTCCTGCGGAAGTCCGCCCCTCAAGGTAGTTCCTTTGTTCAGCGCTCACACCTGACCTCTACCTCATTTCTTGTCGCGCCGCTCGTCGCATCCATTCGCTTTATCACGCTCAATACTCAACATTGACATTATACGATCATACGACCGATACGACCATCACTCCAACAGCATATTCCTACCACGCAAGCCAAGCTGGATCCGCCAGAAGAGCCAGTCTGGTTCCGCAACCTCCCTCTGGTACCGACAACACCACCAAATCAGCCTTTACGATCCTTCGCCGGTGTCTGGTCGCCCGCCGTAACGCCAGCTATGGCAATGACTATGAATGGAGTCCCAGCGATGGAGCATCCGTCGCCACCACTATCATCGACATCAGAATCTTCTCACCAGAGCACTGCCGCCGCTGCAGGGCCACCCGTCGTACGCTCGCGTCCAGGTCGCACGCCTGCAAAAATGTCCCTTCGCACAGCCTTCCGCACATTCAGCGCAATGGCCACCGTAATCGTCGGCGATGAGAAGGATTCTGCCCGACCGGCTGTCACCTACCTTATCCACAAGGAGCTCCTGACCGGTGCGAGCCCTTTCTTCGCCGCCGCCCTCAACTCCACTTTCGCAGAAGGCCTTGACCAGACCGTTCGCCTTCCGGAAGAGAGGCCAGAGATCTTCGAATGGTTCCTCCAGTGGCTGTACAGCGGCTCACTGACAGTGCCTGGCCCAGCCTACCAAGTCCCGCACCTCCCACCCCAACACCATCACCACATGCTCCACGCCCCCACTCCCTGGACGCAGCTCGTACAAGCCGACGCAGCCGCAGACGGCGACCTCCGCAACAACGCAGGAAGCCCGAAATACTTCCTTCTGATCGACCTGTACGGGCTCAGCGACCGCCTGCTCACAACACCGCTGAACAACCACATATTGAGCAGCATCGCGCGGCTCAGCGAGGCGACAAACTCCGTCCCCACCCCCAGCGATACCCGCATACTCTATGAGCAGATCCGTGCCTCGGCGCCCCTACGCGCTCTGATCCTCGACCTGTTCGCGTACAAGAAGACGGACAAACTCCTCGAGACGCACAAGGACGAGTGGCACGCAAAATTCCTGCGCGAGCTCGTCGTCAAGCTCAAGAGGCCTGGGCCAAAAGGTATCAGTAGGCACTCGCTGGTTGCATGGCGGCCGAGTAGCTGGAACACTTCCAAGGCTTGCGAGGAGTGCAGGGAGATTTTGAAACCGGGGAGTAGCCATACTAATTGTATTGGCTGCGAAAGGGCTTTTTGCCAGAGCTGTCTGGTTAAGAGTGGCGAGGAGAGTGGGCTAAGGGAGGATACGGGTGGTTGTAAGCCGTGGACTGGGAGGGGTTTGTGTCTGAGGTATCATGAGCATGAGGATGGAGAGGAGTGTGCTTGAAAGGTGGGAATGTGTGCTGTTGTTGGCGTGCTCGCGAGACATGAGATCTTTACTATGAGTTGATATAGAGATGAGGTAATACAATGCGTGCCAACCTTGGAAAGAGCTCCGAGTGCAAGTACGGCCGACCTGGGATCGCTATAGCACAGACAATCTGCTTGACATGCAGAAGAAGCACGTAGGAATTGCCAGATGCCACAACACATGGTGAACGTCCATTATCACCTCGAAAGCGCGAGAATCCCGATAGTGTAACGTTGACTTTGGAGTCCTAGGTTTTCTCTGTTGTCACGCGCTGCTTGTGACATTACTAGCCTCTTCTCTAGAGAAGTGAGAAAGCAACGCATGCCAAACGATGAATGATTCTCTGTCGCCAGCCACAGTCTCATCTCCAACCGAAGTCTCCAACCGACGTCTTCGATACGACCTCGCCTACCGCCGCGATACCAGGCCGCGAGGACAAGCAGTTACGTCGAGCGCACCTCCTCCCACACATACACGCACTAACAGGACACACGCAGCCACCTCGATGATCATCATCCTCCGATGCCACCCGCAGCAACCCATCAATAACCTCGTCAACCCGCATGACCAGCAGACCACATGACCCAAAGTCAACGCGAGCCAGCGAAGCGAAGGGCGGCAAGACTAATGCACACAACGGCGCACAAACGACGCAACGACGTGCAAGCATACGTGCGTAAACGCGCGTGGTACGATGACCAGCAGTACCCATCTAACCTACTCTCGAGCTACTGTGGGCGGTAGTAGTAGTATGAGCGAGTAAAACAAGCAAGACGTGCATAAGAGAGAACCTGCATACCCGATATTTGTCCCTACGAGTCAACATCCCTTATTCGCAACGTGAGCTCTGCATTGCATGTGCATGATGCATATGCACTTACTACTACTGCTGCTGCTGCTGCTGTATGTGTGCAATAATGACTAGTACACAACTACTGCAGCACGATTTCGCCTAATTGATTAGAACCCGTATCGACCCGTCCCTCCTTAACCCTGCTTGCACGCGAGATCGGTGGGAACTGGGGACTCTGTCGGGGAGGCGTTCCGAAGATCATTTGTCAGTTGCTATTGATATCTCTACCTAGGTATTACTGCTGCTGCCTGTCGCTGCGGTTGTCTGCTATTCAATGGATCACTTACAGAGTCATGCATATTCCAGGAATACTGAAATGGCTCTCAAAATGTTGTTCTCAAAGGAGAAGCCTTTCAGCTTGCACCGCGAACAATGCTTGCGATCTAATTGACAAACAGGGAAATGGTAAACTATGATCTTCGAGTGGTGCTCAAAAGGTCGGACGACGACTACAGTAGCGGCGACGACAGCTACTTAAACACATACGATGACATCAGCCATGTACTTCGACCACCTTACCAACATATCCGTCCAAAGCCGCGATACCCTTCTGTCCTCTTTCCTGCCCACCTAGCAGACCCGGTCCACCACCTGGCATGATCAAGACTCGATCCCCGGCAAGGACGAATTCCTTCGAAGAATCGAATCGCAGCGTGACTAGCAAGCTCTTCGCCGTGGCAGAACTTGCGATGCTCATTTTTTCATCTTTCCCATCGCGAGCTGCCATTCGATCCTGATCTCCATCGAAATCGAATGGCTCTTGTGCAGAGCCTGACGTGTCATGATCAGGATGTCCTTCTGGAGCGTCCGGAACGCGAGCTGACACTACTTTTGCCGAAGCCCGTACGCTGGCGATGTACACCACTACGTGGTTGCCGACAGCCAAGGACGTGAGGTCTTCGCGTGAGAATTCAGCAACGAAGGAACGTGTCGAGATGGGCTGCATGGCTGTGAGGACCATGCCTTTCCTGATCCGAGTAAAGGTGGTAGCGATTGATGCCGGCATGTTGACTGTGTTGTCCTCCTCAAAGGCGACCGCAAGTGTGCCGACTTGGTCATGTTGCAGGGTCGCCACTGGTAAACGAAGATTGCGAATGCTCAAAACTTTGACCCTCTTCCATTCCTGACCAGGCAGTTGGAAGCGTGAGGAGCTCAAGTGCAAGTCACGTAAAGCTCCAGGGAATGACCGTGATGCGGGGAGATGGTTCGAAGATCGCCGCGATGGCCGTTCGTCAGAATCCTCAGAATCCTCGTATTCGGTATGCGTTGAGAAAGGACCTAGAACCATTTCATCCCCAACGGAGACTTGTCCCTGTCGTAACCGACCAGAAATAATCACGCCATCAACATCCGCTGGTTTGGTATAGACGTCCTCAACATCGAAGATGCTCGAAGCAGTCCGATGACTTGCCGTGTCGCTGACGATTGGGAGTTCGTGCAGCAGAGCATGCAAGTTGTTGACACCAGAGCCTTGAAGAGCGCTGGTCAGAACAATGGGTACCGTAGCGTTGACATCATTGAGAAGCGGAACGGCCATGTTGTATGCCTTTTCGATGGACTCGTTCTTGATGAATCGAAGGTCTTCTTCCGAGACGAGCCCCGATGCGCTAGGCAGAATTGCAGGCTTGCGGCCAGCTGCTTTCAAGGCGTCGAGCAGCTTACTCAACGTCCCCTTGAGACCATTCCTTGATGCGAGATCAAGCTTCGTGATGACCACCACCAGCGGTAAGCCTAATCTCAGACACAGGTCCAGCTGAGCACCTGAAAGATCTAGATCCGGCGCTTGCGGTGGTGTAGCAACACCAGAATCCCTGGAAGCCGTGTCATGTGTGTCGTCTGCTGGGACGCAGAGCAACGTCCAGTGTGGCGCCCATCCTACTAGGCCTCTCACTGTAGTTCTTCTATACCGTGGATGACCAGCAGAGTCTGAGACGAAGACCAGCCGGCTACCGGAAGCTGCAGCGTGGACGTCAATCCATGATGCGATATTCTCAGTAGCGTAGTTGACGACCTCGACATCGCTGCCGTTGTCCTGATAGCCGAACAGTTCCTGGGTGACAGAGCTGGTGATTCCCGAAGTGATCTCGTGCCGATGTTTAAGCATACTCAGGCGGCTACTGCCTCTACCGTTGTCAAGAGTTGATGTCGTCAAAGTCCCTAGCAGCGTAGACTTGCCCGACATAGTTGGACCAGTCAGTGTGATGCGCAGCTGTTCCGTAGCCCTCAAAGGTGAGGCGTCTTCGACGGTCGGAACCTTGGCATCTTGCGCAGAATCTTCGACAGATAACGGCGCACCTTGGCCTTGCAGATAAGGCGTAACATGAGCTTCGGCAACGCAAAGAGATCCAGAGTGAACAATTTTGGACGCAGTGTCGTCAATCCATTGGCATTCTCCGACAACCTCACGCCGCAGCACATCTACTTTGCATCCCAGACAAGCAGCCATGGCGCGGAGATTGTTGAGACTTTCTTCCATTTCATCCTCCGTCAGGCCTACGAGTGTACCATCGTCGGAGACTCCAACTTCGTAGAGTGCACCCTGGCTCTCCTCCAGTCCATGCAGAAGCTTGGCTGGCTGTTGTGGTGCTCGCAGCTCCGGAAGAGCCTCAGGTAGAGATGGGAGAATGATGTTTGTCGCAGAAGACGTGTGATGCGGCGAAGACTGCTGCAGACGCCAGAGTAATTGAGTCGTCAGCTGCTCCAGCCTGAGCTGACGCGTTTGGTTTGTCAACTGAACAGAGCTCGCCGGGTTGACGGCCTCTGTAGCAGGCTCTAATGCTAGTCGCTGGCCTGAGTTGCCAGATTGCTTGGCTCGCGTCGAACCTGCAATCATATTTGCAGTGCTTGTTGTCTTGAACTTCCGCCGCGGTCTGAGCAGGAGATGAAGCTTATACTCGACTGGGCCTTCTTGCGGTTCGGCCTGCAGACGAGGTACAGAGGGTTCTGTGTCAGAACCGTCTGGACGAGCAACAGCATACCGCTGCCCGGTGCTCGACCTTTGCTTGGGCTTCTGCAGCGCATCGGCAGGACTCGTCAGCCCTCCATTTTGGACATCATGCCACGGCGAGGCCACGCGCGGTGGATCAGGCTCGAATGTGAAGATGGAGGCCATTATCTCCGACCACAGGTCAATTTGATGACTTGTGTTCTTATGTTCAGCAAGACTTGCTTGTCTTCCGGCAGATTGTACAGAATGACAGCACCGCAGAGCACTTAGATCACCGCGCAACTCTTGTCCGCTTGTTTCCTACTATTCTTAATGATCTCGAGTTGGTATGGGAGTGGTGGGTCCGAAAGCGCTGGGTCAATGACTGGAACATGGTGAATATGAGTTGATCGCGAGTTTACGGGAGGGACTGAACACAGCAAGAGGCTGCCGGTTTCAAGCGGAGCAGGACATTGTGGTGTATGGAAGAGTGTGGTCGAGTTGTCGTGTATGTAATGTTAATGTGTAATGCCGTCTCTGTCTCAGCGTCGTCGTTTGGCCATGTCATCGGTTCCATGCCGTGTGGAGTTTTTCGAGTCATGTGATTATTTGGTCACGTGTCAGGTGTAGGATGGGTCAGGGCTCGATCGGATGTCGGGGACGAGAGAGAGCCGGCTCCGGCTGGATGAAACCAATTACGAGTTACGAGTGGCCCCATCCCCAATCTCGAGCCCTCAACACAACGTTGTTGACGAGTTCCGACTCCTGGCGTATTCGCGGATCCGCGGTGCAAAGAGTCAAAGACACCAAGAACTGGTCGCTGACTCTCGCTGTCGATGCAGCGCCACAAGCGAGAACCAACAGCGCTAGGTGACGGGTCGCTACGTCGCGACCAACGGCCACAAATCAGTAGCCATGTATGTATGTATGTCCATGTATACATGTACCGGTGAACTTCAATAAAGCGTGACAAGGACGCGCCAGCAACAGACCGATGAACCCACGAAGCAGCTATTGACGTTAAATGTCTAATTGACACGCCAGTCGTCATGATCATCAACATGAAGTCTGTCCAAGTATAGCTCCAAGAACAGCATCCTTCAACGCAGCAAACTCCTTCGAGGATTCACAAACTCCAGCTAGCGTCGGCACACACGCGCAATTGGCGTTTTGGATGGACGCGAGGATTCAGGATGAAGGTCACAAGGGGCTGGCAGGAAGGAAGCATCCGACCGCAGCCCACTTCCTGCCGCTTATCCTCCCTCGGAACTCACTATTACTCCTGCAGATCGATATCGTGCAAGAACAAGCGAGACAGACGACACTAACTAAAACAACGCCGCATGAGCACAGCCTGCTAACGACCCTTTCTTATCTCGAGAACATCCACTCCGCTCTGGCCAGGAACGGGGGACGTCGTAAGGGCCACCGGGGATGAAGGGCAATGGGTCCGCAAACGAGGGCAAAACGAGGTCACCAGCAGTAGCACTAGGTAGCCGCGAACAACATCAAAAACAAAATAAAAAAAACAATCCCTGTCCGCGGATCCAATCGCGTGTGATCGAACCTGGGATTATTTTTCTCAAGCAAGCCACACAACCTCGTGATCATCTCGCCTAGGCCAGTCTCCTGTCGCAGGGGTGTTGCCCGTCAGTAGACGACGACACAAGCGAGAAAGCCGAGAGCCGCCAAAGCGACATGTCAACCGTGAGCGATATACAACGGAGGAGAGGAGACAACATCATCATCAACGTGAGGTTGCATCCGTAGAAGCGTGGGCAGACAGGTATGGCTTTCATGGCTGCGCGGACGATGCATACCCCGACGCACACCGGACGCGCGCATGGCGGCCTGTAACTTTCCGATCTTGAAGAAAAGGATTGGGCCCGGCACCTTTTGATGATGACGGCCGCAGATCTGCTGTGGAAGAGTAAGCAAGTTTGGGTTCGGCTGACGGCATCTTCCACGCCTAAAGACGAGAGTTTCACGATGGCAAAAAAAACGGCCAGTAGGCAAGGAGCAAAAAGGCAGGCAAAAGGGACCAACACCGGTTGTCAACGGCGCCCGCCGCTGCCGCACACCGCAGCAGTACAGCTTGCCCGTTGTTCGCCTTGCTTGCCCGTCACAGTTGACGACGCCGCCGCCCGGCAGGCAGAAAGAAGCATTATGTGGTTCTAACGGGCAAGAAAGCGAGGGAGCCAATGGGAAAGGTTGCGCGCAGCCGCGCTAGACGCCAGACAGACATGGAATCGAATGCGTGGCGCGTGCTTCGTCTTCTTTTGCTGCTTCGGAGACGAGCCCTGTTGTTGCTGTTTTGGCGAGGCTGGCAGCTGGCTGGCGTCTCGTCTGGCTTGCTTGCTCGCATGGCTGCCTGCCTGCTGGTGGGCTGGCTGGGCTGGCTGCAAGCAATCAAGCGCTGCAAGAGCAATATACTGGAGCCGGCGTAATTCGAAGCCGTCTTACGCTGATGCCTGGTTCCTGGGCGGGCAGCTAGTTTGGCGACATGCTGACTACTGCAGACTACGGTACAGACGCATAGGGTGACCCCACCTTTATTTCTTCGTTTCGTTTGCGGCGTTGTCAACTTCCTTGTGTGTGGTTAGTGACATGAGCTGCTGAGCATCATCATCCGCGGCGCTCGCGTGGAAAGCGAAGCAACCTGATTATTCATGTCTCGCCCTCCTCCGGTTTACAGTCTGCAGAGGGCAGTTATTTCCGGCAGGGTGCGACCGTTTAGTTTTGCGGCGCGCGCGCACATGGGTGCCACTACCACTGCTGCCACCACTGCTAACTGCTCCTCCCTGTGCGCCCATCTGGCACGAACTGAGATGCAGATGATCAAGATTGGGGCTTGCTGCCGTTACGTTATCCGATCAAGCCACTTTCACTCCGCCAGACGGACATCAGTCCCGAAACAGTAGGTGTGTCGCGCGCGCCCTGGATTATCGAAGGAACATTTGAAGTGAGGGTCAAAGGAGCATTTAACAAACAATAGACGAATCAATAATCAATAATCAACAATTCAAAATGTATTTTTTGGGAAGAACGTCAATCCTGAGGCCACAGAAACGATTGAAAGTTTGATTTCATAAGGTTGACGATCGATGATACGTTTGAGTTTGCACCGCGAGCGGGCGGCTAAGCGTCTAAATGCTGTTTGGGGTATAGGCTTCGGGGACACCGAGACTAAGGGTATTCTTTTTCGTAGGCAGCTTGCTTCTCGACTCCATCCTTGGCTATCGCCAGAAACCCGTTGCACCAAATCTCTCCACTGGGTGCCACTCTTTTTGGCTGTGCCGCAATCGTGTAAAGTAGACCGGGAAAAGATCCAGCAAGCAACAATTACCCGAATCTCTGCCTCCATCCCTTGCGCAAATGCGAGGGAGAGCGAAGAAAGCGGCCCATGGGCGCGCAAACGCCGCAAACTGCCTTGCGCTGTAGCGTATTTCTCTCCTCGTTCGCGCATCAAGGCCCGAGTAAAGTGCCGCGTGCTGTGAACACTTTCGCAACAACACCGGCATGCATGCTTGTAATTCTCCGCTTGGTGGGTGCTTGACTCTCGAGACGGCCGGTGGTTCACATAGCAAGTCATCCGTGGAGGGGTAAAGTGCCAATGTCTTACTCGTCCCAAGATTTGTCTTGATGCCACGTGATCCACATGTGCAAGTCTGTCGGCGAAGCCGAATGAGCTGAACCCCGTTTCAATTGGTGGGAGTCCATGGAATGAGAAAAGTGTCGTGATTGTCGTATTCATGGGTGAGAAGAGTGTCAATAGTGTTGCACCCTTCGCATGCACGAACTTATTGTTCTTCAGAGTCGCGGCGGGTCTTGGTACACTTGTCATGCGCGAGATGGCCGTTGCGAGCCGTCGTCCGCGTGAACTCGGCACCGCATCTTGGGCAGTAAGACTTTGACGCAGTTCCGGACTTCTCGCGCTGGTGACGGAGCAAGTTGCTGAAAGTTGAGAATTGGCGCCCATTGCAACCGTGTTCCCAGCATTGGGGCTTGGGTCGCTGGTTGAGGACTCGCATCGCAGCATCGCCGCCTCCGATCGATTTCGGCATCATGTCGTTGGCACTGCCTCCGAGCATGGGGCTGGGGTAGCTCGGGCTACGACTTGAAGCATAAAGTTGGCTGCCAGATGGTGCGCTGCTTATGGGCTGGCTGTACATGTTTGAATCGTATAAATTTTGTGATCTAGAGGCTCAATTAGCATGGTGCCGTCTTTGTCGATCGATGCGGCTTCACTGACCTTGGGATGTTGTGGCCGAATTGTCCCATCATGTTGGAAGGGTTCTGGCCCAGAGGCGGCGAAAGAGGGCCTTGCGTAAGTCCTGAGATCGAAGGGATCTTTTGTGATGATGCCATGGAGTAGTCGGAGGCTGGCGTTGAGCCATATGGGCTGTTGATGCGAGGGAATCCGGAGCTGTACGATGAATCGCCGCTGCTGTGTATCGGGCCGTCAGATCGTCGACTGGATGCTGGAGGTGCCGGTCGGCTCTGATAGAGTGAAGGACTGGATGAAACTGTTTGTGAGAACGCTGGGGGTCCACTGGATGGCGCATGTCGCATCGGTGGGAAGCCCTGGTCCATGCCAGCATCTGCAATCGTCAGAACTACGTTTTGGATGAGTTGGGTTGCAGGCAACTTACTGTTCGAGTCAGACTCGTACAGGTTGGTGCCATACTGCGACGGCAGTAGGAAGCCGAGTGAACTGATAAACGTTAGTGAATGCCCTGCTCCGAGCTTCGGTTCAAGGAATGCATACCTCATGTCTGCGGTTGATGTAGATTGACCAAAGTCGAAAGGCTGCGTCGAACTGTTGCCGGAGACCGTGGATTCTTTGATTGCGTCGACTGAGAGTGAAGGAGCTCCCGAATCGGATCGTGGAGGAGTCGGTGCAGACCACTGAGGGAATGATCCGGTTGCGGCGTTGTCGGGGAACAATTGTGGTTGGGGTGAGTGTTGAGGAGTCACCCACTGAAGACCAGCAGAGACGAGCGAGGTGGGCTGGAAGTCCGGAGTGGAGTACGGCTGGAGGGCTTGTTGGATCCGTTCAGCCTGGAGGGTGGAGTAGTGGGAAGGCGATGAGCTCCTTTTGCGGATTCCTGAGTAGAAGGATTTGGAGTGAACCGACAGGCTGCTGTCGGTCCGCGAGCGATAGCTGGGTGGTGACGACTGGCGGAGAGGTGAGTCCATGATATTTGATGGGCAGGGTTGAGGTGAGGTGCGGTGGACCGTCGAACTGGTTGGAGGGAGACTGAGGTGATGTCTTACAAGGAGCAATGTAGTGACTAGACCGGAGCGGAACTCAGGACTCGGCAGACGAGGTCGATGCTATATGATATAGCGGAATGGGACGAAGGGTCGATGGGATGGACAGCGCAGCAGACAGAAGCGTCAAAGCATGGAGAGCAAGGACCCGGCGGTAGAGAGTCTGATCGGTTTTAGCAGCGCGTGAGGCTGCGCCTTGGGGCTACCGCGAGGGTGTGTTATAAGGTACACCCACATACCAACACATCCTACCGACGAGCCTGCTAGCGGATTGGGTGCTGAGCGGGTGAAGGATGCGGACCCCTGCCCTCATCTCGACAGCGTGCGGGCCAACATGCCGAAGCGTTGTGCTTCTAGTGCCTCACGAGTGCGTAGCGGAGCTTGGGGCGCGACTCAGAGTCAGCCAGAGAGAGGCAGGGCATCTTGCGGTGCGGTGCGGCGGGCGGTTTGTTGGTGCGCTCAGAGGCATAGTTGCCCGCCGGCCCATGCCTGCCACGCTGCCCTGCTTGCCCTGATTGCCCTGGCCGGCTCTACCAGATACAGCAGATTGTCATCGGTTTAAGCGTGATGATTATCCTCCGACTCCGACCCTTTTATTCTCGTTAGTATTGCTATGTCTTTGTTGATACTATCACAAACGACGTTGTGATGATTTATGAAGCCTCCCTGGACATTGACGCCGCTATCTCGCAACTCTTCAAGGACCGCAGTAGTCAGTATTGATAGGATAATCACAACTTCGACCGCTCATAGCATCCAATAATCCCATCTGCTATTCTTACAGGCCACAGAGCAGACTCGGCCAAGGCACGTCAAAGCAAAGCAATGATCGTCCGCCAAACGAAACGACCCAGGTGCGGTGTCAACCTTGATGCGAGGCTGCGAACGCGTCCTGTGCAGCGCTGGATGATCTTCAGCTCCTCAGCCCCCAGGTTTATGGCTGACGGCCATCGTCCGCAAAGTATACCATCTACAGAGTGATGGTGCGCCGCAACGGGCACGCGCTGCTTGCCTAATCCACGGAGCTTGCTTGTGTATCGCCGGGTATGGCATCACGTATGTCACGTTACAGCAGACCGGCATGGTCGATCAAGGCTGACACGCTGCTGAGGTCTCATTCCCTTGTTCTGCCTGCAATGATTTCCAAGGCAGGCCGGACTACCAATTGCCCGGAAGTCCGACCTCCTCATGTCTCTCATGCTCTTGATCTCTCGAAGCTGTACGTCATGGCGCACATGGGACGAACGCTGGTCGAGGAATAAGGTATGGACTATCATGTATGAAGCTTCATAAGTAGGAATAATGCAAGTCGTCTCACCGCGGGCAGGCTATACATAGAGCAGATAGATTGCGGCGCCGCGTGACTGGCGCGGGTCGCCAAGAACCCTCGTGTGCTGAAGGGCGATTGAAGAGGCAGGCCGGCGGCCACGCTTCACCGGCCGGTCCCCACTTGATTCACAGACGACGTGGTTTTGATCGCTTGCGCAAAGGCTAATTGACACTAGCCCCGGCACATGCCATGGCGGCATCGCCTCGCAAGATATCCAAAGTGTGAAGGGCTCATATGCGGCCTGCCCTCTGTCAAGGTTCACTCGGCGAGGGGGGCAGGATGATCAAGGACAACGCCTTCCGCACACGCCATCAACGGCTGTGCCGTAGGGCGGCACGTCATGTATGTATGTACTGGGTGTTGCTGTGCTGTTTGGAGCCTGTAGGGAATCACCTAGGTACCACTGTAAGTGAATTCGGCATTCAGCATGAAACGGCAGGAGCAACAGGAGTAGGACCCGATACAGGAGCAGGAGCAGGAGCATGAGCACCGTCATCCTTCATCCTGGTGCAGACCTACAGATGGGTGATGCCGGCCAAGACCTCGTGGAGCACACATGTGCTTCAGCCTCAGCCCTGCATATCCCTTCACGGTTAGGTCGGAGAGAGGAGGAGGAGTCGTGGTCGTGGTTGTGCGGCTGCAAACCGAAAGCGACCTACGTGCTGCCAGACGCACCTCGAACGACCGTCGACCGTCAACCTGCCTGTCGCAGATCATTAGCCGTGCCCACGTGCAGATGCAGAAGCGAGCGTGCCTTTTGTCGCAAAAGTCGCGTGCGCTGATTGGTAGGGCCCGGTAAGAGAATGAAATAGGGACGGGACTAGAGTGGACTGGACTACAGTACTGGACAGGACACAGGACACGAAACGAGAATCGGGGAGAGAATCGAACACTTTCGGCATTTTCCGCGCGCAGTCGTGTCGTGTCGAGTCGTTACTCGCTGCTCGGCTACTCGTTACACCTCATCTCGCATCTGGGATAGTATACTTCTTCACCGGTCCATAGTCGCATAACTATCACTATACAAGCACACTAGCATCAAATGACTACTGCCCACCCCCACAGCCATCATCTGCGATCCCTGAAATCCTCCCGTCGTTCCTTGAGGCTGATGCCATGTTTAGTCATCCTGCTGCCGCTTCCGTCGTTGAACGATGGCGACAGGCTCCATCCACCATCGTACAGTAGTACAGTACTGTACTGCTAGGGCATACACAGTATCCTTACCATCCGCAAGCCACTCCGCCCGGCTCACGGTTTAACTTAGCTGCTGCTGCACGCGGCACGCCAGACCCCCTGTCGGCCATCCACCAACACCTGGACCTGCGACGTGAACTGCCACTGCTGTGATCTGCCTGCTTGCATTTGCTGCACAGTCTGCACTACCACTGTCTATACAGCCATTTGCTGCCGCTCTTGCACAAACCGCCAAAAGTCAGCTGCACTGCCTGAGTATTAATCACCGCTTCACCGCCATATGAACTTCCAACCTACCACCCACCAAAGACAAAGGCCGCGGCAGGTATCTATTTGTCGCCCAATAACAATGCTAATCTTGGCGCCTAATCCCTCCCCGCGCACTCTGTCGCTCCATCCAACTCCTTCGAGTCCTTCCACAACCCCAATGCGGTAGCCTCCGATGAGAAATGTCGCTGCAGACCTCTCAGCGGTCTTCAGTCCTCGTAGCGCCGCACTGGTTCCTTTCATCACTGTGCATTGACAGCGGCCCCGTTGCCTGGAGCCATCGCCTCCAGCTTGTCGAAGGATCGACAAGCGTAACTGTCCTGTACGAGACGCTTTCGGAAAAGATCGCTGCCTTCCACCCTTCCCCATCCCTGACTTCACGGCCAAAAACCGCCGGTCCCGCTGTGAATCGGAAATCGCCGCGAGTCCCACTCGAGCCTGGAACCTTTATACTCTCACCCGACTTCCGCTAACTTCGGCAAATCTGCTCGTAAAGTATCCCTTGTCATGTTGCCAGCATCTGCGACTGCACGATTCGTCACTCCAAGAACCTCACCATCTTGGACCAACACTGTCCATGTCATGATACACGCTACCCAATCATCACTTGGTGGTTCTGCCTTGCCGGAGAGTCGGAGACTTGCGACCCGCCCTGCGATTGTCGACGATAGATCGCCCGGTCTCATACAATACTTGAATCAGGATTGCACGTCTTCGGGGCACTACGCGAGTACTGCAGGACCCGCACGACAGATGTCATCTCGCTCCATGCCGTGCCGGTATGCTGACCACAAGGCGACCTTGTTCGGATCGCAATGCCTAATCTGCAGTCTGTTGAAGGACGTCCCACTACGGCTCCGCCTTCCACATACCCTAAGAGCACGATTTGACTACCGCTCGGGGCGATGTTGTTGGTGGTTGGTACTTGCTATCCTTACTACTCTCCGGCACGCACGAGCCTGCAAGATCCTGAATATCCCGACGTTGATACAGGATTCAGGAACTGATGAATAATGTCTGCTTCGCGGAGACATAATTAACCACAATATTTGCTCGCCAGCATTTCATGGTTCGTTCGAAGCGATGGTGGCGTCTGCCACGGGTTTTAATCTCCACGGCCCTAAACTCGCCTGTCACTGGTACGTGTCTATTTCGAGGTTCCGACGGAGACTTCTTCGGTTGTCTTGAGCACGGGAGCACGTGAATGTTGCAAGTAACGTTGAATATCGGTTGGAGAGAACGTCCAATGCGTGGGACTTTCAGCCGTGCAACAGTGTATGGTCCTGGTATTCTCGTCGACAGCCTAACACTCGCGTACGTATCGGTGTGATGGTGTATCGATGGCCCATAGTCACTACAGGCCAAAGTTAAGCAAGTCGACAGACATGTCAACCGCGACGAACGGTGAATCATTACACAAAGCCAAGGCAGTAAGTACGGAATGAGATTCGAAGTCGCGGAACACGGCAGAACTGCGTCTTGCAAAGCGATGACACCAATCTCTTCTTCTCGCATATAGCATCACGAAGAGCACAATACCAACCGAACGTAACTCAAAAGAAATGACCCTGACTGCAGCCCACGGGCCTCACCTATCTGTGTTCCCAACTCCTCATATAGGCAGTAACATCTTTCTGAACAGTCTCTCAATATCGGCAGATCGTGGTCGACATTGTTGGAGCACTCTTCTTTATACTTACGGAGGACGGTCCTTCTCGCGGACAAGACTGCGATCGCGGTGCCATAGACGCTATAGTCTGCGAAGATGAGGGCGGCCATGGCCATGGCGACGTTTGTCCATTCGACTATCCTCTTTGAACCCCTTTGCGCTGGATCACCTGGGACTGAGGTTGGGACTGCCGGGGTGGTCTGGGTCGAGGGACTTCCAAGCGCCTGTTGAGGTGCTGTCTGGCTCGGGATGGATGTGCTTAGAGGCGATGAGCTTGATTGTGTATGCGGAAAAGTAGTCGCTGGTGGAGATGCTACCAAGGTTAGGCCGACAAGGAGACCTACATTTGGGGACCTGCATTCCCCTATTAGGGTGGTGCTGAGCTCGTAGTCGAAGCCAGCATGCTCGTTGGTGCCTGAGCAGTTTTGACGGAGTGAGCATGATGACCGCCGCTGAATGTGACAGGGAACCTCATGCAGTCGAACGCCACCGTCAGCAGCATTCACACCATATACCGCAGTAGGTGGTAGATACATGCTACCTTGTATTCCAACTCACAGGCTCCCCATCTCATGACTAGCCAACGCAAAAGCGCTCGTCCCAATCAAAGAATCAATCTCCCTGGGCCGCGAGACATAATACTCATAACCCACCCCTTGCGGACTCAGGCTGGCAACACTACTCGTCCCATTCAAACTCAGCGACCCGTTCGCGTAGTTGATGAGATACTGTTCCGATACAGTGCCGTAGATCTCCTTCGCCAGATCCACAATGCCACCAACGCCACCTGTACAGCCATGATGTGCATCTTCTTCCAACGCACCAGCAGAGGCAAGATACCCTAACCGCGTCCCTCTCAGAAGAGTATAAACGCTCATGAAACTACTACTCGCCTCGACGAAATTGTCCGCCTCCCCCGGAGCATCTACGACTTGCCATACGCCCGGCACGCCAGTCAGGCTTTTACTGCGTTCCGCAGCTTGGACCTGCGCTCGCATGACACCCTGGAACAGCTCGCGGAGCGATGCGTAAGCGTCCGAGTTGAGGTGTTGCGGACTCTTTGCGGCGATCTCAAGCGTGTTGAGCAAGCCGAGCGAGTACCACGCAAGACTCCTGCCCCAGACCTCCGGACTCGCGCCGTTGGTGCTGTTAGCAGCCCAGACGTGGGATTGGATGGCATCGTAGCCGTGGACTAGCAGGCCTGAAGGCTTGGTGCAGATGTGTTGCAAGTGTTGCAAATGTGTGAGAGCTAGTTCGAGAGACTCGACGGGGTCGGGGGAGGTGCTATTGTTGTTTGACAGTTGGGGAAGGATGGTCATGAACGGTGCCAAGGAGTATATTCCGTCCAGATACGTCAGGTTGCGGTAGGCGGTGAGGTTGGCAACGTTGTTGTAGTACCAGTAGTCTCCGTTTGCGTTTTGGGGTTGGAGGGTGAGGGAGGTGGCGAGATTGGAAATTGTTGGGAGGAAATCGGTGGCATTCCCGTTGTGATCGTCACGCGTACTCCAGTTTATCATCTCTGCGCCCAGCGCGAGGCGATCGAGAGAGATCTCGACATCTCTAGACACATTCGCGAAGGCTGGGATGGTGGAAGCCAGGCTGGTCTCTAGCAATGGCCGCAGAGCAGCAGCAGCGGCATCGTCGTTTGACTTAAGTTTCGAGTCCGGAGCGGTTACCACAGCGAGAGCTTGCCAGAATAACGCCAGTTGGATGAAACCGGTGCTGCCGCCGGCGTCTAGAGTCGCCTGACCTCTTTCTTCGATGCTCCTCAGCATGCGCAGAGCCAGATCGTGCGGTTTTGGAGCAGGGGATGAAGATGGTGATCCATTCACGGCTAGGATAACTGCGACAATGGCCGCGGCGATGTGATTGACCCGCATGGTGATGGGAAGTATGTTGTTTCTGATGAATATTAGATGTGTGCACGTCGTATGGTATAGCTTGATGTGCAGGATATCCCGGTCACACGGAAGAGTTTGAGATCAGATGAAGGGAGAGTACGTAATGCAGATATGCGTGTCCCTTTTACGTCGTGTGATGGAAGTCGTCCCGATGAAATCGCCGGGTTTTTGCGATCCCTTCCTACTTGGATGGTAAGCAGCACAGATCGCCGTGCTGTGAAGCTGCTTACTGTCAAATGTATAGTCAGAAGTGTATTTGTATGTTGTTCGTGGGGTTGGAGTCGAGTATACATTTGAATCTCCTATGCATTTGGGCAAAAGTTACGTTATCTTCGACAACAGCTTCTCAACTTTAGCCGGCTTGAGACATGTTTCAATGGTTCGGTGGTAGCAAATGTTGGTGTATTAGAGAGGGCGCACGATATATCCGATTAGTATTATTGAGCTACACGACGAGCTTGCAAATGTTGACATGTGGAAGAACGAGGCTTGAGATGCATAGCACTGTCTTAGATGAAGACGACTTGTTTCGAGTGACATCATTACCGCCACAGTAATATAGAATAAAACGCTCAAAGTACCTAACATGAAACCACCAAAAGCAAATTCATCCCTCGTCCATCAAGTTCCATTACCATCCTCAGCATCCAACGGCGCCCTTGGGGCCTTGTCGTTCAACTGAATTCCGCCCCTCTTCTTATGCGCCGAGTCGGAGAAAGGCAGCTTCCAGCCTCCCTCGGTCTCCGGCGTCGCCAGCCAAAGACGCATAAGGTGTCTGCGCGGCGTAGGCGGTGCGTGATCCGTGTACGCTGTACGGCTGTGCAGGACGTGCGAGTTGGTGACGAACTGGATATCGCCGACCTCGAGCACCATATGCAGCGCCAGACGCATGCAAGTTTCTTCGAGAACAGCGGCAGCTTTGACTTGTGCGGGCGAAAGAGGCGGGATCTCGCCAATGTCGCTGTAACGCGTGAGGGATTTGACGTAGTACGGGTCCCACTTGCAGTAGACCCGCGAAGTCTCGTCGGGCCCTGTCTCACGGTAAAAGACGGGCTGGCGCGTGTAAGGTTCCTGGCCGACGGAGACTTCACCCTTACGATCGAAGTACCAGATAGGCTGGGTGAGAGTCTCTGCCACATCAGGATGTTCCTTTTGTAGGACGTTCCAGACGTTGTGCACGGAGACAATGTCAGATTCACCACCTTCGAGGGCGCGGGCGATGCACAGCAGGCCGACGATGTCGCTATCGTCGGCGTGGAAGAACTGGCGTGCGCGCGTGCGGTAGATGCGGACTTTGTCTATCTGTGTAGGGTCGGCGCCTGTGTCTTTAACATGTCCAAGGACATGGCCGAGGCCATTTTGCGAGACAAAGTAGCCCAGGTAGGTGCCGAGACCCATGTAGGCGACGGCGGACTTGTGGTTGCCCCATTGGGTGACGGGCAGCCCTTTGAAGAGAAGGAAGCCTTTGCCGTTGATGATGTCGTCACGGAGCTCGTCGAGGAAGACACTCAACTTGGGCAATGGGAACTTGGCCTTTGTAGTCGTATTAGTGATGACTCTGATGGATGGCGCTGTAGATCTCGTTCACATACCTTTGTGATGCCTGTCAAGGGTGTGCTCGATGCCATGAAAGCATCTGCTGTGTCGCTCAACTCCTGCACCTCCTCCTCGGTGAAGCGATGTGTCCATCTTTCGGGATTGTTCTTGTAATCTTCGGCTTTCCACAGCGTCCTGCCAGTGATCTCTTTGGGAAATGCATCGTAAGGCTTGAGCTGGTCGTAGTTGGGTGGAGTTTGCCCGCTTGTCTTAATTCCATCTGGGAAGACGTCTGACGAAGGCTTATCGTAAGAGAAGAGAGGTATGTCGATCGGCGAATCTGCACGAGCGAGCGCCATCTTGTACCAGGGCTCGAAAGTGTCGATCTAGTTGTTTGAGTGAGATGTTTGACCAAATTGCCCAAAATTGATGGTTTTCGGCGGATTGGAGAGTTTGATAGAAAGTCAAGGAGAGCGAGTATATCATGAGAGGATCCATTGGACGACGAGAACAAGAAGACACGGCCTTTAATAAGAACTCTCAAGGCGGTCAATACTCACCAGATGACGCGAGCAAGGAGTAATAGTCTATCGGAAAAGGGCAAGAATCGGCTCGTGTGAGCACGGTTGTCATGGTCGCACGAATGGACAGCAACAGGCATACTGCTTTGTGAGCGCTGGCGAGACTATTCGCTCATATTGCGTGCTTATGGTGGGAGTGAGGTGACAAAGTCCAGATTGACGTGCTTTGTTGCAAGCCGATAAGATCGCGGCACTTTGGAGGAAAGGCAGGGAGTGGTCTGTGCGCGAGGACTTCGCGTGCTGCCTCCTCCTTGACCAAGGGACGAACCTCTGCTCGGCATCTTCATCTACACACCGAGGCGGGGCACCATCTGGGGAGTGCATATCGCATAATGCGTTACGCTCCAATGCATATCGCAATTACCTGACATCTTAGACTGCAGTGTCGCACAATATCACGACAGGGGAGCTTGAGGAAGCAACGTGTTCACATCCGAAGTGCTGGAGCAGAAATCGCGGTATGGTAGTACATTTCATTTTCTGTCTGTTGTGATTGCAAAGCAAAAAACAAACACCGCATGCTGTGACTACTCATGCATACAGTAAAAAGCTGCATTCCTAGCACATGCTTTGCGGATCGTTGATGTTGTTAGCTGACTCAGCTTTGGCGACTTGCTGCTCGAGTTGAGTAGAATTGGCCCAACATGCACACAGCGAGACATTCAGGCACTCAGATGAATATCATGGCGCTGATGATTGCAATGACAAAGCAAAGCAGCATGCCAGAGTCATATCCGACATCAACGGCACCACCAAGGAAGGGAGAAATCTGAGCAGTCGGGGTGTCGTAGATGCCATTGCTGCCATTGTAGCCAGATCCCATGGCTCCAGTACCAGTGGCACCAGCAGCACCAGCGGTGCCAACTTCGTTGCTGCTAGCTCTGCTGGGGGTGACTGACAGCGTCGTCGGTTGGGCTGATCCGGTTTCGAACGGCTGGAAGGTGATGCCCGCCGAGGAAGTAGCAGCAGGAGAGCCGCCGGCGCTGTAAGTTGAGCTCGGCAGACCAGTGGTGCCCTAAGTCTGGTTAGTAGGTCAATCCGAGGTAGGCGGAGTGGACGACTTACGATGGGAACGCCAGTCAGCGGACCGGAGCTCGATGCAGACGGGCCTGACACTCCAGTGGCATCCTGGGTTTTGTTAGCCATTGTGAATCCTGCGAGAGTGATGTTAAAGACTTACAGTAGCGACGCCGGTGAGTGAAGCCGAGCTTGGCGTAGTGGAGACTGTGATCGTCGAGGTCGAGCGGGTTCCCGACACAGTGATGACCACAAGGGATGTGACGGTGGAGTGGCTTGTCGAACGCCCCTCGGACGAGTACGAAGCTGAGTCTGCACCTGCGTAAGAAGGGAGGCCGGTGGGCGCGGACGGCGGAGCAGAGCTGCCGGCGCTGGAATCTGCAGGGCTGCCCTCGGTCGGCGAGAATGAGAAGGGAACAGAGCTGACACTGCTCACGCTGGAGCCGGCAGGGCTACCCTCAGTCAACGAAGACGAAGATGCAGCAGAGCTGTAATCACTGCTCATGCTAGAGCCTGCCGGGCTACCTCCAGTCGGCGAAGATGGCAGAGCGGCAGAGGTAGAACTCACACTCGACTCGCCGGCCGGTACCACAGGAGTTGAAGGTGAGCTGGAACTGCTGCTGCCAGCATTAGTGGATGATCCAGCCGGGCCTGATGTGGGAAGGCTTGGGGTGGTGGCATCGGACGGAGCGACCGAAGAGGAAGCAGCAGGGCCTGAACCCGTCGGAGTGGCTCCAGTAGATGTGGAAGCCGAAGAAGCTGAAGAGTAGGAGGCTGAGCCGGAGATTGAAGACTCAGGAGAGGTGGATGTGCCACTGGGGAGAGCAGTCTTGTCTGAATTTTGGGTGGATGCTCCCATGGGTTGGCTGGTGGCACTGCTGTACGTAGACGTCGGGCTGTTGCTAACACCGCTGTTGGAGCTCGGAGCCGAAGCAGAAGATGGGGTGGAGCTTGACTGAGAAGAGCTGGAGGAGGTCTCTCCATTGGCTGGGGATCCAGAAGTGGCACTCGGATTACCGCTGGTCGGTGCAGACGACGAAGCTACCGGCTGCGAAGATGATCCGGCAGGCTGAGAGGTAGAGCCGACGGGCTGCACATCAGTTGCTGAGACCGAGGAGCTCGATGCGCTGGAATCAGGTCCGGTGCCACTGCCAGAGGAAGTGGGAGGAAGAATGCCACTGGAAACGGACGACAGGGATGAAGTGCCCGCCGAACCAGAGGAAGCACTGGTGGGACTCGGAGGCAGGATGGGGTTTGGGGAGTACGATGAAGACGAAGCGCCATCTGCGGTGGACGAAGCAGGCGGAGTGCCAGCAGGTGTAGATGAGACGGGCGAAGAGCCGGCTGGGCCTGATGTGCTGCTTGTCGGAGAAGGAGGCAGAATGGGGTTCGGAGACGAAGCGCTGACCGGCTCAGAAGTGGCCGGCGAGGCCGACGAAGAGTCAGCCGAGCCTGACACGCTTCCAGTCTGAGACGGGGGAGGAGGCAAAATCGGAGCAGAGGAGCCAATCGGCTCAGATGTGGCCGTAATGACAGTGGTGGACGAAGAGGTGAGAGTGATCGGGCAGACGGTAGTGGACACGGCAATGACCATGGTGCTGACCGGGCAATCGCTGATGCCGGCGCCGCAGCTGTAGATGGTCACCTCGGTGGTGGTGTAGATGGTTGAGGTGGAGGAGCCTGCCGGCAAGAACTCGACATCAGTCTCAGTGGAAGTGCTGGTAACGAGGGCTGGTTGTGATGTTAGCGGTGGAATGAGAGTGAGGATGGCTGAACATACCAGCATTGTTGGCCTGGACGATGGCGACGAGGCCAGCCATGAAGGCGGCGACGAAGGTGGTCAGACGCATGTTGACTCGAGGTCGGCGATGGTCGAGAGGTAGGTGTTGGAACGGGGATGTTGATGTGTGCGAGCCAAAAACGAGTGTGGGAGAAGGATGGGGGTTGGGGTGCGAAAGAGAAAGTTGAGACTGATGTCGAAGAAGAGGAAGGCGCTCGGGTGCAGGTTGCCGGACCGATGACGATGTCAACAACAAAACACAAACGGAAGGAAGGAAGGAGCAACGCGGGAAGCAAACGCATTGCCCGATCAGCTCATTCGGGGCAAGATGAAGACTGGAGTCAGCAAATGAGCTTTCCGGTGCCTCCAGTCTTCACTTCAGTTCTTCGCCGGCCGCAACCACTCCAATCTTCCAATGTTGTGTGAAGATCACGTGCTGCCAAGCAAAGAGAAGTGAGGTTAAGCCGCATTCCCTCCATGACAGAAACACCATGTTACCATGACAACATCACTTTACAACGCACGATTTCTCAATGGCGCCTGGATCCAATTGTCGATATGCGATCGCGTTTGACACGGCCGTGTGTGTGTCGTTGAGATCTGTGACGCCTGACAGCTTGATACGGACTCACCTTCCTCTTTGCACGCATTTGCTGCTTCCAGGGCAACCAGCACTTGCTACCGCCCTCTACAAAACTGTTTCTCCTCCTCCGCTGCTGTCTTCTTCATCCTCTCTCGACATCCACCCACATCAACATCCCACACAGCACTACGCAGTATTTATACCACCCTCTTCTAACCGACACAACCGACAACATGCATTTCACCGCTACCAGTCTTCTTGCCATGGCCTCCATGAGCACAGGTGAGTTGTTTCTTTTCATTGCATCTCATGGACATTGCTAACAGCCGACAGCTCTTGTTGCCAGAACGCCCGACCACACCTCGGGGCCCGTCTAGCCGACTGTCATCTGTGAGGAGGGACGTGACTGTGCTCCCGCTACCACAACCTCGAAACAGTGCTCGGCTTACCACGTCACCACCGCTGGCAAGCCAATTGTCACCACCAGCTGCAAGACTTGGACCTGGACTCCCGCTACCACCATGCTGAGCACTTCCTGCTTGTCCGGCACCCAATGCACCGCTTCTTCGACTTCCACCAAGCCGTACTCGACTTCGTACAGTTCGACCTCTTCCAAGCCGATGTCTACACCTTGCAGTAGTCTATCCAAGTCTACCCGCAGCGTCTGCACCAAGGGCAAGTCGTCTTCGAAGTCGGCCAGTACCCCATGCACCAAGACCCGGACCTTGTCCAAGCCCACCAGCGAGAGCACGATCTACCTCCCGCCCGTCAGCATGACCTCTGCTTGCCCGAGATCCAAGACGGCTGCAACCACCTGGACTGAGACCACTGAGACTGTCAGCAAGCCCCCTGTTGAGACCAGCTACGTCCCGCCGCCTATGTACACTACCTACTCGGTCTGCCCATCTATCGACACTTCGGTGGTGTACAGCTACTCGTACTCGTCCGAGTCTGGGTACACCAGTTCGATCTACACTGTTCCTGAGCTGCCGTCCGCCACCACCACGACTGTTCCGGTCTCCAAGGTGTCGTCCAAGTCGAAGTGTCCAACCAGCTCGAAGCCCATCATGTCCACTGTCCCCGAGATGTCGACCGCCAGCAGCCCGACTGCTTACCTTCCCAAGACCTCTGGGATGTCATCCAAGTCTTCCAAGTGCCCTGCCAGCTCCAAGACCAGCTTTTCCACTGTCTCTGAGATGGCGACTGCCAGTAGCTCGACTGTCTACATCCCCAAGGTCCCCGAGATGTCTTCCAAGTCTTCTGGATACCCCGTCAGCTCGAAGTCGTCCACTCTTCCAGAGGTGCCCATCCCCAGCAGCTCGATTGTTTATATCCCCAAGATCCCCGGAATGTCTTCCAGTTCGTCCAAGTGCCCTGTCAGCTCTAAGGTCAGCATGTCTACCGCATCCATCATGCCATCCGCCACCAGCTCCATGGTCTCCGCCATGACTACCTCCAAGGTATCGTCTGGCGAGTCGGAGCCCGCCACCAGCCCCAAGCTTCCTGTCATGACTGCTTCCAAGGGCTCGTCCAGCGAGTCGAAGCCTGCCACCGGCTCGATAGCCAGCGTATCCACTGCTCCCCAGATGTCTTCCAGCAGCTTGAAGGTCGCTACAAGCTCAAAGGCCAGCATGTCATACGTCCCCAAGGCTTCCAATAGCGAGTCCGCCAGCGAGTCCAGCTACCCCGCCATGAGCTCCATGTTGTCAAACTCCACCACCTCCCAGGCTTCTGCCAGCCGCAAGCCCACCGTCACCGGCTACATGACCCCCAAGTCGACGCCGACCGCCGAACCCTCCGACGCCGCTTACCAGAGTAGCGCTGCCATGACCAAGTCCATCAGCTCGGCGGGACTTATCACCCTCGTCGCCGGTTGCATGATGCTGCTTTGAGCTGTTATCCTAACACCTCCTACCTTGCTTCCGACTCTGACTTTGACGACCAACCCTCGGTCATGGCTGTCGGCTTCAACCCCGGTCTTCTCAAATCTCTTCACCCCCTGTTTTGGTAAACGTTCTCTGTTGAACAGCGTGCCCGAGCGCTCTGATGGCACGGTCTTTTGTCTTTGGCACGTTCTTTTCCGTTTGCGCGGTTGTTGGTATATACAATAGATTTCTTCTGCAGAAATTAAAGCTCTGATGTCTCTTGATACGACCGTTGCTCGCGTATGTGTTTTGTCGTGATGAAACCCTGTCGTGACCAGAACCAAGTTCAACCTCACGGCATTTCAACGACCATCCCATCCCAGTTTGCTGGATTTCAAGTATTGTTACAAACCCTGATCAGCTTTTAAGACGAGCAGTTGATGACTCTGTTTACTACCTTGCTCTCATAACTACATGTATGCTCGCATATAATTGCTCACCTAAACAATTAGTTTGCGAGCCGAAGACGAGTAAAAGGCAGGTGCAAAGATGCAAAAATGATGTCCATTACAAACCCTGAGAATCGAACTCAGAACCTTCTGTGTACCCAAACACTTGTGTTGTTAGACAGAAATCATAACCGCTAGACCAGGCTTGCTGATGGAGAGTTGGCAAGATACGCTAATATATTCCTTGGAGTTGTTGGCGCTACCTAGAGATCCAGCGGAGTAGCAATGCTTCGCGTGGGAATTTCAAGCTTGCATCCAAATGTCGCCTCGATTGACATCGAAAAGCGTTTCCCGCGACAATCGAAAATTGTAACAATGACTTCCACAATCAAACTTGGGTAGGCCATTATACCTCCGCCACCTATCGGTGATTCAAATCAGGATGAAAACAAAGCTAAAAACGAAACAGCAAGGATGCCGCAACCAACGCCCGGGGCATTCCCTATGCACCCTTCGTCGAGCGAGTCGAGGACTACGTGACAACCCGCGCAGATGTCGAGAAGACGCTGCAAAGCTTTTCCGAGATGATCTCGTATGCAACCTCCTTTGCGTTCCGGCTGGTACAGTGGCGATATAAGTCAGCAAAGACGACCGGCTGACGAGCAAACCTAGAAAATACCAGTTCATGGAACAGAGCACGCAGAAGCGCGCGCTGGGCCTCAAGGACAAGATTCCGGATATTCAGAAGACTCTTGAGACTGTGCAGTTCCTGAAGTCAAGAGATGTGCGGTCGCCTCTTACTTGCCCTGCCTGCGCCCAAACTGACCAGTGTTCAATCCGCAGGACGACGACGAACCGCTTGAGACTTCCTTCGAACTGAACGACACGCTCTTCGCAAAGGCAAACATTGAAAAGGTCGACGAGGTCTACCTCTGGTTGGGTGTATGTATAGATGCCCTTGCCCGCATTGCCTAATGCATTCCCGAGCCACCTTTACGCCACGCGACAACCCAACCGGAAACGAAATCTTGGCTAACCTCACACTTCCACCAAACAGGCCAACGTCATGCTCTCCTACCCGATCCCCGAAGCCGAAGAGCTCCTGGCCAACAAGCTCAGCGCCGCGCAGCAGAGCCTGAGCAACTGTGAGGAAGACATGGACTTCCTGCGCGAGCAAGTCACGGTGCGTTGCATGATGCCCTCTCTATCTGACTCGCATATCTATACCTCGTCCATTTACTCGCCCTCATCACTTCCTTTGCAACCCGCTTTCAAACGCAAGCATAAAACTGACTTACGTTCTCTCTCTTCCTAGACGATGGAAGTCGCCACAGCTCGCGTCTACAACTGGGACATCGGACAGAAGCGCAAGGAGGAAGCCGCAGCGGCATGAAGTAATAGAGTCAAGTAGTCAACCCGATGTCCAGGTCATAGCAAGAGGTGATGAAAATGATGCGCGGGTTTATTGATGCGCCGTGTAGCAATGACAGCCGAGTGGCACTGAGATGCTGAGAGGCCAAATCCACCGAGATGACATACCTGTCTCGCGAAGTCTATGAACAAATCACGAAACACCTCAACCTTAGCCCACGGCTTCTACTACAGAGAACTAGATACTACTTACTCGATCAGATTCTCGATCAGATCCATAAGAGTTCAATCGAACAGATGGGCGGGTTCGAGTGCTTGACTGGGGGCGTCTCTTACCGATGGATCCATGTAAGTCTCGAACCAGCAGATGGTAACGGCTTGTAGGACTAAGAGACGAAACACGCCACTGCTCGATGTTGTAAAGTAGGGCCATGTTATTCTAGGAACCGCTCCGGCCTTTGGGAAGAGAGTTCCGTGATCTATATCGAGGAGAGTGGGCTGAACGGGAGTCACCGAGCGGCAGTGACATCCAGGCAGCCAAGTAGAGAACGTCCGACAACAACTCGAAGAAGCTGACAAGTATTCCAAGATGAAAGTGTCTCCAAAGACAGTCGGTAGAATCTTTGAATTTTCCACCTCTAAATAACAGAATAAGAGAGCCGGCAGGTTGACGCGCGGTGGGTTCTCCTTCTAATACACACAATGCATGGTAACACATGCACCAAAAAGAGAGCCATGATTCTCTTATCCTCATAAAAAAAACCCTTTTCCTAGCTCGAAGAATGCCCCAACACCAAATGCGCTCAATAATGTCGTTGTTGAATGACTTTTCCCATCGTCTTTCTTTTAGTTTTTCCCCCCTTTTTAGAACGCCAGGTATCACAAATGCAATGCTCTCCATCTCTCTCATCTTCGTCCGGAATGAATTTCGAGACGCTTAGATGGGGAGAGGGAAGGTGCCGGCCCAGGCGGCAATCTCGGCCTTGAGGGCCTTGATCTCCTCGACCTCGCCAGAGGCGATCTTGGCCTTGAAGTCCTTCTGCTTGTTGGCCTCCTTGGGCAGCTCGCTCTGGACCTTCTGGGCGATCTTGATGCACTGGTCGATGTAGTCGGCGATCTGGGCAAAGTCCTTCTCGCCGAGACCACGGCTGGTCATGGCGGGGGCACCGATGCGGATACCCATGGGGGTGAGGGCGCTCTTGTCGCCGGGGGTGGTGTTCTTGTTGCAGGCAATGTTGACGTTCTCAAGGACGTACTCAACACGGGCACCGTCGAGGGACGGGTTGGTGAGGGGCTTGAGGTCGAGGAGGACCATGTGGTTGTCGGTGCCGTCGGTGACGAGGCGGTATCCCTTCTCCTTGAAGCTGTTCTCGAGCTGCTTGGCGTTCTTGATGACCTGCTGCTGGTAGGCAACGAAGTCGGGGCTCTGGGCCTGCTTGAGGGCGACGGCGAGCGCGGTGATGGTGTGGTTGTGGGGACCGCCCTGGTGGCCAGGGAAGACGGAGAAGTTAATGGGACCCTCGAGATCGTAGAGAGTCTGGACCTCCTTGCCCTGCTTCATCTCGGTCTTGCGGACGCCCTTGCGGAAGAAGATCATGGCACCGCGGGGACCGCGGAGAGACTTGTGGGTGGTGGTGGTGACCAGGTCGGCGTACTCGAAGGGAGACTTGTTGACACCAGCAGCGATCAGACCGGAGATGTGAGCCATGTCGACCATAAGGTAGCAGCCAACGGCGTCGGCGATCTTGCGCATGCGGGCGTAGTCGATCTCACGGCAGTAGGCAGAGGTACCGGCAACGAGGACCTTGGGGCGGTACATGAGGGCGTTCTGCTCGAGCTGGTCGTAGTCGATGATGCCAGTCTCGAGGTTGACGCGGTAGGGGAAGGTCTCGAAGTAGGTCGAGACGGCGGAGATCTTCTTGGTCGGGGTCTGGTAGCCGTGGGACAAGTGACCGCCGTGGGGGAGGTCAAGACCCATGATGCGCTCGTGGGGCCTCATGACGGCCTGGTAGACCTGGAGGTTGGCGGGAGAGCCAGAGAGAGGCTGGACGTTGACGCCCCACTTCTCAGAGTCGAGCTTGAAGGTCTCGAGGGCACGACGCTGGCAGGTCAGCTCAATGCGGTCGATGTGCTCGTTGCCGCCGTAGTAGCGGGCACCGGGGTATCCCTCGCTGTACTTGTTGCACATGGCGCTCCCCAGGGCGTCGAAGACGGCGCGCGAGGTGACGTTCTCGGAGGCGATGAGCAGGATGGACTCGCGCTGGCGCTTGATCTCATCCTTCATGATGTCGGCAATCTCAGTGTCGGTCTCGATGAGAGACTTCTCCATGAGGTCCTTGTGGGACTGGGAGAGGGCGTAGGAAGACATGATGGTGTGTGTGAGAGAGAGAGTGTGTGTTGAGGGTGTAGAGAGTAAGGGAGAGTAAGTTGGTGGTGGTGATGAGGAGGTAAGAAAGAGGAAGACAAAAAAAATATGTTTGGTCGAGTGTAGGTATACAACAATGGCAGGAAAGTCGGCCAGTCACCAGCTCACCCCACATGAAAAAAGCTGGGCGATCCCACTGAAGATCGTACCAGGGTCTGTGACCTCTCCAACACCTCCGACTCTCGGGGGGCAA
>Ga0265798_10000453_pt1 | contig 69801 bp, 65 predicted proteins | sample P3T30metagenome_FD_192430 | JGI IMG/M metagenome (GOLD analysis project Ga0265798, IMG submission 192430) | Plant litter microbial communities from East Loma Ridge, Irvine, California - P3 T30 | ecosystem: Environmental > Terrestrial > Plant litter > Unclassified | place: USA: California... | reverse complement strand
ATTGTTATTTCGATGCTCCTGATTCTAACCTAACAATGCAGCAGTTAGAGGAACAAAAGCTAGCGTAATTCTAAATTAGGCAGCTAAGGCGTAGTTATTTTCGCCAATTATAGTTTGAACGTTCTCTATTAAGTGCTCACCGTACAACGCACTGCATGCTAACATACTTAGCTCCACCCTGTCAAATCCAAAACGGCCCCAGTATGCGTGGAATAGTGTTGCTTAACTACTTCAACCACTTTCTAGGTACAAATATACCACAATTATGCCAGAAATCAATTATGCCAAATTTACAAGGTTGTTTCTTGCTTAATTAATTGGGTGCTATAATTTGGGTTTGCGCTGCTCCGCTGATGCGGAGACGATCTCTTTGATGCGATTTTCTCTGGTTGATGGACGTTTGGCAAATACCACCCACTGGAGAATCTGTTTTCTTGTTGATTTGCTTAAGCTTAGGAAGAAGTTTTTAGCACCTGAATGCGCTTGTAGCGCGGCCTCCAGATCGGCAGGGATTAAAAGTTCCTCAACTTCGTCGAGCAAAGTCCAGGAGCCATTCAGCTTGGCTGCTTCAATGCAATCCAAGCCGGCCTTGGTCATCAAGCCTTGATCGATTAGATCGAGTACTTTCTGCTTGTTTACCTTCGACCAGCCACTTTGTGGTTTGCGCCTGCAGAAAAACTGGGTGAACTCATCTTCGCCAAGCGACTTGCGTGTGCTGTCAATCCAGCCAAAACACAGGGCTTCCTCAACAGCATCACTGTAAGATAGAGTAGGGGTCTGACGACCTTTCTTGACATAGATGAGCCATATAGACTGTTTGCGTTGATGATTTTCTTTCAGCCAATTTCTCCAATCTGAACGGCTGGAGGGGCGAAATGATTCTTCAGGTGTATGTAACATAGCTGGATTTCCTTGATCTAAAATTAAATAAATCTAATGATGTTGCTCAAAAAAACCATTTCAGCGTTGTTGTTAACAGCACTGATACCCATGTATGCTAATGCTCAAAGCACAGTTTCTGATAGTATTGACGTGTTTTTACATCAGACCATGAAAGCTAAGAAAATTCCAGCAGTACAGTTGGCAATTGTGCAAGACGGAAAGATTGTGAAGCAAGCGGTTTATGGAACTGCGAATCTTGAAAATAATATTCCAGCAACGCCTGAGAGTATTTTCTCCATCAACTCCATTACAAAAGCTTTTACCGGTGTGGCCATCATGCAGTTGGCCGAGGCTGGGAAATTGAAAGTTACAGATGCCCTTGGGAAGCACCTGAATGCTCTTCCAAAGGAATGGCAACAGATCACCCTGCAGCAAGTTTTGTCGCACGTCTCCGGCTTGCCGGACATGGATGATGCGGATGGCCTCATTATGGGTAAAGGGGATGAGCAACTCGCCATGGCGGAAATTATGAAACATCCCATGGTGATGAAAACCGGTGAAAAGTTTATTTACAATCAAACGGGATATGTGCTGCTTGGACAAATTATCACCAAGCTTAGTGGCATGCACTTCACGAAGTTTATAGAGAAAGAACAGTTCAATGTTGCTGGTATGAAATTAACCAGGTTTGGCGATTCTTATGATGTTGTTGCAAATTCAGCAGGGTCTTATACGCTTACCAAGCAGAAGGGCGAGCAGTTTATCAGGAACGACAAGCCAGGGGTGGCATACATTCAGTTTCCGGAGTTTTATAGAACTGCTGCTGGCATCTTATCTACGGCAACGGATATGGCCAACTGGATTATTGCACTTAAATCTGGTAAGTTGTTGAAAGACAAGGCTAGTATAGAGACCATGTGGACACCTGCAATCTTAAACAATGGTCAGATTGGCGGTTTTAACAGGCTTACAAATGGTTATGCACTTGGCTGGCCAACCGTGACACGTGAAGCACACCCGGCAGTTGCACCTGTGGGCGGTGGCCGTTCTGCGATGTTCGTTTACTTAAAAGATGACTTGTCGATCGTGGTGCTTAGCAATTTGATGGGGGGTAATCCGGATCAATTTATAGATGAGCTTGCAGGTTTCTATATCCCTGAGATGAAAGCAGAGAACGGTTTTGGTTTGTCTCCGAACCTGAAGCGGTTGAACACTGCGTTGAAGAAAACAGGTTTTGAAAAGACAGATTTAGCCCTCCGTGATCTTAGAAAGGCTGACCGTACGTTTATGCCGACAGAAAATGAGCTTAATGGATGGGCGTACCAGTTATTGGCGCAGAAGCGGTTTAAAGAAGCATTATCAATTGCGAAGCTGAATGCCGGTATGTACCCTAAAAGTGCAAATGCATTTGATAGCCTCGCGGAAATGTTTGAAATCACGGGCGACCAGCAAGCTGCATTAGCGAACTACAAAAAGTCTCTGGCGCTGAACGCAGGAAATGAGCATGCTGCGGCAAGAATTAAGGCACTCTCCGCCACTGTAAATTAGTGCATAGCCTTGTGAATGCCATTACATGAAAAAGCCCCAGCATTTGCCAGGGCTTTTTTCATGTAAAAGTATGTTGCTTGTTATATGGTTCGTCCTGGGTACTGCTGAAGTGCAACCTCCAGGCAATTCATTGCACTGTCCAGATCGGCAGTGTTGAGTACATAGGCCATGCGGACTTCTTGTTTACCTGACCCTGGGGTAGAGTAAAATCCAGTTGCAGGTGCCATCATAACCGTTTCACCATTTAGGTCGAAGGTTTCCAGCATCCATTGGCAGAAAACATCTGCATCGTCAATTGGTAATCTGGCAACGACGTAGAATGCGCCACCTGGATTTGGACAGAATGCGCCTTCAATGGCATTCAGTCTGTTCACCAACGTGTCTCTTCTAAGTGTATATTCTTTGTTTACTTCTTCAAAGTAGCTGTCTGGTGTATCTACAGCAGCAGTACCGGCAATTTGTTCTACCATGCCCGGGCTTAATCTTGCTTGTGCAAACTTTAACGCTGATGTGATCACCGCTTTGTTTTTTGTGATTAAACAGCCAAGGCGAGCGCCGCAGGCACTGTATCTTTTAGATACTGTGTCCATGATCACAACGTTTTCCTCAAGACCTTCCAGGTGCATCGGTGAGATGAACTTTCTTCCATCATAGCAGAATTCGCGGTAAGCTTCATCTGAGAACAAGAAAAGATCGTATTTCAAGCACAGCGCTTTTAGGGCATCAAGCTCTTCCTGGGAATATAAATAGCCGGTCGGGTTATTTGGGTTACAGATGATGATGGCTTTGGTTTTATCGGTAATCAGCTTCTCAAATTCAGATATCGCTGGTAAGGCAAAACCATTCTCAATGTGAGATAGAATTGGTTTCACAACCACATTGCTCATACAGGCGAAGCCGTTATAATTGGCATAGAAGGGCTCAGGGATGATGATTTCATCGCCTTCATTTACGCATGTTTGCATGGCAATGGTGATGGCTTCCGATCCACCCACCGTTACAAGGATGTCTTCCGGGGTGATGTTATAACCGAGTTTGTTGTAGTATTCCGCAAGCTTTGTGCGGTAGGTTAGCGTACCTTCAGAAGAGGTATAGGCCCAAACATCGAAATCAATATTCTTGATGGCGTCAAGCATTCCAACAGGTGTTGCAATGTCTGGCTGACCAATGTTTAAGTGATATACTTTTTTACCCGCTCTTTTTGCCTGATCTGCAAATGGCGTAAGTTTTCTGATCGGTGAGGCGGGCATTTGAATTCCCTTTTCTGATATATTAGGCATGGCACAAAATTAAAAAACCCCGCTAAAAAACGGGGTCTATGTTGTAATATCTTTTAAATGCTATTTGGCAACGGTTTCACCTTTTATGTAAAGGACTTTGGTAGATGTTTTGGCGTTGGAAGCAACTGTTACAATCTTGCTGAAGGGCAATGCTGCACCTGCAGGATTAAATGTAACCCTTACAAATCCCTTTTCACCTTTTTTAACGGGTGTTTTGGTGTATTCTGATACCGTGCAGCCACAGCTGGATTCTACTTTGTTGATTTGCAATGGTACGTCGCCCGTGTTGGTATATACAAAATCAACAGATACCGGCGTGCCTAAGGTCACTTTTCCAAAGTTGTGAGATTCTTTCTCAAACTTGAATTCAGCAGGTGCTGATTGTGCATTTGCGATGAAAGTAGCGCCTACGAGTAAGGTAAATAGTAATAAAATCTTTTTCATATTGCCGTGTGTTTATGTCAAAAATAGGGTATTCAGATTGATTATAAAAGTCCTGCATAGATATATTACAAAGCACGGTTAAATCATACTTTATAAAAATTGTATCTTTGACGGGTAATTCTATTGCTTATGACGCCAAATATAAACCTTACGACTAACCCAATCGACGCTGCGGAGTTAAGTTTCACAGACTTCAAGACGATTGTAATGCAGGACTACAAGATCGCTGTTGAAAGCAGACAGGCCAGCTTGTTAGGGCGTAAGGAAGTATTATCCGGGAAAGCTAAATTCGGCATCTTCGGAGACGGAAAAGAGATCCCACAAATCGCGATGGCCAAGGCTTTCAAGAAAGGGGACTGGAGATCAGGATATTACCGTGATCAGACTTTCGCTTTTGCCACAGGCATCGCCACCATAAAAAGTTTCTTCGCACAACTTTATGCAAATCCAGATTTGGAGGCTGATCCAGCTTCGGCAGGTCGCCAGATGAACTGTCACTTTGCGACCCGGTCGATTAACGAGGACGGCAGTTGGAAGGACTTGACGCAGATGAAGAACAGTTCTGCGGATATTGCACCAACAGGTGCGCAAATGGCCAGACTTGTTGGTCTGGCATATGCTTCAAAACTTTACAGACAAAATCCTGAACTTGCTTACCTGAAGAACTTTTCGGTTGATGGTAATGAAGTTGCATTTGGTACGATTGGTAATGCCTCTACATCTGAAGGGGTATTCTTTGAAGCGATTAATGCTGCTGGTGTACTGCAAATTCCGATGGCAGTGTCTGTTTGGGATGATGGCTATGGTATTTCTGTGCCTGCAAAATACCAGACGACTAAAGAAGATATTTCTGAGATTCTTAAAGGATTTCAGCGTAATGATACGCAGAATGGCTATGAAATTTTCAAAGTCAGAGGGTGGGATTATCCAGCTTTATGCGAGACCTATCAAAAAGCGATCGACGTATGTCGTGAGTCGCATGTTCCAGTGCTTATCCACGTCACCGAAGTTACTCAGCCGCAAGGCCACTCGACTTCGGGTTCTCATGAGCGATACAAAGATGCAGCGCGCTTAACATGGGAGAAGGAATACGATTGTATTCTGCAGATGCGCAAATGGATGATTGAATCGGCTATTGCCACAGAAGAGGAAATCTCGCTGATCGAGAATGAAGCGAAAGCTTTCGTGCGAAATGCACAGAAAGAAGCTTGGAACGAGTTTCTTAATGCAATTAAGGAAGACAAGAAAACGGCGATTAGCTTGATTAATGCAATTAATGAGCGTGACCCGGATATCCAGCGTATTACTGCCCGCCTGGCAAGCACCCCTGATGCATTGCGTAAGGATATGCTTACCGCTGCGAGGAAAGCTCTTCGCTTGAGTATAAACAACGATTCAGCTGAAAGACATGCCTTACTCACCTGGGTAAACGCGCACATGGAAGAAAATGCGGAGCGTTATAACTCTAAGCTGTTTACCGATGGTAAGGATACCCCGTTCGCGGTGGAATCTGCTCCTGTGCAGTATGCTGATGATGCGAAAATGATTGACGGTCGTGAGCTTCTGAATGCTTGTTTTGATGCGAACTTTGGTCGCGATCAGCGTCTGGTTGCTTTCGGTGAGGATTTGGGTAATATTGGAGATGTAAATCAGGGCTTTGCCGGTTTGCAGGCCAAATATGGAGATTTGAGGGTTACGGATACGGGTATTCGCGAGATGACGATTGTTGGGCAGGGCATAGGGCTTGCAATGCGCGGCTTACGCCCGATTGCTGAGATCCAATATTTGGATTACTTGTTATTTGCTTTAAATATTTTGAGTGATGACCTCGCTACCTTGTCATACAGGACAAAAGCGGGTCAGAAGGCACCGGTTATTGTGCGCACCCGTGGCCATAGGCTAGAGGGTGTTTGGCACTCGGGTTCGCCGATGGGCATGATCCTGGGTTCGCTTAGGGGGCTGCATGTTTGCGTACCGCGCAACATGACCCAGGCTGCTGGGATGTACAATACGTTGTTCCGTGCCGATGAACCTGCGCTGGTTATTGAGTGTTTGAATGGCTACCGTTTGAAAGAGAAAATGCCGGATAACGTAGGGGAGTTTACTGTTCCTTTGGGTAAGTCTGAAGTTTTAAGGTTCGGAACGGATGTAACATTGGTATGCTACGGCTCTACTTTGAGAATTGTTGAAGAAGCGGTTGAAGAACTGCAGAAGCTTAACATTTCTGTAGAAGTGATTGACCCGCAGACTTTGTTACCTTTCGATACGGATGGACTTTGCGCGCAGTCGCTGCAGAAGACTAACAAGCTGTTGGTGGTAGATGAGGACGTACCTGGAGGTGCGAGTGCATATATCCTGCAGCAGATTATGGAAGTGCAGAAAGGTTATTACTACCTGGATTCGCAACCTCGGACTTTAACGGCTAAAGCACACCGCCCACCTTATGGTTCTGATGGTGATTATTTCACTAAACCTTCCGTGGATGATGTTGTGGAAGCGGTTTATCAGATGATGCACGAGTATAATGCTGCGAAATACCCTTCGATATACTAATTAGAGGTACCTAATTAGATATATTAATTAGAAATACTAATTCGATATATGAATTAGATATATTAATTAGAAAAATAGATCTTTTTAGAACAGCCGGTGGATTAATCCAACCGGCTGTTTTTATTTCGTAGGAGTTGATCTGCAAGTACCAGCGCGGCCATGGCTTCTACGATAACCACCGCTCTGGGTACCACGCATGGGTCATGACGACCTTTCCCTTTGATTTCTGAAGCCTCACCAGCTGCATTTATGGTTTGCTGGTTGTGCATGATGGTTGCCACAGGTTTAAATGCAACACGGAAGTTGATTTCCATCCCATTTGAGATGCCGCCCTGGATGCCTCCGGAGAAGTTGGTCAGCGTTCTTGGGTTTGTACCATCCGGGATGAAGATGTCGTTATGCTCGGAACCGCGCATCTCACTGCCGCTGAAGCCGGATCCATATTCAAAGCCGTGCACAGCATTGATGCTTAGCATTGCTTTGCCCAGCTCTGCATGAAGTTTATCGAAAACAGGCTCACCGAGTCCTGCCGGGCAGTTCCTGATGATGCAGCTTACTTTTCCACCGATGGTGTCACCTTCCTTGCGGATCTGGTCAATGCAGTCAATCATCTGGTGTGCAGTAGCGGGATCAGCGCATCGCACGATGTTTTCTTCCCTTTGAAGGTATAGTTCATCAATGCTTAGGTCGGAAAGATTTGGGGCTTCTATGGTTCCCACCGCGGAAACATGTGCGAATATCGCAATGCCATGCTGTTTCAGTAGCAATTTTGCGATGGCGCCTGCAGCAACACGTGCGGCAGTTTCCCGTGCTGAGGAGCGACCCCCACCGCGGTAGTCGCGGATGCCGTATTTAGCGTCGTAAGTGTAGTCGGCATGTGAAGGGCGGTAAACGTCCTTATTGTGCGAATAATCTTTAGAGCGCTGGTCCTCGTTCGGGATGAGCAATGCGATCGGGGTTCCGGTGCTTTTGCCTTCGAAGATGCCCGAAAGCACTTGTACAGTGTCGCTTTCTTTACGTTGTGTGGTGATCTTGGACTGTCCGGGTCGTCTGAGGTCTAGTTCTGATTGGATATATTCCAGATCGATGGGCAGGTTTGCCGGGCAACCGTCGATGATTACACCGATTCCAAAGCCATGTGATTCCCCGAAAGTAGATATTTTGAAAAGCTGTCCTAAGGTGCTACCTGCCATATTTTTATTATTAGTGATGTCTGCTTCTGGCTGATTTCAGTGTTGGAAGCAGACAAGTGTTTTTATTTAATAGAGGTGATGTTTGCTTCTGGTTGATTTCAATGTTTGATGCCATATGTTTTAGCCCCTACATCCTCAATCTTTGATTACTTCGTTACTACTTTAAAACCGGCAGTTTGCAGGTCTTTCCAGAAATCAGGATACGACTTTTCTACAACATCCATATCTTCAATTTCCAGCTGCGGAATGAAAATGCTTAAGGGAGCAAATGCCATTGCCATACGGTGATCATCGTACGTTTTGATATTCACCCTTTCCGGAAAATGCAGGTTACTGCAGTTTAGCGTGTAAACAAAATTATCCTCCAAAAGCTCAACACCGATCTTCGCAAGCTCATTCTGTAATGCTTTAACGCGATTTGTTTCTTTGATCTTCAAAGTTTCCAAGCCTGTGAACTTCAAATTTAAACCCCTTGCCGCAGCACAAACAATGATCGTTTGCGCCAGATCAGGGCAGTCTTTCAAGTCGATAATTGAATCATCCTGATTACGATGGACCTGATCTTGGTGAAGCGAAGAAGACGCAGGAATTTCCATGATTGGAGCTTCGCCAGCAATAATGCCGCTTTCATCCTCCAGGAGGTTTGTATGCGTACTAAGATCGTTTTGTGTACCATTACTACCGCTAGATGCCGCTGGGTCATTCGACGAACTCGCTGCGGTAGCAGAACTTTGAACTTCCTGAGCCCCTAAACCTGCAGCGTGCTGCTCCGATGTAGAAATAGACTGAAGCAAAACACCATCATCCGTTCTCGTGGTTTTTACACCCAAAGCCAACATCAGCTGCTGAATCCGGCTATCGCCCTGCAAGCTGTATTCTTTCAGGTTTGGCAATGCAATCTGCGCACCGGGTACTAAAGCAGCGATGCTGTACCAATAAGAAGCAGCACTCCAGTCCGGTTCCACAACCAGTCGTCCGGCGCTAAAATCCTGATGTTCAATTTTGATCACATTCTGTGTCCAAGTGTGCTTTATGCCGGCTTCCTCCAGCATTTTCAAGGTCATCCGGACGTAGGGTTCAGAGGTAAGATCATCGATGATCTGTAGGGAGAGACCCTTTTCAAGGGAAGAACCAATCATCAGTAATGCGGAAAGGTATTGGCTGCTCACATCACCTCTTATTTGAACAGCGTCTGTGGCCTGCTTCAAGCCACCTTTAATCTGCAGCGGTGGATAACCGTTTTCTTTCAGGTAGGAAATCGTAGCACCTAACGTCCATAAAGCTTCTACCAGAAGCTTTATAGGTCTTTCTTTCATGCGCTTTGATCCGGTAAGTTCGAAGGTGCCATCTAAGGTCGACAGGTAAGCGGTTAGAAACCGCATTGCCGTGCCTGCATGTCCCACGTCAATGGGAGATGCAGCAGAAGGATCTTTGGCAAGCCGCTGTAGAATCTCGTTCAGCGTCACCGTATCGGCAGCGTCAGAAAGGTTGTCCACCTCAATCAACCCCTTGCTTAGCGCAGCGATGATCAGGGCACGATTACTCTCACTTTTGGAGCCCGTCAAACGGATGGTCGCATTGATTATTGCGCCTTTGGGGAAACTAAGCAAAGCCTCTTGTTTATTCATTTTTCGGTATAGCTGAGCGTAATTAGATTTGAACAGGTGGCGCAACTTCAACGATTGTTGCAGCGGTTTTATCTTTGTTCATGATCAGTGTTTGTTTCCGGATGGACTCACTGTGAATCAATTCAAGAAACTTCTCTGTGAAATTCTGATCTAGTTTCAAAGCTGATGCGAAAGCACCACGACGCTTCATGATTTCATCCCAACGGTGTACCTGAAGGATAGTAACATTGTTATCGCGTTTGAATTCACCGATTTTTTCTACAATGGCCATACGTTCACCAAGCTTTTGGATCACTAGATCGTCAATCTTGTCAATCTGTTTTCTTAGGTCTGCCAGTTTATCTGCAAAGGCTTCGTTCTTAGACTCCGGCTGACGGATTGAAAAACGCTCTACCAGTTCAGCAAGTGCTGCAGGCGTAACTTGTTGCTTAGCGTCAGTCCAGGCTACGGATGGATCAATGTGCGACTCGATCATCAAGCCTTGCATATCCAGGTCTAGCGCTTTCTGCGCGATGTATGGAATCAACTCGCGGTTTCCGCAAATGTGACTTGGATCGTTGATGATCGGCAATTCAGGGCAGTGCGTTTTCAGTTGAATCGCAAGTTCCCACATCGGCTCATTACGGAAAGAGCTTTTCTCGAAAGATGAAAATCCACGGTGTATTGCACCAATCTTTTTAATGCCAGCGTTATTAATACGCTCAAGTGCACCGATCCATAAAGAAAGATCAGGGTTTACGGGGTTTTTTACTAGTACAGGTACATCATGACCTCTTAAGGCATCAGCAATTTCCTGTACAGAAAATGGGTTTGCAGTGGTTCTTGCACCTACCCAAAGGATATCTACACCTGCTGCTAAAGCCTCTTCAACGTGTTTGGCTGTTGCAACTTCAACTGCTGTAGGCAATCCTGTCTCTTCCTTTGCTCTTTTAAGCCATTCCAGGCCGATGCTGCCGATACCTTCAAACTCTCCCGGACGGGTACGTGGTTTCCATATCCCTGCTCTTAATACCGAAACTTTCCCGGTAGCTTTCAGCAAATGTGCTGTTGAAAGCAGTTGCTCTTCCGTTTCTGCGCTACATGGCCCAGAGATAATCAAAGGTTCGTTGGTTACATTTACCCAGCTGCTTAATGGCTGGATGTCTAAATTTAATTTCATGACGTTTATGTTTTTGTGGGTTTATCTAAATTGTTACTGCGAATTGCATTACTGATGCGCGTTGTGCTGTTTGTTTTACTTAATTGCTGTTTGTCGCTATTTGCTTCTTGCCGCATCTCGCTGATTAATGCTTATCGCTACTTGCTACTTGCCGCTTCTCACTGATTGCTGCTTCCCGCTATTTGCGCCTTGTCGCTAGTTGTTACTTGTTGCTGCTGTGTCTTTGCTGTTGCGTGTTGATATCTTCCTTGCTTCTAAGGTCAAAATCACCTTCAACAGTCGGGCAATTGTTTATACCTGATCATTTTTCACGTACTCGCCCATGATGTTGAAGTTTACGGTGTACTTCAGCACACGTCTAAGCGCGCGATCATACTGGTCGAAATTTTCCCATTCAATGTCTACGTAGAAGTTGTATTCATTACGTCTGCCCAAAACAGGCATGGATTGAATCTTGGATAAATTAATGCGTTCCTCAGCGAAAACATTAAGCACTTTGGCCAGCGTGCCTACTGCATTTCCGACCTGGAAGCATATAGAGGCTTTATTGATGTCGTGTGCCTCTTCAACCGCCTCGCGCTTGAGAATCAGAAAACGGGTGAAGTTCTTACGGTTAGACTCAATCCTGCGCTCAATGATGTTTAAGCCATATAATTCCGCAGCGAGGGTATTGGCGATTGCTACCGTGTCTGTCAGCTGCTCTTCGCGGATTTTCTTTGCACATGCCGCGGTATCGCTGCTTTCAATCACCTGTAAGTGTGGGAACTGATCAAAGAAATCTATGCATTGACGGATTGCTATGGGGTGGGAGGTCACATACTTGATGTCCTCGAACTTCACCCCCGGTAGCGCCATTAAATGAAGCTGGATCGGCAAATAGACTTCACCAGTGATTGAAAAGTTGTATTCCCGGAGTAAGGTGTAGTTTGGTAGTAAACTTCCGGCGATGGAATTTTCAATGGCCATGACCACGTAATCTGCCTCATTCTGCTGCATGCTTTCGCAGGTTTTCTTGAAGGATTCGCATTCAATCGTCTCGATGTCTTTACCGAAATACTTGAATGCCGCTGCTTCATGGAATGAGGCTTTTGTACCCTGGATGGCAACTCTTGGTGCTTTCATTATTTGATGATTTGTGTTATTTGCGTTTCATATTCAAAATGGCTAAAAACAAAAAAAGTCCCGGCAATATGCCGGGACTTCTATATACAGTTCATCTTATCAGATTGCATATTAGTCCCGGCTCTTACTAAAGTAGTAAAAGTAACCAAACCAATATGTGCTGTTAAGTATCATTTCTTGTTCTTATCTGCCCAAATGTAATAACAAAATTTAATTTGTCAATAGTTAATTTCAAAAAATTAACAATCGTGAACTCAATTATTTAATCTACTAAGCCAAACTTCTGAATCCCATGCATAGTCTATATTCCGCTTCGGTATACTCACCTGAAATGATCTTCGCTCCGAACCCCTAACGACGAAATAAGCTTTCAAAATGTTTAGAATCTGACACCAGCTCAAAAGCGAAAAATTAATTAAAAGCTGTTATTAGAAAGTTTCTGCTAAGACATAGATGCGCCTAAGCCTGAACAGTTGTACGATCAGCACACACCAAACAATGCCAAGCGCATCCAATTGCTGTATGATCAAGGCGCTGCAATGCAAATGCAGTACTAAAGACTGCAATGCAATTGGAGTGCTAAAGATGCCCGCACAATTAACCGAAGCAATTCTCAAAGATCAAACGCTCCCAGGCAAGTGCTCAACGAAATCTCTGCTGCGTAATAAACAAAGTTACCGGTAAAGCTTAAAAACAAAATCCCTTTAATGAAACCTTATTTAACCCCAAAAGCCTCATTATAGTACTTCAAACTTTCCAACAAATCCTCATCCGTCACCCTGCAATTGTATTTACACTCCCCAATCTCAGCCAACAAAGAAAATAACACATACCCATGTTCATTCTTCTTGTCCGCTTTGACCAAGTCTAGAATTGCAGTAAAACTGCCCTCTGAAATCTGGTAAGCTGGGTATACAGATTTAATATAATTTGTAATTTCTGCTAGTTTCTGTTCTGCGAGGCCGCAATATTTCACCGACAGAAACGATTCGCAGACCATGCCAATCGCAATGGCTTCGCCATGTGTAAGCGGTTGCTTACTGTTGCTCAAAGCGTAACTCTCTACCGCGTGCCCAATCGTGTGCCCGAAATTTAGAATCTTGCGTAGCCCTTTCTCCAAAGGATCCTGCGTCACCACTTCATGTTTAATTTCCACGGAACGGTAGATAAGATCTGCGGTAACCTCACGATAGTTAACGCCCTTCAGGGCTTCAAAATAAGTCTTATCCATGATCAAACCATGTTTAATCATCTCTGCGAAGCCTGACAGAAGCTCCCTTTCCGGCAAGGTCTTCAAAAACTCAGACTCTATGAAAACAGCCTGCGGCAAACTGAAAGTACCCACCATGTTTTTCACATTGTCGATATCTATACCCGTCTTGCCACCTACAGAAGCATCTACCATCGAAAGCAAAGTCGTCGGGATGTTGATGAAATCAATGCCGCGTTTATAAGTAGAAGCCACAAATCCCCCCATGTCGGTAATCACACCACCACCAAGGTTAATCATCAATGCCTTCCGGTCCGCTTCAAAGTCCAGCAGCGTCTTCCAGATGCCAATACAAAAGTCAATATTCTTGTTTTCCTCACCCGGATCCGTCTCAATCAGGTCAAACGCAGTATAATCATCCAGCATCGACTGAAAAACCGGTAAGCAGATTTCAGATGTATTGCCATCAGCAAACACGAAAACCTTGCTATATTTTTGATCATTCAAGAAAGCTTGAAGGGGTTCCAAACTTGTGTCAAAATGGATGCTGTGCCCGTTGCTTACGATTTCCGCCATTAGATCACTTTGATTTGTTGACCCATAAAATCTACAATGTCGCCAACACGCACTTTCAGCCTTTTACGGTAGTCTACCTGACCGTTATATTTGATCAAACCGTCTTCAACAACCGTTTGTGCTTCGCCGCCGCTCTGAACCAGTCCAGTTGCTTTTAGCAATTGTATAAGGGGGATAAACTCACCTTCTAATTTAAATTCTACCATGGTTTAGCAAATTTACAATTTATTACAAACGGATTTACCTTTTGCAGCTGTTGAATTCATATTTTTGCCTCCGTTTTTGAGGGCTGAACACGACTTTCCTGTAGAACTTAGGCATGATTATACCAATCACAGCGTTCTATAAGGATCATACGTCAAATCTGAAAGGATTAGTTGCCCAAATAAAAACATCAAAATAACACACGAACACCATAGAAATCCAAAACACGAATAGATGGAAATTTCCCCGAAAAGAACACTGAATTTTGACGATACGGAAATTGCTTTTAGAAGTAAAAGCAATGCAGAGCTCAATGCTGCCTATTTGTTGTTTAAGGTCATCAGCAGCAACTTTCTGACAAAAGTGGGCCCGCCGATAACCAACTTCTTCCTGAATGTAGGGCTACCAATTCAACCTGCGATCAAAGCCACCATCTTCAAGCAGTTTTGTGGTGGTGAAACCATTGCAGAGTGCGAAAAAGCGATAGCACAGCTTGCCAGTGCCAACGTGGGTACCATCCTCGACTATTCTGTTGAAGGGGAGGAGAAAGAAGAAGTATTTGATTTTACCTGTGAAGAGATCATCCGCACCATTTTACGTGCTGCCGGAGATAAGCGAATCCCAATCACTGTATTTAAAATCACTGGGATCGCGAGGTTTGCGCTACTCGAAAAACTGGACGCGAAGCAACCATTAAATGCAACTGAAACTGCAGAGTTCGAACGCGTTAAAGCACGCTGCGAGAAAATATGCCGCACTGGATTTGAAAAAGGGGTGCCGGTAATGATTGATGCAGAAGAATCCTGGATCCAGGAAACCATAGATGACCTTGCCATCGACATGATGCGCTTGTTCAATAGAGAAAGGGTGTTGATCTATAATACCTACCAGCTGTATAGACACGATAAACTAGCCGACCTTAAAGCAGACCACCTTATTGCAAAGGAAATGGGCTACTTCTTGGGTGTAAAGCTTGTCCGAGGTGCATACATGGAGAAAGAACGTAAGCGTGCAGCAGAACGTGGCTACCAGTCGCCAATTCAACCGGATAAAAAATCAACCGATCAGGACTACAATGCTGGTGTAAATTACTGCATTACCAACATCAAGGAAATCGGACTGGTTTGTGGCACACACAATGAAGACAGTTGCAGGCTACTTGCCCAGTTGCTTGATCAGTATAACATTCCACACAACCACCCTCATGTTTACTTCTCGCAGTTGTTGGGAATGAGCGATAACCTAAGCTTCAACCTTTCAGATGCGCAGTACAACGTAGCGAAATACGTCCCTTATGGCCCAATCAAAGCGGTTATGCCTTATCTATTCAGAAGAGCACAGGAAAACACCTCTGTGGCCGGTCAGACCAGCAGGGAGCTTAATTTGATCCTGAAGGAAAAGAAACGCAGAAGATTGTAAACAATCCGCTTTTCATAAGCGGATCCGTAAAAAGTACCATTTATAGTGGGTTTATTACCATAAACCCACTATTTTTTTGGGTACCTTTGAATGTGAAGACCGAGATACCAGTTTACGACATCAACAACTTCAGGGAATATAAAACCCAGGGGCTTGTGGCGAGTAGATTTGGACACTACGCGAAAACACACGCGCACCTGCATAGCCCGCACCGGCATTCCTTTTACCACCTGGTTTTCTTCAGCCAGGGTACCGGGCATCACCACATAGACTTCAAGCAATTTGAGGTAAAACCCTCAAGCATGTACTTCATGATTCCAGGACAGGTACATAGCTGGTCCTTTGCGTCTGAACCAGATGGCTATATCATCAACTTCTCTAAGGATTACTTCAGTAACTTCTTAAGCAACAACACCTACTTCCATAACTTCTCCGTATTTAGCGGCATTGCCGATCAACAAGTCATCGAAGTAGATGAAGATACTGCTGCTGCCATCGTCGAAAGTTTTGAAGAGATACTCAAAGAGGGTGCTGTAAATGGCCTGTTGCGTGATGATCTGGTTCGCAGCTTGCTGCTACAAATCTTTATCAGAGCCGAACGTGCCTCTGGCCACAAAATTGAGGTAACTGCAAATTCATACAACCATACCATATTCAGGAATTTTCAGAAGTTGATTGCAGAACATTATACAACCCTCAAACTACCCAAAGAATATGCAGCCTTACTCTACATCACGCCGAATCACCTAAATGCCTTGTGTAAGGACATCATGGGGGTGTCTGCTGGCGAGCTCATTCGGGAACAGGTTATTTTGGAAGCAAAAAGACTGCTCATCAACCTGGATTTAAGCATCGCCGAGGTGGCAGATAAACTCAACTTTAGTGATCATTCTTATTTCATCAAGTTCTTCAAAAAACATGAAGGCATAACACCAGAAAAATTCAGAAAATCAAACATACTGCAACATGGAAAATAATGTAACAAACAACAACATACCCCGCATTTCACAATGGTCTGGTTTAGTAAACTGTAAATGTCCAAGATGCCGTGCGGGTGATGTTTTCACTGGCTTTACTTACAGCGTAAAAGGGCAAAAGATGCAGGAAATCTGCAAAGCCTGCGGCTTGAAGTTTGAACGTGAACCAGGCTACTTTTACGTTGCCATGTTCGTAAGCTATGCCCTGAATTGCGCCGAAATGATCTCTGTATGTGTCGCAGCGTACATCCTCGGTCTGGAGCTTAGCAAGGAAAACATCTGGTACTATGTGGGCCTAATTATCTGTACCTCCCTTGTTTTCGCACCCTTCAACTACCGTTATTCCCGCATGGTATTGCTTTATTGGTTGTCACCAGGCCTGCATTATGAACCTGAAAGAATCAAACAATTCAAATCATAAGTACTTTTATATACAATAATCAATGAATTTCAGGCTGACCGATCAACGCTCGCCTGACACACATGCTTTAACCCTTACTTTATGCCCGATATCAAACATAACGTTCGATATCGGGCATTTTTATGAAATACCTATTTTGTAAACTATTGATAATCAATCATATAACTTTGGTATTCCGCTTGTAAAAGCCTGTTCAAAATACAAACAATGGACAGGAGTATCGAAGTAGAGGTATCTGCTACAAAAAAGAGGCGTCGATTAATCATCATTATTGGAATTCTGCTGGCATTACTATTAACCGTCTGGGTGGTACGTAGCCTGCTGAAGCCCTCCCTACGTTCCAGTGACATCCTGGTTTCCACGGTGGAACTTGGTGCCGTTGAAAACACGATCAGCGCATCGGGTGAAGTGCTCCCCGAATTTGAAGAGATTCTCGCCAGCCCCATCCAGGCTTCCATTCAGGAGGTCTTACTAGATCCAGGGAAAAAAGTCGTAAAAGGTCAGTCCATCCTGCGCCTGGATAAGTCCGCAACCCAATCCGAATACGAGCGCCTTCAATTTCAAATGGAGTCTAAAGCAAATGAAATCAGCAAGCTTCGGCTTACGCTGGAGAAAAGCTTTTACGACATCAAATCCAACAACAACATCAAAGAACTGCGGATCAGCAACCTTAAAGATAACGTCTCGGCAGCACAGCGCTTATTAAAGGCCGGCGGCGGCACCAGGGAAGATGTGGAAAAAGCTGCGCTTGATCTAAAGGTCGCACAGCTTGAGAAACAACAGCTCGAAAACGAGATCCGGAGCAAACAACAAACCATGAAAATCGAGATCCGCGAAGCGGAAATTGCCCTGGCGATCCAGCAAAATGATCTGCAGGCACTTAAACGTAAACTCGACAGGGCAGAGGTTGTCGCTTCGCGCGATGGGGTCGTTACCTGGGTAAACAAGAACATCGGCGCCAGCATCAACGAAGGCGAGGCACTGGTTAGAATTGCCAACCTGAGCAGCTTTAAAGTTGCAGGAAGTATGTCTGATAACATGCTCGACCAGATCTATAATGCCATGCCAGCCATCGTCCGTGTCGGAGAAAGCCACCTGCGCGGAAGTATCGCCAACATCTCGCCTGCCATCAACAATAACATTGTATCTTTCGAACTAAGACTTGATCAAAAGGACGCAAAAGTACTCCGGCCAAATCAGAAAGTCGACGTGTTCCTCGTCACACAAACCCGACCCAAAGTCATGCGCGTATCCAACGGTCCAGCATTTAACGGCGCTGGAAGGCAGGACATTTTTTTGCTCAAAGATGGCGTTGCCGAGCGAAGAACTGTCGAGACTGGCCTCAGTAACTTCGATTACATCGAGATCAAAAGTGGGTTGAAGCCAGGTGATGCGGTGATTACAACCGACATGAGCACCTACAAGAATTATCAAAAAATCCCAATCGCAAGCAACTAATTCTTACAGTCATGATCAAGCTACTACTCATTGGTTTAAGCCTGTTTGGACAAGCTGCGCAGCCTGGGGAGAATGATACCCTGCGGCTCAGTCTTCCGCAGGTGGTCGAACTTGCAAAAAATAATTCCATTGCAGCAAAGCAGGCCGTTACCATCAAGGAAACAAAATACTGGGAATGGAAAACATTTAAGTCCAATTACCAGCCGCAGCTTGCCTTAAGCGGCATCTTGCCAGGCTACACCAAAACCTATGTACAGGTGCAGCAGCCAAATGGTTCCATCCTGTTTCAACCGGTGCATAACGATAATTCATCGCTCACGCTCGACTTTAGCCAGAGCATTGCCGCAACTGGAGGTACAATTTACGGTACGACACAACTGCAGCGCTTTGACGATTTCGACCGCAATAATGTGCTCTACAACGGGATACCATACGGTATTGGATATACCCAGCCCATCCTGCAATTCAATAGCTTGAAATGGGACAAAAAAATAGAGCCACTCAAGTACAATGAAAGCAAACAAGCCTACATTGAAAGCCAGGAGAGAATCGCCGTAAATGTTACCGATTACTATTTCGACCTATTACTCGCGCAAGCCAATGTGAACATGGCTGAATCCAACCTTGCAAACACCCGGCGGATCTCCGCCATTGCCGAAACGAAATTCGAACTGGGCAAGATTACCAAAAACGAGATTCTACAACTCCAGCTCGAAGTACTTAATGCACAGAAGGCACTGGGCAGTGCTAACCGCGATGTCGAGATCGCGACCTTAAACCTGGTCAGCTATGCAGGCCTTGATGCCAGCAACAAGATCATCCTCGAAATGCCGGCTGCCAGCAAGAACATCGATGTGTCTACAGATCTGGTGCTTAAAGAAGCATTGGAGAACCGTTCTGATGCCATTGCTTTCGTAAGGAAGCTGGCGGAGGCAAAGCGAGATGTGGCAAAAGCAAGGGGAGAGAATGGGCTAAAAGCAACGCTGCGGGCCAACCTCGGCTTTTCCAATGCCGCAACCAGAATCATGGATGTTTATCGCTCACCAAAGAGCCAGCAGTCCGTGGAAATTCAGTTGTCCATCCCCGTACTGGATTGGGGCCGTTCCAAATCGCGCACCAAGACCGCGCAGGCAAATGAGCAGTTCATCAGCTATTCTGTGCAGCAGGACCAGCAAATCTTTAAACAGCAAATCATCACCGAAGTAACATTATACAACATGATGAAGGAGCAGATCAAGCTGACTGCTGAGGCAGAACGCATTGCTGTAGAGAAGTACAAGATCGCAAGTGAGCGCTACGTGCTAGGGAATCTAAGCATTACAGACTTGAGTATCGCTTTCCAGGAGAATGATCGGGCGAAAAGAGATTATGTAACCTCCATGCGCGACTTCTGGACGGCCTTTTACCAGTTGCGGTACCTGTCGCTATACGATTTCGAGAAAAACCAAAAGATTAGCTATTGATCAATACTTATTATTAAATATACATTATGATTCGCTTAGAAAACATTGAAAAGGTCTACCGCACAGATACGGTAGAAACCTTAGCCATCAACGGCATCAATCTGCACGTGCAAAAAGGAGAATTCCTGTCCATCATGGGGCCTTCCGGTTGCGGCAAGAGTACGCTGCTCAACATCATGGGACTGCTCGATGAACCCTCAAGGGGCCAGATCAAGATTGACAATCAGGACATCAGCCGGTATTCGGATAAGCAAATGGCCAATTTCAGGAATGAGAAACTGGGGTTCATCTTTCAGAGTTACCACCTGATCAATGACCTGCAGGTGCTCGATAATGTGGAGCTACCTTTATTATATCGCAACAGCAGCAGCCAAAGCAGAAGAGCGCTTGCTACAGCGGCCCTGGAAAAAGTTGGCCTGAGTAATCGTACCAAACATTTTCCCACACAGCTTTCTGGTGGGCAGCGACAACGTGTGGCCATAGCCCGAGCGATTGTAGGTCAGCCTCAAATCATCCTGGCAGATGAGCCAACGGGTAACCTGGACAGCGCCATGGGAAACGAGATCATGGATATCCTGATCAACCTGAACAAAAACGAAGGGACCACCATCGTAATGGTTACCCATGATGAAAGTATGGCGCAAAAGACCCATCGTCTGGTACGCCTGTTTGATGGTTCACAAGTACAATAAACCCAGCCATGCTTAAGAACTATTTTAAAATCGCAATTGCTGTATTGAAGCGAAGGAAATTCTTCACCTTCATCAGCTTATTCGGTATCAGCTTCACGCTTACGGTAATTACGGTCGCCGTGGCCTTCCTGAATAAATTCATCAATGAAGATTATCCTGATTACAAGCGGGAAAGATCGCTTTATATCGGTACCATGGAGTTAAGAAACTCCAAAGAGGGCTGGTTAAACCGGAGTGATGTTTCATTTTACTTTCTCGACCACTACGTTTCCAAACTGCAGCGGGTAGAAAAAATGGCGATCTCCAGTGGCGCACAAGCATCAAACGCTTTCATCAACAACAAGAAGATTGTAATTGAATACAAGTACACCAACGCCGACTACTGGAATGTGCTCGAATATGAATTCCTGGAGGGTAAACCCTACGGTGCACAGGATATTGAAAATGCAAACATGGTTGCTGTGATTTCTGAAGAAACCAGGGATGATTACTTCGGACCAAATGTCAAGGCTGTTGGCAAGTATATCTCTGCAGACAACATCAACTATAGGGTGATTGGTGTGGTGAAGAACGTTTCCAAAACCTTATACAATTTCGCAGGTGATATGTACATACCATACACCGTGTCCAGACAGAAATGGAATGAGGTTGGGTTGTTAGGCAACTGCACCGCGGTATTGCTTGCAAGAACACCGGATGACTTACCCCAACTCAAGCGGGACTTTGATCGGATGATGAGCAAGGTGCCTTTACCCGACAAAGAATTTGACAAAGCATTTTCGAACGCAGATACCTACTTCGAAAGTGTTACGCGCCGCATTACGGGTGATGGAGAAAATTCAGGACAAAACAAGGCTATCGGTCTGCTGTTGGCATTACTGACGATATTTCTGTTGCTGCCAACCATTAATCTGGTGAGTATCAACATCACACGGATCATGGAAAGATCTTCTGAGATCGGCGTTAGAAAGGCTTTTGGTGCGTCTTCAAGCACTTTGGTCTACCAGTTTATTGTAGAAAACCTGATACTTACCATCATCGGTGGAATCCTTGGATTGCTCCTTTCCTCAATAGCAATATACTTTATTAATCATGCTGATCTGATCTCCAACATGCGACTGACCTTAAGCCCAGCTGTACTTGCTTACAGCCTCCTGGCCTGCATGCTCTTTGGTCTGCTTTCAGGTGTGTACCCAGCCTGGCGCATGTCCAGACTCAATGTTGTAAATGCCTTGAAAGCACAATAACCCTCATTTTTAAACCTACAAGTCATGTTTAAACATCTCTTTAAACTTATGTGGAACAAGCGGAAGCAGAACTTCCTCTTACTTTCCGAAATATTAGTATCCTTCCTGGTCATCTTTGCCCTTTTCTCCTTTCTGGTGTATTACTTTCAGAACTACCAGAAGCCAAAAGGTCTGGACTACGAACGTGTATGGACCGTTTCGTATGATAACAGACAGGTAAGCAAACAGCTCGATTCTGCCAGATTGTTCTATGATGATCTGGAGCGGTCACTCAAAGCAATGCCTCAAATCCGCGAAGTTGCCTACACCAGTGCCAATTTTCCTTACTCGCAAAGTGTCATGAATACCAATGTATCACTCGGCGACAAGGTCATCAATTCTGTAAATCGCTATGTCAGTGGGATAGACTATCACAAAGTCTTACAAATGAATTTGACCGAAGGCAGGTGGTTTAATCCTGAAGATGCTGCCGCTGCGATCAAACCCATTGTTATCAATGAGACTTTAAAAGCTGAAGCTTTTGGAAAGCAAAGCGCGGTCGGTCGCCTGTTCGATAATCATGATAAAACCTCCAGACGACGTATTGTCGGTGTTGTCCAGGATGTTAAAGTAGAGGGCGACTATCTGCCATCGGGCAAGGCGATGTACACGCCATTAGATACCACAGACATCAAGTGGAACAGCTTCATTCTGCTGAAAGTCACTGAAGCTGCAGATGCAAACTTTGAAGGCAAGTTATACAAGTATCTCGGTCAGCGCTTCAACAATGAGCGGGTGGAGATTACCTATATGAAGGACCTGCGTACCGCTAAGAATGAAGTTACTTTAATCCCCATGATCATCTTTATGATTGTTGCCGGATTCTTGATCATCAACGTTGCGCTCGGCTTGTTTGGCGTACTCTGGTATAACATCAACCGGCGCCGGAGTGAGATTGGATTGCGGAGGGCTATTGGTGCGAGTAGTACCTCCGTATCCGGTCAACTCGTTTCAGAATCGCTGATTCTGGCTACGCTGTCCATTATTGTCGGTTGCTTCTTTGCACTGCAATTCCCGTTGCTACATGTTTTTGACGTTGCGGCAAACGTCTACCTCTACGCAATCCTCCTAACGGTCCTTTTTATCTACCTGTTAGTCATCGCTTGTTCCGTTTACCCCGGCAAACAGGCTGCAGCAATACACCCTGCCACTGCTTTACATGAAGAATAAATCTATACTTTTATAACATGATACTGATCGTAGATGATGATATCGCGGTAAGAACCTCCTTATCCCTGCTGCTAAAAACAGCAGGGTACAGTGTGTGCACTGCTGATCATGCGGAAAGGGCTTACGAGATGATCGTAAATGATGCACCGCAGCTGGTCATCCTGGACCTGAACTTTTCTAATGATACCTCCGGAAAGGAGGGCATCATGCTGCTCGAGAAAGTACGTCAGGTAAACGCCCGCGTGCCGATCATGCTGATTACGGGCTGGGCGAGCATAGAACTTGCGGTGCAGGGCATGAAACTCGGTGCGGACGATTTCCTGAACAAACCCTGGAGCAACGAGCATGTACTGCAATCTGTAGAAACCCTTCTCTCGCTCAGAACTGCACGAACAGTGTCAAAGACCAGAAAAGATCTGGATCGTAAATACAACTTCAGGCAGATCATCGGTGAAGATGCAGGCCTGCTTGATATCCTGGAAACCATCGGCCGGGTGGCTTCAACAAACGCTTCCGTGTTAATCACGGGCGAAAGTGGAACCGGAAAAGAACTTATCGCGGAAGCGATTCACCTGAACAGCAATCGAGCGTCAAAACCCTTCGTCAAAGTAAATCTGGGTGGTATTTCCTCCTCCTTGTTTGAAAGTGAGATGTTCGGACATGTGCGCGGTGCTTTTACAGATGCCCGGATCGACCGGATGGGAAGATTTGAAATGGCCAATAAGGGGACGATATTTTTAGACGAGATCGGTGACCTTGAAGCAAGCAGCCAGGTGAAACTGCTCCGCGTTTTACAGGATCGTACTTATGAAGTCCTTGGTAGCAGCCGTACCAAAACCGTCGACACACGTGTGGTTTGTGCCACCAACAAAGACCTGAACCAGATGGTCAGCGCAGGGCTTTTTCGTGAGGATTTGCTCTACCGTATAAATCTGATCAACATACATCTGCCTGCGCTTAGGGATCGAAAGGATGACATTCCACTCTTGGTAAATTTCTTCATAGACAACTTGAAAGAGATCTACAACCGCCCTTTACTTCAGGTGCCAGCCCAAACGATGCGCTGGCTCAAGGAGCTTCCACTGCCAGGCAACATCAGGCAGCTGAAAAATCTTGTGGAGCGAACCGTGCTGATTAGTCGCCGTGACGAGCTGAAGGTGGAAGATTTCAAATCACAGCTGCATCCTGCGCCAAAGGAAAACAGGAACAGTCTGCCGGAGGTCGGCGTCATGACCTTAGATCAGGTTGAAGCAGAAATGGTGAAACAAGCCATGAAATACCACAACAACAGGATTACCCGTGCCGCCGCATCACTTGGCATCACCAGAAATGCACTGTACCGCCGACTGGAAAAGTATCAGATCCCATACGATGATAGCGAATGAAGCTTAAAGTCAAATACATCCTCTTTATTGCGGTGCTGCTGTCCATCTGTTTGGTGCTGAGTTACCTGATCTTTGAAGCACATAAAATTGCATTCATTCTTTCGGAGCTGCTGATCATTGGCTGTGCTTTGGTCGCTGTGCAACTTTATAAGCAGCTCATTCAGCCCATCTCAAACCTGCAGCAAGGCATCACGGCCATCAAAGATCAGGACTTCAACGTGAAATTCAGACCCACAGGACAGCCGGAGGTTGATGAACTTGTTGAAGTTTATAACCGCATGATTGATGCACTTCGCATCGAACGTACTGCGCAGCAGGAGCAGCATTTCTTTCTTGAAAAGCTTATACAAACCTCGCCAACAGCGATTATCATCATGGACTTTGATGGTGATTTAAAACAAATTAATCCTAAAGCTGCGGAAATCCTGAAAGCTGCACCAGCGCTGGAAGCGGAGCTCCGCCATGTAGAAACCGGTGTTTCAAAAGTCATCCGTGTAGATGGATTGCGTACCTATAAGATCCAGAAATCGAAGTTCATCGACAGGGGGTTCGAAAGAAGGTTTATCATGATGGAAGAAGTAACTGCTGAGATCTTTGAAGCCGAGAAGAACGTCTACAGTAAAGTAATCCGCATGATGGCCCATGAGGTTAATAACACTGTGGGGCCTGTGAATTCCATCATCGCATCTGCGCTCAGTTTTAAAGCGCTCTGGAGCAGCAATGATGCAGAACTCCTTCAGCAAGCCTTGCAAGTGGCCATCGACAGGAACCAGAACCTGAATCACTTTATGCGAAATTTCGCCGACCTGGTGAAATTGCCGCCTGCAAACAAACACCAGATCGATGTCTTGAAGCTGCTGAAATCCGTGGTTGCATTGATGCAGTTTACGGCACAGGAGCGGCAAGTTGAATTCATATTCGAGACCGGCGAGGAGCCATTCCTCATTCATGCGGATGCGCAGCAGCTCGAGCAAGCCATCATCAACATCCTTAAAAATGCCGTAGAATCCATCGGCCAAAACGGATGCATCAAGCTGGTACTTGAACGGACTGCTGGTCAGTTGAAGATTATTGATAATGGCGCTGGTATAAAGGAACAGGATCGGGACTTGCTGTTCAGTCCCTTCTACAGCACCAAAACAGATGGACAGGGGATCGGATTGACCCTTGTTCGGGAGATCTTTCTAAATCATGGCTTTTCGTTCTCTTTGAAGACCATAAAACCAGGTGAAACCGTGTTCAATATAGATTTGCGTTAGTCATTCATAAACAATGTTCCGTTCCGGGTGTTAGCTTAGAAAATTTGAATATGCTGCACGAAAAGACCCTCGATCATCTGCTTCAAATAAAAGAGATTTACCTCGAACCTGAAGTATACCAAATGCCAAGAGGCAAGGAGATCTTAGCTAAATACCCTGATGCCAAGCTTATTGAAGTCGCTTCACACTGGAAAATCCCGGAGCTGTTTGGCTTTGAAGGCTCCGTGGAGGACTGGATCAGCAACAAACGAAACGTGCTCATCCTGGGGATCAAAAAATCCCTCAGCGCAAGAGCAAACAGCAGGAGTTCCCACTGGATTGCACCCTCTGAGTCTAACGGCTGTACGATGTCCTGTTCCTACTGCTATGTACCGCGAAGAAAGGGCTTTGCCAACCCGATCACCATCTTTGTCAACATTGAACAAATCATCAGATACCTGCAGCGGCATGCCGTACGGCAAGGTCCGAAATTGCAACCGGATTTCATTGATCCGCAGTATTGGGTGTATGAGATCGGGGAGAATGGCGACTGCTCAGCCGATGCGGCCATCTGTGACAACGTAAAGGACATGATTCATGCTTTTACCAAAATCCCAAATGGGAAACTCACCTTTGCCACAAAGTTTGTGAATCGGGAGCTGCTGCGCTATGATCCCCAACTTAAAACGCGCATTCGCTTTAGCTTGATGCCGCACAAGATGAGTAAGCTTGTTGACGTGCGCACCACACCCATAAGCGACCGCATTGATGTGATGAATGAATTTGTAGCGGCAGGGTATGAGGTAAATGTGAACTTCTCACCAGTCATCTATTATGAAGGTTGGGTAGACGACTGGGTACTCCTTTTCGCGGAACTCAATGATAAGCTGGATGCAAAAACAAAGGAGCAGCTAACCGCGGAGATTATATTTCTAACCCACAATGAACAGCTGCACGAAGTAAACATGAACTGGCACCCGAAAGCAGAAGAGGTGCTGTGGCGACCAGAAATACAAGAGGTAAAATACAGTCAGACTGGTGGTCGCAATGTGCGCTACAAGCGCGGATTTAAAAAGGACTTAGTGGATACCTTTACCGATCTGGTGGAGCTCCATCTGCCATATTGTAAAATCAGGTATGCGTTTTAACGCATACCTGAACCTAATTTATAGACTGATCTTCTGTTTTTGGCCACTCTTTAACGCGACGTAAACAGCTTCTATGATCTTCATATCACGTACACCTTCTTCACCATCTACAGGTACAACGGGCTTTTTCCCGTTTAGAATGATGTCAGCCATCTCTTCCATCTGAACCGTTTGGTGCGTCACGATCGGCTGGTTTAAAGGCCCTTTATGTGAACGCCCCTGAATAGGCCCGTAATTCGTGGAAGGCCACATTTCAACGTAGCCCTTGGTGCCATTAAGGAAGAATCGGTCCAGGTTATTCATGTTATAGGTAGACAGGCAGGATGCCACGGCACCACTGGGAAAGCCCAATTGAAACTGGACAGTCTCGTCAACACCTTCTTTGAAGATTGCAGGATTGGTTTTGGTTTCCTGTGCCGTAACCCAGATTGGCTCTTCACCAACCATGTACCGGGCGCCATTGATCGAGTAAATACCAATATCCATCATGGAGCCACCACCTGCAAGTTTTTTATCTACACGCCATTGATTTGGGTCGTTTATGGTAAATCCCGTTAAGCCCTGGAAGAACGTAATTTTTCCCAGTTCCCCGTCTTTACGCATGCGAATCACTTCCAGCGTTTGTGGCTCGAAGTGCATCCGATACCCGATCAGCAACTTTACATTTGCCATTTTACAGGCATCCACCATTTCCTGGCCTTCTTTTGCACTAATGGCCATTGGCTTTTCACAAATCACATGTTTACCCGCACGTGCTGCCCGGATCGTATTGTCGTGATGCAATGCATTTGGTGTAATGACATAAACCGCATCTATGTCTTTATTATTCTTAATGGTGTCGAAGTTTTCATAATTGTAACAGTTCTTTTCAGGGATGTTATATTTTCCTTGCCAATCTTTGATCTTAGATGGTGTACCACTGATTACACCTACGAGTTTAGCCTTTTTGCAATCTTTCATTGCATCAGCTACCCGGGTGGCATATCCACCGAGGCCCATGATGGCCACTCGTAAAACTGGTCCCTGATAAGTTTCTTCCATGCCGGGCTTTGCCGCCCATGCTGCAATAGGGGCAAGCTGCGTCGCTAACGCAGTCCCTCCAAGTTTCTGTAAAAATAATCGACGTGAGTTCATAGCTGTTGTTTTCTGTACTTATCACAGAACCATCTCCGTTCTGCTAATGTTTTTAATAAAGGCAAATGCACCTTATACAGCGGGTACGGTTAGTACTTGAAATTTCCTTATAAAAAACCAAGTATGCCCTTAACGGTTTGTTAAGATAGTCAGAATTAAAGTAATAACTAAAATTTAGAGCTATGGAAAATCAACAGGAAAATCAGCAAAGAGATATGGAAAATGACGGCACAACGCATGACTCTACAGGTAAGGAATTTGGTAAGATGCCACCAGAAGATTACAATGATACCGGCTTTGCAGGAACGACCAATGCAGTAAGTGCGGGTGAAGACGCACATGATGATAAGCTGGCCATTGAAGACACTATGATCGGTTATGACGGTGATGATTCGCATATGGACATGGACTTAAATGTTGATGACGGTACGAATGACCTCGGGGATCCTGGGATAGACGACAATGACTAAATAACCAATAAACCGGGATATTAGGCACACCCGCAACACAGCTGATCCACACCTCACCCACACCTCACCCACGAAATGTGTGTGTCAGCTGTGTTTCGGGTGTTGTTCAGGGCAGCATTAGGTTCTTATGCCTACCCCTTTTAACAGGGTCTGTTTACAATTCAGGTTATAAGCAAGCTGTTTAATAACTTTTTTACAATAGGGGACGTTAAAAATAATAGCGCCCCTTTTTGTTTATGTATTTTATCTACATATTTGGGTAGTGCCCGCACATTAATCCCTGTAAAGTTTTGATTGAGCATAATGATGACTTTTATCTAAGTCCGCCGTTTCAAAAGTTTTTTGAGCAATCAGCGAACTCCATGATTATTAAAGCGAATCCGCCTCGCTTCACGATTTTAGGCGTTAGTGATCAGTTTCTGAAGATCACTGGTATGCAACTGAAAGATCTTCTTCAGAAAGAACTTTTAACGGTATTCCCGAATAGCTTTGAGGATGATACTGACCGAATAAAGTTAGTTGCTGCCCTTGAACAGGTCGTAGCGACCCGACAACGCGTTGACTTACCTAATGTAAGCTATGAAATTTTCAATGAGCAAAGCGGTGAAGCTGAGGTTCAGCATTGGAGCAATTATTACGAGCCGCTGGTTGATGTTCATGGAGCGGTTACTCACATCATTAACACCGCCATAAACATTACAGAAGCATTAGCCAGCACTGCTGAAGCAAAGATGGCTATGCAACGCCTGATTGCCAGTGAAGCAAGTATCAGACGGATGGTTAAAGAAGCGCCGGTAGGCATGTGTATCCTGAAAAGCAGATTGCTCTATGTAGAGGAGATAAACGACTACTTTGTCCAGCTGATCGGGAAACCACCGCATGAACTGCTTAGCAAGCCATATTGGGAAGTAAATCCCGAACTGGAAGAAAAATACAAGCCGATCATTGAGTCCGTATTTGAAACCGGAGAAACTTACCGGGCCAGCGGCGAACCGGTACCGCTTATTAGAAATGGAAAAGAGGAAGTCGTTTATATAGATTTCGTTTTTCATCTGATGGCAGATTATGATGGCATCAGGAATGCGGTTTTGATCATTGCAAACGACGTTACCGATCAAATTCTGGGGCGTAAAAATCTGGAGAATGCTTTCGAACAGGTTCGGCTCTCCAAGCAAGCTGCACAGCTTGGTACTTTCGATCTTGACATGACCAGGCATGAGATGATCTGGGATGAAAGGACCAGATCGCTATTCGGTATTCACCATTCAGGTTCGGTTTCGTATGAACACGATTTTGTTCAGGGTCTACATGAAGAAGACCGGGAACGCGTGTTAAAGGTAATCGCCAACCTTTCCAATCCTGAGATTTCCGACGGTACCTACGATGTAGAATACCGGACCGTTTCTAAACATGACGGTAGCATAAGATGGGTTCGCGCCTTAGGTAAGCTCTATTTCGATGATTCAGGGAAGCCGCTGCGGTTTATTGGATCCGTACTTGATATTACTAGTCAGAAGATGGATGAAGAGCGCAAGAACGATTTTATTGGGATGGTAAGTCACGAGTTGAAAACGCCCTTAACCTCGATGCTCGCATATCAGCAGATTCTGCGTAAGAAATTAAAGAACAGCACCGATGAGTTCACGCGTGTAGCGTTAGACAAATCCAATCAGCAGATCCGTAAGATGACCTCCATGATCAATGGGTTTCTGAACATTTCACACCTGGAATCCGGAAAGATCAAGTTGAAGAAGGAGACTTTCGACATGCGTCCACTTTTGGAAGAGCTGATTGAAGATTTTCACATGATCACCAATACACACGAAATCGTGTTGCACACTTGTGAAAATGCAACGCTGCATGCAGACAGGGAAAAGATATCATCTGTGGTGTCTAATCTGATTAGTAATGCAATCAAATATTCGCCACATGGCAAACTCATTGAAGTAAGTTGCAGCTCCGCGCAGGACCAGATACAGGTAAGCATCCGGGATGAGGGTATGGGCATCAAAGAGGAAGACCGCAAGCACTTGTTTGAGCGTTTTTACCGCATCTCGACATCACATCGTGAAAACATCTCGGGTTTTGGCATCGGGCTCTACTTATCAAAAGAGATTGTGGAGCGCCATGATGGCAAGATCTGGTTGGAGAGTGAATCTGGAATTGGCAGTACCTTTACGTTCTCGCTCCCTGCGAATGTTTAGAATTCAACATCCTTCCACCATTCTTTAAAAACCTGGTTCGGTTTGTCAAGGTAAACGATCTCTCCGATGATCGGCGTAACCAATGGTAGCTGATACTTATCACGGTTGTGCTTACTTAATCGTATCAGGGGTTCGTCCCAGGAGTGGAAAGCAAGTGCGAACTTTCCCGAATGTACTGGGAACAGCCTTTTAGCATGGAGCTCCTGAGCGGCGGTCAGGACTTCTTCCGGTAACATGTGTATCTCATGCCAAGCTTCATTATACTGCCCGTTTTCGAGAATGGCTAAATCAAAGCCGCCAAATTTCTGTCCTAATTCTTTAAAGTGGGTGTCATATCCGCTATCACCACCAAGATATATTTTAAAGGATGGTGTCTGTAGAATAAAGGACAGCCAAAGCGTATTGTTTCTTGTAAATCCACGTCCGGAGAAATGCCTTGCGGTAGCCGTATGCAAAGTCATTTCATCATCAATCACCACTTTTTTGTCCCAGTCTTTTTCGATGATTTTTGCGCTGTCAAACTTCCAATGGCGGAAGTGGGCACCTACACCGAGGCCACAAACGACATGTTTAATTTTTGGCGCCAGCTGCAGTATCGTTTCATAATCCAGATGGTCGTAATGGTCATGGGTGATTAGGAGGTAATCAATGTCCGGGAAATCGGCGGTAGCATAAACATCTGTTCCTGGAAACGCTTTAGTTGAATTCGGAACAGGGGAGGCATTGCCACTAAAAATGGGATCAATCAGGAAGCGCTTACCATTCAGCTGCAGGAAGTAGGAAGAATGCCCGAACCAGATCAGCACGTTCTCTGTGCGTGCTAAATTCTTCAGATCAGTTTTTATGGATGGTATAGCCGCTGTTGGTTTAGTTCTTGGAAACTTGGTGAAGATAAAATCATAAGTAACGCTCAGGAAAGAATAGCCATCTGTTACCATAGGTGTGAAATGACGGTTCTGAAACTTGCCATCTTTGTAATTCGGAGATTCTTTGATCAAATCCAGATATTCCCGATTTGGTGCTTTGCCAAATTTTGGGTGTTGCATATAGATTAATGTTGCCCCAATTAGAAGGAGTAAAAGGCAGATTAGGCTCAGGATCATTCTTTTTATAATTTTCATGTTTTTTAAGAGGTCGGTAGCTTCGTAGTCCAATCCTAATGGCTGTTTTCGGCAACATCTTTTGAGTTGTAAACATAGTTTATTATTTGCTATCTTACTGATGTTTAAACGTCGGGAACCATCATTAAACGGACAACAAACAATAAACAAGACAAAGTCATGACAAGAAAACTATTAACGCTCTTACTAATCACAAGCTTAGGTCAAATCGGATTTGCGCAGCAGCTTGACAAAGCCAAATTGGACAATTACTTCAATGCACTTGAAGCAAACAACAAATTCATGGGCAGTGTAGCCGTGTCAAGGGATGGCGCTGTGATCTATTCCAAATCTGTTGGGTTTGCTGATCTTGAAAATAAGGTTAAAGCAGATGAAACTTCTAAATATCGAATAGGCTCTATCTCTAAGACCTTCACTTCGGTACTAATTTTAAAGGCAGTTGAGGAAAACAAGCTGGACTTAAATCAGACGATTGACAAGTTTTTCCCCACGATTAAAAACGCTGGCAAGATAACCATAAAGCACTTGCTAGGCCATCGGAGTGGTATCCACAACTTTACCGATGATAAAGACTATCTGACCTGGAATACGCGAGCGAAGTCAGAAAAAGAGATGGTTGCCATCATTACAAAAGGCGGTAGTGACTTTGAACCAGACAGCAAAGCAGATTACTGCAATTCAAACTATGTGCTCCTGACGTATATACTTGAGAAGACCTTCAATAAACCTTATGGTGAGTTATTACAAAAGTACATCACGAAGCCCCTCGGCCTGCAGAATACCTATGTTTTTGGAAAAATCAATGTTGATAAACATGAAGTCAAATCCTACACATTTGCCGGCTCCTGGAAAATTGAACCTGAAACGGATTTCTCTATTCCGCTAGGTGCAGGCGGTATCATTTCAACAGCAACAGATTTGACGAAGTTTAGCGATGCTTTATTCGGTGGAAAGCTGTTGAAAAATGAAAGTCTTGAGCTGATGAAAGACATCAAAGACGGCTTTGGCTTAGGTTTATTTAATAGCCCGTTTTATGATAAGTTGAGTTATGGACATACCGGCGGAATTGATGGTTTCAGCTCCGTAATCGGATTCTTTTCTGATGGAAACATCTCTTATGCGCTGATTTCAAATGGAAGAAACTTTAACACCAATAATATCTCGATTGCTGTTCTGAGCGCAGTTTACGGCAAGCCATTTGAACTTCCGGTATTTTCAAACTATAAGGTTGATGCAAAGGATCTGGACGCATACCTGGGTGTTTATAGCGCCCAAGATTTCCCGCTGAAAATTACCATTACGAAAGACAATGAAGTTTTAATGGCCCAGGCTACTGGCCAATCATCATTTCCACTTGAGGCAACTGAAAAAGATAAATTCAGATTCGAACAAGCAGGTGTTGTGTTGGAGTTTAATCCCGCACAAAAAAACATGGTGTTTAAACAAGGCGGTCAACAATTCACGCTTACCAAAGAGTAAGCATGCAGTATTTCTTAACACGTTAAAATTCTTTAAGCACGGCTCCTGCACGTTGCTGAAAGGTTTATATTTAAAAAAAGTTCAAGCATATGACTAAATTGGTCCCCCTGTGTGTTGCCATTGTTTTATTAAGTGCATCGAGTTCTTCAAGGGCTCAAAACAGGCAGTTCGTTGACGTGCCCGGAATAGATCAGTCCATTAAACCGGGCGACAATTTCTTCCGCCATGTTAATGGAAAATGGTACGACACTGTAAAGATCGCTAACGACCAATCTGGTGTGGGTTCTTATAGTTTCCTAAACATTCCACAAAAGAAGCTGCTCCAGAATATACTGGATAGCGTTTCCGCTACCCGGAATACCGCTGGAAGCGTTGAGCAAAAGGTGGGGGACTTTTACGCCTCAGGAATGAATATGGCGACGATTGATAAACGTGGTCATCAACCTTTAATACCAATACTTGATCAAATTGACGCCATCCGGGATGTGCCTTCAATGTTGAAATTTGTTGCCGCTGAAATGAAATCGGGCAACAGCTCCATCATTGAACTAGGTATATCCCCAGACGACAAGAACAGTGGTTTCAACATTGCCCATGTCGCGCAAGCAGGTACTGGATTGCCTGAAAGAGAATACTACTTCAGAAGTGATTTTTCGACGCTCCAAATTCAAGAAGCATATAAAAAATACATCAGCACGTTATTCCAACTTACAGGAAGTAACCCTGCCACTGCTCGTCAGCATGCAGCTATTAGCTACGGCATTGAGAAACAACTCGCATCATCTCACAAGACCAACGTACAACTGAGAGACGTGGCAGCCAACTACAACAAGGTTGCCCTCGCTGACATCAACAAAACACAGCCCAACGTCGGCTGGATAACGCTACTCGCTAATCTTGGTGCTAAGACCGATTCTATTGACATGGCTCAGCCCGCCTATTATGATAAACTAAATGGGCTGTTGAAATCTGTAGCTATAAACGACTGGAAAGTGTATTTAAAGGCTATCACCTTGCAGCATTATGCAAAAATGCTGAGCAAGCCGTATGTTGATGCTTCGTTTGACTTTAGTAAGATGCTGACTGGGCAGACCACACAAAAGTCACGCAAGCAGACGATGACGGAGAACGTGGACAACTACTTAGGTCAGGCTTTAGGACAGCTTTACGTCAAGAGATATTTTGATGAAGGATCAAAAAAGCGTGTGCTTGATTTGGTGAACAACTTGCAAAAAGCTTTTGAAAATAGAATTAGTCATCTGGACTGGATGAGTGACAGCACTAAGGTAAAGGCAAAAGAGAAACTATATACGATTACCAAAAAGATTGGTTACCCAGACAAATGGCGGAATTACGATAACGTACAAATAAGCAGGACCCAGTATTTTGAGAATGTGTTGTCGCTCAATCGAAATGATTTTCAGGATGAACTGGCCAAGCTGAATAAAGCAGTGGATAGAACGGAGTGGCATACCACCCCTTCAACTGTTACCGCGTATTATAATCCCGCGCTAAATGAGATTGTTTTCCCGGCAGGTATCTTACAGTATCCATACTTCGACTTTTCTGCTGACGACGCGATCAACTATGGCGGTATTGGAATGGTAATCGGACATGAGTTGACCCATGCATTTGACGACCAGGGCGCGCAGTATGATAAGGATGGTAATGTTAAAAACTGGTGGACGAAAGAAGATTATAGCAAGTTTAAGGAAAGAACCCAACAGCTTTCTGCGCTGTATGGTTCATTTACTGTGCTGGATACCGTGCATATTAAGGGCGGCTTAACTTTGGGCGAGAATACCGCAGATAATGGGGGCGTAGCAATGGCTTATGATGCATTTAAGCTTACGGAACAAGGAAAAGGTACTGTCAAGATTGATGGTTATACACCAGATCAAAGATTCTTTTTATCTATCGCCAGAATCTGGAGGGTAAAAACGAGAGACGCATTCCTGCGCACTTATGTAAATACCAATCCACATTCACCCGCCATGTGGAGGGTGAATGGGCCGTTGATGAACTTTGAGCCATTTTACCGCGCTTTCAATCTGCAGCCAGGTGACAAGAATTATAAAGCAGAAGCGGAGCGCGTGCGGATATGGTAACGCGCAAACCGCTTATTGCGCTTCGTGTGTTAGCGCGATTGCACTTTGCAGTGTAGTTGAAAGTACTTGTTTGTAGCTGTCAAATTTATCCTGTCTCTCAGCTTCTTCACTGACTTTCAATGCGTTTTTAGCCAGTTTTACCTGTGGTAATTGTTGCTGATATGCCTCGTTGAAGGCTTCTGGATTCTTGTTTTTTAATATTCTGATCGTGTGAGAATACTGCTCATAAATGTCTGTAATTACGGCAAGACTTTTCTCGTCGTAATTTGTTAAACCCTGAACTTTCGTCGATAGCTTTTCCAGCTTTCCTCTTTCTTTTGCAAAACCCATATTTGCCAAAGATACAGTTTAAACTCATTTTTCCAGCTCCGGAGACATTCACCGGCTTAAAAGGGCGACTTATGGGTTGTCAAACGCCTAACTCGCCGACCTAAAGCTTATATAATACATGATGTGATTAGATAATGCTTATCTGTTTTGCAGTATTAACTCAATTACTTAAATTTATGTAATAGCAAGATCTAAAACTTGCGCCAACAGTTTAAGCGAATATTCAAGTAATAGCACATGGAGCAAAAAAAAACAGCTGAGTTAAGTGACCAGGAGTTGCTTCAAGAACAAAAGAACCTGAAAACAAGTAAACTGACGGCTGCTATGCTGATTGGCTTACTCCTTGGCGTTTGTGTATATGGTGCTGTAAAGAATGGATTTACTTTCTTTACCTTTTTTCCGCTTGCCTTCGCATTCCTGCTGGTTAACAGCAGAAGGAAGAAAATGCAATATGAAACGGATGTTAGAAAGGAGATTAACTTCCGGAACCTACATTAGGTTTGAGGTTTCTGTGAGAAAGAATTGTTGAATCGGTTAGGATGTTTCTTTAAGAATAATTCTTAAGTTTATTTATGATGAATTTTTTAGCAGTGGTCTTGTATATATTTTGGGTGTGTGTTTTTGTAGCCGCTGCCGCAAGGATTTACGAGATTCGTAAATATCGTGATCGGGTGGCTTCTAAGGATTGGGTCTTCCTGACAATTGGCTTGATTCTGCCAATCGTGTTTTTTGTGGACCGGTTCGTCGTAGATGCGATCTAGGCGTTACAGCTTCAAGCGTAATTAATGCTTTATGGTAAATGTTCAAGGTGTTAGCATGGCGAATACATTTCAACGCTCACCAGCTTTTCTCCATCAAATTCAAGTATCCAGAAATCATCTGCAATAGTTTTTGACGTGCCTAAACTTACCCACCGCATAGCACGCCCCTCGGCATGCTCTGTTGTCCTGATCTTACGCACAGCGTTCGGGAATAGCTTTTGAACTTCAGCAAGTGTCGTGTTTTTATTTAGTGTCAACGCCGGTGCTGTCAATTCAAAATCCGGGCTGCTCTGGAAATTAATTTTCTGGAATATGGCGCTATCTTTAACCAGGAAAAACATGTTGCCCTTGAAATAAATGTATTCGTACGGTTCCTCGAAGAATGCACATTCATTGTCCTTGTATTGGACTAAGCTGTCGGGCTTTCCAAATGCTGCAAGAAATTCTTTATAGCTGGACTGTAGCGGGAACTTGCCATTTACTTTGACCGCATCATAGGGGAGATACTCGGCATTGTACTTGGTTGTGTCTAATGTAGCGGCGTTGCTTTGTGGATCAAGCGCTGTGCCTTGGTGTTTTTTTGAGTCGCCCTTGTTACAGGAATAAATAGTCGCAAGCAGGGCTACTGCCACGCTGATTTTGGTAAGGTTGATCACGTTCATATTGGGGTAATAATACGATTTTCCGGAATTAAAATATGCCGCGTGCCTTTAAAGTTGTTTCCATCTTCAATTTGAAGAGGTCCTTTACGTAATTTCCGTACACAGGCACGGCATATTCACCAACAATTCTTAGAACCATGTACCATTTCTAGAATTCTGTACTTCGCGCGAAACCGACGGTTAAATGAAAGTTCTTCTGGATCTTCCACTACACTGATTTTTTCTCCAACAAATACAATTAGGATGTCTTTTTTGGTTTGTGCCAGGGTAGTATTGAGCGACAGGAGGGCACATGTAAATAACAGCAGGATTGCTAGGTGTTTCGGCGTATTTAAACTTTTGAGCATAATTGTTTTGATTGCGTTAGTGACGAAGCTAGTGCTTTAAGAATTTGATGACAGCTTCATTAAACACCTCTGGTTTTTCTACCGGTATATAGTGGTTGGCATCTTTAAATATTATTAATTCGGCATTTGGAATGTGTTCTGCAATGGCTATTGTATGTTTTCCCAGGACGATGTCGTGTTCGCCTGCCATAACAAGCACGGGCGATTTGATGCTCCGAAGCTGATCGAATTCAATTTGAGGTTCTTTTAGCAACATGTTGTACAACCGTTTTTGAGTAACATAGAAAGCATCTGTTTTGCCCTCCGCTCTTTTTACTACAGTACCGATTTGCTTAAGCACCTTTTTGCCAATCGATTCATTTGATGGAAATAGAACTGCACCCATCACCGCAAGTTTATTCACATATTCCGGGTATTTCATGGCCATAATTAATCCTGTATTGCCGCCGTCACTCCACCCGAGTATGTTAGCCTTCTTAATGTGCAAGGAATCCATCAGCTGTTTCATATCGTCCGCAAAGAGGTCGTATGTGAGTTCTCCTTTGGAAAAGTCTTCGCTTCTACCTTGGGCTCTTGTATCCACGGCAATCACCCTATGGTGTTTAGAAAGCTCAGTGATCTGCTTTTTTAAGTAGTAAATGGACTGGCTGTTGCCATGTAATAAAAGTAGTGGCTCGCCTTGGCCGTAGCTTTCATAGTACAACGAGACATCTTTAAGTTTAACGGTCCCGCCTGCTGCAGCATTACTTCCGTATCTAAATGGCGATCTTTGGGGGGCAACGTAGTTGGCTTTTTTGTTCGCTAAGGAGAGGTCCTTTCCGTCGATGAGCATTTGAACATCATCAATCCACAGCTTTCCTGTGCCGGCTAGGATTGGACCTGCAAAGATCGTGACTGCATCTTTCGGCAGGTTCAACTTCACGGAGTAAAGGGCCCAGTCTTTTGAGCCTTTTATACGCTTCTGTTGCAGATTCTCAAATGCAAGAACATCATTGTCTTCGTTGTCAATCCGCAACATCAAGCCCATGAAATCAGACACATGCTCCAATTTAACCCAGGCTCGAAGTTCTATTTTTTTACCCTCGTAAATGGCTGGGATCGTTGCGCTGATACAAGCATAACGCGAGGCGCCTGTGGTATCCGAGAGTTCCATGCGCATTGATCGACGACCACTATGTTTAACAAGACTGTCCGATGTCACCTTGTAGCCCTTGTTTAAAGAAAACGTGCCCCACTTATCTGGTAGCGCCTGATTTGATTTATTAGACTCGAAGCCAAAGTTAAAGTCGGCTGGTGTGATCTTTTCATCAGTATCCGTTTGTGCGAAGAGCGGATTTGCGAATAGCACAAAAAGAACAAAGTATAGTAAGCGCGTCATATCTGGTAATTTTCGATCAAGTTAACGAATCTGGGTGTCGTCATAGGACATTTAACAGAATTTAACTTTTGTTTTTCTGCATATTCAACTTTTCCGGTATACGGAGATTTTTATATCTTCAGCCATGGCGTTACTCATCTCGAAGGTTCAGAACAGAAATTGTGAAAAAGGCGAATTTCATGAAGTCGCTGAGCGTAACTTGGAGGATACCATTTCCTTGTTGTTAAATTTTCCCTGGGAACAGGAGCGACACCTGGCTAATGTTGAACTTACCTGCCCTTCTGTAACGGTAGAACATCCTGGAGGTACTTTTCTGAAAGTGGGTCCATATTTTTCGGGTAAGTTTTCGCTCTACTACTTGGCTGTAAACAAGCATGTGTATTCTAAACCCGCTTCAACCCTGGCAGAAGCCGCCGAATGCATTAGCAGTTTCTTCAGGCAAGAGGGCATACTTAATAATTTCTCTAAGTATGGGTTTGTATTCAGACCTTCAGCGCATTTTCTCACAAATCCATTTGTATATAAGCTGGGCGGACCGTCCACTGAACACTTTTTTAAGGATGCGAGGATGGTCCTCTTGATAGGATTGTTCTTTGCCGGGCTGATGTTTTTTATGCCAATGACAGTATCCAGCTTTACTTTTTTAGTCATCCTGCTAGTTTTAACCGTCCTGGCATACATCCCGCTGATTTACCTGTACTTCAACTACAAGCACTTCGATAAAGATAAATGCCTGCAGCTTTCCCGGGGTAGTGATTCATTTACTCTACAGCAGGGCGATGATACAACAGTGTATCAGAAGTCGCATATCGAGTTGATTACGATAACTGGAAGACGCAGCAGGAGAAATCCATGGGCGAATTGCAGGGTATTTAACGTCAGCTTTAAAAACGGAGATGAGGTTCAGTTCACGAGTTTATTAATCCCAGAAGATCATTTTAGAAACAAGTTTCCGGACCATACGATTCAAAATGTATGGAAATTCTTGCCTGCCGTTTAACACCGATTGTTCATTGAGGATCAGGTTTACGTTAGCTTTTTTCCAGTTTTCTTAAAAAGTGATGGTCGATATAGAACGTCCCGAACGGGATAATACATGCAAGTAGAACCTTCCAGGTCGTTTCTTTGAAATCCCATTTGTACTCAATGGATACAGCTATAGTGTTGAGAATGAACCAAAGGAACAAAGCACCGTGAATTGGTCCCAATGCTTTGACAAGCGTGGGGTTCAGCCAGAAATACTTAAGCGGCATGGCGACAAGGACTAAAAGAAGAAGGGAAATCCCCTCGAGATAACTAGTGAGTCTTAAACGGCTAAGTGATGTTGTAAAGTAATTTAGCATATTTTAAGGATTGAATGGTCTGAAATAAGGTCTAATAGCAAGTGGAGAGAAAGGCCAGGGAATCGCGACAAGTATAACAATCAAAGCCATGAGGAACCAGATGAGCATGGTTCTGTATTTTGAAGGCGCGGTTTCCATCCGCTTCGCTTTAGCAGAACCAATTGTGACCAGTACAGTTGCTAAAAGCATCAGCACAATATGAATGTATCTAAAAAATGTTTGTTGCGTGTTTACATATTTCACTATTGGACTTTGTAAGTACAGGAACATACCCAGGGTAAATTGTATGTGTACGATCGTTGCTGTCCAGTGTCTGATTTTGTTAGCGGCAGGTGTAAAGGAAAGCCTGCGGATAAGCCCTTGATAGGCAATGTAGAGGCTTAGTAGCATCATCAAGATAACGATCCAACGGAGTGCGGAATGCAATGGGAGTAGAAAAGAATACATGTGCTTTTATTCAAGATACTAAGTGGTATGTTTTTCAGGAAATTTTTTTAGTTGAGGCTTTGTAAATAGACTTTAAACTGCTCAAGAAATGCAACGTAGGATTTCTTGCCCATGATTTTACCGATGTTTCTGACGCCACTGTAACTAACGGTGATGTAGAGCGCAACTTGCTTTGGGTTAAAAGCAGAATTAAGCTGATCATTCAACTGGGCTTTTTCCAGGGTTTTTTCAATCGCATGCTGCCATTCTAACATAAGGTGACTCAGTGCTTTTTTGAAGGAATCGTTTAATGGGGCCATTTCTTCAATAAGGTTTACTGCCGGACAGCCATAGGCTACTTTGAAGAAAGGGTTAAGTAGTAGCAGGTCTTTGATCATGTTGTAAATGTCGTCAATGGGGTTATTCGTACGCCCTAGTACTTGTATCATGTAGGGCGACATGCCAGGATGCATGACTTCTTTGATCATGGCAAGGCCCATCTCTTCTTTATTCTTGAAGTGATAGAAAAAAGCGCCCTTCGTGACCGCAGTGCTTGCAATGATCTCATCTATGCTGGTAGCCTGATAACCTTTCATGTAGATTAATTCGAAAGCTTTTTGTAAAATATTAAGGCGGGTAACTTCTGCTTTTTTCATTAAATACTAATTGGTATGTTTTTACAAATGTATATAAACATTGTGGGTACTAAAAGCCGGGGTGTATTATAAGCTTGTTCTTTTTACAAAAAATCAATAAATTGGATGTATAGTTTGTAGTCGTACGCACCTCATTTTCAATTATGAAATACTTTTACACTGTTTTTTGTATCCTGATTGCAGCTGGGAATCTTCACGGTCAGGTAACGAGCTTTAAGTTGGAAGGTAAAAACGCAGCTATTTACGACGGGTATAAGGCTTACCTGTATGTTAAGTCTGACGATTTAAGAAAAGTAATGTTTCTTGATTCAGCCTTGCTGAAAGATGGCAAGTTCAATTTTGCAGGCCCGTTCCAGCGAACTGGGTTCAAGTATTCGACAGGGCGGAGGGGCAGCAACAACCCATCTCGAAAATGTATTACATAACAGCCGTGCCCACTTACTTTCTAATTGATGCCGCAGGTAAAATCGCCTACAACTCTGATACGCTAGATCCAGAATTATTGGAAACAGAAAAGTACATTCAGCAGGTTATTCGCTAGTCTTCAGATTTTGCTATTTTGTAACAAGGACGTTGCATCGTATTAATTTACAGTTAAACCCTCCCTTCGTCTTATTGGATTATTTATTTTCGGGTACCAAATAGATCCTCATGAGAGCACCGACGTAAAACGATTTATCTATCGTTCCTGGAGTATTTCCAGCGCAATCTGCTGTAAGAAATTAACAGTAGAATAATTCACTAAAACAATCTAACCAAATCATGTATGAACAAAACTAAAGGTCTTGAACCATGGGTAAGCCATGGACCTACTCTGAAAAGGGCTATAGTTGTTTTGAATTTAACAGGAATGTTGCTGCTTCCTGGAAGTTCACTCTTTGCAACTACACCAGTATCTGCTGAATTAAAGTATAAGAACTGGGTTCGAGCCGCCATTCAAACAAACGTTAAAGGAAAGGTTACCGACAAAACCGGAACGCCACTGCCAGGTGCAACAGTCCGTGTAAAAGGCGGAAGCCAGGCCGCGGTGACAAACACTGACGGTGATTTCAGTATCGCTAATGTCACTGGCAATGTGGTTCTTGTAGTTTCCTACACGGGTTATGTTACCCAGGAAATTCCATTAAACGGTCGCAGCCAAATCAATGTAAACCTTGAAGAAGATGCCGCCAACCTCAACGAAGTTGTAGTTGTTGGTTACGGATCTCTTGATCGAAAGGAACTTACGAGTTCAGTTTCAACACTTCGTCAGGAGGATCTGATCGCTGGTGCGGTATCACCACTTATTGCAATCCAGGGTAAAGTACCCGGGCTGAACATCAGTTCTTCAAACGGAACGGATCCGAATGCTGGTGTATCGCTTCAACTCCGGGGCGTAAACTCGGTAAATGCATCACAGGGTCCTCTGGTGGTGATCGATGGGGTGCCTGGAGGCGATCTTAACTCTGTTGTTAAAGAAGATATAGAGTCTATAAACGTCTTGCGGGATGCCTCGGCTGCTGCAATCTATGGTACAAGGGCATCTGGAGGTGTTATCCTGGTTACTACTAAAAGACCGCAGGCAGGCAAGCCGGTTGTGACCTTTACATCAGAACTATTTACGGAAACGGTACGTAAGCGGCCGGAAATGCTTTCTGCAGAAGAATTCGTAGCGAACGGACTTGGCGAAGATCTCGGTCACCGAACCGATTGGTATAAGGAAGTTACGAGAGATAATCCGTTTAGTCAGCGTTATGTTTTAAGCATGAGTGGCGGTTCTGAGAATGCCAACCTGTATACCACGCTCTTCAAGCGAAATGCCAAAGGTATCGCCATCGGCTCGGAGCGGGACGAGATTGGGGGACGTATAAACAGCAATTTCAAAATGTTCGATGGTGTGGCAGAGTTATCTACCAACATCAGCTACAATCAGATTACTGCAGACTTTGGTAATAATGACGTGTTTAATATGGCACTGGTGCTTAATCCGACCGAGACGCCTTACAATGCTTCAGATATAACGGGGTATAACGTATTGGTAGGCGGTTATGATTACTGGAACCCATTGGCAGAGGTTGCGCTACGGTCTGATCAAAGACAATACAAATATCTCCTGGCGAATACCACGTTGAAAATCAATTTAACGAAGGATCTGTTTACCTCGGGTACGCTCGGTATTAAAAGTAATAACGACTATGGACGTTATTACAGATCTGCGCAACACCGGGAATCCCGATTGAATGGTATCGATGGTTACGGAAGTCAAGATTTCAACAAGTATGATGATCGGATCTTCGAATGGACCCTGAACTATAACAAGCGCTTTGGCGAACACTCTATCAACGCTGTTGGTGGTTATAGCTATCAGGATTTCAATGGAGAAGGATTTAATGCAAACAACTCCAACTTCCCGGTAGATGGTATCCGGGAGAACGACCTTGGTACCGGTACATTCCTGGTAGATGGCCGTGCAGGGCTGGGCTCATTTAAAAACCCTAGTGTTAAGCTAGCCGCCTTTTTTGGACGGGTGAACTACTCCTTCAAGGACCGTTATATTTTAACGGCAGCGATAAGACATGAAGGGTCTTCTAAGTTTGCGCCAGGGAACCGTTGGGGTACCTTCCCGGGATTGTCGCTGGGCTGGAGAGCTTCTGAAGAATCTTTTATCAAGAATCTGAATGTGTTTGATGATCTGAAGTTCAGAGCAGGATACGGAGAAACCGGTAATGAGGGTTTCAACGCGAATGTTGCTACAAGGATGTACAGCGCCGACACCTGGTATCTGGTTAATGGTAACTGGATCCGCACCTATGGTGTTCGCCACAACCAGAATCAGAACATCCGCTGGGAGGTTAAAAAAGAATACAACATTGGTATGGACTTCGCCTTCTTCAAACGAAAACTCTCTGGTCGTTTTGATTATTACAAACGTAAGATCGATGATTTGATTTACGACATCAGTGTTTCGCAGCCACCAGCTATTCATGATAAAACAACCATGAACATCGGTAGTATGCAAAATGAAGGCTACGAGTTTGAACTAACCTACAACGCCGTAAATAGCTCGGACTGGAACTATACCACTAGTCTTGTAGCTTCTCATAACAAGAGCACCCTGAATTCACTTTACGGCAGTCAGACTTTCTCTGACCGAAAAGGATTCCCTGCACCGGGATCACCTGGAAACGCCGTACGCTTGTACCCTGGAGAACAAATCGGCAGATTTTTCATCTGGCAGTTTGCCGGATTTACACCTGAAGGAAACTGGCAGTTGTATGATGAAAACAATGAAGTGTTTGACGTAACGCAGCGTAACAAGACCAATGCTGATAAACGCTTTATTGGTAACGGTATTCCCAAACTACAATTGTCATGGAACCATAGTGTTCGCTATAAAAACTGGGATGCAAGTGTTTACCTGCGCAGCTGGTTGGGCTACGATGTGTTCAACATGATTGCCATGTATTACAGTTTGCCAAATGTTCAAGGTCAAAACGTGTTGAAAGATGCGTATGAGAAACACAAGGATATTCGTGGTGAGAAGGAGCTGAGTGACTACTGGCTGGAAAAAGGAAACTTCCTTAAAGTAGACGTGATAAGCCTTGGTTATACTTTCAATAAAAACTGGATCAAACCATTGAAGAACCTGAGGTTATATGCTTCTGGGCGTGACTTATTTGTGTTTACCAAATACAGCGGCTTAGATCCTGAAGTAAACATCAACGGTTTAGAGCCTGGTTTTGAAGAACGAAATGCCTATCCTAAAACCAGAACATTCATGTTTGGATTACAGGCGAATTTCTAACCTATTTAACAGATAAAAGATGAAAAAGAAATACATATGGGCCATTGCACTTTCCGGAGTTTTGATGGGAAGTTGTACCAAGCTTGAGCCGGAGTTCTACAGAGAAGTTACTCCAGAGACATTTTTTCAGAGTGAGAAAGATGTTCTTGCAGCCTTAAACAGGCCGTTTACACATGCATCCTGGTATATGGGTGAAGACAGATGGCGCTTGCAGGAATATACCGCGGATAACTTTGCCATTACCACAAAGGGCCGACACTGGTATAATGGCGGTGAAAATGAGCGTTACCACTATCACCGCTGGACACCGGATGATGGCTGGATCTGGGGATCATGGCGCGGTACACTCATGGGCGTAGCCCTTGCGCTGGACACCAAGCAGGATCTTGAGAAGCTGGATTATGCTAAGTTTGCACTGACGCAGGAAGATAAGGATGCCCATCTAAATCAGCTTAATACCCTGGCAGCTTATTTTTACCTAAGAGGACTGGACTACTTCGGTGGAATGCCAATCTTTACCTCCTTAGATCAGGAGTCACTACCAAGGAACACAGATCAGGAACTGTTTAGTCACATCGAGGGTATCCTTAAAGAAGCCTTGACCAAACTGAAGAAAAAGCAGGCCGGAGAAACGGAAGAAGGCGTTTTGAAGCAGGCTGCGGCTGCTTCTATGCTTGCACAGCTGTACTTTAACGCGGAGGCTTATATTGGCAAGCCTATGTACACGGAAGCACAGCAACTTGCACAGGCAATCGTAAACGGTGATTATGGACCCTATACGCTGGATGCAACCTGGAATGGGCCACATGGCTTTGCGAATGACCGGTCTCCAGAGATCATCTGGTCTATACCCTCACAGTTCAACCGACTACAGTACAACTGGTTTTATGCAGACTTCTACCATTACAATACGAGGGAATATTTCAATACCGACATGGGTGCTAACAATGGAGCGCACCTAACGCCGTCGCGGAAGCCTGATAGCACACTCTATAAAGCAGATTTCCAATTGGGCTCGCCGTTTGAAACATTCGATAATACGGACCTCCGTAAAAAACCTTACAAGTATTTAGGTAATGGCGGATATGAAGGTATGTTTTTGAACGGTCCACATGTGTCACCTGCGGGAGCAGTTATTAAAGGCGGTGAGGAGTATAAAGACCAGCCTCTGGTATTCCGGGATCAAGTGGCCAGGTTCTCAGAAGTTGGTCCGGGCAAGAAGTACAGCAGCATCGCACAGCTGGAATCGAAGATGTCCACTGGAGAGGAAAACACGGGTGTAAGACCAGTGAAGGTACCAATTCCGCCACTATCTGAAAATACACTTCGCTGGGGCGCGGACAATCCGGTGATTCGTCTGGCAGAGATTTACTACATGCTTGCGGAATGTAAATGGCGTGCCGGCGATCGTGCTGGAGCGGCTGACCTGATCAATAGTGTGCGTAAGCGTAATTTCCCTGGCGGCGTAGATCCAAACCCGGTTACTGCTGCAAATCTGGATCAGGATCGCTTCCTGGATGAATGGAGTATAGAATTCCTTGGCGAAGGCAGGAGAAGAACAGACCTGATTCGATGGAAGGTTTTTACCTCCGGTAGATGGTGGGATCACCAGCCTTCAGGTTCTGCGCATTTTAATAGGTTCCCTGTTCCGACAGAAGCCATTTCAGGTAACAACAACCTGACGCAAAATCCTGGATACTAAGACAGGTGTTAAATAAAAAAGCCGTTTCTAGATGATAGAAACGGCTTTTTTGTTGTGGGCCCACCTGGGCTCGAACCAGGGACCAAAAGATTATGAGTCTTCTACTCTAACCAACTGAGCTATAGGCCCGCGTAAAATCAATGTTGATTTTGCGAGTGCAATGTTACATATTTACATTCAATTTTGAAAACAGTTTTTATGCAAAACATTAAAAATATTATTTTTGATTACGGTAATGTTATCTTCGAAATCAACTTCAAAAAGGCCCAGGAGGCTCTTGCTCAGCTAGGTATTGCCAATATCGAAGATTTTTTCGCTCATAAAACACACAATACTTTGTTTGATGACTTCGAAACGGCATCGATTTCTGAAGCTGAATTCCGGGCCGGCATAAGGGCTGCAGCAGAGAACCCAGATCTGACTGATGCGGAAATTGATGCTGCCTGGAACAGCCTGTTAATTGGGGTTCCACCCACCATACACGACACCTTGTTGAAGGTGCGCGAGAAATACAGAACCTTCTTGTTGAGTAACAACAACGTCATCCACTACAAATACATCATCAGCTACCTGGACCGTGAATTTGGCATGCCAGATAATAGCAGTCTTTTTGAGAAGACGTATTACTCACAAGACATGTTTTTGCGAAAACCTCATGTCGAGATATTCAAAAAGGTCATTGAGGAGAATGGACTTGTCGCCGAAGAAACGCTGTTCATTGATGATAGTCCACAACATCTTGTAGGTGCAAAACAGGCAGGTTTTCAAACCTTATTGATGGATGTGCATCCACGTGAGCTGGAATCCTTTCTCAAGAAACACCAGATATTATAATTCCAAGACCAGCCACTAACGTTAATAGCGTATTTTTGAAGATTAAATAAAGAGCAATATGGAACAAAAAGAATTTAAGACGCTTGCCGAATTCTATCCCTTCTATTTATCGGAGCATCGTAATCTAACCAGCAGGATCCTACATTTCATTGGTACCGGCCTGGTTATCCTGTGTTTCATTACAGCCATACTGTTTCATACCTATCTCTTCCTGCTTGCCATGCCAGTTGTTGGCTATGGATTTGCCTGGGTAGGACATTTCTTCTTCGAAAAGAACAAACCGGCAACTTTTAAGTATCCCCGATTTAGTCTTGCGAGCGACTTCATGCTTTTCTGGGATCTGCTGTCCGGGAAACAGGCTTTTCGCGTCAAGTAATCCGTTAATCTAGTACTTTCAAACCATTGTACTTCTTTAGTACGCTTTTTGCGGACGTTTAGCAACCAAACTTAGCGGGGCCATGAATCTAATTCTCCGCTATTTACTAGCTAAACTTGTATGAAGAAAGCATGGATTAATAAGGAAGATTTAGCCGCATTGGGCATTAGCGATGCCAAACTGCAGACGAAATTTCAGCAGGTATGCAATGGGCTACTGAAGAAAAACGACATCTCAAAGCGGGAGCTACTATCTAAATTGGCGGAGGTAATAGACAACCCGCTTGTTTTCGCGGACGAGAAGGGAAGTAAGTTTCGGTATTTAGCAGAGTTGCTTCTGGCAAAGCAGCGAAAGGATGCATTACCGCAAACAGATTCAAAATCTTACGACCTCAAAGCTGCGACACCTGAATTCCCGATTTACGGAGCAGAACATATTGATCAAAAAGCCATCGATCAAATGAATGTTGCCATGCGCCTGCCCATTTCCCTTGCTGGCGCACTGATGCCGGATGCACATTCCGGTTACGGACTGCCTATTGGAGGGGTACTAGCAACCGATACGAACACCATTATCCCTTACGCGGTGGGTGTCGACATTGCCTGTCGCATGTGCCTGAGTATTTACGACATTTCTGATCGCGCATTTGAAAAAGAGGCTAGCCGTCTGAAGACGATCCTTAACGAAAACACGGTATTTGGTATGGGTGGCAAGAGCAGGAATTACTATGATACCAGCATCTTTGACCGGCATGAATGGTCAGCCACCAAACTCATCAGAAGTTTAAAGGACAAAGCTTATGCGCAACTAGGTACTTCAGGAACCGGGAACCACTTTGTGGAATGGGGCACCTTTAGTATCGCCGATGGTATGTTGGATGATCTGCCGGCCGGTAACTATCTGGCCTTACTATCTCACTCTGGATCTCGTGGTTTTGGCGCAACCATCGCCAACTATTATTCCAAGCTTGCGATGGAAAAAACAGTCCTGCCACGGGAGGCTCGTGAACTCGCCTGGTTGGATTTGAACAGCGCAGAAGGACAGGAGTACTGGATTTCGATGAATCTTGCTGGCGATTATGCCTCCGCAAATCACCACGAGATACATAATAAGATTTCTACAAAGCTACAGGCACAGCCCATTCTACGCATAGAGAACCATCATAATTTTGCATGGAAGGAGAAATTGTCTGATGGCAGGGAAGTGTTAGTCCACCGGAAGGGTGCTACCCCCGCAGGTGAAGGTGTGTTGGGGATTATACCTGGTTCCATGGCAAGCCCGGGTTTTCTGGTCAGAGGTAAGGGCAATCCGGCAGCCATTGATTCTGCTTCTCATGGTGCCGGGCGTTTGATGAGCAGGAACCGTGCATTCAAAGAAATCAGCAAGGATGCTGTTCATGATTTACTGAAAACGCATGGCATAACGTTGCTCGGCTCCGGCCTTGATGAGGCGCCGATGGTGTACAAAGATATCCATGCTGTTATGAAAGCACAGGGGGATTTGGTAGATGTTTTAGGTAGCTTCATGCCTAGAATTGTGAAAATGGCGGATCCACGGGAGCGCCCTGAGGATTAGCAATGTTCAGGAATCGAAATAATTGAAACTCCTTGAAAACATATTTGTTATATAATTAACTAAATATAAAAGTATGGAAAGAGAATATTTGCTGCGCATGCTCGAGACGATTGAACACCAGGAGAGCTCCTCTATTTTAGGTGGCATGGAGCACGAGTACGAAGAATTGGAAGCACATGGCTACGTGACCATTCACCGGGAACATGTACAACATTATGCCGTGCTTACGGCTATGGGTAAGTTGAAACTTCAGCAGCTCCGTGATGGCCTAGAGTAGTCTGATGAAGCAGGTACGTATTAACACTTTTCCAAATGTTGTATATACTGTTAATCAAATTATCGTAAACAAAAGGCCTGAATACCTGTAATATATAGCAAAAGAACCTAAATAATTATTCATTTAATCGGAGGACTAACTATGGAATTACAAGACAACCCGCAACACAAAGAAGGACCTGTTGCAAGAACAATTGAAGAACAAACTGCTAAACTGCCATCTGATTTATTTCTTTGGGCTGCATTAGGATCTATGGGCGTTTCTTTAACATTAAAATGCCTTGGACAGAAACATACTGCATTATTTGTTGGACAATGGGCTGCTCCATTTTTACTTTTAGGTATTTACAATAAGCTTGTGAAACTTGAAGGGCATGATAGCCAGAGCTAGTTAACTGAACACAAACCAATGATATTTAAATCCCAAGTTTCGATTTGGGATTTTTTTGTTTACCCATGATTGTAAATTACACAGAAGCCGGCTGGCAAATAATCACACAACGTGCACACGGATTGATTGCAGCGCAGATTTGTGCGCGCTGGAAAAACTCCAATCAACCAGCGCGCTGGTTGGAAACGCTCATCGCAACCGCTGAACATGATGATGTGTATAACGAGTTCGAGGATGATCAGCTGTTGAACGAAAACGGCGGTCCGGTTGATTTTAAGATGACTGGATTCAGAGCACACATGTGTAAGCGACAACTGGAAATGGCACTCACAAAGAGCCGCTACATCGCTTTACTTACAGCCAGACACATACATTTTGTGCATGGTAAGGATAACGCTGCTAAAGAATTTTGCAGGGAATTGCAGAAGCAGGAGCGGAAATGGTTGAAAGAATCGGGCGCAACACTGGAGGATATTGATGCCTCCTACGAATTGCTTGAATTCTGTGATGCTTTTTCTTTGCTGATCTGCCAAGGGTTGATTCAACCGGAACAAAGAAAGATGGAGATCAGTAATGGTCCCGATCAGAAGTCTTACGGTTTTTTCATGTCCGAAGATGGTGCTTTGGTTGTTGAAGACTGGCCGTTTGAGCCTGATGCTTTTACAATTGTTTATGAATCAAGAACAATAGCGCAATTAACCTTCGAAAGTATTGCTGAATTCAAAAAAGCAGTAGATTTGGCGAAAGTTCATAATCATGAGCTTGTGATAAGGAAGAATAATGGAAAATAATTTTAGTGCAAAAATGCAGGCGCTTACCGACGATGAGTTGATGAACGTCATCATCGAAAAACGTTCCCATTACCAGGCGGAAGCAGTGGAAGCCGCAGATCGGGAGATGTATAAACGTGTGTTGCATAATCCTGCACTGACTGAGCATATGCTGGAAAGAAGGAAGCTGCATGCCAACCCGCACGCTGCAACAGCACCGGAGATCTGGAAATCTGCGAAATGGGGTATCATGATTTTCTGTGTACTGCTCTTTGTCTATGAGCTTATTTCCAAAAATTACAGCAGCGTCGTCTTTGTTATTCTGCTTAACTATTTCATTGCAGGTTTCATCGTTAGAAAGTTAATTCTTCAGGGTAAGACCTTTGGACATCCCTTTGTCTTTGGTCTTTTTGTATCCGCAATGCTGCTAATTGTTCGATTTACGCTGGAGATGGTCTATCAGGCAATTTCTAAGTAGTCATTTTATCTGTAAGTTATTTTAAAGGTTTTCTGGTTATTGGCTGCATTTATTTGCGTGATTGCCGAGGGGTAACCATCAACATTATACTGCATTTCAAACCTAAGATCTTCCGTAGCGTAGTTCTCGTGTTTTATTGATTGTAGATTTGATTTTTGGTTCAGCATGTAAAAAGCTGGGTGTTCAATGGCGATGAGTTGCGCGTGGGGTACGTGTTTGAAAATCCCCTCAGAACCATCATATCGGAACGACTGTAAGGCCGAGGTTTTAACTGCAGATTGACTACTAATTAGTTGCAGGTCGTCGTTGTACTTATGCTCCCTGCTGGAGGTAAGCATGTTTGTAAAATTATACCATTCTATAGTTTTTATTTCCAAGTGATCTCCATAGCTAATCTGGTAGTTTCCTAAAAGTGTCTTCGCTTTGCCGCCAGATGCCACCGCATATTGAATGGCCTTTATAACTAAGCCATCAGCATTCGTCACATAATAGACATGGTAAATCAACTCGTCTTTAAAAAACCGTTGATACTCTTTTGGAAATCCATTATCATGATAGAGGATCATTTCACGCGTTCCATTTGACTGACGGATTTCCGTTAATCGATTACCGATCACCGAATATTTGAATTCTACTTTTAAGTTGTCTGTCGTTATACTTTGAGGTGTCAGGACCTTCTTTGTAGGATTCGTCGGGTTTGTAGGCGTTGAGGGATTCGTTGGTGTTGTTGGGCTTGCGGGATTTGGCGGGGTTACGGGTGCAGTTGGCTTTTCGGGGCCATCTGGCGCGGGCGAAGCACCTTTCTTTGTACAAGACACATGAAATAGGAAAAATATCATCAGCAATGCCGGTAAAGAAATTCTGAAATGTTTCATTCGGTTCCTGTTTAAATCAGCGGTTTATGAATTTGAATTTAAACTGGAACATTATCAATGCATTAACTGAAATTAGATTGAAACTTGTGTTTTAAGAAAACAATTTCACCTTTTCAGATATTTTCATGCATGTTTATACCTAGGATAAATATCTCTATATTCAGACTTTAATTTGTAACGTAATGATCATTGGTTTTTATCGGCAAATCTTATACACATCCTTGTTGGTCCTGGGATTTGCATTTCATGGGTTTTCTGCACAGGTAGATACGATTTCAACCTATAGCGGCGCCATGAAGAAGAATATCAAATCTGTCGTTACTCTTCCACAAGAATACAGCAAGGGAAAAAGCTTCCCTGTGGTGTATTTACTGCATGGCTACAGTGATAATTACAGTAAATGGATCAGAACAGTTCCAAAGATTAAAGAACATGCCGATCAACTGAAGCTGATCATCGTTTGTCCTGATGGTAATGCTTCAAGCTGGTATTTCGACAGCCCGGTAGATCCCAAATGGCAATATGAAACATATCTAACTAAAGAGCTCATCCCTGATGTTGACAAGCGGTACCGTACGATTAATGACCGGAAGGGACGTGCAATCACAGGCTTGAGTATGGGTGGACATGGCGCATTGTATCTGGCCATTAAACATCAGGATCTTTTTTTGGCAGCAGGAAGCATGAGTGGTGGCGTAGATATTCGTCCGTTTCCAGATAGTTGGGCGATAAAAGAACGTTTGGGTTCCTACCATGAAAATCCGGATCGTTGGGCCTCGCATTCGGTCATTGAGATGACGCACCTCATTAAACCCGGCCAGCTCAAATTGATTATCGACTGTGGGAAGGATGATTTTTTCTACCGGGTGAATGTTGCGCTGCACGACAAGCTGATGTACCAGAATGTCCCTCATGATTTCACAATCCGGCCTGGCGAACATAATTGGGAATACTGGGCAAACTCGATTGCTTTTCAGTTGTTATATTTCAACAATTTATTTAATACTATATAAAAGATGGAAATCATACACTTCAGTGCAGAATGTTATCCAGTGGCTAAAGTCGGTGGGCTTGGCGACGTTGTGGGTGCATTGCCGAAGTATCAAAACAAAATTGGTCATACTGCCAAAGTTGTGATGCCCGCCTACGATAACAAGTTTTTGAATGAAAACGAGTTTGAAGGGGTTTACGAAGGCTGGGTGGAGATGGGCACGGGCAATTACCAGGTACGAATTATCAGAGAGAAGACGAATAAGCTTGGTTTTGACTTGTACCTGGTTCACATTCCAGGGTTGCTTGATCGCCCTAAAGTTTACGGCTACGACGACGATACGGAGCGCTTTTTAGCATTCCAAATGGCCGCGCTCGACTGGATACATCAGTGGCAGCACAAACCCGATGTGATTCATTGTCATGATTACCATACTGGTCTTATTCCATTTATGGTATCAAACTGTCCGAGATTTTGGCGCCTGAATAGCGTTCCTACCGCATTTACCATCCACAATGCCCAATACCAGGGGCAGTTTGGCTGGGATAAACTACATCTGCTTCCAATCTTTGACCTTCGAAATTCTGGCAAACTGGAATGGGATAAGGCGATTAATCCACTGGCTTCAGCCATTAAATGTGCATGGAAAATTTCCACCGTATCGCCGAGCTATATGGAAGAAGTTAGTTATAGCGCAAATGGGCTGGAAAGTTTGCTTCAGCGAGAGCGTGGCAAGTCACACGGCATCTTGAATGGCATCGACAACGACGTTTGGGATCCTGCGGCGGACAACATGCTGGCGAAGAATTACAATTTGAAGAACTTTGAAGCGGGGAAAAAAGCAAATAAACAGGCGCTTTGCAACATTTTCGGTCTGGATGTAAACAAGCCTTTGTATACATTTATTGGCCGGTTAGTTGGTGAAAAAGGCGCTGATTTACTGCCGCAGATCTTCGATAACGTGATGCGGCAAAGTGAAGGTGCGCTAAATATCCTGGTGCTTGGATCGGGCGAGAAACATGTCGAGGATCAGCTGGAACAGCTTAAAGATAGGTACAAGGGTATTTACAATACCTATATTGGATACAATGAGCAACTGTCCCATCAAATGTATGCTGGAGCAGACTTCTTGCTGATGCCGTCCAGGGTTGAACCTTGTGGTTTGAACCAGATGTATGCGCTACGTTATGGCACGATACCGATAGTGCGCCGCATAGGTGGCCTGAAGGATACGGTTATTGACGTGGGTGATGGTGGTTTTGGCTTCTGCCATGAACAGGCAACGGTGCCCGATGTGGAGCACGCGATAGGCCGGGCTTTTCATCTATATCAAAACCCAAAAGCTATAAAAGAGATTAGAAAACGTATAATGACACTTGACCATTCCTGGGATAAATCAGCTCAGGACTACATCAACTTTTACCAAATATAAACTTAACTATATGACTGAAAAAGTATTGGGAGTAATTCTTGGCGGTGGCCAGGGCTCCAGGTTATCACCACTAACGCAGACCAGATCCAAACCAGCCGTTCCTATTGCAGGTAAGTATAGATTAGTGGATATTCCAATTTCAAACTGTTTGAACTCGGGCATTCACCGCATGTTTGTACTAACGCAATTCAACTCTGCGTCGCTGAACAAGCACATTAAAAACACTTACCACTTTAGCCACTTTAGTGATGCCTTTGTGGATATTCTGGCTGCTGAACAGACACCTGAAAACCCAACCTGGTTCCAGGGAACGGCTGATGCTGTTCGACAAACGATGCACCACCTGTTGAATCATGAGTTTGAATATGTATTGATCTTATCAGGAGATCAGTTGTATCAGATGGATTTCAATGAAATGGTTAATGCGCACATTGAGAGCAAAGCAGAAGTGACGCTTGCGACCATTCCGGTTACCGCTAAAGATGGTACAGATTTCGGAATCCTTAAAGCGAATGAGGAAAACATCATTACTTCTTTCACGGAAAAACCGAATTCAGAATTGATTAAGGAATGGAGTTCTGATACTGGTCCGGAGATGCAGGCTGAAGGTCGGAACTACCTGGCTTCAATGGGTATCTATATCTTCAACCGTGATTTGCTGATCCGCATATTTGAGGAGAATCCGAATGAGAAAGATTTCGGTAAAGAGATTATTCCAATGGTGCTTAATCAATACCGCGTATTGAGCTATCAATATGAGGGGTACTGGACCGACATCGGTAACATTTCTTCCTTCTTTGAGGCGAACCTTGGATTAACTGACGACATACCGAAGTTTAACTTGTTTGATAGTCATCAAAGTATTTTCACAAGACCTCGTATGTTGCCGCCATCAAAAATACTTGGAACAACCTTAAATAAGGCTGTGATTGCTGAAGGGTGTATACTACAGGCTGAAGCCATAAGTCATGCCGTGATTGGTATTCGTTCCAGAATTGGCCGTGGCACCAAGATCGAGAATGCCTATATCATGGGTAGTGATCGTTATCAGACCTTACAGCAGATACAGGAGGAAAATGATGCCGGCCATCCGCTAATTGGTATAGGTGATGATTGTGAGATTTCTAACGCTATTATTGACAAGAACTGTAGAATTGGGAATAGCGTGAAGATCAAAGGCGGTATGCACCTGCCAGATGGTGACTTCGGGTTCTATGCTGTAAAGGATGGAATTGTAGTTGTTAAAAAGGGTGCAATCGTTCCATCAGGAACAACCATATAGTAAGGTTAACATTTTATTTGTTTGTTTATCGAAAGGTAAATGTTTCGTGCAAGTGCACGCAGACATTTACCTTTACTTTTTATGAAGAAAACCTATATCGATCAGTTGGGAAACAGCATAACACTTGGGTTTCCACCAATACGCATCATTTCACTGGTACCTTCACAAACAGAACTGCTGTTTGATTTAGGCCTTAATCAGGAAGTTATAGGGGTAACGAAGTTTTGCATCCATCCAGAGCAAAAGGTACATGCCAAGTTTAAGATCGGTGGCACTAAGAAGCTGAATATAGAACTGATCCGCTCGCTAAAACCAGATTTGATTATCGGGAACAAAGAAGAGAATACACGCGAAGAGATTGAATTACTCCAGGAAGAATTCCCGGTTTGGATGAGCGACATATCCAATCTTGATGAGGCATTGGACATGATCAGCAGGGTAGGGGAAATTGTAGACCGCGCGCCGGAAGCTGCGTATCTGGTGCATTTGATCTCCATAGGTTTTAAAGACTTACAAACCCTCGCTTTAGATCGTCGCATAAGCGCCAACGTACTCTACATGATTTGGAAGAAGCCTTATATGGCCGCAGGCAGTGCCACCTTTATTGATGATGTAATGCGCAAGATTGGCTTGAACAATGTTTTGTCCGAAGCCAGATACCCAGTGTTGGGAACGGAAAGGATCGGGCAACTGAACCCGCAGTTGGTCTTACTATCAAGTGAGCCTTATCCCTTTGGGGAAAAGCACGTCGCGGAATTCTCTTCATTGATGCCTGGGGCACAAGTAAGGATTGTGGATGGTGAAATGTTCTCCTGGTACGGCAGCCGCCTGGTTAAAGCCGTTGGCTACCTTTTTCAACTGCAAAAAGAGTTGATGTGAAAGTTTAATGATCAAAAAGTGTGAAAACTTAATTGGCTTTATGTTTGTAAATTTAGCCAGTCATCTACCAGTGCGTTTTGCCAACATAGTAGGCAGTATATTCCAATGAAAACATTAGACCCTATAACCATTGTTGTCGCTACAGACAACTTCTACGCGATTCTACTTTCCGCTTTAGTAAAGTCAATCGAGCTAAATCATAAATCCGGAGAAAAAATCCATGTTCATGTGATTGATGATGGTATATCATCCAAAAACATAAAGCTAATCTCGGAAACCGTTAGTAAAGAGATGTTTACTTTCTTTTGGCATAAAACCAATACCGTAGTGCCAAAGGATGTGAAGTTCCCTGACGATATATCTGCGTTACCGATAACCGTCTATATGCGGTTATTCGCACCATATCTGATCCCGAAGGAAACAAAGAAGATGTTGTACCTCGATGTAGACATGATTGTCTTGAAAGATATATCAACGCTGTGGAACGTTGATCTTGGGGATAAGCTATTTGCTGCCGTGCAGGACAGATGTGCGACGATGCTTAGCAAGTGGGGTGGAGTGGCCAATTACAAGGAACTTGGATTACAAGCCGACGACGCTTACTTCAACTCTGGTCTATTGTTGCTGGACCCAATTCGATGGCGTGCAATGGACGTGCCCAATAAAGTCATCAAAGTAATCAGTGAAAATACTAAATATGCCAAATGGCCTGATCAGTATGGCTTGAATGTCGTGCTGGTGAACCAATGGCTGATGTTAGACCCAAGATGGAATGCTTTTGCTGATAACAAGTATGAGGATCCCTATTTGGTGCACTATCTTAACATTAAACCAATTTTCAAGTCGTATAAGTCACAACCGGAGTATTATGACCTGTTCCATCAATATTTAAAGCAGACGCCGTACAAGAATTTCAGGGTTTTAAGTAATAGACACTTGATGTTTCGGAAGGTAATTAACAGGATTAGTAAAAAAATAGGTGCTTTAACGCGCAAGAAATAGCCGGGAGTAGGTCAATTGGTGCATATTCCGGTAAGACAATCAACAAAAAGCATGGGTGATACATCCATGTTTTTCTGTTTACAGGCTATTTAGCGGCCGGTTTAGGGCTCACGTTATCGGGTATTTCAGCTTAGCAAGGTTGGAGCGAAAAATAAGTTGAAAATTATTGGGCTGATATTTAGGCTTTTATTGATGGAATGCAAAAATAAGTTGGATAGCTTTTCAATAAGTAAAAGTAATCTCTATATTTGCAGAACAAAACAATTCCTAAATGATGCGGATGTGGCGTAATTGGTAGCCGCACCAGACTTAGGATCTGGCGCTTCACGGCGTGGGGGTTCGAGTCCCTTCATCCGCACTAATGATTCCCCCGATGTATTTCGGGGGATTTTTTTTATTAAAAAGATTGTAAATTTTTGATTCTGAAAAAATGAACATTACACAGGAAAAAATCAACGACCTAAATGCTATTATCAAAGTAAGCATTGCACCTGAAGATTATACAGAAAAGGTTGATAAGACTATAAAAGATCAGGCGAAAAAGGCAACCATCCCCGGTTTCCGTAAAGGCATGGTTCCTGCAGCACACATCAAGAAAATGTACGGTAGAAGCATCCTTGTTGAAGAAATCAACAAAATGCTTTCTGACGCTTTAAACAACTACCTTTCTGAGAACAAAGTTGAAATCCTTGGTCAGCCATTACCTAAAATGGATGACACTAAAGAATTCAAATGGGACTTTACTGATGCTTTCGAATTTGAATACGAAATCGGATTGGCACCTGCAGTAGAGGTAAACATCAGCGATGCTGATCAATTTAAGGCTTACCAAGTTAAAGCCGATGAAGAAACCCTGGCTTCAAGAATCAAAAATATCCGTAAGAGCTATGGCAAAATGACAAACCCGGAAGTTTCGGCAGAAGAGGATGTGCTATATGCTGAATTAGCAGAACTTTCGGCGGATGGTTCAGTTTTTGAAGGTGGCATTAATCATACTGGTTCAATTCGTTTAGATCAGGTGACTGATGAGGCTGTAAAAAGCACATTGATTGGTTTGAAGAAAGACGATGTTCTTCAACTGGATCTTCAGAAAGCTTTCAATAACAATGAGAACATCATTGCTAAATTGTTAGACATTACTGAAGAATCAGCTAAAGAATTAAAATCTACCTTCCAGGTAACGGTTAAGAATGTCAACCGTTTGGAAGAGGCTGATTTGAACCAAGAGTTCTTTGATAAAATATTTGGAGAAGGTGTAGTAACGGATGAGGCTGGTTTTACCGCTAAAATCACTGAAGAAATTGAAGGCATGTTTAAGCAAGATGCTGATCGTAAACTTCAGAACGATATGTATACCAAGCTTACTGACGAAGTGAAGATGGAACTTCCTGATGAGTTCTTACGTAAGTGGTTGAAAGCGACTAACGAAAAGTTAACTGACGAGGAGTTGAACGAAGGCTATGAAGACTTCGCTAAGAATCTGAAGTGGACGCTGATTGAGAACAAAATCATCAAGGACAACAACATCGAAATCAAATATGATGAAGTGTTTGCTACAGCTAAAGAGCGTTTGGACGCACAATTTAGAATGTACAGCCCGGCGCCAATGCCTGATGATCAGCTAACGCAGTACACAACAACCTTCCTTCAGGAGAAAGATAACGCGAACAGAATATTTGAAGAAGTTAAGGCACTTAAAGTGTTTAATCACATCAAATCTGTAGCAACAATCAATGAAGAAGAAATCGCTTATAATAAATTTATAGAGATGAACTAATTGTTTAAAAACAATGTTTCTTTAATATTTTTCAAGTAAGGCGGCCTTTTAAAGGCCGCCTTACTTATATACCAGATTCAAATTTTACATTGCAACAATTAATTACCAATTTAGTATTAGTACTATTGGGATAGGACAAATAGAAACAACTTACAGATGAATATAGACAAAGATGAATTTAGAAAATATGCTGTAAAGCATCATCGTATTAACGGGTTGAATGTGGATCGTTTCATTGGCAGAACCAATAACAATCCGAAAAGCATGACCCCGTATATTATAGAGGAGCGCCAGTTAAATGTAGCTCAGATGGATGTGTTTTCTCGACTGATGATGGACCGTATTATCTTTTTAGGTGATGCTATCCATGATGGAAATGCCAATATCATTCAGGCGCAGTTGCTATTTTTGCAGTCTACAGATAACAACCGCGACATTCAGATATATATAAACTCACCGGGTGGTTCCGTATATGCCGGTTTAGGTATTTATGACACCATGCAGTACATCAGTCCGGATGTAGCGACAATCTGTACAGGTATGGCCGCATCAATGGGTGCAGTGCTGTTAGTTGCCGGTGCTAAAGGAAAACGTGCTGCTTTACCACACTCCAGGGTGATGATTCACCAACCATCAGGAGGTGCACAGGGTGTTGCCTCAGATATGGAGATTAATTTAAGAGAGATGCTTAAATTGAAAAAAGAGCTCTATGATATCATCTCTAACCATTCAGGTCAAACATACGAATGGGTAGAGAAAGCCTCTGATCGTGATTACTGGATGAAAGCTGACGAAGCTAAGGAGTTTGGAATGATTGATGAGGTATTGATAGGACACAACAAATAAAAAGATGGCTAAACAAACAAAAGAATCTCGTTGCTCATTTTGTGGTTCCAGCAAACAGGATACCTTAATGCTGATTGAGGGGCTTGACGCATACATCTGCGATAAGTGTGTAGTACAAGCAAACCAATTGGTATTGCAGGAGTTTGGGAATCAGAAAAGCAAGGGCGTCGATGCTTCCTTGAAACTGCTTAAACCCTTAGAAATCAAGCAGCATATTGATCAATATGTAATTGGCCAGGATGATGCAAAAAAGGTGCTTTCGGTAGCCGTGTATAATCACTACAAGCGTTTAAGCCAGAAGATTAATAAGGATGATGAAGTAGAGATTGAAAAATCTAATATCATGCTTGTAGGGGAGACCGGTACCGGTAAAACCCTTCTGGCAAAAACCATCGCAAAGATCTTACATGTACCTTTCTGTATATGTGATGCAACAGTGCTGACTGAAGCAGGTTACGTAGGGGAGGATGTGGAAAGTATTCTTACCCGTTTGTTACAAGCTGCAGATTATGATGTCGCTTCAGCAGAACGCGGCATTGTGTACATCGATGAGGTGGATAAAGTTGCTCGTAAGAGTGACAACCCCTCCATTACTCGTGATGTATCAGGAGAAGGTGTTCAGCAAGCACTTCTAAAGATTCTGGAAGGTACAATCGTGAACGTTCCACCGCAAGGCGGACGTAAACACCCAGATCAGAAAATGATTCCGGTAAATACAAATAATATACTTTTCATCTGCGGCGGTGCTTTTGATGGCATTGAACGTAAGATTGCTAACCGTCTGCGTACGCAGGCAGTGGGTTATAAGGTGAAAAAGGATGATGCTGATCTTGACTTAAAAAACCTGTACAAGTATATAACGCCACAGGATTTGAAGTCTTTCGGTTTAATTCCTGAGCTTATTGGTCGTGTACCAGTGCTGACGCACTTAAATCCGCTGGATAAAGAAGCATTACGCAACATTCTGACGGAACCAAAGAATTCGTTGCTAAGACAGTATGTCAAATTATTTGAATATGAGGGCGTAAAGCTTGTATTCGAAGATGAAGTACTAGACTTCATTGTCGATAAGGCAATGGAATATAAGCTGGGTGCGAGGGGATTGAGATCAATATGCGAAGCAATTATGCTAGACGCTATGTTCGATATCCCGTCAGATTCGGAAATAAAGGAACTGAATATCACACTGGACTACGCAGTGGAAAAATTTGAAAAGGCGGATTTTAAAAAGCTAAAAGCTGCTTAGAAAAGAATCCCCTGAATAAGGGGATTTTTTTTATCCCAAAATTTTATTAACTAAATTATATTATATGAATGAAGAAATCGACGTAAAAAAGAAACCATCCGGTGGTAAGGGCAAAAAGCCAAAGGAAGTAGAATCTCCGGTGAAATCCGGTTTAAAATCCAAGGAAGATATCGTAAAGAACTGGTTACCCCGGTATACAGGACGCCCGCTTGAAGACTTCGGTAAGTACATCTTATTAACCAACTTCAGTAAATACCTACAGATGTTTTCTGAATGGAATGACGATGCGCCGATCATGGGTATTGATAAACCAATGCAAAGTGTTTCTGCGAACGGCATTACCATCATTAACTTCGGTATGGGAAGCCCACTTGCAGCGACCATGATGGATTTACTATCCGCCATTCAGCCGAAAGCAGTATTATTCTTAGGAAAGTGTGGGGGGTTGAAGAAGAAAAATCAACTTGGCGATTTAATCTTACCAATTGCTGCAATTCGGGGGGAAGGTACATCAAACGACTATTTACCGGCCGAAGTTCCTGCATTACCATCCTTTGCGCTCCAGAAAGCAATTTCGACCACGATACGTGATCATTCTAGAGATTATTGGACTGGAACGTGCTACACGACAAACCGCAGGGTGTGGGAACATGATAAGGAATTCAAAAAATACCTGAAGACACTTCGTGCAATGGCTGTAGATATGGAGACTGCTACGATTTTCACTACAGGTTTCGCTAACAAGATCCCGACAGGTGCTTTATTACTTGTATCGGATCAGCCAATGATACCAGAAGGTGTAAAAACTGCAGAAAGTGATAGCAACGTAACGAACACCTACGTAGAAACGCACTTGAAGATTGGAATCGAATCGCTTAAACAGTTAAGCAACAACGGGCTTACGGTTAAACACCTCAAGTTCTAAACCTTTTAATACCTGTAAATCCAGGTCTAGAATTCTACAAACTGGCAATATGTGACTATGTTGTATTTGCACCATCTACTGGGCACCTTTAGCCCCGGGATAGTCAAATAACAACATTGTTCCTAAGCCTTTGCTCAGCAAGTTCCATTGCTCAACATCAAAATCAATTATTACTACTGCACATGTTGCCATCGAATAGGTATCATCCGATGTGAGGTATCCTGCGAAAGCAGAAATCTCGGGATTGTGACCGAACAACGCTACGGTGTCTACATCATCTTCCAGCCCGTTAACAACCCGAAGTAAAGCAGACGTGCTAGACTCATACATGTAGTCCTTGATCAATATCTCTTCAGGCTCTTTATTCCAGATACCTGCGAATATTCTTGCAGTAGAAATTGCCCGGATTGCGGGACTGCTTACCAGGAGTTCCGGTATAAGATGGCGGTTTTTCAGGCGGAACGCCATTTCCTGAGCTTCACTAATCCCTAATGCATCTAATGTTCGATCAAAATCTGGTATGCCGTAGGTGGCACTCTTCGCGTTTCCATGTCTTACCAGTATTACTTGTTTGCTCATACCTATCCATATGCGAATAGTGTACCAAGATCGCGTACTAGCGATTGATGAAGTCTGTAATCATGGCGTTAGGAATGTCTTTCATGCACTTAAAGTGGCCTAAAGGACATGCATCCCGGCCAAACTTAGAGCACGGGCGGCAGGGGAGGTCAATGCCTGCTTCAAGAGAATCTTTGACTTTATACGGGAAGACACCTAGTAACTCCGGCGCTGTGCTGCCCCAAATGGAAACTAGAGGCATGTTGAAGGCCTCTGCAATGTGCGTAAGTCCGGTATCGAAACCAAGAACCTTCTTAGCCTTAGAGACTAGGAATACGGACTGATCGAGATTCGTCTTGCCACAGGTCGAGTAGACCCTGTCGCCAATAGCAGTCTGGATAAGCTGTGCATTCCCCAGCACATCATTTCCGCCCATAAGTACAATCGGACCGTTAATATCCCGGCAAATCTCTATGACTTTCTCCACCGGCATCCGCTTGGTAAAATGTGTGGCACCAATCACGAAGGCAACAAAGCCATTCGCGTGTGTTGCAGGAAGTAAGTCCTCCAGTTTATATTCCTTGGCAACATAATAGTCTATTGGTTGCTCATCGTTTACAACCCCCAGGAATTTCACCGTCTTTAAATACCTGTCTACCAGATGTTCCTTTGGATAGAAGGCAGTCCATTTTAGTTTTAGGCCAAGCCATTTCCGCAGGCGATCTTTCTTGTAGGTAGAGGCAGGTAGAACCGTGCTGAGTTTTATGATTGTAGTCCGAAGGTTATTGTGCAGATCAATGATGAGGTCGAACTTTTCAAGTTTGATGTCAGCGATCGTGTCTTTAAGCTTGGGCTTGAGGATATGCAGTTTATCTACATAGGGGTTGTGTTCATAGATATATTTAAACTGCTGTTTCGTTAGAAAGTGGATTTCTGCACCAGGAAGCTGTCGTTTTAGGCAGCGCACCACAGGCGTGGTGTAGATGATATCGCCCATAGAGCTGAACCTGATGACCAATATTTTCCTGGGTTGTTCCACCTTAGCTGTTTTTTATCTTTTCAATAATTGAACTTGAAGAAAAACCTGGCAGAAAACTCAATACTTTGACTTCACCGCCATTAGCGATGGTTTCTTCTGCACCTGCAATTTGATGGATCTCATAATCGCCACCCTTAATCAAAACATCAGGTTTGATTGCCTTAATCAAATCCAAGGGAGTGTCTTCAGAAAAGAGCACTACGGCATCTACAAAAAACATACTCGCCAGCATCGCCGTCCTACTCAGCTCGTTATTTACAGGTCTGCTTGGACCTTTCAGCTTTTGAACAGAGCTATCGCTGTTCAGACCGACAATCAAGACATCACCGAGACTAGCAGCCTCAGAAAGATAAGCAAGGTGGCCGGCATGCAGCAAATCGAAGCAGCCATTGGTAAAGACAATTCTTTTACCAGATGATCGCCATTCATCGGCTTTGGCGACGATGGCTTCCCTTGAAAATATCTTATCTTCTAAAAACTTCATGGCGCTTGTGTTAAAGTAGGTCGGTAAATTTACGGCTAGTATTCTGCATCAATAGCCTTACAAAAAATATGTCCGATAAGTATATGCATCTCCTGGATTCTTGCGGTCGTATCATCAGGAACAACAATATTCAGATCGCATAACGCGTTCATTTCCCCACCGTCTCTTCCAGAAAGCCCTAAAGTCACACATCCATATTCCTTCGCGGTATGCAGCGCATGAATGATGTTCTTGCTGTTACCACTTGTTGAAATTGCGATAAACAGATCCCCGGGACGTGCCAGTGCGGCAATTTGTCTTGAAAACACGTGGTCGAATCCGTAATCATTAGATATGGCTGTAAGTGCAGACGTGTCTACAGTAAGTGCAATTGCTGGTAGTGCTTTCCGTTCCTTCACGTATCTACCAGTCAGTTCTGCGGCGATATGTTGTGCATCAGCGGCACTTCCACCGTTACCAGCAATCAAAACCTTCGCACCTGAACGCAGAACAGTACTCAGCATATTTGAGCCCTGCTCTATTGCCGGGATCAAGGTTTCAATTACCCGGGATAGGGTTTGTTGGTGACTTTGCAGTTCTTCCGCGATCATTTACGTATATTTTTTATGGCATTTATAATTTCGTCAATCGTTGTTGTGGCACTGCCGATCTGTTTGATTACAATAGAAGCAGCAAAGTTTGCATACCTGCAAGCATCTTCGATATCGAAGCCAAGCGACAAACAGTAGGCCAAAGTGGCCATCACGGTATCACCAGCACCTGTAACGTCATAAACCTCTGTGGCCACAACCGGCAGAATTTTGGAATCGTCCGGGGTGATGATGGCGATGCCACCTTCCGATAACGTTACAATCAGATAGGCTGCGGCAGTGCATTCAAAGATTATGGAAGCAGCGCTTTCAAGGTCCGCCTGGGTGTGAACGCTCACCGTCTTTGCCGCCTCCGCAAGTTCCTTACGATTTGGTTTAATCAGGTAAGCACCATTGTATTTACTGTAGTCAAGACCCTTAGGATCTACAATGATTTTCTTCCCAAGCGCGTCGCATCGTGCAATGATGGCAAGCGACAATTCAGAAGTAAGCAGACCTTTATTGTAGTCTGATAAAATGACGATGTCCGTCTTTTTAATCGCTTCATCCAGACCGGACAGGAATGCAGCACTCAGCGTAGCAGAAATATCATGGATATCTTCCGTGTCGATTCGTACAATCTGGTGGGTACCTGCAATCACACGAGTTTTAACGGTTGTCTTCCTGGAGTCGTCTTTCAAGATCAGGCTCGTTTCAATATTCTTTTCCGACAATATCTCGATGATCTCCGACCCAAAGGTATCATCCCCAAGTATGCCAGCTAAGGTCACCGAAGCACCAAGATCCACTAGATTAGACGCTACATTGGCTGCACCGCCCACAATCTTCCGCTCCCGCTGCACGTTGACAACTGGAACCGGAGCTTCTGGTGAAAGCCTGGTAGCACTACCAAAAATATAGTGGTCCAGCATCAGGTCACCGATAACTAGGATGTTTGGCTTAGGCTTTTCTGAATTTGCTTTTTGAAGTTTTTCTGCAAGCATGCAATTGTATTAATTTTCAAATATAGAGAATACCACCATTAATTAGCTCAGAGAAGGACCCCAATCCTGGTCAAGCCGCCTCATTATGGTAGATCCGAGCACTTAAATCCCGAAAATTCGTGCTTTACGTGCTTCAAAATAGGTGGATATTTCGTCGAGCGTTAAGGCGTTTAAACATTGTTTAGCTGCTAATCCACCTTTTCTCCCAACGTACACACCATAATGCATATCTCTGAACTTCTCCATTCTATGGGCATCCGGATTTATGGAAAGCAACACACCTTTTTCTAAAGCATAGCGGTGCCATCTCCAATCCAGATCCAGTCGCAAGGGGTTTGCATTGATCTCTATGACCACCCCGTTAGCTGCACAGGCATCAATAACCTTTGCATAATCAATCTCATAACCTTTCCTGCTCAACAGCAAACGGCCTGTTGGGTGGCCTAAAATGGTCGTGTAGGGGTTTTCTATTGCTTTAATCAGCCTTGCTGTTGCTTTCTCCACATCCATTCGCAAGTTGCTATGGACCGAAGCGACAACAAAGTCGAAGGTTTTTAGTACATCCTCGCTATAATCCAGGGAGCCATCGTTTAGAATATCACTCTCAATACCTTTAAATATTTTGAAATTACCCAATTTGGCGTTGAGGGCGTCAATTTCCTTATGCTGCGCTTCAACGCGTGGTTCATATAAACCCTTGGCGTAAAAAGCAGATTTAGAGTGATCACAAATGCCCAGATATCCCAGTGACAACTCATCCCTGCAGTACAAAGCCATTTCTTCTAAACTATGCACACCATCACTCCAGGTGGAGTGGTTGTGTAAACTGCCTTTAAGATCTGCGTAGGTGATCAGTTCGGGTAAGCGCTTGTTCTTAGCGTCTGCAAGAATGTCGGTGCCTTCACGTAGTTCCGGAACAATATAATCCATACCAGCTTGCTCATATATCGCCTGCTCAGTTGGAAATGGACCTGCACCAGCTAATCTCAGAACCGCTGCTACGTGTTCAGCACTACCAGTGCGCTTAAATAAGGTTAAGTAAAATTCTTCTTTGTTTACCAAAAACAGGTTTATTCTGATTCCGAATGGACTTTCTGCTACAAAACAATCCTCATCTGCCACCGTAAACGTCAGTGGACTATAACCCGACATCTGAGCGGATGCAAAGGAAGGATCGTCAACACCCACTACGAAAGTCAAGTCTTCCACAATCTCGCAATACCTGCGGTAATCACCCGCGATCTCGATCAACGCACCACTAGAAACGCTGGCCAGCCATAAAGTAAGTCCTTCCAGTAGTTCCTGCGCAAGTGGTTCTGCCTGGGCATATAGAAATTTTCCCAGGCCCGCCATGTTAAACTCAATCAGCCTTTTTACTTCATCTTGCGTCTTTGCACCGAAACCTTTAGCTTCAATCAAGCGATTTTCATTACAGGCATAATAGAGCTCACCAAGGTTTTCTATGCCCAAATCTTTCCAGATGGTGAGGATCTTTTTCGGTCCAATCCCTTTTAGGCTCAGCATTTCAACAATACCTTCAGGTATCTCTGCAGAGATTCGTTCAATGTCCGACAGCTTGCCGGTTTCCAGCAACTCCCAGACCTTGGCGGCCGTACTCTTGCCAAGCCCTTCGATCTGGCTGATCTCCGCTAATGATTTACTATGAATCGGATAGGGGAGTTTATCAATCTTAATTGCCGCATTGGCAATCGTCTTAATCTTAAAAGAATTCTCTTGCTGCAGCTCCATCAACTGAGATAGTAAACGGAAGCTGCGCGATATTGCTTTGTTTTCCATTAATTAACCCGGATTTCGTATGGTAGTCGTGCCTGCAGGCCAGAATTTAAAACAGCTTTTTTAATCTGCTGATAAATAAGGTAATTGTCACCCAGCTCTTCTTTTGCAAAGTATACGCGCACCTTATCCTCCGTGTTGGAAAGAAACTGGTTCAAAGGCGCAATCTTATCCGGATATTCAACAACCCTGAAATCTTTCACACCTGCCTTTTTTGCAGCGGAGTTAATCGCATCCTGGAAATTACCCAGGCGATCTGCCAGACCATTCTTCACAGCATCTCGGCCAACCCAAACTCTACCACCTGCAATAGAATCCACAGCAGCCTTAGATTTATTTCTGCCGGATGCAACACGTGTTAAGAATGTATCATAAACATGATTGATGTCCGTCTGGATCAGTGCTCTTTCTGCAGGGGTAAGGGGACGATATGTGCTCATAATATCCGCATACTTGCCGGTTTTGACATTGTCAAACGTAATACCCAGCTTATTATTCAGCAGATTCTGGAAGTTCGGAATAATACCGAATACACCGATAGAGCCAGTAATGGTATTTGGCTGTACGAAAATGGAATCTGCCGCTACACCCATATAGTAACCACCAGAAGCAGCTACATCTCCAAAGGAAGCAATAACAGGCTTCACCTTTCTGCTCAGTTCAACTTCACGCCACATAACGTCTGATGCCAAAGCACTTCCGCCGCCACTATTAATACGTAAAACAATGCCCTTTATCGAGCTGTCCTGTCTTGCCTTTCTGATTTCTCTTGATATTCTTTCTGAACCAATCGATTCATCCGAACCTTCACCTCCAATGATATCGCCATTTGCGAAAATCACCGCGATCTTATCCTTTGTAGAGTAGTCTCCCGAAGAGACACTTTCCGCATAGTCATTTATAGAAACTGTATTTAACGTCTTCTTCCCAGAACGCCCACTTAACTTCTTCAGCTCCTCAATGACTTCATCTTTATAGCGAAGACCATCAACCATTTTGTAGGTCAATGCATCATTCGCCAGCTGAATTTTATAATTGTTGGCGTAAGCATATAGGCTGTCTTTAGCAATCTTCCTGGAGTCGGCAATCGCGGAGATGAATACATCGTACAAACCACCTACATACGCGCTTACTTGCTGACGATTGAAGTCGCTCATCTTCTCATTGATGAAGGGCTCTACGGCACTCTTATAATTACCCACACGAATAATCTGTGCTTCTACACCAAGCTTTTCCAAAGCACCCTTAAAGAACATCAGCTCAGAACTGAAACCTTTGAATTCCATAGATCCTTGTGGATTCAAATAAACCTTATCTGCTGCAGATGCAAGGTAGTAAGCATCCTGATTGTACAATTCGCTATAGGCAAGTACCGTCTTTTTACTCTTTTTGAAATCAAGCAAGGCGTCACGAACTTCTTTTAAAGTTGCTTTACCTGCCATAGGCGCTGAAACATTCAGATAAATACATTTAATGTTATCATCCGTCTTCGCTTTTTCAAGCGCCTTTATTAAGTCATGAAATCCAATGGATTTGCCCAAACCAGAACCTAGAAATGGAACATTATCAAACTTACCATCTGGGGTACGTTCCAATATGGCCTGATCCATATTCATAAAGAGAACAGTGTTGGCAGTGGTTTCAACCTTTTTGTCTTTGCCAATCGTAGATATAATGCCTGCTAGAATGATGAAACAAAAGATGATGACCAGGACAATTGATATTACAAATCCCACGACTGTGGCAAAAACATACTTAAAAAATTCTCTCATATGAAGGTTTAGTATTTAATTTGTAAATATAGTAATAAGGACTTCTGTTTAATATGGTTTTAGAGTACAAAGAGGTCTATATGTTACTGGGAAGTAACCTTGGTGACCGCGAGATGATGATGCAGCAGGCGGTAGAGCGGATAGAAGCTGAAATAGGGGTGATTAGTGCAAGGTCTGCATACTACGAAACCGAACCCTGGGGGAATACAGATCAGCCCCCGTTTATCAATATGGCCATCGCGGTGCGTACCTTGATGCCTCCACT
>Ga0265798_10000452_pt1 | contig 69933 bp, 66 predicted proteins | sample P3T30metagenome_FD_192430 | JGI IMG/M metagenome (GOLD analysis project Ga0265798, IMG submission 192430) | Plant litter microbial communities from East Loma Ridge, Irvine, California - P3 T30 | ecosystem: Environmental > Terrestrial > Plant litter > Unclassified | place: USA: California... | reverse complement strand
GTTACGGAATCTTTTTTGGTGAAGATACTGTCCCTCATTTTTAAAAGCACCTGATATTCAGATTCCTTCTGAGCGAATAGTTTTTCTTTTTCCAATAATTCTTTTTCCCTTACCTCAAGGTCATTTCCCTTTTTCTTATCATTACAGCTGATTAAAAAAACTGAAACCGTAAGGATAATAAACACTGTGTTTTTTAGCATATTGTAATTTTGACACAAACAAGATAGGAAAAAATGAGGAAATATAAAAGCAGGATACCACATATTCTGCTTTGCGTTTATCTTAAATATAGTATGTCAAGTCTGTTAAGACACAGCATTAAGTTTTTATATTGGTAATTTAATTGGAAAAATTAAAGCCTATTCTTTAAATCCAGACAATTAAATCTGCTTGATCACCATAATCTGCGTGCAATAATTTTGAATAGATGAAATTCTCTTTTCGAAGATAACGCTCAACTTACGGGATGCTCTTCCTTCTGAACATTTCACGGTTGTAATTGATGACGAAGACTCCAAGAATAATCAGCACTGCAGCGAGGACAAATTTACCTGTAATCTCTTCATTCAGGATCAGCCAGCTCAGGAAAATAGAAATAACCGTAGTCACATAAGCCAATATGGAAACCTGAACCGGGGAAACCTTTGTGAGTGCATAATGATAGGCAAAAAAAGCAGCAACAGAACCGAAAATGGCCAGATAGATCATCGCAGAAATACTTTGGACGGTCCAGTTTTCAAAATTGTAATTGTCTGTAAGGGTGAATGCAAACACAAGCTGTACAATGCCCGCAAAAGCAAACTGGTAAAAAAGATTTAAAGAAATATTTTTACTCTGGATATTCATTTTCTTTGTGAAAATTGTTCCCGATGCCCAGCCTAAAATCGCAATGAACAGCATGAACACTCCCATGGCATATTCCGGGTTTTCAAGATCATCAATCCCGTCCCAGAAAATGAAAAGAATTCCGCTGAAACACAGCAGGACACCGGCGAGTGCTTTGAAGCTGAACTTCTGTAACCCAAGGGCCACGCTGCCCAGGAAAACGATGATGGGCGAACAGGCGCTGATAAGTGAGGTAAGGCTGCTGGTCACGGATTCTTCGGCTAATGTGGTCATCCCGTTGGCAACAATCAGCATCAGTGTAGAAAAAACGATCTGATAGCCTAAATTTTTCCAGCCGATCCACTGGAACTGTCCACGGTAAAGAAGGATACAAAGCATGATAACAGCGGCCAGGAACTGGCGGGTTCCTGCCACGAACCATGCCGGAATTGTTTCTACGGCAATTCTTATGGATAAAAACGTAGTTCCCCAGACAATGGCAACGGTAAGGATTGCTAAAGTAAGCTTATAATCTTTCAAAATATGTTCGTGTAATTAACAAAGGTAGTCACTTTGAGGCCAATCAAAGAATTCCTTTCCTGAATTTCTGATAGCAAAACAACTTTTGCGCCTTTTTGCATCGGGCGTATTAATTTTTTTATCTTTGGCCATCTAATATAATGGAAGAATGGTAGGAATTATTATGGGAAGTCAGAGCGACTTGCCGGTTATGGAACAGGCTGCGGATTTTCTGAAATCGCTGGGCATTCCTTATGAGCTGACTGTAGTTTCAGCACACAGAACCCCTGAAAGGATGTTTGATTATGCAAAAACGGCAAAAGAAAGAGGGCTGAAAGTTATTGTTGCCGGAGCAGGAGGGGCGGCGCACCTTCCGGGGATGGTGGCGAGCTGCACAACGTTACCAGTAATCGGGGTGCCGATTTTATCAAGCAACTCTATTGACGGCTGGGATTCTGTCCTGTCAATTCTCCAGATGCCGGGCGGGATCCCGGTAGCTACGGTAGCCCTGAACGGTGCCCTGAATGCAGGAATTCTGGCAGCCAAAATTATAGGTTCTGCGGATGCATCGGTTGCTGAAAATCTTCAGAAATACCAGGATTCCCTGAAAGATAAAGTATTGGGAACCGTAGATGATATCAAAGCGAAACATCCGAATCATTTTGATCAGTGAATTTAAAATCAACAATAAATACTGAGCGCCTCACGAAATCGTGAGGCGCTCAGTATTTACAGGCTAAAAAGCATCAGCCTTAATTTTTATCTTACTTTTTGATAAATTTAAAATTTTGTACTCCGGTAGCGGTATTGATCTGCAGAATATAATTTCCGGGAACCAGGCTCTGGATATTTACTTGATTATTTTGTGCACTGTTTTTCACCACAATTCTTCCGCTCTGATCTATGATCATATAGCTTTTCACTTCCAGGTTTCTTACATAAATAAAATCGGTTGCAGGGTTCGGGTAAATTCCGGCCGCACTTTCAGCATGGATTTCAGAAGTTCCCAAAGTGGACCGGCATTCGGCATTGTAAGTATCTCCGGAAATGGTCCAGTTTTTTGCGGAAACCAGATAATTCCTTGCCGTTACTGCCGCAGGATGGGAATAGGTAAGGGGAGAAACAGGTGAAATATTAATATTATTCGGATTGAAAGGGTTCATGCTCCAGCCCTGAAGGGTATCGTCATAGTTCTCGCAGCTCAGCGCAGTGTTCTGCAACATTCCTCCTGCTATCTGTAAAGAGCCCAGGTTCCACGATCCCAGATTCTGATTGAATTTTGAGGCTCCGTTAAACATGTTGCCCATACCGATGACAAGGCTGACATTCCAATTGCCTATATTCTGGTTGAAATTAACGGCATTGCTGAACATGCTCTGCATAGAAATAACTTTTCCGGTATTCCAGCCGGATATATTCTGGTCAAATGAAGAGGCACCGTCAAACATATAGTTCATATATATGACTTTCCCCACATTCCAGTTTCCAATAGCTTTATTAAAACTTGCCGCATTGGCAAACATACCTTCCATATTGGTTACATTGCCTGTATTCCAGCTGCTGATGTCCTGGTCAAAAGCTGTTGCATTGCTAAACATCCGGTTCATTTCAATAACTTTAGAAGTGTTCCAGTTCCCGATAGGCTGGTTAAATTTTACCGCACTTGAAAACATGAATTCACAATCAAGATTATTAGACAGATCCCAGTTTCCGAGAGGCTGATTAAATTCACGGGCATTATTGAATGTGGCGGTCATTGTTTCTACTTTTGAAGTATCCCAGTTTCCGATAGGCTGATTAAAAACCTTTGCCATAAGAAAGAGCGTGCCCATGTTGATTACATTTGAAGTATTCCAGTCTCCCAAAGGCTGATTAAAAAGAAAACATCCCTGGAATGTACTCTGAAGATTGGTTGCTGAAGACACGTTCCAGTTATTGATGGTGGGATTTCCGATAAAGTTTGAGCAGTTCGTAAACATAAAGGAAAAGTCGCTTACCGCAGACAGCCGCGGAATATCAGTTGCAGTTACATCCATCAGCAAGCATCCCTGAAATGCCTGCTTCATGGTGGACCAGTTGATATGCCCCCATTGTTCAACGGCTAATATTTTATGAATATCTCCTATGATACCGTTGCCATTTATGAAAAGATCCCAATCTACAAATCTTATTCTGTGGAATAGTCCGTTTCCGTTGCTTACTTTTACCCTGTACGTGGCATTTGTAGGATCAGGATTTAAAGAAGTCCCGAAATCAACCAGAGTGTGATACGATGAAGTTACATTGGTCAGCACGCCGGTATGGGAAGGGTATCCTATTTCCTCCCAGGCGATTGTATAGTCTGTTCCCTCAGTAGGGAGCCAGATCTGGGTGTTGGTGGAATTTACAGGAATGCCCTGATAAGACTGGGTCTGCAGGCTACCGGGTTTCCAGGTGGTAATAAACTCATTCTGCGCGTACGCCATCTGAACGATAAAAATGAGTACGAAGGTGGTTAGTAGTTTTTTATACATGTTAAATATTTTGTGAAATGATAAAACAGAAATATAAAATTAAAAAAAAAGATGATAAATTCCTATAAAAAAGCTGAAATTAACATGAATACATAAAAAGATTTCCACAAAAAAACCCTCCGGATGGGAGAGTTCTTATTTTTATTCCTGGTTCATCATATTGTCCCGGGTGTTTTTCTGGACGGCAATGGCTCCGAAGAGTGCCAGTAAAAAAGCAAATCCGTAAAAGCCTTTTTCACTCGGAAGGATGGTGGCGTTCCATAATCCGATGGCCAGCAAAACGATGGAGGAAATTGTGGCAAACCAGCAGATCCCGTAATAGATATCCGTCACCTTAATATTCTCCAGCCGGTCACGAACGGCTTTCTGCAGGGAAACCACAGCAAACAGGCCGTACAGAAGAACGGTAAAATAATACCCTTTCTCGTTAAGCTGCATTTCTGCTCTGGCGAGGCCCACGATAAAACCGATCATCCCTGCTGCCAGTGCAACCCAGGATGCCGCAATAAATGCATTTGATACATTTTGCTTTTTCATTGATTATAATGTTTTTGTTAAAGGCATCAAATATATCATTTTTTATTTGATTGCCTGCCACAACTGAAATGCTGATATTTTATTGTGCAGGACAGTTGGTGCAAATATAGGAGATGTATGCATGATGACTTCCTTTTTAGGCAAGAATCCAGAAGTTTCCGGAGCTGTTGAGGTAGCTTTCAGGATAACTTGGTGAGGCGGGAACTTTCAGGTGATGAAAAAACCGGACCGTTCCATAGCCCGGATAGCAGCGGTTACCCCGCAATGGAAGGGATCAGCCGGGCATGAGGAGTATGAGCGGATAGCCGGAATAAGCTCCTGAAAACAAAAAACTCCCCGGAAAAAACCGGAGAGCTTATATTTCTGCTAACTGCTAATTAACTGCAATTAGTATCTGTAATATTCAGGTTTGAACGGACCTTTTACATCCACTCCGATATATTCGGCCTGTTCCGGAGAAAGGGTTTCCAGCTCAACGCTTAATTTCTTAAGGTGAAGGGCGGCTACTTTCTCATCCAGATGCTTAGGAAGCATATATACTTCGTTTCCGTATGCTTCAGCGTTGTTCCAAAGTTCAATCTGCGCCAGTGTCTGGTTAGAGAATGAGTTGGACATTACGAAACTCGGGTGACCGGTTGCGCAGCCTAGGTTTACCAGTCTTCCTTCTGCAAGAATGATGACTTCTTTGCCTTCTTCCAGCGTATAGATGTCTACCTGCGGCTTCACTTCAGATTTGGTGTGGCCGTAGTTTTTGTTTAACCAGGCCATATCGATTTCATTATCGAAGTGTCCGATGTTACAAACGATGGCTTTATCTTTCATCTTAAGGAAGTGTTCTCCTCTTACAATGTTGAAATTACCGGTAGTGGTGATAACGATATCTGCATTATCCACAACGGTATCCAGTCTTTTCACTTCATAACCGTCCATAGCAGCCTGAAGCGCACAGATCGGGTCAATTTCAGTTACGGTAACAATAGAACCTGCTCCTCTGAATGATGCTGCGGTTCCTTTACCAACGTCTCCGTATCCGCACACCACAACTCTTTTTCCGGCTAACATAACGTCTGTTGCTCTTCTTACTGCATCTACCGCAGATTCTTTACATCCGTATTTGTTGTCAAATTTAGATTTGGTTACAGAATCATTTACGTTGATGGCAGGCATCACTAACGTTCCGTTTTTCATTCTTTCGTACAGTCTGTGAACGCCGGTTGTGGTTTCTTCAGAAAGCCCTTTGATATCTTTTGTGAATTCAGGATATTTATCAAAAACCATATTGGTTAAGTCTCCGCCGTCATCAAGGATCATGTTCAACGGTTTTCTGTCTTCCCCAAAGAACAATGTCTGCTCGATACACCAGTCGAAATCCTCTTCGTTAAGGCCTTTCCATGCGTATACAGGGATTCCTGCTGCTGCAATTGCTGCTGCGGCGTGGTCCTGGGTAGAGAAAATATTACAAGAAGACCAGGTAACTTCAGCACCTAAAGCCACTAAGGTCTCAATAAGTACCGCAGTCTGGATCGTCATGTGAAGACATCCGGCAATTCTTGCTCCTTTCAGCGGCTGAGACGGTCCGTATTCTTCACGGATTGCCATTAAGCCCGGCATTTCTGCTTCTGCAAGGGTAATTTCTTTTCTTCCCCATTCTGCCAGGGAAATATCCTTAACTTTGTAAGGAAGGTATTGTGTCGTAGTACTCATATGAATGAATATGTTTGTTTCTGTTTGTAAAGTGCAAAATTACAACTAATAATTTATATATAAAAACGGCAGTCCCAGTTACGGTATATCTGTCTGATAGATGAAAGGAATGATTTATAAGACTCTTTTCGGAAGTTCGGGCTTGATCCGGCAACAGATATTACATTTCTTTTTATTAATTTTATCGCTTAAAATAATCCCATGCCTCTTTACCGTGATTTTTCTGATGACAATGCCACCATCCTCATATGGAAGTATGATGAAACGGAAGAGCTGGATATCCATCAGCTTTTAGAACCTGAAAATGCCGAAAAAGTAAAAGACTACCATCCGAAAAAGCTTCTTGAAGTTTTAATGGTGCGCAAGCTGCTGAAAGGATTAAAACCGGATTCTAAAATTTTATATAAAGAGCGCGAGCCGTTTCTTTCCCCGAAAGATGCGGAAATTTCCATTACCCATTCTTTTCCGTTTGCGGCCATTGCTGTCTCAAAAAATAAAATCGGGATCGATATTGAAAAATTCAATCCTAAAATCTTAAGGGTGATTGATAAATTCACGTATGAAAACGAAAGAGGCTTTATTCCTTTTGATAACGAAGTGACGTATTACACCATTATCTGGAGCGTAAAGGAAAGCATGTATAAGATCCATCATTCCAAGCACTGGTCGTTAAAAAAGCATTATGAAGTACGGCCTTTTGAGCTTAAGCACCTCCATCACATCAAATGCAGGGTGCATGATGACCGCATTTCCGATGAATTAAAGGCCAGGGTGGAATTTTTCGATGACTTCTGCTTTACGATTGTTGAGGAGCAGGCTCAAGGCTTTCTTTAAGCTCCGACTGTGATTCGCTTTTATATTTTTCGATTACTTTTCTCTGTTCTTTCGCTACGTCATAAATCAGTTCCAGCACATCATGGATGTTTTTCAGTTCGGTGACGTGTGAAATCTTGTCCGGATCCCGGAGGTCATAGCTTTCATTTTCAATCAGCTCCGTTCTTCTTTTCAGGATGAGGTCATCAAGGGAAGAATCTTCCGGCTCAATGCGGCTTTCCATATTCAGGACCTCCGTAATTTTATCTCCGTTTAACAGGTTGACCACTTTCTGCATTTCTGCCTCGATTTTCCGGCTCCAGCCTTCAGCATCGATTTCAGGGTATTTTTCGTCATCTTTTACATATTGGGACAAAGATGCGGTATAGGCGGTTATCAGGTGGGAAGTGGCCACAAACTGATGGACCACCTCCAGCTTTTTCTGCTGGTTTTTAGGCTCGGAAATCATGCGTTGAAAGTTATCCGAAAGATTGGCGAGGGAAATAATGGCGTTTTTTCGCTTTACCTTATAGTCTTCCAGGTCAAAGCTTTCTTCCAGGAATTTGGAGATCACACTCTGGAAATACAGCAGATTGGATTCTGCAGATTTTTTCATCAGGTCCAGGTTCTGGGTGTGTTCCCATACCGGCAGCACGACATAGGCAACCAGTGACGTAATGGCTGCAGCGATGGCCGTATCTACAATCCGGTCCCTGAAAATGATATTTACGTTGCCCGGACTTAAAAAATTAAAGCTCAGGAATACGTAGATGGTCATAAATAGAACCGCCCAGAAATATTTTCCTTTCAGAAAGCTGAAGCACATGATCATGCTCAGCAAAAGGATCGTAAACAACGCCTCATTCACCTGGATGAAATGAAGGATCCCATAGGCAATTACAGCACCGGCAATGGTTCCGTACAGCCTCAGCAGGTTCCTTTTTTTGGTGATGGAGTAGGCGGGCTTGAGGATCGCGACAATCGTAATTAAAATCCAGTACGTATGCCCGATCCCCAGAAACTGGAACAGGGAAAACAGGTATCCGATGAGCAGGGCAATGGTAATCCTCAAGGCATGCCTGAAATGGGATGAAGAGAAGGAAATATTATTCTTTAAAACCTTAATGTTCAGTTTTTCTTCATTCGGCATGAATTTTTTCAGGTCCAGACCCGTGGAAAGACTTTTGGCCAGCTTTACGTTCTGCGAGAAAACTTTGTAGATCTCGTTGATTTCTTTCGTGATTTCATTGATGCGCATCAGGATCTGGCGTAGGACCATGAAGTTCTCAAAATTATCAGGGGAAATACGTTTGTTCCTGAGTTCGAAATAATGATGGTTAAGGCTTCTCAACTCAGTTTCTAAGTCAAATGTAGGCTTCGCCCTGGTCCCGATCTGAAGCGAAATACCGATGTTGGTGATTTCTTCGGCCAGAAGGTTCAGATAGTCATGCACCGTCACAAGGATCATGGTGTCCCCGAAACTCTGCTGTAATTTCTGGTAATCACTTTCCGAGGTCATCAGCTTTTCATGAAGATCCATGGAATTCAGGAACATCAGCATCAGCAGACGGCTGGTGGTGGTCGATTCATTAACGATCGTCCTTGTTTTAAAAACGGTTTCCCGGGTTTCTTCCTGAAGGTTTTTTATTTCGATCTGTTTGGCAATCACCTGCGTGGTCAGCTTATCAAAATCAGGGTTTTTCTGGTAATAATTGGCTTTTATCTTTAAAAATTCCGCCAGCTGGAGGTAATTTTCCCCGATCATCTGGCTGGCCAGTTTATAAGGCTGGATGGTGGTAACCACTAAGAATATCAGCAGGAACCAGATGCATCCGGAAGCAAAGATCAGCAGGCTTTTGAAAATATTGGCGCCTGTAAGGTGGCCGTCAATAAAGATCGCCAGAACCACCAGGGACAGGGAGCCAACTGCGGCAAGCCTCTGTCCGTACACTCCGATCAGGGAAAAGAACATCCCGAAAACGATCAGTTCGGCAAAAACAAGGATTTTAACATGCATCACCAGGCTGGCAACCATCGCTACAAAAACAAAGCAGATAATGGCAAAGGCCAGGGCATTTCTCCTCCGGATAAAAGGGCCCGGCTGATCGGTCAGAGCCACAAAGCTGGTCCCGAGCGGAAAAAGGAAATATTCTTTCAGGATCCCGAAATGCGCAAGAACAAGACACGGCAGAACGGTAGCCAGCGTAATCCTGATGGCAGAATACACATACTGGCTGGTTACAAATTTTTTAAGCTCTGCAGAATAGTTCATCGTACAAAAATAATTATTGAAAAATGAAAAAGCCGTATCTATTTTTAAATAATTTATGAATATATTATAATGAAAGATAAATTGCGGTTTAGGATAAAAAGATCAGCCTGAATCTGCGCTGAAGGTTTAAATTACCAGTTTATAAAGTCTTAAAAAAACGGGAAGGAATAGAGTAGTCTTATTTTTTGAAGCTGTTTCCCGCTATCCATTGCAATCTTTTGTTTTTCAACAAAAGGATTTTCATTTCTATCGGGGCTAGGATGATGGCGGTAATTCAACATTAGGTTAACAGATACGATGCTGAATTCAACATACCAAACTCATTATAAATTTATGATATTTCAAACAGCCGACAGCGTATAATAATGAAAACTGTCAGTGTATGAAACAGAAAAAGCTCCATACAATGGAGCTTTTTAACAGTAACCGATAAACGTTACTTTATCATTTAATTAAAACCGGTCACTGAATGTTCACGGCTGAAAGTCTTTTAATAATCTACGTTGGAAGTTTCATCACCGATGTTCCAGGTAAGACCGAAACGAAGCGTGTTATCCAAAGCGGTATTGATTTTAGACATGTTGATCAGGTAGGAAATATCAAGTCCGAATGAACGGTATTTCAATCCGATACCGGCCGTTGCAAACTGTCTTGCTCCCTGCTCCTCGCTTTCATGGAAATAACCCCCTCTCACGGCAAATGCATTGTCATAAGAATATTCCAGTGCGCCGCTGTACATAATGGAGTTCGGGTTTTTGAATGATTTTCCGATCCCGGCGATAGGGCCTACGTTCGGGATTGCATAGATCGGCTGTCTCGTATTCGGGTCATTCCCGATAAATTCAGATCCCGGAACCAGGATTTTAGAGCCTTCAACGCTTAAACCGACGCGGTTCATGTCATCAAGGTACATATCATAACCTACCCCTAATCTGGCCATGGTCGGAAGATAAGATCTTGATTCTTCATTTCCTGTATAATCCAGCTTGGGACCCACGTTCTGAATGGCAAAACCGGCGTTCAGCTTACCTTCCATGCTTCCGAGACCGGAAAACCTGGGTGAAGTATAGTATGTGGAAACATCTACCGCGAAAGAGTTTGCCGGCCTCAGGGTTGTATCTGTATTGAACCCTCCGGCTAAATCTGAACGGATAAATCTACCGGTAACAGCTGCAGAGAAAGAATCTGAAAGCTTAAGTCCGTAAGCAACGTCAATAGAGAATTCATTTGGCTTTGAAGTACCCATAGAAGTTACTTCATTTCCTACTAACTGAGTTAAATCCACTTCCCCCATATTAAAGTAATAGATACTCGCGGAAATGGTGGATCTTTCTTCCTGCCCTAAGAATTTATGGAACGCCCCGTATAATAAAAACACATCATTGGTAAGTTTCCCCATGTATGGCGTGTAGTTTAATCCCACGGAAGAACTTGTTCTGCTGAAAGGATATTTCGCAGCATTCCAGAATTGTGAAAAAGCATCAGGAGAGGTAACGACACCCTGGTCTCCCATACCTCCGGCTCTGGCATCCGGCGCGATTCTTAAGAAAGGAGCTCCGGTTAATACCGGTCTTACAAGGCCTAAATCTTGTGAATAGCCTAAAAAACCAGCACTTAACCCAATCCCTAAAAGCAGTTTAGTAGTTAAATTCATATGTTGTCTTTTATATATTATCAGTTTTTTGTTGATATTATTATTGTTATGATCTTAAATTATTTCAAAAGTACCATTTTTTCTACAGCTGTAGCACTTCCTTTGCATTTTTCTTGATTCTGACTTTTTGCAAATATCTTAAAAATATACGTACCTTTTGCAACAGTAGCCCCAAAATCATCTTTTCCGTCCCATTCTATCGCCTGGCGCGGCGTTCTGAAGCCCTGCAGGAACGGTTCTGCCACCACCGGCTGAGATAACGTTCTTACCAGTTTTCCTGTTATCGTATAAATCTGCACATTCACATCAAGGATATCATCACAGTTATGTTCAAAATGAATATACGTTTTGTTGGTAAACGGGTTGGGCCAGTTCAGCGGTCTGTTGATGACCAGGTGCTGATCGGCTTCATCCTTAACCTCAAAGTTTAACGTTGCAGTTGTTGAATTATTGTTTATGTCCCAAACTTTAAATGTCAACTGGTGCTGTCCCACCGCCAGATTCCTGAAAGGGTAGCTTACATTCCCTTTCTGATAGTCTGCCAGGCTCGGGCTCAGACACCCGTTTCCTTCACCTGATGCATAGAAATCATTCAGCACAACGGTATTGATAATTTGGCCGTCCAAATATACTGTAATATCATGACCGATACCAGACCCTGTGGAATTAATTCCCGTATCGTCTGTGACACATGCCAGCAGCATCGGGTTCTGGTCTGTAATACCGCCTTCTGCAAAGTTGGTGTTGTTCATGTATAATTTTACTTTCGGCGGTTCGTTGTCATTGATCCCGTTCGGGTTGATATCACCTACCTGTACTGCTTGGTTATTGAATACGTCTGCTGCCTTGTTATCCGCATATCCTAATATTCTTCCTTCCCCTACCGCATAATTAATGTCCTTCGGAACGTAGAATTCTACGGTAAACACTCCGTTTACGGCAGTTCCCGATGCCTTTACAATGGCACTTCCTTCTTCCGTGTACTGAAGAATCGGAGTAAGGCCTCCGTCATTATTCAGCGTATTCTTATTTAATTTTTTATCGAAGATGTTGATGACAACCCTTCCGTTGAAATTGGTGTTAACTGTTCCGTTCGGATTGTTGACATGGCCTTTAACCTTTACAAAATCCAGACCTCTGATCAGTCCCGGGACCGGGGTCTCAATATTATCAATTACCAGTAATCTTTTAGGCCTGCTCAGCTTCATGGCAGGATCGCCGAGGAAATTTACCTTTAAATGTTCGGATGAAGCACCCCTTTGTTTTTTTGCATTCAGGTGGGCGTAACCCAAGGTTTCAAAATCGTCATTGGTCAGCTTAAAGATATTCTGGGTATACAGGTTCGTAAAATCAATACCGTACCCTACGTCAATGGCACGGCTGGAAGTAATCATGGTTGCAGGGCCTCCCTGTTTCAGCTTGATAAACTGTTCTCCGGCCGAAGAAGTGTCCGGCTCATCCCAAAGGGTAAATTCACAGGTGATGGTTGATACAAACGGGAATCTGCTGTATACATTGGAAAAGTTATTGGCGTTCTGAACTTCAGATAAAGTTAAAACCCTTTCCTGCGCCCATCCATTAATCCCTCCGTGCCCGAAGTAGAAAATGTAAAGGCTGTTGCCGATATCATTGGAGATGGCCTGGTTAACCTGCGGATATCTCTGTCCGCCTGCGGTACTTTGTGCAGGAAAAGCATCAAGATATAATTTTCTTACGTTGTATTCTTTAAGATTCTGGTTGTTCTGCTCAAAAACCGTAACCAGGGAATTGTTCATAATCGTATGGAACGGTGTGCCGGTGTCATTATCATCATCCACTACAAAATCCAGTTTCATTTTCCATTCCCCGAAAGGTGTCGACTGTCCGGCCAGGCTGTTGTAATATGCCAGGGTTTTGTCAATCATATTGGAAGCTTCCGTCACATTGCCTGCCGGAAGTCTTCCTACCGGAAGATCGGGTAGGTTGGACTCTATAAACTGGTTGGTCTGTGGTTTTGTCATCACGATATAATCATCCGTAACAAAAGACCTCACCACATCCATGGAGTTTTCACTCTGGTAGCTGGTTACTACATTTGAGTTGTTGGCCACCCTGTTTTTAAAATCGTAGGAAGTATCCCCTAAGATAAATACATATTTTAAAGTACCGGTCGGCGTGTTCAGTTTTGTTACAAAATCTCTTATGGCCGTAAGGTCTCTGCTTCCGCTTCCGAATTCATTATAAATTTTATCCGTGTCTATAATCTGTACGTTATAATTGTTTTTCGTCTGATGGTAACTGGCCAGACGCTGTGCCTGCCCCATCATTTCAGGAACCGTAATGATCAGGTAATCCACGTTCTGTAATGCGGAAAGATTCTGGTTGTTGATCCTTCCTACAAACTGCGGACTGAAAGCGGCGTCGGCCCTGAAAGCCACAAATTCATTGTTGAAACTTGTGTTGGCTGCTGTATATGCAAAATTAAACGTCGCGTTTCCGGCTGCTTTATTCACCCTTCTGTTGGCATTGGTAATGTCGGTAACATCCCAGATCTGCTCAGCAGCAGAGGCGTTGGATACACTGAACCCGTAGGTGGTATTGCTTCCGCTTGCCAGTGAGAAATCCCTGAAGTTCATCTGGGTCCCGTTAAAAGTCAGGTTGTCTTTATACTGCACTTCAAAATAATCCGGATAGAAAGTCCCGTTAGGATTTACGGAAATATCTGGCTTAAGGTTAAACGTAAGTTGGGTTCCGCTTATTCCTGTAACCGTACCGGAATACCGTACAGGGTAAAATTCGTAGGTGGAACTCTGATCAGGCTGAGGAACAATCGATGAGACAGAATTTTGATTATTGATATTAACCGTAATGGTATTCTTCTGGGATTTATAGCCGATTACCTGGGCTCTGTACCGGATCACATCGCCCCCCTGAATTGGAGTGGCTGTAGTGAAAGTAACTGTTTTATCAGTGATAAAAGGGGTGTCTTCAACCCAGGTTCTTCCTACCTTCATCAGGTTTTTCTGGTCATTATTGATGAACTGGTAATTGTCATATCTCGTGATCAGCGGCGTAGAAGGTAAATTTACATCCACAGGCAGAACCCTTTTGCCGGGCCCCTTGTCAAAATTGATGTAGTAGTATGAATAGTCTTCGTAAATGTTTTTTAAGTGCTCACTTGTATCACTTCGGGTATCCGTTCTCTTAAAACCGTTTCCGTTCGAAGTGTTATAAAGATTATAGCCGTTCGGCCCCTGGGCATAGAACAGGGCATAGTCATTATCATTCCACACGCCGTCATCTTCTCCCACTACCTGAATGGCATTTTCCTGAAGCGCGCTGTATTTGGTGTCCTGGTTATGCTCAGGAAGCATAATGCCTCCGTTTCCGTAAATTCTCAAATTTTTAGGATTTACAGAAGAAGGGTTGATGCCGTTATCCTGCAGGAACTGTCGGGTAATCCTGAAAATCCCGGATTTGTCTACCCTTATTTTATAGAAATTCCCGGTTGAAAGGGGATTGTTGGTGGTGCCTACCTTTAAAGCGCTGCCCGCATTGATCGAGAGGTTAGTCTCTGAAATTTCAAAAGAAGATAATCTCTGAACCTGTCCCTTTACTTTTTTGAACAGCGATACATTAATGCTTGCATAACTTTCCCCCTCAAGGTAATAATGCACTGCATCTTTAACCTCGTATTCAGGAAGAAGGTCTTTGCTCATATCGAACAGATCTCTTGATGAAACATTTTCCCAGACAGGATTAGAAACTTTCACCTGCTTTTCCCCGATCTGTTGTTTGGTTGTTATAAAAATGTTATTTTGGCTGAATGAAAATCCTTCATTTTTGAAATTAGGAAGATTCAATTTTGTGTCACCGTAGTCCCGGATTTTGGAGCCATCCCATTCAATGGTGATTCTTTGAGCCCAGAGCGTTGATACAAAGCTTATTAGGAATAAAATCGAGATTTTTTGTTTCATACTGATGATTGAAATTTCTGAATTACAAAATAAATGAAAATTTTATAATTAAATTGTGATACAATAAAATTAATTTGTTAACGTTTTTCAAAAAAATCAAATGTTTACTTGATTTATTGAATAATTTATTTTTTCTTTGTACTTTGAAAATATTTATATCGACTATGAAAAAACTAAAGTTGTTTTCATTAATAGCATTAAGTTCTACACTTGCATTAACCAGTTGCGGAGGATCTAACAATGGTGGCGGAACGAAAAAGTTTGTCAGCAAAACAGGTTGGAAACCAAACGAAAAACAAGGTTGGTTTTTTGCAGGAAAGCAACAAAAGCAGAAAGGGTGGCCGGGAATGGTATATGTAGAAGGTGGAACTTTTACAATGGGATTAGTGAAAGATGATGTTATGCACGATTGGAATAACTCGCCACGCAGAATGCAGGTAAGTTCTTTCTTTATCGGGGAAACTGAGATTACTAACTACGAATACCGCGAATACCTGACATGGTTGAAGTATGTATTCCCTCCAAGCGATCCGAGCTTTAAGGAAATCTACAACGGTGCACTGCCGGATACCTTATTGTGGGACAACAAACTATCTAGAAATGATTACAACGAGACGTATTTCCGTTCTCCGGAGTTTGATTACTATCCTGTAGTAGGGGTATCATGGACTCAGGCTAACAGATACTGCGAATGGTTGTCAGACAGAGCCAATGAGAAAGCTTTAATGCAGGCCGGTATCATCGCTAAAGATTTATATATCAACGAATCCAACAACCAGGGTGGAACGGCATTCAATATGGATAAATTCAAATCGAATGATCCTGAGATGCAGGGATATATCAATGAGAAAAGAATGCAGCAGAAATCTGGTATGAAAACAACCAACCAGAGACTATTGTCTGCCAACAGGGCTCCGGGTTCTGCAATGGTTCAGAAATTCAGACTTCCTACCGAAGTGGAATGGGAATATGCAGCTTTAGGCCTTGCTAAAAACAGAGAATACAACAGATACTTAGGTAAAGAACCTCAAATTGAACAGTTAAGAGGTACCAAAGGAAGAGACAGAGGGATGTTCCTTGAAAACTTCAAAATGGGAGCCGGTGACTACTCCGGGATCGCAGGATGGAAAAATGACGGAGCAGCTCAGACTTCAGACGTAAGACAGTTCCCTTCTAACGATTTAGGAATTTACGGTATGTACGGAAACGTTTCAGAATGGACGGCTGATGTATACAGACCAATCATCGATGAAGACTTCAGTGACTTCAATTACTACAGAGGAAACATGCCTCAGGCTATCGTAAGAAACGGAGACGGAACTTACAAAATGGTAGACGAAAGCAATATCAAATATGATACTTTAGCAGACGGAAGATTGGTTTACAGAAATTTACCGGGTCAGTTTGAAAGAGAAACCATTGCAGATTACAGAAACTACAGAGACGGAGACAGAATGTCTTCTCTGGATTACAGAAGTGCATCTGATTCCGCCAGCTCATACGACATGTACAATGCGCCTAAATCAAGGTTTATTGTAGATGGAGGCGGAAAAGTAATCTTACAGAAAGACAGAAAAGAAAGAACATCTGAAATTACCAATGATATCAGAGTGGTAAAAGGAGGTTCTTGGCAGGATACGGCATATTGGCTGGATCCGGGACAAAGAAGATACAAGAGCCAGGATAAAGCGTACGGATGGATTGGATTCCGTGTAGCCCAGGATGCCAGAGCTAACGATAAGAATAGAACAAGGAGATAAATAATATTATCAAAATAATTTTCAAAAACCTTCCGGAATTCTGGAAGGTTTTTTTATTTTTGAACCATGAATACAGAACAGTTTTACCCTTTGTTTTTACAGTCCGCAAACGTAACGATTGACAGCAGGAAAATTGAAAAGAACGATCTCTTTTTTGCCTTTTCGGGTGATAATTTCAATGCTGCCGCCTTTGCAGATGAAGCGATAACCAAAGGGGCTCTTGCTGTTATTGTAGAACATCGGGACTTTGAAAATACAGACAAAAATATTTTCTATGTCCGTTCCACATTAGAGTTTCTTCAGGAACTTGCGGTTTATCACAGAAAACAGCTTCAGATTCCGGTTATCGGGCTTACCGGCAGCAACGGAAAAACCACGACGAAAGAACTGATCCATGCAGTTCTGTCTGAAAAGTTCAGTGTTCAGTATACGTCAGGAAACCTGAATAACCATATCGGGGTTCCGCTGACCATTCTTTCCGTCAGGTCCGGACATGAAATGGCCGTGATCGAAATGGGTGCCAACCATCAGAGGGAAATCGAGCTTCTGTGTTCCATTTCACAGCCGGATTTCGGATATATTACCAATTTCGGGAAAGCCCATTTGGAAGGCTTCGGCGGGTTTGAAGGCGTTATTAAAGGAAAATCTGAATTGTATGATTATCTTATCAGCCATCAGCGGACTATCATTGTGAATGAAAATGATCCGGTGCAGGCAGAAAAGACCCAAGGCTATTCCCCAACCGTTACCTTCGGGAAAGACACTTCGGATTACCAGTTTGAACTGGTTTCGGAAGACCATTTTGTGGGGTTGGAATATCAGGGCATAAAAGCCGTATCGAAACTGACCGGAGAATACAATTTTACGAATCTCTGTGCAGCAGCAAGCTTGGGCCTCCACTTCGGAATCGATTTTGAACATATTAAAAAAGCCATCGGACATTACACGCCAACCAACATGCGTTCCCAGGTGGTGAAAAAGGAAGGAAGAACATTGGTTCTGGATACGTATAATGCCAATCCCAGTTCAATGATTGCTTCACTGGATAACTTCATTACTTTCGAAGGCTCAAAAACCATTATTATCGGTGATATGCTTGAGCTTGGAGAGGAAAGCGAAAAAGAGCATGAAAATATTCTTAACTATGCCCAAAGGCTCTGTTTTACCCAGATTATTACTGTCGGGAAAAACTTCAGGCAGGTCAATTCATCAGCAACCGCTTTTGAAAGTACAGCAGAACTTACAGAATACCTGAAGCTGCATGAAATCCGTTCTGAAAACATATTGTTAAAAGGTTCCAGAGGGATCGCCCTGGAAAAATCACTTGATTTTATTTAGTTTTTCCGGGTATCCCAGAATTCTTTGATGATCAGTTTGATGTTTTTAAACGTGCTTGGAAATACTTCATCTTCAATCTGAGCGGTGTTTTTCCAGGCTACTTCGGTAATTCCTTCTTCGGTCTGCGGTTTTGAAGTGTCCTCGCCACTGAAATTCATTTCAAACCAGTGGGTGCATTTCAGAACTTTGTCACCGTTCCTTTCTACATAGATGTGAAAAGTAGTATTGATAAACCGGACCAGTTCCACATCGCGGAGGCCTGTTTCTTCTTCAATTTCCCTTACGGCAGATTCTTCTCGGGATTCGCCTTTTTCCATTTTGCCTTTCGGAAGGTCCCATTTTCCCAGTCTTCTGATGAAAAGCGTGTCACCGTCAGGGTTGTTCACCACACCGCCGGCAGCTTCTATAATCCTGAAAAGGCTCCGGAATTCTGCCCAGATCCCGTAAATATCTTCTCCGAATACGTTTAATTCTTTTACAGATGTATTTTCAAGCAGGTCCAGCGCAATCTCTAAAGTCATGGCATTTTCATATCCAATCGTCTTTTCAAGATTTTCAGACTGCTTAGACAGTAATAATTTTTTTTCGTTCACAAAAACTTTATACATTTGTAATAATTAAGAATTTAAATACAAAAATAAAAAATGAATTTAGAAGGACGAAAGATTATTGTCAATAAATCATCTAAAGAATTGGTAGAACTCCTGAAATCCCCGGAAAACTATAAAAATTTTATGCCGGACGGTCTTCAGAAGTTTGAAACCAGAGAAGACGGATTTAAATTCGGGTTACAGGGAATGCCGGAAATTGCTTTGAAAATATACGAAGTCACTGACGAAAAAGCCGTTTTAACATCTGCAAGTTCAAGCCTTGATTTTTCATTAACGGCAACGATAAATCCGCTCAGCGAAAACCAGACGGAAGTACAGATGCTTTTTGAAGGGAAATTCAATCCGTTTATCAAAATGATGGTGGAAAAGCCGCTCCAGAACTTCATCAATACCTTAACGGACAAGATTGAAGCTTATAAATAATACAGCGAAACCTTCAGAAATGAAGGTTTTTTTATGCAATAACTCCCGAGCTGTGGTCATGGCTGCTTCCCGTTGATGAAGAAAGCACATTGATTTCATTATTCAGCCTTAGAACGCCCATCAAAGCAAAGATCAGTGCTTCTTTGTATTCAATGATCTGGGTTCCGGGAATAACAATTTCAGTAGTCGTAAGGGATTTTATTTTCTCGGTTAAATAATGGTTGTAGGTTCCGCCACCGGTAAACAATACGTCTTTTAACCCGTACTTATTAAACACTTCTGCAATCTGTACGGCAATATGTTCTGTAAAAGTGGCCAGTGCATCAGATATTTCAATGTTTTCAAGTAAAGGGAAAATATGTTCGTTGCACCATTCAATACCTAAAGATTTGGGATGAGGCTGCCGGTAAAAAGACAATGCGTTCAGCTGTGCCAATAATTCCTTATCAATATTTCCGGATCTGGCCAGGTCGCCGTTCTCGTCAAAGTTTTTGCCCAGGCTTTTTGCAAGCAGGTTCAGGACCATATTCACCGGAGCAATATCAAAAGCAATCCTCTGACCCTTGCTGTTTAAAGAAATATTTGAAAATCCGCCAAGATTAAGGCAGGCATCATACTCAGAGAACAGCAGTTGATCACCGATCGGAACCAATGGCGCACCGTTTCCTCCCATCAGCACATCCTGGCTTCTGAAATCATACACAACAGGCCGACCGGTTTCTAATTTAACGGCTCTTCCGTCACCGATCTGTAAGGTGAATTTTCTTTTTGGCTGGTGAAAAACCGTGTGTCCGTGCGAAGCGATAAGATCGATGTGTTCAATCCGGTATTTTTTACTAAAGGTATTGACTGCTTTTCCCAGATAAAAGCCATACTCCGAATGCAGTTCCAAAAGCTGTTCTGCGGAAAGATGGATGGAATGTCTCAGTTTTTCTTCCCAAACAGAAGGATAGGGAAGGGTCTCAGCTTTTATAATCTCGAAATCCCATGATAAACCTTCTTTCTCAAACCTGGCAAAACAGATATCCAGACCGTCTAAACTCGTTCCGGACATCAGCCCGATTGCATGGAAGGTCATAGATAAGATTATTTTTTGTTTTCAGATAATTTGGTTGTGGTGAAGTCTCCGGAATTCTGGTAGAATACATACTCCGAAAAGTCGTCTTTTGCCGTCATTCCGTGGGCACCGATCAGCGTGGAGCCGTCTTCCATGGTTACATACACCGTATCTTTGGTGTAGATCCGTTTTTTACGCTGGTCCCAGAAAACGCTCTGCATGGCAAACCTCTGGTTTTCATTCGTGGTAATCCGTACATTGCCCCGGGCTTCGTAGAACTGTTTGTAATCGTAAAATTTTGCGTATTTCGCCTTGATGGTTCCGGGAACTTTCGGTTTCTTCTTGTCAAAAAACTGAATGTCAATTCCTTTTTTGGCTACCGTGTAAGGGCTGTCGATCAATTCATATTTTTCAATAATCGGTGCTTTGGCCCGCATGGTGACAAAACCGGAATCCCTCTGGATAATATTGGCGTTGTTGATGATCTGTGAAGGGAAGTTTTTACTCTGTCTGCCTGCGTTTTTGGTAAGGTCTTCTTCACAGGAAGTAGTGATAAAAAATATAGCACAACTAAAAAGGCATGCTATATTTTTTTGATATGATAATGATATGTTTCTGAAAAACGACATCTTAGTTATATAAAGTCTTTCTGAACCACTTATCAGCAAAATTGAAGCCGACTTTCAGGTTGATGTAGTTCTGGTTGATCAGGTTGTTTTTAAGCGTCCCTCTTTTCCCCAGTTCAACACCGATTTCAAGTCCGCTCATCCTGGTAATGCTGCTGGTTTTGAATGGCAGAAGCACACCTCCGGAAATCCCGAACTTATTAATGCTCTGTCCGGCCAGCTTTAAGCTTCCTTTTTCATAGAACGCACCGTATCGGTAAACGATTCTTGATAAATAGTTTCTGAAGTTGTTGTAATTCGGTAGATACCATCCTCCGGCAGAAATCCTGTAAGAGTCCTGAAGATCTAAAGTGTTGCCAAAATAAGCAATGCTTTCTCCTTTTTTATAGTCTCCCTGTACAGATAAGAACCAGTTGTTTTCTTCACCGTATCCTACACCAACGGAAGCCTGCAGAGGCAGAAGGTTTTTAGAGCTTGTGCTTTGCCGCTCAATAATGCTCTCATTGCTTTTGACAGTCTGTGCTGCGTCACCATAGAAATACGTGCTGTTTACGTAATCGGTCGTCATGTTACTCGTATTCCCGAAAGTAGTGGTGGCACCAACAGTGAACTTTCTGTCTGTACTGGTATTCAGGGTCTGGTAGCTTGCACCTAACGTAAAATTGAAATTCTTGATGCTGTTTTTGGTTTCATATCCGTTGATCAGCTCAGCATTTGACTGCGCAAGTTCATTCAGGTCATAAAGGTTTCCGAAATAGTAGTTGGCTCTTGCGCCTACTGCTAATTTATCATTCACTTTATAGCCTAAAGCAATTTGGGCGGTGTTTATTGTTCCGCTGCCTCTGAATCTGTTGAACCTGTTAGCATATACCACATCATTCTCTTTAAGCTCATCAGTATGCAGAATCTCGTAGCTTTTTGAGCTGTACGGCTGATAGGAAAGTCCCATTTTCAGCTTTGGAGACAGAGGAAATGCCAGTGAGATATTGGATAAATACGTAGAGTGTTTGGTAGACTTCGTATTGTTATAATCTGTTTTAAAGTAATTGTTTTCATTTGTCGCTTCCAGTTTGATACTGGTAAGGTCGAAATTAGCGTTGTTTGCAGGGTTTGCAAAGTTGAAATTACTTGTAAAATCACTTATAAAAGCAGTTGATATACCTCCCATTGAGGTGGTTTCAATCGTATTATCATATTTTACATCCCCGATTCCGTAAGTCGCGTATGGTGAATTGCTTATATTCTGCGCATTAAGGAAATACCCAACTGATATAAATGATAGTACAAAGATTTTTTTCATTCTTTATTTTTAAAATAATGCGCAAATATCTTAAATATTAATGAATTGTAAAAATTATAAGAGGTTAAAGTTTGTTAAGGGGGAAATATAGCTACCGGCTGATTATCAATCAGCTTTGCTTACAGGCTTTTACAGTGATTTGTCTTAAAACAGGCAGGCTGCTGACGGATGGTCAACTTTTAACAGGATCCGTAAAAAATTATGGTTTCCCTTTGATGCAAAATTCATATTCCGCAAACTTCAGCTTTCGCAAATTTCTTTATCTTTGAGCCATGAATTGGGAGAACATAGCCGGACAGGAAAATCTGAAAAAACTTCTGAAAGAAAGTATTGCCGAAAACAGGGTAAGCCATGCCCAGCTTTTTGTAGGAAAGGAAGGCTACGGTACACTGCCCGTGGTTCTGGCTTATGCAAAAGAAGTGCTGAGCCGCGAGAATGAGCATGCTGCCTCGAAAGTGGAACACCTCAACCATCTGGATTTACATTTCAGCTTTCCGGTTTTTACGGATAACAAAAATTCCTTAAGCAAAAGTAAGTTTGAGGATTTCAGGGAAATGGTCCTGAATTTTCCTTACGCCAGCTATAATGACTGGACTGCTTTTCTGGAATCTGAAAATAAACAGCTTTTTATCTCTGCCGATGAAATTGATGACCAGAACCAGAAGTTTTCCTTAAAAAGCTTTGAAGGCGGAACCAAAATCCTGATTGTCTGGAGAGCCGATAAAATGAATACGGCAGCTTCCAACAAATTCCTGAAATTTTTAGAAGAACCTCCTGCGAAAACGGTTATCCTTTTAACTGCGGAATCTACCAATGACATGCTTCCTACCATTCTTTCCAGGACCCAGATCGTAGAAGTTCCCAGAATTGATGATGAAGATATAGAAGCATATCTTAAAAAAAACTTTAATGTTCCTGATGCGGCCTTAGGTGAGATTATCCATCAGGCTCAGGGAAACCTGAACGATGCCGTCCGTTTTTTAAAATCAGGGAGCAAAAGCGACGAATTCGAGAAACTTTTTATCCAGTGGGTGCGTGATGCCTTCATGGTGAAGAAAAAGCCCGCATTCTTAAAAAACATAATCCTCTGGGCCAGGGAAATCGCCGGATGGAACCGCGAGAAGCAGAAATCATTCCTGAACTACTGCTCCGAAATTTTCAGGCTCGCTTTATTGCAGAATTATCAGTCTGAAGGTCTGGTGTATAAAAAAATTGATGCCAACGGCTTCAACTGGGCCGGCTTTTCAAAATTTATCAGCGGAGCTAATATTGAAAGCATCCTGGAAGAAATCAGCACAGCAGATCTGCATCTGACAAGAAACGGCAATCCTAAAATCATCTGGACCGACCTGGGAATCAAATTATCAAGGTACATTCATAAAAATTCATAAGCTTAGATAATCAGAAAGTATAAAACAGATCTTTTATACCATTTAACCGCACTTGATCTTTAACTGATTCGATTATTTCCTGTAATCGCGGATCTTTTATTTCTTAGAAATAAGATTAACACTCTATTATTCAGTCTTATAGACGAAAATATTAAAATAAAATTAAAATTGTAATTAAAATCAATCAATCGTTTGATTTATGCGAAATCTGTCGTAAATTTGCTCTCTGAAAAAATGAGAATATAAAAAATGATTTCAAAAGAAGAAAATATATTGTTTGCTGCCGAAAAGCTTTTTGCCGAAAATGGTTTTGAAGGAACCTCTACCCGGGAAATTGCAAAAGCGGCCAATGTGAATATCTCGATGATTTCTTATTATTTCGGTTCCAAGGAAAAACTTTATGAAAAACTGGTGGAGTACAGGGTAAATGAAGGACAGTTTTTTTCAAAGGATATTATAGAAAGGACGGATTTTAATGAATGGGAAAAGCTGGAAAAGATTGTCGACCAGTTTGCAGGAAGGGTAAGGAATCATAAATGTTTTTACAGGATTATGCAGCGGGAACAGCTTCATACACAGAACCCGCAGATTGTGGAATTTCTGAAACAGACCAAAATCGGGTTTATTTCCATGTATTCAAAAATAGTGGAAAGCGGTATCGAAAAAGGGATTTTTAAGAAAAACCCACCGGTCTACCTGATTCATGCCACAGTAAGCGGAACCCTGTTTTATGCCTCTAACGGCAAGGAAATGTATAAGGAATTCCTGAACAATGAAGATGCTGAAGACGTTTTTGAAGAAAAATATTACACAGAGCTTAATACACACATAAAATACTTATTAAAAGACCTTTTAGGTTATGAAGAGAATGAATAACTCAGTTATTGCACTGGCCCTCTTTGCGGGTTTTGCAAGCATACATGCTCAGGAGAAAAAGACGCTTACTCTTGACGAAGCCGTGCAGTTGGGCATCCGGAACAGCAAGAGCCTTAAGATTGATGCCGCGAAGATCGAGGAGGCTACGGCAGACCTGCTGGAAGCCAAAAACAGGAAGCTGCCCGAACTGAAAGTTTCAGGAAGCTATATGTATCTTCCGCTGAAGCCGAATATCAACATCAAACTTCCGGGTGTAACCGGGGAGGGCGGCCCTGAAGTACATCAGGTAGCCTATGGATCTGCCAATCTCAGCGTTCCGGTATACAGCGGCGGAAGGATAAAATACGGCATCGAATCTGCAAAATACCTGGTGGAGGCTTCCAAATTAAGCACGGAAAACAACAAGGTTGACATTGCCTATAATGTTGCCCAGGCATACAACAACTTGTTCAAAGCCAATCAGTCCATTAAAGTGCTGGAAGAAAACCTTTCCGCTTCCCAAAAAAGAGACGAGACTTTTCTCAAGCTTGAAAATAACGGGGTAATTGCCAGAAATGACCGGTTGAAGGCAAACCTTCAGACCTCGAACATCGAATTGCAGCTGCTGGAAGCCAGAAACAATTACAACATTGCCAATATCAATATGGATTTGCTGTTAGGCCTTCCTGAAAGCACGGAAATTGAAGTGGACCAGAATTATATTGATGAAGCAGAAGAAGTAAAAGCAGTTGATTTTTATCTGAATACGGCCAGGGAAAACCGCAAAGACCTTCAGGCTCTGGAAAAACAGAGACAGGCAGCGGCACTGGGAACGAAATCGGCAAAAGCTGAAAACCTGCCTTCCATTGCACTGACGGGAGGTTATGTGGCAGCAGATATTCCTAAATTCTTAACCATCTACAATGCGGTGAATGTAGGCGTGGGGATTTCATATAATCTGTCCAATCTCTGGAAAGAAAACTCTTCGCTGAAGCAGTCGCAGGCAAGGGAAATGCAGCTGTCTGCCAACAATGAGCTGCTGAATGACAACATTAAGCTTGATGTAAACAGGGAATACCAGAATACGGATTACTCCAAAAAAAGAATCGCTGTTTTTGAAAAATCTGCAGAGCAGGCAAATGAAAATTACAGGATCACCAAAAATAAATATGACAACGGCCTTGCAACCATGACGGAATTACTGGATGCCGATGCCGCGCAGATTGCTGCCAATGTAGGCGTAATCAATGCAAAGGCAGACGCCGCGCTGGCCTACAGAAAACTATTACAGACAACAGGAACTTTAACAATCAAATAAAATTAAGAACGATACCCAAAATGGAAAATAATACTACACAAGCGGCTGAACCAAAAAAGAAGAAAAGCCTGGTTTTCCCGATCATCCTGGCGGTTGTTTTAATCGGTGGAGGAATTTACGGATACAATGCCTATACCTACGGGCAGGTTCATGAAGAAACTGACGATGCCCAGATTACATCCAATATGTCACCTGTTATTTCTAAAATTTCAGGCTATGTTACCCAGGTAAAAGTAAAAGATAACCAGTTTGTGAAAAAAGGGGATACCTTGGTTATTCTGGACAGCAGGGATCAGAAGATGGCCCTTCAGCAGGCTGAAGCTGCTTTAACAACGGCAAAAAGCAACATTTCAAATGCAGAGGCGTCCACTACGGCAACTTCTAAAAACATCGGGTCTTCCCAGGCGGCAGTTACCACGGCCAATGCACAGATTGAAGCGGCCAAAGTAAATGTATGGAAAACTTCCCAGGATTTAAAAAGATACGCAAATCTGGTAAAAGACCATTCCATTACAGAACAGCAGTACGAACAGGCTCTGGCAGCAAAACAGACCGCTGACCGGCAGCTTCAGGTTTTAGTGGATCAAAGGAATCAGATTGCCCAGCAGACTAATATTGCTTCTTCCCAGACGGCAGCCAGTTCCCAGCAGATCAGTGTTGCCGGATCCGTGGCTAAACAAAGGGAAGTCGATGTGCAAAATGCAAAATTAAACCTGTCCTATACCGTAATTCTTGCTCCTGAAGACGGATACGTGGGAAAAGTTCCGATCCAGGCCGGGCAGTATCTGCAGGCGGGATCCCAGCTGTTTGCACTGGTTAAGAACGACCAGAAATGGGTAGTGGCCAACTTTAAGGAAACGCAGGTGGATAAAATGGTGGAAGGCCAGAAAGTTAAAATCGAAATCGATGCCTTCCCGGACAGGGAATTCGAGGGTGTGGTAAGTTCATTCTCCCCTGCAACCGGGGCTACATTCTCCATCCTTCCTCCGGACAATGCGAGCGGTAACTTTGTAAAAGTAGTGCAGAGGCTTCCTGTAAAAATCGATTTTGTGAACCTTGACAAGAATGTAGCAAAAAGACTGAGAACAGGAATGAACGTGAAAGCAGAAGTCTCCCTTAAATAAAACACGTATCCAGTATTAATGTACGGTGTATTCATGATTCCGGGTTATTCATTATTTCCTGATCCGGAATCTCCGGTTAATTCATCAATACATTTACGCACATACATTTTACATTAAAAACTATGCAAGATTCATTAGTAGAATACGGAGCACGGAGAGTTATCATTACGATTACGGCTATCCTTTGTGCGCTGCTTGAAATTGTGGACTCCACCATTGTCAATGTTGCCCTGAATGAGATGAAAGGGAACCTTGGAGCCACACTTTCAGAGGTAGGCTGGGTAATCACGGCATACGCAATCGGTAACGTAATTGTGGTACCGATGACGAGCTGGCTCTCGCAGCAGTTCGGGAGAAGGAACTATTTCGCGGCTTCCATTGTTATATTTACCATCTTTTCCTTCCTGTGCGGGAATGCGACGAATATCTGGGAACTGGTATTTTTCCGCCTCATGCAGGGAATCGGCGGGGGAGCCCTGCTGGTAACTTCACAGACCATCATCACGGAATCTTACCCGATTGAAAAAAGAAGCATGGCCCAGGCTATTTACGGTCTTGGGGTGATTATCGGTCCTACGTTAGGTCCGCCTTTGGGAGGATATATTGTTGATAATTTCAGCTGGCCGTATATTTTCTATATCAACATCCCGATTGGGATTGCAGCTACTCTGATGACCCTACAGTTTGTAAAGAGCCCGAAATATGCAGAAAAACGGAAGGTTTCGGATGTAGACTGGATCGGGATTGCTTTACTGGCCATTACCGTAGGCTCACTGCAGTTTATCCTGGAAAGAGGGCATGAAGAAGACTGGTTTGAAAGCGGAATGATCGTTACGTTTACCATCTCGGCAGTCTTAGGATTTATACTGTTCCTGTGGCGCGAGCTTACCTTCAAGTACCCGATTGTGGAACTCCGCGTACTTAAGAACGGAAACCTGAGAATCGGGACGGTGATGTCATTCGTACTCGGGTTCGGCCTGTACGGCTCTACATTTATTGTTCCGCTGTATACGCAGAGTATCTTGGGCTGGACGGCACTTCAGTCAGGAGCCCTGATGATCCCGGCTGCCCTGACAACGGCTTTCATGATGCCGATCATCGGAAGGTTACTCTCAAAAGGAGCAAAACAACAGATTCTTGTTTCTTTAGGGCTGTTTATCTTCTTCATCTACAGTTTCTGGGGGTATAAAATCCTGACACCGGATACCAGCAAAGATGCGTTCTTCTGGATGCTGATTGTGCGGGGTGCCGGTCTGGGACTCTTATTCATCCCGATTACTTCACTGTCCTTGAGTACACTGAAAGGGCAGGAAATCGGTCAGGGAGCAGCTTTTACCGGGATGATGAGACAGCTCGGAGGGTCTTTCGGGATTGCAGCCATTACCACATTTATTGCCAATGCCAGTCAGAAATACAGGGTCAACCTGATTACCCATCTTGACGAAACCGATTTTGCGGTCCAGCAAAGACTGAACGGGCTGAAAGCAAGCTTCACGGCAAAAGGAATGACCCCCGATGCAGCAACAAATGCCGCATATAAAATACTGGATTTATCCGTAACCAAACAGGCAACCGTACTGTCTTATATGGATGTGTTCCTTTATCTGGGTGTGGTTTTCCTTGTGTGTATTCCGTTTATCCTGTTTATCCGGGAGCGGAAAAGCAAAGAAAAGATCGATTTAAGTGAAGCGATGCACTAAATTTTAATTATACTAACAAAAATCCTCCGAAAAACTTTCGGAGGATTTTTTTATCTGAGGCTTCTTACGTTTACATCAGGTTTTTCTCCCTGCGGAACAATAAACACAGCATTATCACTAATGGTATCTCCCGCATCAAAATAATAACTTCCGGTTACAGGAATGGTGTATGAGGTAAGTTTCCCCGATTTATCATATGCAGAATAAGAAACATTGATCATCTGCGCTTTCATTTTCAGCTGGATTTTTTTGGATGTGAGTTTTGCGCCGGTGGCATTAATACAGTCAAGCTCTGCAATATTGATATTGGTAACAATTTGCGGAAAAGAAGACAACCGTATGTTATAAGACTTATCAGAGGCATTCTTTACAGATGCCGAAACTTTGTAACGGTCAAAATTTTTCCCGCCTGCCTGTATGCTTTCTTTATTGGTAATGTTAAACGTGACTTTCATACCGTTTACATCAATGGTTTCTCCATCAGAAATTTTCTGGGCATGGATTAATGCTGCACAGCAGATAAATACAAATGTCAACCATGCGATAACTGAGTTTTTCATATTGATTATTTGGTGTTAATGGAGAACTAAAATACGCAAAAGAATCGGGACATGGGTTTTTGTCATTGAGATTCGTCAAAATGCCTACATACAAACTCAATAAGGCTACACAGGAATTCTCATTTCTTCAGACATTTGCCTTATCAATTTTAAACAAATTATAATGCAGAAAACAATTTTTATTACAGGAGCATCATCAGGTTTAGGAAAAACAGCGGCAAAATTATTTCAGTCAAAAAACTGGAATGTCATTGCAACGATGAGAAACCCCGAAAATGAAACAGAACTTACACAACTGGAAAATGTAACCGTATTAAAGCTGGACGTTTCGGAAAAAGACGGGCTGGAGAAAACAATTGCTGAGGTTTTGGAAAACCATGCCGTTGATGTGGTTTTAAATAATGCAGGCTACGGATTAATCGGGCCCCTGGAAGCTTTTACAGATGAGCAGATTCATAAACAGCTGGAAACAAATTTAATGGGCGTGATCCGTGTCACAAAAGCCTTTATCCCTTATTTCAGGATGAAAAGAGAAGGGACTTTCATCAATGTAACTTCCAGTTTCGGATTGCTGGGTTTTCCAACCTGTTCTGTTTACAGTGCCACAAAATTTGCAGTTGACGGATTTTCAGAGAGCCTGGGATATGAATTGGCCCAGTTTGGAATAAATGTAAAAGTGATCGCTCCGGGTGGGATTCAGACTGACTTTGCAGGACGTTCGCTGGATGGGTCTTTTCATGAGTCTTACGGGAAATTAATTTCAAAAGTTCAGGAAGGGTATAGCCCGGAACAGATTGCCGGTTACTCAAAGCCTGAAGATATTGCCGCTGTTATTTTCGCAGCAGCCACCGATGGAAAGCTACAGTTAAGATATATTGCCGGAAAAGATGCCAATGCTTTATATGATGAAAGAAATAAAACCGGAATCGAAAATTACGTGCAGAAAGTAAAAGGTGAATTTATGTTTAAATAGAAATATAATATTAAAAGTTAGTTTTCCAATTTGCAATTAATTTCTCCTGCCAGCCTGTTGTCACAAATCTATATTATATTTACGGTATGAAAACAGTAAAACTCCCTGTTCACTTCAGATCGTTGTCCGCACTGCATCAGGCGATGAGACAACCTGCGCCATTGCATCCGTTGATCAGCATTATAAATTACGGAGAAGCTGTTTTTGATCCGGAAGATTTTCAAAACGGGATTAAGCTTGACTTTTATAAAATTTCGTTTAAGACAGAATTTAACGGAAAGATAAGATACGGACAGGGATATTACGATTTTGAGGAAGGGGGCATGTCTTTCGTTTCCCCCGGCCAGATTCTTAAAATGAATGAAGAAGAAGCCGATTACAGCGGAATGTCTCTTCACATTCATCCCGATTTTCTGCAGCCGTATTCTTTAATTCAGAAAATAAAAAAGTACGGGTTCTTTTCCTATTCCACTGCAGAAGCACTTTATCTTTCAGAAAAAGAAAAGAAGACCGTTTTAGCTGTTTTTGATAATATCCGGGGAGAATTGAATGAACGGATCGACCAATTCAGTCAGGATGTTATTATTTCACAGATTGAATTGCTGCTCACCTACAGCAACCGCTTTTACAACCGGCAGTTTATCACCAGAAAAGGGGTGAATAATGATCTGGTAACAAAAATGGAGAAGATCCTGGATAATTATTTTGATGACGGGAAAAGCCTCCGGGGCCTTCCCACAGTAGAGTACCTGGCTTCTGAACTGAATCTTACAGAAAGATATTTAAGCGATATGCTCCGTCAGCACACCGGACAGAATGCACAGCACCACATTCACGATAAATTGATTGAAAAAGCAAAAGAATATTTATCAAACGGGCGGTTTTCTGTCTCAGAAACGGCTTATCATCTGGGTTTTGAACATCCCCAGTCTTTCAGTAAATTATTTAAAAAGAAAACCGGACTGACTCCCAACGGATTCAGGCAATCACTTCAAAAATAATATAAATGGATCATAATAATTTAGATGAAATAATACGGCGTTCCCTGATAATCAGAGAAAAATATCATCAGCTGGAAAGCCGGCAAAAGGGTGGAAAATGGGGAGTGGAACAGGACGCTTTGGCTTTTCTGACAGATGCAGCCTTAGTTGGAAGAGATATAATGTCGCACGAAAAAACATGGCCAAAATCTGATTCAGCAGAAGAACTTAAGCATAAATTAGCAGAAAACATCTGGTGGCTGATTATTCTGGCAGACCGTACAGGAATGGATATTAAAGATGCCTTAGACACGTTTTTAACGAAAACCGAAAATATACTGAAATGAGTTACTGTTCAGCCATAGAAAACATGCAGCCTGAAAGCAGAAAGGCCCTGCATAAAAAATACCACGACTACCATTACGGCTTTCCGATTCATGATGACAACGAACTGTTTGGCAGACTGGTGATGGAAATCAATCAGGCAGGATTGAGCTGGGAAACGATCCTGAAAAAAGAAGAGGGTTTCCGAAAAGCGTATGATAACTTTGATATTCAGAAAGTGGCCGCCTATACAGAAACCGACCGCGAAAGGTTACTGAATGATCCCGGCATTATCAGGAACCGGCTGAAGGTAAACGCCGCGATTGAAAATGCAAAAACCATTGCCGGGCTGCAGGAAGAATTCGGTTCATTTGAGAAATGGCTGGAACATCATCACCCGAAAACCTTACCGGAATGGATGAAGCTGTTCAAGAAAACCTTTAAATTTACGGGCGGGGAAATCGTGAATGAATTCCTGATGAGCATCGGTTACCTGAAAGGTTCCCATGATGAAAACTGTCCGGTTTATCAGAAGGTGTTAAAGCATGAACCGATGTGGAGCAAAGGGTAGAGAGATTATGTATTATAATCCGCTACATCAGATCGAAATTAATAATGAAATATGAATGCGATTGAGAATTTTTCTTTATCTGATACGATAAGATGTAATTTATTATTTTTTGATTATTCGTGACGTGATAATTTTTTTGTCTTTTGAATATATATTTAGTTGATAAGTACCGGATATAAGTGATTTCAGTCTCAGATCTAAACTTTGTTTGTGTGAAAAACTGTTTGTGTATATTTTTTTTCCTGACATATCAAAAATCTCTGTTGTAAGGTAATCATATTTCTTGTCTAATCGGATTGAAATATTTTCAATGAACGGATTAGGATAGATCTGATAAGAGGTAGGTGTAGCGGATTCTTTTGTTCCTAAACTGGAAAGCTCATTAAAGAAATAAACAGCCCCTGTACTTGCACTAATATTACCTCCTGTAGAGTCAAAATCATGATCAGGTGCCCCAACTGCAATACTGTTATTATTTACGCTTAATCCGTAACCGAATCCATCATAAGGATTTGAATCATTATTATAGATTTTCTGCTTTTGTACCCAGAGATTATTTTCCAGTTTGTATAGAAATACGGCACCTCCACCAGTTGCTGCTGTATTAGTGGCACCGGGCGCACCAATGGCAAGCAAATCGTTTTCCATAGAAATTTCTGATCCGAAATAGCTCGATCCATTGCTGATGGTCTGAACATGCATATACTGATCTGTTGCCGCATTAAACTTATATATGGCAACAAACCTTGCATAATAAGCTGCAGTTATAAAAAGATAATCTCCATTGGCATACGTAGTAAATCCAAACTGGGTATCACCGGTAACAGGAGAATTGATGGTCTGATTAATTTCCCAAATATTCGAAGTTATATTTTTCTTATAAATAATTACTTGTCCGGCATTTGCAGTTCCATTCACGTTCTGTGTTGAAACACCCGCAAATACCCTGTTATTATAAACATGAGTATCTGCATTATAAGTGGAAGGAAATGTCTGCTTAAAATTAAACTTCTGAGTATTGCTGTTATATTCATAAATAGTAACATTGGAACTCTGTGATCCTACTGCTAATGTATTAGAGTCGGCACTTAACCTGTTTCCGAAATGAGTATAGGCAGTTGCTGTTGGAGGAGTGATTTTCTGTGTCTGAACCCAGTTTCCATTGCTGTCTTTATTAAAAAGATAAACCGCTCCTACTCCGAAACTTGTTCCTGATTTTTTTTGCCACGCACTGATAAATAATTTATTATCGTCACCCAAAGCGAACTTTTTCCCAAATTCATCACTGTTTTCGCGATCATTGGGGACAAGTTTATTTTTCTTTACCCAGGAATTATTCAGACGCTCAAAAATATAAAAGCTTCCTGCCTTAAAGGTGCTGTTCTGCTCATCAGAATCATAAGTGTTTCCGTATGCCGAGCTGTATAAAACATTATTTTTCAACAGCAGATCAAAGCCAAATGAATCACCACCTCTTCTTATAACGGGAGTAAGTTTACCAGTTTGGGTCCAGTTTTGAGCAGGAAAATTGGTAAGAAACAAAATAGATGAAATAATAAAAAATTTTCGCATTGAATTTGTACAGGTTATTAAAATTAAATTACAGATTTAATCTTTTGGCAAAAATAGATAATTTTTTAATGCTGATTGCACAAATATGCTTTTATCTGTTTGTATTACAGATTATAAAACCACAAGATTAAGTTAATATTATAGTATGGTTTTGATGTTAGTAATTCCCGTGATAAAAGCTATCCGGTTTATCAGAAAGTTCTAAATCATGAATCCATGTAGAAGAAAGAGTAGTTGGATTTTCATGTATTATAATCCATGACATCGGATCATACGTTTTTTCAAATCCTGAATTCATTGGTGATGGTTTTAAATTTAATAATTATTTTTATGTAAAAATTTATTGCCATGTCCAGACCCATTCACGTTGCCATTACCAGAAAGGTAATTCCCGGAAAAGAAGAAGAGTTTGAAGCTGCCTTACAGCATTTTTTAGGAGAATCGTTCAAGCGGGACGGCGTCCATGGTGCTATGATGATTACTTCCCTGAAAGAAGACGGGAAAAATGAAATCGGAATCCTCCGGACGTTTAAAGACGAAACTGAAAAGGACGCCTTCTACAATTCCGAACTGTTTAAAAAGTGGGAAGCATACGCCAGCACGCTCACTGAAGATGCCGTTTACCGTGATCTGACAGGGCTGGAAGCGTGGTTCCGCTCGCCAACCGCACCATCACGCTGTAAAATGGCTCTGGTAACACTATGCGGCGTTTTTCCCACCAGTATTTTCTTGAATTACACCATCGGTCATTGGATGAAAGACGGGAACGTTCTGCTGAGGATTTTTATGGTTGCCGCCTGCATGGTCGGGTTGCTGACCTGGGTCGTGATGCCTTTTGTGACAAAGGTTTTTAAAGGGTGGCTGAGGAAATGAAAACTTAATGGAATCTTGTTTCAGTAGATATAATGATCATTAAGTATCTGTAAGCTTGGTGCTTATTCTCAAAAATTTATTTTTGATATAATCCAATTCATATTATTTACCCAGAACTTTATTAATTCTTCGTTCTGCCTCTTTTTCTGAAATACCGCTATAAAAATCTTTAACAAAAAGATGCTCAAAACTTTCATGCGGATAAATAAAGGGTCTGCCTGTTTTATTATCAACAACAACATCTGCCGGGATTGGGTCATCAAATTCATAATCAGGAAGATAGTTTGCCAGCCATCCAAAATATCCTCCTTCAAAATCATTATTGCCGTAATTTTCTACGTATTCATTATAACTTTTTTCGCTTAATGATACCCAAACGCCATAGTCAAGATCCTGACAGGCTTCATTGACTTCCTGTACCATGACTGCCCTGATAAAATAACAGGTCTCATCAGAATATCTTATAACACAAAAGTCCGGGCTCAGTTCAGCGTTTTCCATTTCTTCATCCGAAAGATCAAGATAGGGAGAAGGCGAATTGTAAACTATTGCAGGCCAGTCTTCTTTTTCTTTGCCACAGCATTCACAGATATATTTCATAGTTTAGTTTAATTGCAGCGAATATAAAAATTATTCTCAATATCAGACTTGTAGTCTCTGGTTATTATTCCTATTTCATCTGGCTCTTCATTCTCTCCGTCAGCATCGTAATAATCCTTTTGTTAAAGACTTTGCTGTCAGAATGATAAACTTCCAGTTCCTGAAGGGTAAACATACCGATGGTCATACCGATGAAGATATTTTTCAATACGCTGTCTTTCTGCAGGCTTTGTTCTATAAAACTGTTTTTTTTCGCTGCAGATAAAGCATTAAAATCTGCATTCTGGCGGATGGCATAGCTGGTAAATAATGACCGGTAAAGGTCATTCTGTAATTTTAAAACGGGACGCAGCGTTTGGTTTTGAAAGAATTCCTGCGGAGTGGTTGTTTCGGAATTCAGAATGTTGAGTGGTTCTCTCAGGTCTATCTTATTGGTCATGATTTTTGTTGGTTAATTAAATTGATGTATTGTGATTACCCCACCGTCGGCGTATCCTCCTCTTTCAGAATCTTTTTCTCTTTCATCGACAGCATCATTCTTTCGCATTTGTATTTCTCCCAGTCGAAATTATTGAGGAAATCCAGGGCAGCCTGGAAGCCGCGGTTAAAAAGTTCCTCTTTTTCTTCCCGTTTCATAAAGAAGTTCAGCCAGCTGCTGGTACCGCAGTTGACGGTCTGAATGCTGAACAGATGGTAAAAGGTATGTTTGGTCAGAAAGGTTTTGTCATTAAAGCCTCTCAACGTATCGATGATGTTTCCGGCGTAGGTAAGGGGAGACTCAAGAATCTCTTCGCTGGTTTTTCCTTTTTCAGAAAGGATATCTGCATCGCTGGTGAGCTGTACCCCGAACAGAGGCACCCTCGGATAAAAAATATCGGCAGTATGGAAAAGGTCCATCGGGAAATTGGAAATGCTCCCGCCGTCGATGAAAACACCGACCGGATTGATTGATTCTTCTTTGGTGTTCATCCAGAATTTCCAGGCATATTTTACCGAGTCATCCTCTTTATTGATTCTTTTCTGCATCGGCTCAAAAAAGAACGGGACTGACATGGAAGCACGGACAAATTCTGCCGGGCTGATGTGTTTCAGTTCCTCTTCAGACCAGTACAGATTGGCCATCGTCGGCAGTTCCACCTTTATTTTGGCATTGATATCGGTGGTAACAACAATGTATTCGGATTTTAAAAGATAAAAAGGGTCTTTTTTATAATATTCGTTGTTTACCGTACTGTCAAAAAAGATGCGGTACCGGATTTCGTCGATGTGCTTTTTATTGTTTTCCCGGATCTCTTCGATGCTTTTCAGGGCGATATCATAATATTCCGTACCGTTTCCGTAGCGGTAATCCAGATTAAGGCTTTTACCCGACTGTATAAATTTTTCATTGAGCTGGGCAACGGTTTTAATCCCGAATCCTTCCAGTACCTCTTTCATCCGGTTCAGGAACGTAGTGCCGGGATTGAGCCCTGAATTCCCTTTCTTCAGATCAGCATAAAGTTTTGCCAGGTATGCAGCCCCGATGATTACCAGCAGCAAGGGAACGGCAAAAAGGATTTTCGTTTCCCAGATGGCTTTTGTAGGAAAAACAAATGCGAGGATCCCAAAGAATACAAGAACGGCAATAGAGATATAGATATTGATTTTCAGAAAATTTTTATTTTTGAGCATCGCTCGGATGGTCTTTTTTACATAGGGTTTGCCATCCATGAAATCGGCAAAGTTCCAGTTGAGCAGGATTTCTCTGATGATACCGCTTTTGGCTTCTTCCTTGGTTTTACAGGCCGCAATCAGCATGGTATTGATGGCCCCGGCACTCGTACCTGCCACTTTCAGGAACCGGATCCCGAAAATTTCCAGTCCGTACAGATATCCTACCAGCGCACTTCCCCAGACCCCGCCGCCTTCCTGTACAAATTCCACATACTGGTGGCCGTCCGCATCCAGTACATCAGAAAATTCCTTAGCCGAAATATTCGCATACAGGGCTTCCAGCTTTTCTCGGGACTGAGGCGAGAGCATCGGGTCTTCAAGAATGGATTTCAGGGTTTCAGGTTTCATGGCCGGTGTATTTGGTGTTTTAAAGTTTTATAATGAACAGGATGAAATTTCAGTGTATCATTAATTATATAAATTTAATCCAATATTTCCAAATCACGGACATTCATCTACCATTGTTTCCGGCGTGCATAGATAAAGGTGCAGATCACGACAATCGCCATCAATCCCAGGGTAAAAAAGTATCCGTTCTTCTGATGCAGCTCCGGCATGTTATCGAAGTTCATTCCGTACAATCCGGCAATAAAAGTAATCGGCAAAAAGTAAACCGAATAGATCGCCAGTACTTTCATCACCTGGTTGGCTTTCTGGTCAGACAGTGCCAGAAACATGGAAATAAGGTTGGTAATCTGGATATTAAGATGGTCAAAATCGGCAACTACATCTTTGTGTTTATCCTTGAGGTCGAAAAATTCGGATTCCTGAAGTCCAAGGAGCTTGAATTTATCAATGGCATCCGCAGAAATGGTCAGCACCCTGAAGTTCAGGCCGGATTTCCGCTTCAGCTTGTACAATCTTTTGATCTGATTGGTATGATTCGTGTTTTTCAGGAAAATTTCGTTTTCGATATTATCCATGGTTTCAAACAGGCTCACCGATTCATCATCGAAACTTTTCATGATCAGCAGAGCGATTTTCAAAGCAATGCTTTCAGGGGTCATATCTTCCTTACTGCCCGAGATCTGCCTTTTTGTTTCAGAAATACTCTTCGTTTTCATGCGGTGAACGGTGATGATGGTACGCCCTAACAGAAAAATCCCGATTTTCGTGCTGATGTCACTGATGGTGTTGAGGTTCTTGCGCTCCAGTTCAGTGCTTTCGCGGAGAAGGAAAAACCGGATGTTCCCGCTCTCTTCATATTTCGGTAAGTGGTTCGGGTCCAGGGTGTCTTCCAGGAGAAGATGGTTGATTTCATACCGTTCATGTAAATATTTGATGTCTTCCTCGGTAGGGGCCTCCACATCCACCCATTCGCACTGGGAATCTCTGTAAATCGTATCAATTGGCATACCGTAAAAATAGCATTATTTTAAAAAACTATGTATTAAATAAGTTTATCTTTGTTAAAATTAAAAAACTATATGATTAAAAGTACAATAAAAGGAATCGGATTCTATGTGCCGGATAACGTTGTTACGAATGATGATTTAGCTGCATTAATGACCACCAATGACGAATGGATTACGGAAAGAACGGGGATCAGGGAAAGGAGACACCGTAAAAACCGGAATGATTCCCAGGAAACCACTGCGTACTTAGGTTTTAAAGCTTCAGAAAAAGCAATCGAAAACGCCGGACTGACGGCTCAGGATATTGATTATATTATTTTTGCTACCCTTTCTCCGGATTATTATTTCCCGGGATGCGGCGTGCTTCTGCAGGATATGCTGGGATGTGATACCATCGGGGCGCTGGATGTAAGGAACCAGTGTTCAGGGTTCATTTATGCCATGAGTGTGGCCAATGCTTTCATTAAATCCGGGACCTATAAAAATATCCTGGTAGTTGGAGCTGAGGTCCATTCTTTCGGACTGGATTTTTCCGATGAAGGAAGAGGTGTTTCCGTAATTTTCGGGGACGGGGCAGGAGCCATGGTGCTTTCTGCTACTATAGATGATAATGTTGGAGATATCCTGGCAGTTAATATGCACTCGGAAGGGAAATTTGCAGATGAGCTGTGTACGCAGTTCCCGGGATCCAAATTCGGGTGGAGCGACAGGATGAGAAAAGAACCTGAACAGGTAACCAATAAAGAAGTATACCCGATTATGAACGGGAATTTCGTATTCAAGAATGCGGTAACAAGGTTCCCTGAAACCATGCAGGAAGCATTGGATAAAGCCGGAAAAACCATTGAAGACCTGGATATGTTTATCCCGCATCAGGCCAACCTCAGGATTGCCCAGTTTGTGCAGCAGAAATTCGGGCTGCCGGATGAAAAAATTCATAACAACATCCAGAAATACGGAAATACAACCGCAGCTTCCATTCCCATTGCATTAAGCGAAGCCATTGAGCTGGGAAAAATCAGAAGGGGAGACTTGGTACTCCTTTCTGCCTTCGGAAGCGGATTTACTTGGGGAAGTGTTCTGTTTGAATACTAACCTTTATTCAGTACGAAATAATTCAATTGTTATTATACAAAGAACCGCCGTCTGTAGCAGACGGCGGTTCTTTGTATTGATGACCATAAAGCTGCTTACGGTTTTAAAAGTCTTTCAAATTAGGTACATATTTTACTTTAACCTGAAAAAATAAAATCTGCAGACTTCTCTGCGGATTTTATTGATATTATTGAATCTGTAAGCTTTTCAGTAGCTTTTCCGTATCAGAAGCATCTTCTCCTGTGCTTTTAGCCAGCTGTACCGACTTCTCAGCCCATATTCTGGCATTTTTCTTATCCCCGATCTTATTATAAAGATTAGCCAGGGTGTCGGTATTGGCAGAATTTTCATTTTTCTTTACCGATTCCTGTGCCCAGGTTACCGCTTTCTGCAGGGATTCCTTATTGGTTACATTCTCAAAAAAGTTCCATGCAATTGAATTCAGCTCCTCTGAACTTACTGCTGACGGGTCTCTGTAAAGGTCTATTGTCAGTTTTTCATACGTCGGGATATCTTTATCTTTCAGTGCTCTTCCGGCTTTTACCCTGGTCAGGATTTTTATTGCCTCGTCTTTTGTCATGAATTTCTGCGTCTCTGTCATGAAATACGGCTCATTCCATTTTTTCGTTTCCGTATTGTACGATTTTTTAATGATCGTATTCAGTTTGATATTTTTGTCGAATGACTCATACCTGTCTGCAGGAAGAATCTTGGTGATTTCTGATTTTTTTGCCTGGAAGGTTTTATACAGCGGGCTGTCTGTGCTCTGTGTACCGGAAAGCAGCATCTGTACATCTTCCTTATCCAGTTCTGTTTTACCGTTGAAATAGCGTTCCATTACTTTGGCTGCAAATTCAGCATCATTGTACATGGTAAGCCCGGCCAGGTTTTTAAGGAACTCAGGATCTTTTTCACCGGCTTCGAATTTCTGCTTTAACGTTCCTAATCTTTTTGCAGGATCGCCGGCATCTTTTGCAAACTGGATGAAATCATTTTCCTCTACATACCCTAACGTTCTGTGTACCACTTCACCGTTCCCGTCTATGAAAAGATAAGTAGGGAAGGCCTTCACATTATATTTTTTCGCAAGATCAACACCTTCGCCTTTTTCCATATCAATTTTGGCATTCACGAAATGTGAGTTGTAATAATCTCCTACGGCTTTCTGAGGGAATACGTTTTTTACCATCAGCTTGCACGGTCCGCACCATGAAGCATAGGCATCTACAAATATCAGTTTGTTTTCTTTTTTGGCTTTTGCCAGAATAGAAGAGAAGTTGATGTCTTCAAATTTAATCCCCTGTGCCAGCGTCATGGCTCCGATAAAAAGGGCGGAGAATATTGTCAGTTTTTTCATAATACTTTTTATTGATTACAAATGTAATAATTATGGTAATACATAAGTCTGTATATCGTAAAAATAGTTACAGCCTGGATTAGATTATTTTTCCAGGTTTAAGTTAAATAATAAGGAGGCGGTAATAAATCCTTTAACTGTTTGGATTCTATTGAAAAAGTAATGTGTATTATCAATTTCAGTTAAAATATATTTTGAGAAAAAATAGAGAGAAAATGTGTTTTTATTGAATTTTAATCCCGGAACAATGATTTTTAACTGAAGATGGTCTGAATATAAGGCGGGTTTAAAAATGAAAAACCGCAGAAATAAGATCCTGCGGCTGTGTTTTATTTTGTTGTTGCGGTGTCAGCTTTCATTTTCATGCTGTCAGCTGTGGCAGATTCAGAGTGGGCGGCTGCCGTTTCACCCATATCGTTTCTTAAATATTCTTTATTTCGTTCGTCTTTAAACTCTTCCCTTTTCTGCTTATCCTGAGCACAGCTTCCCAAAAAAAGGGCGCCTAAAACAGCTCCTGCTAATAATTTTCTCATAACAATTTTTTAATGTTTCGTACAATCAAATATAATCAATTAAGATAAAAGATAAAAGATAAAAGATAGCTTTATAAGCTTCAATATTATAAATCCCGGCAATACGGTTTACTAGAGCCATTCACTATGTTCAATTCTGATAAAATTACCGCAAACAAAAAAATCCACAAAATAATTCGTGGATTTTCAATTACAGGTAAAACTGAATTTACCTTGCCGGTGTTGCAGTAGCCGCTGAATCCGTTCCCATTTTCATACTGTCCGGATTAGACATCGTATTGTTGGTCGTCATCGAATCGGTGGTTGCCGGTGTGCTCTGCATTGTATTGTCTACTGCTGCCGTTGAGTCTGTACTACCCGTCGACATGGAAGATTCCTTGGTTCCGCAGCTTATGGTCACTAATCCAAGTGCAACCGCTGCTAGCAATAATTTTTTCATAATATTTTATTTTTTTGGTATGCGGTCAGTAACAATCAATAACTATTCCAAAAAAACATTCCGTGAAGCCGGCGGAGGTTATGGCAGAACAGGGTGATCATTTTCCCGAATAAAAAAAGTCCCCGGAATATAATCCCGGAGACTGTATGCAGTTAATGCATAATTTAGAAATGATCCATTATCTGTTATATGCTGATAATCAGATTACCCAAGATAAGGATATTTGTAATCTTTAGGCGAAACAAAGGTTTCCTTGATGCTTCTTACTGAAGTCCATCTTAACAGGTTCATTTTAGATCCCGCTTTATCATTGGTTCCGGAAGCCCTGCCGCCACCGAAAGGCTGCTGGCCTACTACGGCACCGGTTGGCTTATCATTGATATAAAAGTTTCCTGAAGCATTTTCCAATGCCTTGAAAGCTTCGTTGATGGCATAACGGTCCTGTGCAAAAACAGATCCTGTTAAAGAATAAGGAGAAGAGGAATCTACCAATTCAAGCGTTTCTTTCCAGTCTTTGTCTTCGTAAACGTAAACCGATAAGATCGGACCGAAGATTTCCTCCACCATACTTTCATATTGAGGGTTTGTTGTTTCGATTACCGTTGGGTGCACAAACCATCCTTTGGAGTCGTCAGTTTTTCCGCCGATTACCACGTTGGCTTCACCGGATTCATTGGCTCTGTCGATATATCCTTTGCATTTTTCGAAAGAATTTTTATCAATTACTGCATTTACAAAGTTGGAAGGGTCTTCAGGAGAACCGATTTTAATCGAACTGATCTGGGTTTCCATTACTTTTTTCACATCCGCCCAAAGCGACTGCGGAATATAAGCTCTGGAAGCCGCGGAACATTTCTGTCCCTGATATTCAAAAGAACCTCTCACCAAAGCTGTAGCTACCGCTTCTACATTGGCAGACGGATGGGCAATCACGAAGTCTTTTCCTCCGGTTTCACCCACAATCCTCGGGTAAGTTCTGTAGTTGTGGATATTGTCACCGATCATTTTCCACATTCCCTGGAATACTTTGGTAGAACCGGTAAAGTGAAGTCCTGCAAAATCCCTGTGTGCGAGCACTTTTTCAGCCGTTTCTTTACCATCGGTAAAAATCATATTGATGACGCCGGCAGGAAGTCCGGCTTCCGTCAGCACATCCATGATTACTTTTGCAGAGTAGATCTGCTTGTCAGACGGCTTCCATACCACTACGTTTCCAAGCATTGCCATACAGGCAGGCAGGTTGCCGGAAATTGCCGTAAAATTGAAAGGCGTTACGGCAAAACAGAAGCCTTCCAACGGCCTGTACTCTACACGGTTCCAGATTCCGCTGTCGGAAACCGGCTGCTCAGAATACATTTCAGTCATGAATTCCACGTTGAATCTTAAGAAATCAATCAGTTCGCAAGCTGCATCAATTTCAGCCTGGTGAACGTTTTTCGACTGTCCGATCATGGTAGCTGCGTTGATCATGTCACGGTAAGGGCCCGCCAACAGGTCAGCTGCTTTCAGGAAAATAGCGGCACGGTGTTCCCATCCCAGTTCATTCCATGCCTGTTTTGCAGCCAGTGCTGCATTTATGGCATCATCCACATGCTGCATCGTACCTCTGTGGTAAAAACCGAAATCGTGTTTATGGTCCTGAGGAGACTGTAACTGGACTTTATCGCCCGTTTTTACTTCCTTTCCGTCAATTACCATTGGGATTTCTATCTTTTCAGCCCACATTTTTTTGTACTGGGCGATAAGACTTTTTACTTCTGAAGAACCTGGTACGTAAGAATTTACCGGTTCATTAACTGCAAAGGGTACCTGCGATATTGCTTTAGACATATGTATATGTTTTAATTTAAATACTTTATACAAATTTACGCTTTACTTTTCAAAGGAACAATTTCTGTAAATACTTCGTCCTTATAATTGCAGGAATACCCTCATGATAATGAAAATATCAAGTGGAGAAAACAGCTTTTTCTTTCTGTGGATTTTAAAGTTTATTGTGTATAAAATATAAGAATCGAGGAGGTAAAGTTCCTTTAAATAAATATGAAGAATGATCTTCATTTGGTTTAAAAAAGCCTGAAGGGAATAGAAATAGAATGGCAGTTCAGCCTCAAGAATATAACAGCAGTAATAAGAGATGTTAGACTGATAAATAAATGCAGCTTTTGAATTGAATCAAAAACTACATTTTTTCTGTTTCCAGGATTTTAAGCACCAGTTTTTCTTCGTGTGTCAAACCTGCTTTTCCGTCGTTTTCCTCTATCTTTTCAAGTTCGTCCAGGTACTTTTTAATGGTATTGTTTTCATACAGGTTGATCACCAGCGGATGCACATAATATTTTCTGCAGACGGTACTGGTATTTCCAAGATGGGACGCCACGATCTCCAGGGCTTCCTTTACTTTTTTCTTGTATTCTGCATGGGTTTCTGCATACCCGATTTCCTTGAATGCGATGAGGGCACTCACCGTTCCGGACCAGGTCCTGAAATCCTTGGCGGTAAAATCTTCCCCGCTGATTTCTTTGATGTATTCATTTACCATCCCGGAATCAACGGTGTGGCGGTTTCCTTCATCATCAATATACTGAAAGAGTTCCTTTCCCGGAATATCTTTGCACTTCTGTACCAGGCGGGCCAGCCTCTTGCTTTTCAGGTCAATATTGTGCATAACCCCTTTTTTGCCTTTAAAGGAAAAATTAATTTTCTGCCCTTTGATCTGCACGTGCTTGCCTTTTAAAGTCGTGAGCCCGAAAGAGCCGTACAGCTTTTCATAAGCGTTATTTCCGATCCGGATATTCGTACGCTGCATCAGGCTGACAATCAAAGCCAGTACTTTTCTCTTTTCAAAAGTCCTTAATGTTAGATCTTTTTCCACCTGAAGGCGGATTTCCGGTAAAGCATACCCGAACTGAAGCATCCTGTAAAACTTGGTGTGGTTTCTCAGCGCGCTCCATAAAGGATGGTAACGGTATTGTTTCCTCCTTTTTAAATCGATTCCGGTAGCCTGAAGATGGCCGTTGTCCAGGGCGCAGATCCATACATTTTCCCAGGCCGGAGGAATTACCAGTTTGTTGATCCTTGTAATTTCTTCCTTATCCCTGATTTTTTCACCGTCTTTATAGTAAGCGAATTTTTTACCGTTTTTTTTACGGGTAATACCGGCTGTTTCTGCATCGGAGGTATAAATAAGATGTACCGCCTTTGCAGAAGCAACAGGATCTTTCATAATTTTTACAATTTTCGAGGGCTTCAGATGGGAAATGATTTCTAAGTCTGAATTTTCCATAAGATCAATTTATTTCCTGCCTCTTGAGAACAGCCATAAAATAATAGCGATGATCCCTACTACCACGATAATTCCCCACCACATACCGGCTTTAAAAATTGTTTCCACTGCCTCGCAGCTTGTAAGCGTTAATAAACCCAGTGTCATTAAACTGTATAAGCTCCATTTTTTCATAATATTCTGTTTTTAAATGTTTAGTAATTATTTTATTTAGATTCTGTAATAATCGCCTCTCCATCGGGTGATGGATTTTTTAATATCGTCTCCGGAAGTGTTTTCCTTTAATGCTTTTTCCAAAAGGATTTTAAACTCATCATCATAGGCAAACCGCAGGGCAGCGATCTGGCTGAATGTAAGCTTTTCTTCAATATTATCTGATCTCTGTCCGAATATCTCAAAATACCGCTGTTTGAATTCTAAACGTACCATCCGGTTCTGAAGTCCTATTGCATAATGCTGGCGTACCATAATGGCGAGGAAAAGGATCAGAAAAACAGTTACGGAAAAAAGAATCCACAAAAGCTGGTTCTGCTCATCATCCATACTTTTATAAATTCCCGTGCCTAATAAGATCAGCAGTAGAGGAAGATAGATAAAATGATGAGGCGGATAAAATTTTCTGTGGTTTTTGTAATTCTGGCTTTCCATATTTATGATTTAGCAATAACCTTTCCAAAGTGTTAATGTTTAATAATATTGGTTGTTTGAACCAAGGTAAACAGCTTGTTTGAGGAGATCATGTAAGAAAGTCCTGAACAGATGGAGTAGGAGTGGAATAATTAAAGCAGAAAATAACTGAATCTGATGATGTTGAAAAGTTCCCTGTAAGCAAAAAATACGGTTTAAAGTAATTGTTAAAACTTATAGGGACAGCGTTTAAAAAACCTGCATAATCTCTTTTGAAACTTTAAAAATTCGTAACTTCCCGTCTTTAAAAATTATTAAAAAATGACTTCAAAGGAAAAAATAGCTGCGCTTCGTGAAGAAATGCAGAAAAATAAGGTTGATGCATTTATCGTATATTCTGCAGACCCGCATATGAGTGAATACCTTCCCGCAGAATGGCAGGAAAGAGCATGGCTTTCGGGGTTTTTAGGCTCCGCCGGATTCGTGGTGGTTACCAAAGATAAAGCAGGTTTATGGACGGACGGAAGATATTATACCCAGGCAGCCCAGGAGCTTGAAGGTTCCGGGATTGATCTGTTTAAAGACGGGCTTGAAGGTACACCCAATTATATCGACTGGATTATCTCCGAAATCCCTGCCGACGGTAAAGTAGCGGTCAATGCCCTGGCAACAGCCCATGTCAACTGGGAACTGCTCACCGGGAGGCTCAATGAAAAAGGCATTACACTGGTTAACGCCCCTCTTTTAAAAGAAATCTGGAAGGAGAGAGGTAAGCCTTCTAAAAATCCGGTTTTCGTACATCCTGTGGAAAGAGCGGGGAAATCCGTTGCTGATAAAATTGCTGCAATCCGCCAGAAAATGGAAGCGCAGGAAGCTACGGTACATATCATTTCAAGCCTGGACGATGTAGCCTGGACCTTAAACCTTAGAGGGAGCGATGTGGAAAGCAACCCGGTATTCCTGGGATATATCGTAATCACCAAAAATGAGTCACTGCTGTTTACCGATCTGGAAAAACTTGATGTGGAATCAAGAAAAGAAATGGATGACGCGTGGGTGAAAATGAAGCCTTATGAAGAGTTTTTTAACTGCCTGAAAGGGTTTAAAAATGAAAAAGTCCTGGTTTCCCCCAACAGCAACCAGTCGATTTTCGAAATATTAAAAGAGGATAACCAGTTTATCAAAGCTGCGGTTCCCGGCAATCTGATGAAGGCCCAGAAAAACGAAACTGAGCTGCAGGGTTTCAGGACCGTTATGGTACGGGATGGTGTGGCCATGGTGAAATTCCTGTACTGGCTTACCCATAATGCCGGAAAAGAATCCATGACTGAATATTCCATCGGTGAAAAACTGAGAGGGTTCCGTGCGGAAGGAGAAAACTTCGTGGGAGAAAGTTTCGGAAGCATTGTAGGGTACAAAGATAACGGTGCAATTATGCATTATTCTGCGAAAAGCGAAGGCTGCAAAGAAGTAACTAATGATTCAAGTATTTTGGTGGATTCCGGCGGACAGTATCTGGAAGGGACCACAGATATCACAAGAACGCTGGCATTAGGTGCCATATCTGATGAGTTCAGAATAAACTCTACCCTGGTACTGCAGGGACTGATCCGTTTGTCCATGGTAAAGTTCCCGAGAGGAACGCGGGGCGTACAGCTTGATGCCATTGCGAGGCTGCCGTTGTGGATGCATGGAAAAGACTATAACCACGGCACCGGCCACGGTGTAGGGAGCTTTATGAATGTTCATGAAGGCCCGCAGAACATCAGGAAAGACATGAACCCGCAGGAGCTTCTGCCGGGAATGGTATGCTCCAATGAGCCCGGGTTTTATGTGGAAGGACAATACGGGATCCGCCACGAAAACCTGATTGCCGTAAAAGAAGCAGAGAAAACGGATTTCGGGACTTTTTATGAGTTTGAAACCTTAACGTTCTGTCCGTTCTTCAAAGATACCATCGTTAAAGAAATCCTTTCTGCACAGGAAATTGAGTGGCTCAACAGCTATCACAAAACCTGTGAAGAAAAGTTAGCTCCTTATCTGGAAGGTGAAGTGAAAGAATGGTTCCTGGACCTGGTAAGCCCTTTATAGTCAGATAAAGCGAACTGTTTTTATATAAAAATGGCCCTGTAAATTTTTTGCAGGGCTTTTTTATTGTCTAACTCTGTTAAGAAAAAATTTAGGTTTTACGCTCAGAAAATTTAAATTAAACAAAACATAAAGTAAATAAAACCTCTTTAAATGCAGTATTTAAAGAGGTTTTGCATTGTTGTAATTACAGTCTATATACTGCCTAAAACATAATCTACTTCCCGATACAAAACTTAGAAAAAATATTCCCCAGCACCTCATCATTTGTTACTTCACCGGAAATTTCACCGAGATGTTCCAGGGCATTTCTCAGCTCGTAGGCCAATAATTCGGTAGAAATCTGGAACGAAATGGCTTCATTGACTTGATGTACTGCATCCAGGGATTTCCGCAAAGCTTCAAAATGGCGCTGGTTGGTGATTACAACATTGTTTTCAGAGGCTTTCAGCTGTTCCACATAAGAGGAGAGTTCATTTTTCAGGTCCTGGATATTCTGGTTTTCAACGGCTGAAATTTTAATAAAATCAAACTCGTTTGATAGGGCATTCCTGAAGATTTCTTCCACTTTTTCATATTGGGGCGGCGTCACTTCGTCAATTTTCGTGGCACAGATAATCAGCTTCAGGTCGTCTCTTATCAAGGATTGTATCATCTCAATATCTGCGGTAAAATCTGCGGTGGCGGCATCAGCGAGGTACACAAGGATCTGTGCATTTTCCACTTTCTCCCGGGCTTTTTTCACGCCGATGGCTTCAATTTCATCTGTTGTTTCACGCAATCCTGCCGTATCGATAAGTCGGAATGCATGCCCTTTGATATGCAGCACTTCCTCTATGGTATCCCGGGTGGTGCCGGCAATATTGCTGACGATTGCCCGCTCTTCTTTCAATAATGCATTCAGCAAGGTAGATTTTCCGGCATTCGGTTTTCCGATGATGGCAACCGCTGTCCCGTTTTTAATGGCATTTCCGTACTGGAAGCTTTCGATCAGGGAATTAAGTTTTAATTCGATTCTGCTCAGCAATTGGGTAAGAGCAGATCTGTCGGCAAATTCCACATCTTCTTCGGCAAAATCCAGTTCCAGCTCAATCAGTGAAACAAAGTTCAGCAGGTCAGTCCGCAACAATGATATTTCATTCGTGATCCCGCCTTTCAGCTGACTGATCGCCACTTTTCTTGAAGCCTCGTTTTCAGATGCAATGACATCGGCAATGGCTTCTGCCTGAGAAAGGTCTATCCTCCCGTTGATAAAAGCACGCAGCGTAAATTCCCCGGCTTTGGCCATCCTTGCACCGTTTTTAATCAAGGTTTCAAGAATACGTTTCCCGATGTGCGGCGAGCCGTGAAAAGCAATCTCTACGGAATTTTCCGTTGTAAAGCTTTTCGGAGCCAGGAAAATAGAGATCATCACTTCATCAATCGATTCTTCACCATCCATAAAATAACCGTAATGGATGGTATGGGATTTCTGTTTTTCCAGGTTTTTGGAAGGAAAACTCTTCTGAACTATCGGTAATGCTTCATTTCCGGAAACCCTGATAATCCCCAGGGCACCTACACCATTGGCCGTAGCCAGCGCACAGATGGTATCGTTATTCATACTGCAAATTTACTGATTTTAATGACAATGAACCCTATGGTTTATCTATGGCACTGATTTTTGGATTGACTGATTATTTTATGGTTGCTCTGAAGAAAATTCAATTACCATAGAATCATGTTTTGAAAATTCAAAAGACAAATCTGCGTGATCACCATAATCTGCGAGAAACTGTCTCATAAAATAAATTTAACCGGATTTAGCTGTTTTTAGTATAACAGTATATTTAAAAACTTTAATTTCCTAATCTCGAAAGCAATTCTCTTTCTAACTCAGCTATATTTACCAAAAAAATATCAGTGGTTACCTGTGGATCAATGTTAAGGTCAACTTCGAGGCGTTTGCAGTCGGAGGCACCATCTAAGTGTACCCACAACCGTCTGTCTTTTACGAATAACGGCAGCGTTATTTTTACAGCAACCGAGGTTACCGCCAATGAGGTTAAAGAACTGATGGCTAAAAGAGGCACCTTTATCACTTTAACATTTTTGTCTTCAGAAGTTTTGATCAAAACAGACTTAGGCTGCAGGCGATCTGCTTCGAAATAGTAATCGATCTGCTGTTGCTGTGCAATGGCTTGTTGCCCTGCAGTATTGAGCACCGTTTGGTGCAGGCTGAGTAAAAAATCGGAAAAGCTTATGGTTTGTAACATTACGAGGATTTGAGTTTTTTAGCGCGTTAATGTATTAGTTGTCTGCTTAGTCAGTCGTCTTTTCTGTAAATTCTTCAATTAGTTGATGTATCCCGACAGGTAAGGGTGCAGAATTTACCTTCATCGTAATGTTCATCACGATACCTGCCGGATCCTCTTCACCCACTGTCTTAGCAAACCATTGAACCCGCTGCTCATTATCTTTTTCCAGATGCGTAATCTCCAAATCAAGAGATACGTCTGTATTATTTATGCCCAAACTGTTATTGTTGAAAGAAACCGTAGAAAGCAAAGGGATACTGAAGGCTGTCTCTGCCTGTCTCAGAGGCTGAGTCTCACCTGTTGCATTTCCTAAGGGTATATTGCCTTCTGTTAATGTGAGTTCAATATTGTTAGATTCATAAACCCCGGCATTTTTGGTAAAACAGGTTGTTAACAAAAAGTCCAACTGTGTTTTTGCCATTTCGCCATTAGCTGATGTAACAGCTGCCAGCGGTGCACTTAACAAGTCTGTCAGAGGCTGTGGCCGGTCACTCGTGTTTATTATCTTACTCATTTTTTACTAAATTAGTTATTTATTGCATATGTTACTGCATATGTAAAAGATATAATCAAAGTAAAATCTGCATCTGATAAAAAGGCTGCCAGGAAGTCTGTCGAACAGCCCGTTAAGCAAAGCCTCTCAGGCGCATAAACCAACATTTAAATTTAGAAAAGCCGCATACTGAACAATTTCCGTAAAAACGTTTCATTATAAACTACTTTTGTATCATCATCGGAAGTACCCATTGGAAGAACTTTGCCCCTATCAAATATTTAAAATAATATCATGGCAAAAACAATTTTTATAACGGGTGCATCCCGTGGGTTCGGAAGAATTTGGGCAGAAGCATTTTTAAGACGGGGTGATAATGTTGTTGTGGCTGTTCGTAATCCTGAAACCTTATCAGAACTGAAACAGGAATTTCCGTCAAATCTTTTGGTTCTGAAACTTGATGTTACAGACCGGACTGGAAGTTTTGAGGCAATTGAGGCCGCAAAAATGCACTTTGGACGTATCGATGTGTTAATCAATAACGCAGGCTATGGACAGATTGGAGCAGTAGAAGAGTTAAGCGAGCAGGACGTGCGGCTACAGCTAGAGACAAATGTACTCGGTTCACTGTGGACTATACAGGCAGTTGTCCCTATTATGCGCCAGCAGGGATCAGGGCACATCATTCAGCTGTCAAGTGCATTGGGTTTAAATACGGTGACCTTGATGGGGATGTACAGTGCGACAAAGTTTGCAATTGAGGGGATTACTGAGACATTGGCTGCTGAGGTCAGTGATTTTGGAATCAAGGTATCACTACTAGAACCAGGACGTTATGCTACTGATTTTTCCGGTGCCGAATCTCTTGCTTCCAGTGAGCCCAATCCGGTCTATGAAAGGATGAGAAAAGTATTCTGGGAGTATGCTGATAATGAAGATGCCGGTAACCCGGCTGCAACAGTAGATGCGCTCTTCGCTTTAGTTGATGCGGACAAGCCACCATTAAGGCTCATATTAGGAAGAACGGCTTATCCCTGGGTTAAAAACACTTATGAAGAACGGCTGAAAACATGGGAATCATGGCAGAACGTATCAGTGGCAGCCCACGGAAAATAAAATGATAAATCAGCAGAATCCGGCGACCCCGGATTTTGTTTTAATTACTGATAAAATGAATCACTTGAAAAAAATAAGCGAACTACATGAAGCACTTGGTGTGGGGCCCCCTGAGCATCCGCTTTTTAGTGTAATGCATGGCGAAAGGGATACCTGCAGCGGCAATAGTATATTTGAGTTTACTTCGGAGTTTTACATCATCGGATTCAAAAAATTGAAATCCGGCAGCATGCAGTATGGAAAAACAAAATATGACCACGACCGTGGTTCAATGTCTTTTGTGAAGCCACAGCAGAAAGTGGCCTTTAAAAATGTTGAACTGGAGGAGAAAGGATTTCTAATTCTCATCCATGAAGATTTTTTAGCCGGGACAGCACTGTACAATGAAATTAAGCAGTATAGTTATTTCGACTATGAAGTCAATGAAGCATTGCATCTTTCTCCGGCAGAAGAGGATGTCATCTGGAATCTGTATTTCAGCATAGAGAAAGAATACAATAATAATACAGACGAACTGAGCAAAGCTATCATTGTAAGTCATCTGAATTCCTTGCTGAAATATACACAGCGCTTTTATAAAAGACAGTTTATCAACCGTAAAGAATTGACGGGATATATGCTGACTAAGTTTAACACGCTGCTTGCCGCTAACTTTGAGGAACGAAAAATAAAGGAAACCGGATTGCCTACGGTTGCTTCGATGGCAGAAAAACTAAATATTTCTTCTCGCTATCTAACCGATCTCCTGAAGGAAGAAACCGGGAAGACGGCGCTTGAACTGATTCATCTTTATTTAATCAGTGAGGCAAAAAATTTACTGGCAGAAGGAGAATTGAATATCTCTGAAATTTCACATCTGCTAGGGTTTGAAAATACCACCTATTTTTCACGTTTATTCAGAAAAGAAGTGGGGATGACCCCTGTAAAATTCAGGGAAAGTATTCTCAATTAGGGATTCTCCTGCATAAATGTAAATGACAAAGCTGGTAATTCTTCTCAAACTGGTGCCGGCGCCAGACGTCCGGCTTTGTTAATTGCAGGTCAGCCAGCATATTAATAATATTTCAATTATGGACTCTACAATAGATCAGACGATCAAGGTTATTGAGTAATAGTTATTGATTAGGGTAATTCTTATCTAAATTTGTCCAGAAATTTAAAATTGTATATAATTCGCACATTTCCTCAGTCTACTCAATAGATTCTCAAAGTAATTTCCGGCTAAAGAAGAACCTGATTGTACGCATAGCAAAGACCTGAATCCGCTTTCGCAGCCTTCAGAATAATATTTGGATTGATGTATAATTTAAAATGTACATTTTTTAGTTCCATATTTAAAAAATCAGTATTTTTAAACTTCAAAATCTAAAACCATGCTCAAAATAACACACTCCCTAATTATTGGGATTCTTAAAGGATTTCCTGAAATTTCCTGCTCAAAAGATCCACCCTTTATCCATTCATATCAATTTCCGGTTTCCCGTGAAAGGAATTCAGGTTAAATAATCCGGAATAAATACAGATTTGCAGTACGACTGGCTATACATCTTTATTCCGTATGCCAATATTGTAAACCATTAAAACCAATCACCACAAAACCACCATTTCATGAAAGCAACGCTGCTCAATATCACAGAGATATTAAAGCAATACCTTCCCCAGGACAATATGCTTGAAATATTGTCTGATACCCCTTTAACAAATAAAGAATACAACAACAAAAGACAGATATTTAATACCTATTTCCAAAAGTCAATCTTTTGAATATAACCAATACATTTCAGCTTTTTGCACAGCAGATTTTCTTTGTCACCAATTAGGAAATGTATTCCTCAAGTGAGAATATTCCAGGTTTATAGCTTCTGAGATACTTATATTGGCTTTGTTTGGTAAAATTAAATATGAAATAAAATTCCATTAACCAAAAACATACATACCATGTCTGAAATCAAACAAGTAATCATCCATCCGGCCATAGGAGTTGCCCGGGTAGGTAACAGCCCGAAGGAATATTTCCTTCTGCCGGATCTTATTAACGAACCGATCACTGATCCCGGCAATTTCCGGGACAGCGAGGGGCGTATTAAACGTCAGGCGGCCCGGTTCCGTCTTTATGGTGCAGATGAGCACGGAAACATTATCCGGGAACTTACTGCAGCAGATGGTGACATTACATGGACCGTACATGTAGCCAATAAAAAGGCAGCCTGGTACAATTTCGATCTTGCCCTGGATATACCCCAGGCTACAGGGGTTTTCTCCGGATATCCGCCGGTAGAAAGTGAACTGCGTAATAAAAAGATCAGTAATAGTGACCGGTCAAGGCTTGTGATTGATGGAGGCACGGTGGCGATCTCCGGAGTTAATACCAACACCGAGGGCAATGACCCGGACTTTGCGTTTGAAAACGGTACTTTTTATTCCCCGGATGGTAACGATAAACCCGTTTACCTTGGTGAGCTGCGCACGGATGGTAACGGCTGCCTGCTTTTCCTGGGCGGTTACGGTCTGTCTGCATCCTATGACAATGAGCCTGCAGTTACCTTTGCCAATAACGACACATGGCATGACGATACTTCAGACGGTCCGGTTGATGCAAAAATCAAGCTTAAAACGGGAGAAGTATTCGAAGCTAACGGTGCATGGGTACTGACTGCACCGCCGGATTATTCACCGGGGATCCAGGCATTTGTAACGGGTTATGACCTTCTGGCACAAACAGCTGCAGACATGGGTCAATCCGTACTGCCGGCAATTCCGGAATTTTGGGAGCATATCTATCCGATGCTGGAGCGCATGCCGCTCAACGGCTGGGTAAATGCCGGTATTTTTAAGCAGAATGGATGGGGTAGCCCGGGTAATCTGTCTACTCCTGAAATGGTGGCAAAGCTTTCAAATGATTCTGATCAGTATTTTGAGCTGCGACAGGCTATTTTTCGCCAGTTCCGGAATCCTGATTATTTAACCATGCAGGCAGAGCTTTTCCCGCCTGTTTATGGTGATGGGCTGCAGAGCTTCAAAAGCAGCGATACCGATCCTCGTAATTTCATGGCCGTGATGCCTTTCCAGCATGAATACCTGCAGCAATGGGCAAACGGCAATTTTACAATAGGGACCAGGCCGGGAACCAGAAGATGGGAGGACATTGCTCCGGCAGAACAGGCTGCCCATCTGGACCGTACATCACTTGATGAGACCATCGGAGGACCTTTCCATCCGGGATGCGAATTTACCTGGCCGATGCGTCAGCCGATATTATATTCGGCACCTTTCCGGATCAGGCGCCGGTTTGATGATCCACTGACCTATGGACCGGTACTTAATTCACAGATCGCACTGGAGACCGGCGGACCACTGGATGGCTCGGCTGCGGGAGATATCACTAAATGGATGGCAGTGCCCTGGCAGACAGATACTTCCAGCTGCTTAAGCGGATATAAAGACATTATGGGTCAGTATGTACCAACCTTCTGGCCGGTACGGGTACCAAACGATGTGCTTACTGAAGCTGATTACGAGGTGATGATGAACGAAAATGCGAGCCTGGAAGAAAAGAATGCAGCCTTCAGCAACCGGGTTAAGTGGTTACGCGGTGTTGTGTATCAGTACGGTTATCCTCCGGTAAGAGTAAGCCCTTCTACCAAAGGCATCAATAACTTTATCACGCAATGGCCTGATGTGGGAATCCTTATCCAGAAAGAGGGCAACGGTGATCTTAATTTCCCTGATAAGATGTGGGTAGAGAACGGGCGGACAATAGGAGAAGAGCAGGTTGCTGCTGAAGAGAGGCTGATGGCTGCCCCAGCACAGGAACAGCCATCGGATGATTCAGGTTACCTGTGGATGATAGAGCGGGCTGAAAAAAGAAAGAGAGGATGATAACGGACGTGCTGATTATAGGGAATGGCCCCGCCGGCCTGGCCTCAGCAATCACTTTACGGCAGCACGGTGCATCGGTAGCGGTGGTGCACCGGCCCGCCGTGGAGATTATCCGGGCGGGAGAAAGCCTTGCTGCTTCCGCCCGGCACTCACTTATGGAACTTGACTTGTGGAATGACTTTTTAGCTGCAGAGCACCCATCCTGCTATGGCAATGCTTCCTGCTGGGGTGATGACCGTTTGTTCTTCTATGATTTTATCCAGTCATCTTTCGGGGAGGGCTGGTATATAAATCGTACAGCTTTTCAGTCTATGATGCTCCAGAAAGCAGTAGCGGCCGGAGTTAAGTTCATTGAAACAAACCGTGCTTTCAGGATCGAAAGGGAAGGGGGTTGCTGGAAATACACGGAAGGTTATTCATACATCCACGCTGAAAAAATAATCGATGCCAGTGGCAGGAACAGCTGGCTGAGCAGGCAGCTGGGTATAAAACGCATCCGCGCGGATAATCAGATCGCGGTGGTCAGCCTTCTGGCTTCTTCTAATCCGTTAAGCAGTCAGCAAAGCCTTATCGAAGCAGTTCCCGACGGCTGGTGGTATGTTTCGGAGGGTGGAGGAAAGGCAGTCCGTATCTTTTTTACAGATCCTGATCTCCATGACCGGGCAGATTGGTCAGATCCCTTGTATTGGAACAGAAAGAGCATGCAGACACGCTTTGTAAAGCATCGGGTACCGGTAACCCGTTACAGCGATGTATTCCCTCCTCAATATACTTCAGCAGGAAGCCATCATCTGGAATCTTATGTAGGCGAAGGATGGCTGGCGGCAGGTGATGCAGCCTGTGCGTTTGATCCGTTGTCGTCCCATGGTATCGCTTTTGCGCTGCGCAGCGGCATTGATGCGGGGCTTGCTGCAAAAGATGAACTGGCGGGTATTTCTTCAGCCGGAAATGATTATGATCAGAAAATCCGGCTCGCTTTCCGTTTGTATGAAGAGCAGCGTGCAGACCTCTACCGTAAGGAAACCCGCTGGGCAGACCATCCTTATTGGGTAAGAAGGCATGAAGAGCAAAGACCGGCATTTACTGAAAGTAGTATTCTTACAGAATAAAACAGCAGGGATTCAGCTTCTGGTTTATCAAAACAGGTAGTCGTGTAATTTTAACGGCTGATAAATCTCGGTTTTCAGGTTTCACAAAGAAGCCTGAAAGCTATTGATTTTAAGGCAGGAAATTCTTAGATATGATTGCCGATCAATGTGCTGCCTTTTAACAGGTATTTCACCTATGTAAAGCTGAAACCCTTAAAATTAAAGCACAGAATATTCAGATTCTCAGTTTCAACGAATTCAGTTTTGTTGTGTATACGAGATTTGATATTTAATAAACACAGCTTTGATGAGGTTAATTTGGATTTGTGTGATGCGTTCCCGTATTTGTCTCATTTATTCAGTAAATATTGATTATGAAAGAGTTTTATTCTGTGTATGGGAAGCGGTTGCCATCTCAGTTGGTATAAAACTTTCCAAAAACTGTTAGCTTGCTTTAAAAATTTCTTTTTTATGTTTTATTCCCCAGTCTTTTAGTGCATCAATAATGGGCGTTAAGGTATGTGCATATGGCGTCCATCTGTAAGTGATTTTTACAGGATAATCATTGGTAACAATCCGCTCTATTAATTTATGCTGTTCCAGTTCTTTTAAATCTTTTGCCATTGCCTTTGGTGTAATGCCGGGAATGCTGTCCTGAATATCGGTAAACCGTTCATTGCCCACACCAACAGAAATGATAATGGGTAATTTCCATTTTCCATTAATTACATCTAAGGCATCACGAACCGGTTTAACGCTGTCTAAGCAAGACAGATAAGGTTTTTTTGCAGCCATATTAATCATTTTTATAAGAATGCACTTTCCTTTAGGAAACTACTATACAAAGTAAAGCATTTTTAATATAATTTTGCATAATAATCATCAGATAAATTTGAAATAGTATGGAAATAGGAATTATCGGCGTAGGCCATATCGGGAAAACACTGGCTTTAAAATTAGCAGCAGCAGGACACAATGTGGTGGTGGCTAATTCCAGTGGTCCGGAAAACATTGATAAAGCTGTATTGGCTACAGGTGCGAAAGCAGTAACCGCGAAAGAAGCCGTACATAATAAGGAAGTCATCATTTTGTCTGTTCCATTAAACCGGATACCGGATATTGCACCGGTTTTAGCATCTGTACCGGAAGAAGTTACGGTGATAGATACTTCTAATTATTATCCCGCCAGAGACCTGAAGATCGATCGTATAGAAGCGGGATCAGCAGAGAGCATATGGGTAACAGAACAGTTAGGACGTACCATTGCCAAGGCCTGGAATGCCATCGGTTCACAATCCCTGGAAAAAAACGGAAAGCCTTCAGTAGCCTTGGACCGCATCGCCATTCCTTTTGCAGCGGACCGCGATAAGGATCGAATTATTACCAAGCAGCTGATCGAAGATACCGGATTTGATGCCTTTTACACAGGTTCATTAGCAGATTCCTGGAGACAGCAGCCTAGAGCTCCTGTCTATTGTACAGACCTGACTTTGAATGAAATTCAGTCTCTTATCGATAAAGCAGAGAAAGAACGCTTGCCGGCAAGGAGAGATTTGGCTGTTGCAGCAATCATGGAGCGCCTTAACGATCCTAAAGCAAATCCGGATGCCGATTTTGGAGTACGTTTAAGCCGTGCCTTGTATATTTAGTTTTAATACCCGGGAAATATGAGGTCATTAGAGGAAAATATGGATAACCGTTCTGCCGGCAATAGACAAATGCTCATCGGTCTGCATCTGGGGAACGGATATGGCTCACAGCCGGGTGCCTGGCGCATGCCTGGAGTGGACGCTGAAAGCTATATCAGTTTTGATGCACGTGTAAAACAGGCTCAGGCTGCAGAACGGGGTAAATTACAGTTTATATTTTTGCCAGATGGCCCTGGTGCAGTAATTACGGATATTTCAACTGAGGCGCCGGCTTTTAATCTTGATGTAATGATGACTCTCGCAGCGGTGGCCAGGGAAACGCAATACATTGGATTGGTGGCTACAGGATCTACCACTTTTAATGAACCCTTTAACCTGGCAAGGCAGTTCAAGGCTTTGGATATCATGAGCCACGGCAGAGCAGGATGGAATGCCATTACTTCAAGCGGCAATGATGTTGCCGCCAATTATGGCACAACAATACCGTCGGGCAAAGACCGTTATGATCGTGCCCACGAGGCTATTCAACTTATCCAGTCACTTTGGGGGAGTTGGGGAAAAGAGGCATGGATTCACAATCAGGAAAGCGGGCAATTTGCAAATAAATACCAGATTCTTCCTGTTAATTTACAGGGCAAATTTGTTGGATCCAGAGGTCCGCTCTACATCCCGCCGTCAGAGCAGGGCCAACCCATTATTTTTCACGCAGGCGGCAGCCCCAATGCACATGAGTTGGCAGGGCGTTTTGCCAATGTGGTTATTGGTGCAGCATTTACCATTGAAGATGCCCACGCACAGCGTAATGCTTTCAGGGCGGCGGCAAAAAGTTTCGGCCGTGATCCGGATGAAATCAAATATATTCCCGGACTGATGACGACCATTGCAAAAGACAGGCGTACTGCACTTGACCGCCGCATTCAGCTGGGTGGAGATTCGCTTCTGCAAAGAACAGGTTACCTGCAGCAGATGTTAGGTATTCCGCTGGATACTTCCCGTCCGGACGAGCCGATTTCAAAAACATGGTTAGCAAATGCCCGACCTTCTCAGTATGACCCACGCTCTGCTCATGCATTAAAAATCGCAGAAGAAGGCTGGAGTATTCGTGATATCCTTGCCCATGGAGTGATTGATTATCACCCTGTAATTGTTGGTCCCGGCATTGAAGCGGCAGATCATATGCAGGAATGGTTTGAAGCTGGTGCAGCAGATGGATTTTGGATTTCACCGGATGTCAATTCAGACGGAATTGATGCTTTTGTGGATGAAGTGGTCCCTGTTTTACAAGAGCGCGGACTTTTTCACCAGGATTATAAAGGCAGAACTTTACGGGAACATCTTGGTGCCCCTGATCAATATGGAATTGATCCCCGGGTTTAATCAATAAATTACCGGAAGAGAATACGAAATCAACAGAATATACAAAATAAAAAGTATGTATACAATGTACAACTGTTTAACAATCAGTTGTTAATAGCTGTTCAGAATTTAATTATATTATAAAAGAAAATAAAATATTCATTATGGAAATAGGAATAATTGGATCCGGTAACATCGGAAGTATCCTTGCCGGACACTTAACAAAATCAGGGCATAAAGTTTTAATCTCAAATTCACGCGGACCGGAAACTTTAACTGCAATTGCTTCAAAAACAGGAGCGGATCCTGTAAGGGTGGAAGCCGCCGCCGGTGCAATAGACCTTGTCATTATTGCAATCCCTGCAAAAGCAATGGTAAATTTACCCATTGATATTTTATCAGCTTCTGAAGCAATCATTGTTGATGCAGGAAATTATTATCCGTCCCGCGACGGTCAGATCACTGAGATTGCCAATGGGGCAGCAGACAGCGAATGGACAGCAAAAGTAATTGGTCACCCTGTGATTAAAGCTTTTAATAATATTGTTGCCCAAAGCTTAGCTGAAAAGGCAGCTCCGGCAGGAAGTTCAGACAGAATCGCATTGTCGGTTGCAGGCAATGACGAAGCACAGAAAAAGGTTGTGATGAAGTTAATCGATGAAATTGGCTTCGACGCTATTGATGGGGGTTTGCTTTCTGAATCATGGAGACAGCAACCGGGTGCACCTGCATATTGCCAGGACTTAGATAAGGATCAATTGGAAGCCGCATTACAAGAAGCTGACATCAGCAGACGTGCTGAAAACCTCGCTGCTGCAGATGAAACGGCAAGACCTTATTTATAAAGTATCACAGCCAGGAAACATGAAAATCAGAAACCTTAAGAGATCCTTCATTGCTATTAATTACAGGTTGGTTTAAATTACATGCGAAACTCCAACACTAACTTTTAAAAAAATAAGCAATGGTTAACGTTTCTATTGGCAAATAAGAGTACAAAACAGATCAGGTCAAAACATTGATAATCAGAAGGTTATTAATAATTAATTTTGATTGATTTTTAACGATTGGGTCTGTTTTGATAAAATTTATCCCTCAATTAATGAATTGCCTTTTCATCTTCAAATGAGATTTTGTGTAACAGATGGATATGCCGACAAATTTGTGCATTCCCATTTTTGATTCTTGTAACCATGCATCCCAGCAGTAACTCTTTTCTTGCCATTCCGGAGTTTAAAGCTCAAAGTATATAACGATCACTTTTTATAAAGCAATATCATTCTGCATAATACCTTCTTTTAGAGCATGAATATAAAAAGAAGACATGCATTGAAATAAAAATGCTGAAAAATTAGCTTACTGTCATGTAAGTAAGTATATTTGCAGTAATAATTTTAATTAATATATAAAATGACAGCATTAAATTCAAATTCAGCTAACAGCGAGAACACATGGCCAGGCACTTATGCAGCTGACCGCACCGGCCTTTTAATTGTAGATCCATACAATGATTTTATGTCTGAGGGTGGAAAGTTATTTGAGATGACGAAAGCTTCGAGGGAGAAAGCTGATACCTTCAAACACATGAAACAGGTAATTGAGGCAGCACGCGCAGCAGGAATACAGGTATTTATAGTACCTCACCATCGCTCGCATCCGGAAGATTTTAAAGGTTGGAAATTTGCAAACCCCTTCCAATTGGCAGGAGTTGCAGGCCAGCCGTTTGCTGAAGGGACTTGGGGAGGAGAATTTAATGTGGAGTTCGGTCCTAAGCAGGGTGATGTTATTGTGAAGGAACACTGGGCACAAAGCGGATTCGCTAATACTGACCTTAGCGCGCAATTGCAGCAACATTCTGTAACCTACATTATCCTGATCGGGATGGTGGCCAATACGTGCATAGAGTCCACAGGACGCTACGGAATGGAACAGGGCTATCACGTTACCCTTGTAAAAGATGCTACAGCAGCATTTTCTTTGGAAGGAATGCACGCTGCCCATGAAATTAACGGGCCTACATTTGCCCATGCAATTTTGACGACGGAAGAATTACTTCCCCTGATGCCGGAAGCAAAATAATTATCTGGTATGTCAGACGGCATTAGCCGTTGAAGATCAGGTCTGTTCATGGCCTAATCAAACCCTGACGTTGGCTGATAATCTTAGGATAAAAACCTATAAAATGTTTTTGGTATTACAGTAATTATAAATCACTTTACGATTTTAAAAAGGCACATACTGAAATATACGTATGTGCCTTTAATTTGTTTAAGCTTAATTATAACTGGCAGACTTTTAAAAATTGAATGTTTGATTACCAACATTGTATCTGTACATGATCAAAATCAGGCTCCCTGATAAAAAATGGGATAAAGCAATGGGCGCCGATTTCTTTTCGATGATCCGTTTAACCGAAAAATTATTGACTTCCTTATTTAAACAAAAGATCTTCGTAAGGAAAGTTTTATAATAATGTTAAAACTATAGGGTTACTTATAAGTAAGTATCTTTGCATGAAAATTACGTAAATGGCAACTAACAACACTAAAGAAAAAATAATTGAATTAGCAAGAAATCATATGATGCAGCTTGGCTATCATTCATTTAATTACAAGATGATTGCTACCGAACTGAACATTAAAAATTCTGCTATTCACCATTACTTCCCCAATAAGGAAGATCTTGGTTTAGCAGTCATCACCAAAGACAGAGCCGATTTTGAGGAACTGGTTAAGAGCATCGAAGACGAAACGGTAGAGGTTAAGATAGAGACCATTTTGAAATTATACAAGACTTATTTTAAGACAAACAATAATCTCTGCTTAGCCGGAACTTTCGGTTCCTCTTATGCAGATATCCCTGAGAGGCTGCAACTGGGATCAAGTCAGAATTTAACTTTGGTTAATGATTGGCTTGAAAAGGTATTAGATGAAGGAAAGCGGGTAGGGCTGTTTAATTTTACAGGCAGCGCAGCAGATATTTCCGATCTTTGGATAACAATGCTGACAGGTTCTCTCATTATCGGGCGTCTGAAAGGTGAACCATACTTCACAAGACTTCAGCAGACATTGCGGTCAACAATAAAATTTTAAGTGAGGTGCCGGTTTAAGGTTTACCACTGCCAGTTTTCTGGTTTTTTTCATTCCTAATTTCCTCTATAGGTAGAATAACCATAAGCAGAAAGTGTTATAGGAACGTGATAATGATTTCTGTCTTTTATTTGGAATACCACCTCAATAAAAGGGTAGAAGCTGTCTGTATTTGTTCTTTTGAAATATTCACTTGTATAATAAGTTAATTTGTAAATTCCGATGTTGGATTTCTCTGTAATAAGAAAATCCGTTATTCTGCCGTTGATGTCCGTAATTTTTTGATCTGTAAAAATCCAGGTTTTTGTCTGTTCATTATATTTTTCCAGTTTGATACTCACTCCAGTGGCTGGTGTTCCTTTTGATACGTCCAGGATATGACTGGAAAGCTGAAACTCCTTCTGTTGAGCAAATGCTAAGGTAGATGCTGCTGATAAGAGCAACGCAAAAAATAATTTTTTCATTTTTATATAGTTAGATTTATTTTGTTGTAATTCCTATTTCCTCGATGGAGGCTGCTGTGGCGATCAGATCATCATTTTCAGGACTGCCACCACCAGCTACTCCAACGCTGCCAATGACATTTCCTTTGAACCAAACCGGTACTCCGCCACTCAATAAAAGGAGTTCAGTGACTGTATTCAGATTCTTTGCATCAATACTCGCCTCTGCATTTCTTAACAATAGAAGCGTAGATGTTTTGGTTGATAAAGCCGTGTAGGCTTTCCTCCTTGCAGCCTCAGTATTGTGTGGGCCGACTCCGTCACCACGGGTAAGCAGAATTATATTCCCGGAAGCGTCCAATACGGCAATAGAAACTTTTTTGTTTAGCGAGGATGCACTTTTGGTCATACGTTTTGTCATCTCTACGGCAGCTTCTAAAGTTAGATTGTCAATCGGTTTAACATAATTATCGACTACCATTTGCGGTATTTTTGTCTCCGCAGCAGACTGTCCGAAGCATGCTGTTGATATTGATAATATTAATATAAATATGCTTTTCATTTTATTATTTGTCCGGACAAAGCTAGCTACTATAAAAATCAAAAACGTTGCCCTGGAGCAACGTTTTTATAATTTCAATTTTAATCTGCTTAAGGTAGAAGGCGAAATCCCCAGATAAGAAGCTGCCATCTTGTTTGATACGCTGAGCAACAAGTGTGGCTGATGTTGGATGACCCATTTTATTTTAGCCAAAGCATCAAATCCCTGAAAACCATAAATTCTTTTCTGTGCCGATATAAAGCCAAGTTCTAAGATTTCGGTGTATATTTTTGCAAATTGAGGTATCGTATCGGTCAAATGATAAAAATCGGCCCTTGAAATCGACAATAACTCAGATCTCTCAATAGTCTGCAGATACTCTTCGGCTGGCTTTTGGTCTATAAAGCTTGGTAGGGCAGTGGCGAAACTTCCCTTAAATGCAAAGTACCTTGAATTTTCATTACCGTTTTCATCGATGGTAAATAACCGGATGCATCCTGTATTAATAAAATAGTAATGACTGCAGACCTGATCATAATGCAGAAGTATTTCGTTTCTCTTTGTCTTTACCAATTTAAAGTAAGAACAGATTTCCTGAAGCTTTTCGGCATCAATGTCAGCCTTACCTCTTATGAAATTTTCGAGAATGGAATACATATTTCTTTGTTTTTATGGTGTAAAACATTACACTATATCTATATAAGTGATCCGGATTATCCAGAATTAATTGCAGCTTATTTTTGACTTGTTTTCATTTGTTATAGCGAATTAGGTTTACCATAGTAGTACAAACAGAATTCCGTCCGCATACCCCTGCAAAAAAGCCAGATTGGAAAACCGAGATGAGTCTGTGCCCGTTTATAACCATTGTGAAATTCCTGGTTGACATTAATTGTCTCTCGCTTAGTCCGTATTTTTGTTGAATAAACTTAGCGAGTCTATTTGGTGAAAGTTTACTGTTTATAATCGGGAATTTCTCTGTCATCAATTTTTAATTGTTGCTTGTTATAAAATATATGCAATTGTATTAATGTTTTTTGCCTTTGCAAATATTAAATCATTTTTGGGATTTACTGTTATTATTAGCATTCAAATTTGTGCGACTGCCGGATAACTGACTGTATTTCTTTGCTAAGATAGGTGCATAGATAGTAATTAATCAAATTAAATTTGCACAGTCCGTTTATTTCACCTACATTTGTAAAATAATAAGGCTACTGCCTAAGCAAGTCTGAAATTGAATATCACTTATTTTCATTTCCTGCTGATACAGCCGCTCAATTTTGTCATTAATTTTTAGATGCACTACTTTTAAGAAGTTCGATTTTCACTCTTAAATTCCACACATCCATATTTTTCTCTCAAAAATTTATTATCGTTTTGATTTGAATCAAGACATAGGGATATGGGTCCTATATAACAGAATACAATAATTTTTTAATACATATTACAATGCAACAAGGAACAGTAAAATTCTTTAACGATGCCAAAGGATTTGGTTTTATTACACCATCAACAGGTGGACAGGATGTTTTCGTACATACTTCAGGTTTAGTGGATGAGATCCGTGAAAACGATGTCGTAACATTCGATTTACAAAATGGAAACAAAGGTGTTAATGCAGTGAACGTTAAAATAGCGTAACTCATTTAATACCATAAGGTATACCGGGAGCAGATAAGCAATTATCTGCTCTTTTTTTATTACAGGTTTCCTGAACACCTATGGCCGACTATAAGTCATGATTGTATCTCAATCGTACCGCCGCAATCTTTTCAAACTGATGCTTCATCACTTCACGGCTCCGGTATTCTATTTATTCATCAGGCATAAAATTACATTTCCTTAAAATTCAGGATTTTTTCAATGAAAAATCTGATCAGCTGCTCCATATTCAATGGCTGGCACTTGACAATCATCAAAGTATTTGCAATAAGCTTCCTTTTAAAACTTCCAAAAGATTTCTTTCCTGAAAATCTTTAAATTCCATGATCTTTAAATTCTGAACCCAATAAGAATAAGAGGTATTAAATTATCCTGAACCGTTACAGAGCTGGAGAACCGGATGTAACCAAAACTTAATAACTCCAACATGAAAGAGCAGGATACTGTAAGCTCCCAAAATGTATATTTTTATTTTTATTAATTGTTTTAATTAAAATAAATTCAGAACTTCCTGAAAAAGATTATGAAATTTCAAAATATATTAACCTCCTTTCTGTCTTCTTTTATGCTTTTCTTCCTTTCATCAGCATTGAAAAGTCAGGACAAGTTTCCGGATGGAACAGCAATCCCGAAATGGTTCAAAGAAAACAAACCTACAGACATCAATAAATTAGGAAAAAAATACATCCTTACCGAAAATGGAATGAAGAATGACAGTACGGTTCTTCAGACCAAACAACTTCAGGCCGTTATTGATTTGGCAGCTAAAAACGGCGGCGGTGTTATCATTGTGCCCAAAGGAACCTTCCTGATCAGTTCAGTTTTCTTCAAACAGGGAACACATTTGCATTTGGAAACTGGAGCAAAATTAAAAGGTAGCGACGATATCAATGATTTTCCGGTGGTAACGACAAGAATGGAAGGTCAAACAGTAAAATATTTTCCGGCCTTAATTAATGCAGACGGATTAGACGGTTTCACGATTTCAGGAAAAGGAACATTAGACGGAAACGGACTTCGATTTTGGAAATCATTCTGGAAAAGAAGAGAATGGAACCCTAAATGTACCAATATGGACGAAATGAGACCCAGGATTATCTACGTCTCCAATTCAAAAAACGTTCAGGTAGAAGGAATTACCATTAAAAATTCACCATTCTGGAGCACCCATTATTACAAAAGTGATTTTGTAAAATTATTAAATCTGACGATTCTTGCTCCTAAAGAACCCGTAAAAGCGCCAAGTACAGATGCGGTTGACATTGATGCGTGTACCAATTTTCTGATCAAAAACTGCTATATGTCGGTGAACGACGATGCTATTGCTCTGAAAGGCGGAAAAGGCCCGAAGTCCGATAAAGATCCAAATAATGGCGAAAACAGAAACATCTTAATCGAAGACAACAGTTTTGGATTCTGCCACAGCGTTTTGACTTGCGGTAGCGAATCCATTCATAACTATAATGTAATTCTCAGAAATTCTAAAGTGAAAGATGCATCAAGATTATTACATTTAAAAATGCGCCCGGACACGCCACAACATTACGAATATCTTACCGTTGACAACATTACCGGAAATGTAAAAACGTTCCTCTACGTAAAAGGCTGGAATCAGTTTTTTGATTTAAAAGGCGAGGAAAGACCTGCAAAAGGATTGGCCAACAATATCACGATAAAAAATATCGACCTCAGTTGCGAAACAGCGTTTTCTATTGAAAAATCAGACTTATTTGATCTGAAGAATTTCACATTTGAAAATTTGAAAATTAAAGCTTTAAAACCTGAAATGCAGAACCTGAACAACATTCAGAATTTAAAGCAGAAAAATATCAAGGTAACCCAGGTCGCCTCTCTCACACAATCTTATGATAAAAAAGACGATTCAGACATTGCCGCTAAATGAGTTATCTTTCCAAAATATTTGTTCTTTTATGCTTTTGCTCACAGTTTCTGCATGCTCAGTCTAAGGAAATCCAATTCCTGAGCGGGACAGCTTCTGAGCATACGAAAGAATGGGATTTTTGGATAACCGGCGGAAGAAAATCAGGAGGCTGGAATAAAATTCAGGTTCCTTCACAATGGGAACAGCAGGGATTCGGGTCGTACAATTACGGCAGAGATTATGTTACCTACGGCAAGAATTTTAAATTTAATGATGAAGTAGGTTTATACAAACATAAATTTTCAGTTCCGAATTCGTGGAAGGGAAAATCAGTCAATATTGTTTTTGAAGGTTCAATGACCGACACCGAAGTGAAAATCAACGGAAAATTAGCCGGCGACATTCATCAGGGTGCTTTTTATGAATTTAAATATGATATTTCCGATAAAATATTATTCGGAAAAGAAAATGTTCTTGAAGTCAAAGTTTCTAAAATGTCTGCTGATAAATCGGTTAACAATGCAGAACGACTGGCTGATTACTGGGTTTTAGGTGGGATTTTCCGACCGGTTTATCTGGAAGCCACTTCAAAAGAAAATATTTCTTGGACATCTATCGACGCCAAAGCGGACGGAACTTTCCGCTCGAATATTCATTTAAAAGGAATCAATTCAGTCAACAACTTAAAAGTTGAGATTTTTGATGCTAAAAATAATCTCGTTGGAGAATCTCAGATGACCATTCAAAAAGGAGATACTTTAAAACAGATTCAGTTCTCCGTTAAAAACCCAAAACTCTGGACAGCCGAAACGCCCAATTTATACAAAGCAAAATTCAGTCTCAAAAAAAACAGAAAAAACATCTTCCAAAGCGAAGAAAAGTTTGGTTTCAGAACCATTGAAATCAGAAAAGGCGATGGAATTTACATCAACGGAACCAAGATCAAAATGAAAGGCATCAACCGTCACGTCTGGTGGCCTGAAACCGGACGGGCTGTCAATAAAAACATCGATTTGATGGACGTTCAGCTCATCAAGGAAATGAATATGAATGCGGTTCGTTGCGCTCATTATCCGCCCAATAAATCATTCCTGCAGATTTGCGATTCACTTGGTTTATATGTTCTGGATGAACTCGCCGGCTGGCAAAAAAAATACCGCACCGAAGTCGGTAAAAAGCTCGTGAAAGAAATGGTGACGAGAGATGCCAATCATCCTTCTATCATTTTCTGGAGCAATGGGAACGAAGGTGGACATAATTTTGATCTGGATGCGGAATATGCGAAATATGACCTGTCAGACCGTCCCGTCATTCACGCGCATCACAAGCCAGGAAATGCGTTCAACGGAATCGACTGCAATCATTACGAAGATTATTACAGCACCAAAAAAATTCTTGAAGGCGAAAATATTTATATGCCGACCGAGTTTCTGCACGCGCAGGATGACGGTGGTGGCGGAACTTCCTTGGCCGATTATTGGGAACTTCACTGGAATTCCAAAAAAGGTGCGGGTGGTTTTCTTTGGGCGTTTGCCGATGAAGGTTTGGTGAGAACCGATTTCAACAATCAGATTGATGTGAATGCAATCAACGCTCCGGATGGAGTGGTGGGTCCGCATCGTGAAAAAGAAGGAAATTTTTACGCGATTAAGGAAATTTACAGTCCGGTAAAAATTAATTTGAAAGCATTGCCGGATGATTTTAATGGAACAATTCCTGTTGAAAACCGATATCATTTTACTAACTTAAATGAATGTCAGTTTGAATGGAAACTGGTGAAATTTAAAACACCGTTTTCATCTGAATCCGGATTTGATTTGATTCAAAAAGGAAAAGCAGAAGCTCCGAATCTTAAACCGACGGAAAAAGGAAATATTAAATTAAATCTTCCTTCAAACTGGAAAGAAGGTGAAGGTTTAATGCTCACTGCAACCGATTCTTCCGGAAAAGAAATCTATACCTGGACCTGGAAAATTTCTTCTAATGAGAAAATAGCAACACAATTTTCTAAATCTTTAGTCAAAGAATTCCCGGTTTCTATTGCAGAAAATGACTCATTATTTATTTTAAAGTCAGACGAGAAAGAATTTTCATTTGGTAAAAAAGATGGATTATTAAAGTCTGTCATTTTAGACAAGAAAGGCAAGAAAATGACCTTCCGAAACGGACCGGTTTTCGTGAATGGAACAACAGAATTATCATCCATAAAATCTTTTGCAGAAGGACAGAATCAGGTTATTCAGGTTTTATATAAAGACAGAAAAAAAGCAGTTTGGAAACTGAGTCCGAACGGAATTTTAGAACTAAATTATGAATATTCGCTTTCCGGAGATTATGCATTTGCGGGTGTAAGTTTTGATTATCCCGAAAATTACGTCATCAGCGCAAAGTGGTTAGGTAAAGGTCCCTATCACGTCTGGAAAAACAGACCCCAGGGACAGACTTATAATGTTTGGCAAAACCTGAGAAACTCAACGAGAACTGGTTTTTCCCCATGGGTTTATCCTGAATTTAAAGGCTATTTCGATGATGTTTCGTGGCTGCAGCTCAACACTGCGGAAGGAAAAATAACGGTGGGAACGAAAGAAGAAAAGATGTTCGTCAGACTTTTTGACTTTTACGGAATTTATGGGGCAGAAGGGTATCCCAAATTGCCAACCGGAAATATTTCTTTCCTCGATGCGATTCCGCCGTTGGGAACTGTTTTGGCCTTTAATATTAATAATGATACTTCGACTTTAGGAACTGAAAGTGAACCCAATCATCTCAACGGAACGTTTAAAAGAACCTTGTATTTCTATTTTGGTCTGCCGGATTTGGGCGATGAAAATAAACAGTTTACCATGCCGAAAGAAAATATTTTAACAGATTGATATGAGAAGTTGGATTTCATTTTTAACTGTTTTTTTATGCTCAACACTATTTGCGCAGCACACTAATTTCAAATTTGATTTTGGCGGAAAAAGGGTTGAAAAAGATTTTATTCAAATTGATTCAATCTCAAAATTCGATAAGAAAACAGGTTACGGATTTATGGATATTTCCGGTTTGAAATCTGTTGATAATGGTGGCAATGCTTTAACGGGAGATTTTATTACCAGTGATAAACCCTTTTATTTTTCTGTGATAATTCCTGAAGGCAATTATGATATTACATTAAATCTTGGGGATTCTAAAGGAATATCAGAAGCAA
>Ga0265798_10000451_pt1 | contig 70002 bp, 57 predicted proteins | sample P3T30metagenome_FD_192430 | JGI IMG/M metagenome (GOLD analysis project Ga0265798, IMG submission 192430) | Plant litter microbial communities from East Loma Ridge, Irvine, California - P3 T30 | ecosystem: Environmental > Terrestrial > Plant litter > Unclassified | place: USA: California... | reverse complement strand
CTTAGAGTGAACAAGTCGGAACTGATTGATGCTATCGCTGCATCTGCTGATATCCCGAAAGCTGCTGCTGGCCGTGCGCTGGACGCAGTGATCGAATCCGTCACTGGCGCTCTGAAGGCCGGCGACTCGGTTGTTTTGGTTGGCTTTGGTACGTTCTCTGTCACTGATCGTCCTGCTCGCATCGGTCGCAATCCTCAGACCGGTAAGACGCTGGAAATCGCTGCTGCCAAGAAACCAGGTTTCAAAGCCGGTAAAGCCCTGAAAGAAGCTGTCAACTAAGCCTCTTGAAGCCTTTGCCCACTGAACCGGATTCTTTCCGGCTCAGTGACGGAGCGGTGGTGCAATCGGTTGCAACACCGAAGGGTTCGAGCCCTCCCGCTCCGTCAGTTACGAGAAGGCGCATCCTCGGATGCGCCTTTCTTCTATCCGCTTTCTACCCACGCTCCGCGGTTGGTTAGCCGGTTCAACCGTTTTGGGGGACGCAATGCTGCAGAACATCAGGGACAATTCACAGGGCTGGATTGCCAAGACAATCATCGGAATTATCATCGCGCTGATGGCCTTCACTGGCATCGAAGCGATGTTTACCGCCACCAGCAACAAGCAGAACGCTGCTGAAGTCAACGGTGAGGACATCACTCAAAATGAGTTGAGTCAGGCCGTCGACATGCAACGCCGTCAGTTGGCCCAGCAACTGTCCCAGCAGTTGGGCAAGGATTTCGATCCTGCGATGCTGGACGAGAAGCTGCTGCGTGAATCGGCCCTCAAGGGTTTGATTGACCGCAAGCTGCTGCTGCAGGGCGCGACCGACGCGAAGTTTTCGTTCTCCGACGCGGCACTCGATCAGCAGCTTTTGCAGACGCCTGAGTTTCAGGTTGACGGCAAATTCAGTGCTGACCGTTTCGACCAGGTAATCCGTCAACTGGGCTACAGCCGTATGCAGTTCCGCCAGATGCTTGGGCAGGAAATGCTCATCGGCCAGGTACGCGCAGGTGTAGCGGGCAGTGCGTTCGTGACCGACGCACAGGTTGAAGCGTTTGCCCGTCTTGAAAAGCAGACGCGTGATTTCGCTTCGCTGACGCTACCGGCCGATGCCTCTGCGGTCAAAGTGACCGATGACGAAGTCAAGGCTCACTACGACCAGCACGCCAAGGAGTTCATGAGTCCTGAGCAGGTAGTGCTAGATTACATCGAATTGAAGAAGTCATCTTTCTTCGACAAGGTACAGGTCAAGGACGAAGACCTCCAGGCGGCTTATCAGAAGGAAATCGCCAATCTCTCCGAGCAGCGTCGTGCCGCGCACATCCTGATCGAAGTGAACGACAAGCTGAACGATCAGCAGGCCAAGGCGAAGATCGAAGAGATTCAGCAACGTCTGGCCAAGGGCGAAGATTTTGCGGCGCTGGCCAAGGAGTTTTCTCAGGACCCGGGTTCGTCGAACAAGGGTGGTGACCTGGGCTTCGCAGGCAAGGGCGTTTACGACCCTGCCTTTGAAGAAGCGCTGTATGCGCTGAACAAGGACCAGGTTTCGCAACCGGTACGCACCGATTTCGGCTGGCACCTGATCAAGCTTCTGGGTGTTGAAGCGCCGTCGGTTCCAACTTTTGCAAGCCTCAAGGACAAGCTGACCAGCGACCTCAAGTCGCAACAGGTCGAGCAGAAGTTCGTTGAAGTGACCAAGCAGCTGGAAGACTCGGCGTTCGAATCGTCCGACCTGGCACAGCCGGCTCAGGATCTGGGCCTGAAGGTTCAGACCACTGCGCCGTTCGGTCGTGAAGGCGGTGAAGGCCTGACAGCCAATCGCGCTGTTATCCAGGCTGCGTTCAGCCCGGAAGTGCTGGAAGAAGGCTCCAACAGCAATACGCTGGAGCTGGACCCGGAGACTGTCGTGGTGGTGCGCTCCAAGGAGCACCTGCAACCCCAGCAGTTGCCGCTTGAGAGCGTTGCCAGCTCGATTCGCGCGCAACTCCTGAAAGAGCACGCGAGTGCTGCCGTCAAGGCCAAGGGCGAAGCCCTGCTGGCCGGCTTGCGCGATGGCAAGATCCCTTACGCGGCCAAGCAGGAAGGTCACGAATGGAAGGTCATGGAAGCGGTTGCACGTGGTCAGGAAGGTGTCGATCCTGCTGTTCTGCAAACCCTGTTCCGCATGCCCAAGCCTGATGGCAAGCCTGAGTTTGCGAGCCAGACGGCAGCAGATGGCAGCTTCGTGATCGTGCGCCTCAATGGCGTGAATCAAGCGGCTGCACCGACTGATGCAGAGAAGGCGCAATACCGCCGGTTCCTGTCATCGCGTGCTGGTCAGCAGGACTTCGCGGCGTTCCGTGCACAGCTGGAAAGCAAGGCGAAGATCGAGAAGTTCTGATCTCGAAACTCGCACAAAAAGAAGGCCGCTCAATGAGCGGCCTTCTTTTTGTCTTCGCGAAAGTGCCGTGATGAGCGGCAGTTGGCGTTTTACTCTTCGATGTTGCCCATCGCGGTGGTGTTGAAGCCGCCGTCGACGTACATGATCTCACCGCTGATACCCGATGCCAGGTCCGAGCACAGGAACGCGCCGGCATTGCCGACTTCGTCGATGGTCACGTTACGGCGCAGAGGAGTCTGCGCTTCGTTGGCAGCCAGCATCTTGCGGAAGTTCTTGATGCCCGATGCTGCCAGAGTACGGATCGGGCCTGCCGATACGGCGTTGACACGGGTGCCTTCCGGACCAAGGCTGCCTGCCAGGTAACGAACGCCGGCTTCCAGGCTGGCCTTGGCCATGCCCATGACGTTGTAGTTGGGCATGGTGCGCTCTGCGCCCAGGTAAGACAGGGTCAGCAGGCTGCCATTACGGCCTTTCATCATTTCGCGGCCGGCTTTGGCCAGGGCCACGAAGCTGTAGGCGCTGATGTCGTGAGCGATACGGAAACCGTCGCGGGTGGTGGCTTCGGTGAAGTCGCCATCCAGCTGGTCGCCCGGTGCGAAGCCGACCGAGTGAACGATCACGTCCAGGCCGTCCCACTTCTTGCTCAGTGCTTCGAAGACCTTGGCGATCTCTTCGTCGCTTGCCACGTCGCAAGGGAAGCACAGCTCAGGGTTGGAACCCCAACCTGCGGCGAACTCTTCGACACGGCCCTTGAGTTTGTCGTTCTGATAGGTGAAAGCAAGCTCTGCACCTTCACGATGCATGGCGGCAGCGATGCCGGATGCGATGGACAGTTTACTGGCGACACCGACGATCAGGACGCGCTTACCGGCGAGAAAACCCATGTGTTGTTCCTCTTCAGGTTAATCGACAGCTACCGGCGCCAAAAAGGCGGCCTCCAGCAGCTGCTGTGTATAAGTATGTTGCGGTGCAGCGAAGATAGCCTGCGCTGCACCCTGTTCGACCACTTGGCCTTGTTTGACCACCATCAACTGGTGGCTTAACGCTTTGACGACAGCCAGGTCATGGCTGATAAACAGATACGTCAGGTTGTACTTGGTTTGCAGCGAGCGAAGCAGCTCTACCACCTGACGCTGTACTGTCCGGTCGAGTGCCGAAGTCGGCTCGTCCAGCAGAATCAGCGCCGGTTTGAGCACCAGCGCACGGGCAATTGCAATCCGCTGCCGCTGACCACCGGAGAACTCATGCGGGTAGCGGTGCCGTGTATCCGGATCCAGACCTACCTCCCTGAGGGCTTCGATGATCTCCGTTTCCTGCTCGGCGGCGGTGCCCATACCGTGAATTCGAAGGCCTTCCCCCACGATATCACTCACCGACATGCGTGGGCTCAAACTGCCGAACGGGTCCTGGAAGACGACCTGCATCTGTCGGCGCAGCGGACGAATCTGCTGCTGTGACAGGTTGTCCAGCGGCGTGCCGTTGAACCGAATGCTGCCCTGGCTGGCGATGAGTCGCAAAATCGCCAGGCCCAGCGTCGATTTGCCCGACCCGCTTTCACCCACGATACCCAGTGTTTGCCCTTGTGGCAGGCTGAAGCGAATACCGTCTACCGCTTTGACGTGGTCCACGGTCCGCTTGAGCAGGCCTTTCTTGATCGGGAACCAGACTTTCAGGTTCTCGACTTCCAGTAACGGAGCACCCGCGGGGTTGGTCGAAGGACCGCCGCTGGGCTCGGCACTCAGCAAAACTTTGGTGTACGGATGCTGCGGAGCACGGAACAGCTCTTCGCACGATGCCTGTTCGACGATGCAACCGCGCTGCATGACACATACTCGGTTGGCTATTTGCTTCACAACGTTCAAATCGTGGCTGATCAGCAGCAGCGCCATGCCCATGCGCGCCTGCAACTGCTTGAGCAATTCAAGGATTTTCAGCTGCACCGTCACGTCGAGCGCGGTAGTGGGCTCATCGGCAATCAGTAGCTCAGGCTCGTTGGCCAGTGCCATGGCGATCATGACTCGTTGCCGCTGGCCGCCTGACAGCTCGTGTGGCAGCGCCTTGAGGCGTTTGCGTGGTTCGGGGATGCCCACCAGCTCCAGAAGCTCCAGCGTGCGCTCGGTGGCTGCCTTGCCGGTCAGGCCTTTGTGCAGGCCGAGCACTTCGTTGATCTGTTTTTCCACCGAGTGCAACGGGTTCAACGACGTCATCGGCTCTTGAAAGATCATGGCGATGCGATTGCCGCGAATCGAACGCAGCTTTTTTTCTTCGACCTTCAGCAGGTCTTCGCCCGCGTAGCGAATGGTGCCGCTCGGATGGCTGGCAATGGGGTAGGGCAGCAGGCGCAGAATCGAATGTGCGGTCACCGACTTGCCCGAGCCACTTTCGCCCACCAACGCCAGAGTCTCACCGCGACGAATATCGAAGCTGATGTTCTCGACCACCCGTTGGCGAGAGTCGCCTGTCACGAACTCGACCGCCAGATCGCGGATTTCGATCAGATTGTCATTGTTCATATTATTTCCTCGGGTCGAAGGCATCACGCGCGGATTCGCCGATGAATACCAGCAGGCTGAGCATGACGGCCAGTACCGCAAAGGCACTGATGCCCAGCCATGGCGCCTGAAGATTGGACTTGCCCTGAGCGACCAGTTCGCCCAGCGAAGGCGACCCGGCCGGCAGGCCGAAGCCCAAAAAGTCCAGAGCGGTCAGGGTGCCGATGGCGCCGGTGAGGATGAATGGCATGAACGTCATGGTCGATACCATGGCGTTGGGCAGAATATGGCGGAACATGATTGCGCCGTTTTCCATGCCCAGCGCTCTGGCCGCGCGTACGTATTCCAGATTACGCCCGCGCAGGAACTCGGCGCGCACCACATCGACCAGGCTCATCCACGAAAACAGCAACATGATGCCTAGCAGCCACCAGAAGTTGGGCTGCACAAAGCTTGCGAGGATGATCAGCAGGTACAGCACCGGTAACCCCGACCAGACTTCCAGGAAGCGCTGGCCGAGCAGGTCGACCCAGCCGCCGTAAAAGCCCTGCAATGCGCCAGCGACCACGCCGATGATCGAGCTCAGAATGGTCAGGGTCAGCGCAAACAGCACCGAAATCCTGAAGCCGTAGATGACCCGGGCCAGTACGTCGCGGCCCTGATCGTCAGTACCCAGCCAGTTGTCTCTCGATGGCGGCGCGGGTGCCGGCACTTTCAGGTCGTAATTGATGCTCTGGTAGCTGTAAGGAATCGGCGCCCAGAGGGTCCAGCCGTCTTTGGCCGCCAGCAGCTCCTTGATGTAAGGGCTCTTGTAATTGGCCTCCAGCGGGAATTCTCCGCCGAAGGTGGTTTCCGGATAGCGTTCGATGACTGGAAAGTACCATTGACCGTCGTAACGTACGGCCAGCGGCTTGTCGTTGGCGATCAGTTCGGCGCCGAGGCTGAGGCCGAACAGGAGCAGGAACAGCCACAGAGACCACCAACCGCGCTTGTTGGCCTTGAAGCGTTCGAAGCGGCGGCGATTGAGAGGAGACAGCTTCATATCAATGCTTCCTGCTTTCGAAGTCGATGCGCGGGTCTACCAGCGTGTAGGTGATGTCACCGATCAGCTTCACCACCAGCCCCAGCAGGGTAAAGATGAACAACGTGCCAAACACCACCGGGTAATCCCGGTTGATCGCGGCTTCGAAGCTCATCAGTCCCAGACCGTCCAGCGAGAAAATCACTTCCACCAGCAGTGAGCCGGTGAAGAAAATACCGATGAATGCCGATGGGAAGCCTGCGATCACCAGCAGCATGGCGTTGCGGAACACGTGGCCGTACAAGACTTTATGATTGCTCAGGCCCTTGGCCCTGGCGGTGATCACGTACTGCTTGCCGATTTCATCGAGGAAGCTGTTCTTGGTCAGCAGGGTCATGGTCGCGAAGTTACCGATCACCAGCGCAGTGACTGGCAGTACCAGGTGCCAGAAGTAATCGAAGATCTTGCCTGCGGTGCTCAGCTCTTCGAAGTTGTTGGAGGTCAACCCACGGAGCGGGAACCAGTTGAAGTAGCTGCCGCCGGCAAACACCACGATCAGCAGGATCGCGAACAGAAATGCCGGTATGGCGTAACCGACGATGATCGCCGAACTGGTCCATACGTCGAACTGGCTGCCGTGGCGGGTGGCCTTGGCGATGCCCAGCGGTATCGACACCAGGTACATGATCAGGGTGCTCCATAACCCCAGCGATATGGAGACAGGCATTTTCTCGACAATCAGATCAATGACTTTGGCGTCCCGGAAAAAGCTGTCGCCAAAATCCAGCGTCGCGTAGTTCTTGATCATGATCCACAAGCGTTCCGGCGCGGATTTGTCGAAGCCGTACATCCGCTCGATTTCCTTGACCAGTGCCGGGTCCAGGCCTTGTGCGCCACGGTAGTTGGAGCCTGCCACCGAAACCTCTGCGCCGCCGCCGGCAATGCGACTGGTGGCGCCTTCGAAGCCTTCGATCTTGGCGATCATCTGCTCGACCGGGCCACCGGGAGCGGCCTGGATGATGATGAAGTTTATGATCAGAATGCCGAACAGGGTCGGAATGATCAGCAGTAGCCGTCGGAGAATATAAGCCAGCATGTTATTGCTCCGTGCTCGCCGGGGCGGCCTGGTCAGGTGACGGTGGAGGCCCTGCAACAGGCTTGGCGTCCGGTCTGGCCCACCAGGTCATCAGACCGATGTCCGATAGCGCTTCGGCTTTGGGGTGGGCAATGTGGTTCCAATAGGCGACGCGCCAGGTCTTGATGTGCCAGTTGGGCACCACATAGAAACCCCACAGCAACACACGGTCCAGCGCCTTGGTGTGGTTGATCAGGCTTTCACGCGAGTCAGCATTGATCAGGCCGTTGACCAGCGTATCGACGGCGGGGTCCTTGAGGCCCATGAAATTGCGGCTGCCAGGGTTGTCGGCACCTGATGAATCGAAATACACCCGCTGTTCGTTGCCCGGCGAGCTGGATTGCGGAAAGCTGCTGACGATCATGTCGTAGTCACGCGAGCGGAGGCGGTTGACGTACTGTGACACGTCGGCGCGACGGATCACCAGTTCGATGCCCAGATCGCTCAGGTTGCGCTTGTACGGCAGCAGGATGCGCTCGAACTCGGTCTGGGCAATCAGGAACTCCAGCTTCACCGGATTGCCCTGCTTGTCGACCATCTTGTCGTCGACGATCTTCCAGCCTGCTTCCTGCAACAGCTGGAACGCCCGACGTTGTTGCGGTCGGATCATGCCGCTGGCGTCGTTCACCGGCAGCGTGAATGCTTCGGTGAATACCCGATCGGGGATCTTGCCGCGCAGCGGCTCGAGAATTTTCAATTCCGCAGCTGACGGCAGGCCGCTTGAGGCCATTTCCGAATTGTCGAAGTAACTCTTCGTACGGCTGTAGGAGCCGTTGAACAGTTGCTTGTTGGTCCATTCGAAATCCAGCAGCAAGGTCAGCGCTTCGCGCACGCGCACATCCTGAAACACCGGCTTGCGCAGGTTGAAGATAAAACCCTGCATGCCGGTCGGGTTGCCATTGGGGATTTCTTCCTTGATCAGTCGCCCGTCTCGAACTGCTGGCGTGTCGTAGGCGGTCGCCCAGTTTTTTGCGCTGGTTTCCAGCCAGTAATCGAATTGGCCGGCCTTGCCCGCTTCCAGGGCTACGGTGTTGTCGCGGTAGTAGTCGGTGGTAAGGACATCGAAGTTGTACTGACCCTTGTTGATTGCCAGATCCTTGCCCCAGTAGTCCTTGACCCGCTCATAACGCACCGAGCGTCCTGCCTTCACGTCAACGACCTTATAGGGTCCACTGCCCAGCGGAAACTCCAGGTTGCCCTTGCTGAAATCCCGGGTGGCCCAGAAGTGTTTGGGCAGCACCGGAAGCTGGCCAAGGATCAACGGCAGCTCGCGGCTGTCGCTTTGTTTGAATTTGAACAGCACTCGTAGCGGGTCCTCGACGATCACCTGATCAACGCCTGCGTAGTAACCACGGTACATGGGCGAGCCATGTTCCATAAGGGTCTTGAAGCTGAACTCGACGTCTTCGGCGCGAATAGGGTGACCGTCATGGAAGCGCGCCTCGGGGCGCAGATAGAAACGCACCCAGGTGTTGTCCGGGGCTTTCTCGATCTTGCCCGCGACCAGACCGTACTCGGTAAAGGGTTCATCCAGGCTCGATCGGGCGAGGGTGTCGTAGATCAGTCCGATGTCATCGGCGGCTACGCCCTTGTTGATGAACGGGTTGAGACTGTCAAAACCGCCAAAGCCTGACTGACGGAATGTCCCGCCCTTCGGCGCGTCCGGGTTCACATAGTCGAAGTGCTTGAAGTCGGCCGGGTACTTGGGCGCTTCGTCGTAAAGGGTCAGTGCGTGCTGAGGTGCTGCCTGCACCGTGCAGGCCAGGCCGCTCAGCAGCAGGATCGCAGCCTGCGTGCGCAGGGAATGCAAAGGGTTCATCGAGGCTTCTCCAGAGACTTGAGCCACCACGCACGCAGCCCCAATGTGTAGGGCGGGGTGGTGACCATGGCGAATCGATTGCGATAAGCAAGGCGATGATTGTTCAGGTACCAATTGGGAATGCTGTAATGCTGCGACAACAGCACGCGATCCAGTGCGCGGGCGGTTGCCACCTGCTCATCACGGGTCTGTGCGGCCAGCAGTTTGTTGAGCAGGCCATCGACCACCGGGTTGGCGACACCTGCATAATTCTTGCTGCCATTGATCGTGGCCTGGCTAGTATGGAAATACTGCCATTGCTCAAGGCCGGGGCTCAGTGTCTGCTGCAGAGTCATCAGGATCATGTCGAAATCGAACCGGTCGAGGCGCTGCTTGTACTGGGCACGATCGACGGTGCGAAGGCTCACGTTGATGCCCAGGCGTCGCAGGTCCTCGATGTACGGTTGCAGGATGCGCTCAAGGTTCGGGTTGACCAGCAGGATCTCGAAGCGCAACGGCTGTTTGTTCGCGTTGAGCAAACCCTGATCGGAAAGCTTCCAGCCAGCTTCTGCAAGCAGGCCCAGCGCCTTGCGCAAGGTGTCACGCGGCAGGCCGCCGCCGTCGGTTTTCGATGGGGTGAACGGTTGCGTGAACAGGCTCGGCGGCAGCACGTCGCGATACGGCGCCAATGCCAGCCATTCGGCGCCGGTGGGCACACCTGTCGCAGAGAATTCGCTGTTGGGGTAGTAACTGATCGAGCGGGCATAGGCGTCACTGAACAGCGTGCGGTTGGTCCATTCGAAATTGAACAGCAACCCCAGCGCTTCCCTGACACGTATGTCCGAGAACGCAGCGCGACGAGTGTTCATGAACAGGCCTTGGGTCTGGGTCGGAATCCGGTGCGGGATCTGCGCCTTGATCACATCGCCCCGAGCGACCGCCGGAAAATCGTAGCCGTTGGCCCAGTTCTTGGCCTGATGCTCGATATAGATGTCGAATTCGCCCGCTTTGAAGGCTTCGAAGGCCACGTCGCTGTCGCGGTAAAACTCCACCTCGACGCGATCAAAATTGTATTTGCCGCGGTTGACCGGCAGATCCTTGCCCCAGTAATCCTTGACCCGCTCGAACACCAGCTGACGACCCGGCTGTACGCGGGTAATCCGGTACGGCCCGCTGCCCAGTGGAGGCTCGAACGTCGTCGCCTTGAAGTCGCGCCCTTTCCAGTAATGTTGTGGCAGGACGGGCAGTTCACCGAGGCGCAGAATCAACAGAGGGTTACCGGCACGCTTGAAAACAAAGCGGATACGGTGTCGGTTGAGGATGTCGACACGCTGCACTTCCTGAAGCGCCGTGCGGTACTGGGGGTGGCCGTCCTTTAGCAGCGTGCGGTAGGAAAAGGCCACGTCGTAGGCAGTGATTGGTTTGCCATCGTGGAAGCGTGCCTGCGGGCGGATGTTGAAGACCACCCAACTGCGGTCATCGCTGTACTCCACCGACTGTGCGATCAGGCCGTAACTCGACGTGGGTTCATCGCCTGACGGGTCGTACTGACCGGTGCCGACCATCAGCGGTTCGTTGAGCTCGTTGACGCCATATTGCAGGAAATTACCCGTCGAGACCGGGCTGCTTCCCTTGAAGGTATAGGGGTTGAGTGTGTCGAAAGTGCCGAACGCCATCATTCTCAAGGTGCCGCCCTTCGGCGCCTCGGGATTGACCCAGTCGAAATGAGTAAAGCTGGCTGGGTACTTGAGGACGCCAAACTGCGCGTAACCATGACTCTCGGTGATGGTTGCGTTGGCACAGAAGCTCAAGGCCAGACTGACGATTAGCAGGAAGGGACGTATCACGATCCAGGCGACTTGGGCTTTCGGGTCGCTAACAGTAACAGCTTGTCCCGACAGGAAAAAGACCGCGCGCCGCAGGGCAGGCTGTCCACTTGCCCCAGGGTCATTTCAGGGCAAGTCCGCCAGTCATCAATGAGGCAGGTAAACAGTCAGAGTCTGGCCGGGTTTGAGGGCCTGGCCGGTACGTGGGTTCCAGCGTTTGAGATGTTGCATCTCGACGTTGAAGCGCTTGGCGACGATGTACATGGAGTCGCCTTTCTGGATCTTGTACTGCATCGATTTCTTTTCGCTGTCCTTGGCACTGACGACCGACTTGCTGCTGGATTTGGTCGTGTCCTGCATCACCAGCGTCTGACCGATCTTGAGTTTCTTGCCGGACAGTTTGTTCCAGCGCTGAAGGTCCTCGACATCCACTTTATTGGCTTGCGCAATGGTGGTCAGATTATCGCCGTTCTTCACCTTGTAGGTACGGCTGCGTGATGGCTTGTCGTTGCTGGCCAGCGCTTCGAATACGGGAGCAGAGGAATTCAGGCCTGGCTTGACCGGAATGCTCAGTGACTGGCCGACTTTAAGTTTATTACCAGCCAGCTTGTTATTGCCTTTCAGCGAACTGACGGTTACCTGATAGCGGCTTGCGAGGCTTTCAAGCGTGTCGCCGCGACGAACCCGATAAGGCTGCCAGGCAACCAGTTCTTCCTGTTTCATGGTCGACAGGCTTGCCGTCAACAGTTGCGCCTTGGACGTTGGCACCAGCAAATGCTGGGGGCCGTCGATGGTCAGACGTTTCTTGAAAGCTGGATTGAGCTGGATGAGCTCGTCTTCGTCGATGTCGGCTGCGCTGGCCACCTTGGACAGGTCAACGCGCTTGTTCAGCTCGACGACTTCAAAGTACGGCTCGTTGGCGATCGGGTTGAGGTTGACGCCATACGCTTCAGGCGACAGGACCACCTGGGACAATGCCAGAAGCTTGGGCACATAGTCGCGGGTTTCCTGCGGCAGAGGCAGGTTCCAGTAGTCAGTCGGCAGGTTGAGCTTGTCGTTGCGCTCGATGGCGCGGCTGACGGTGCCTTCACCGGCGTTATAGGCCGCGAGGGCCAGCAGCCAGTCGCCATTGAACATGTCATGCAGGCGTGTCAGGTAGTCCAGCGCTGCGACAGTCGACGCCTGGATGTCGCGACGGCCGTCATAGAAATTGGTCTGGCGCAGATTGAAGTAGCGCCCGGTGGACGGTATGAACTGCCAGAGGCCTACGGCCTGGCTGCGTGACACGGCCATCGGGTTGTAGGCACTTTCGATGACCGGGAGCAGGGCCAGTTCGAGCGGCATGTTGCGCTCTTCCAGACGCTCAACGATGTAATGCATGTACAGGCTGCCGCGTTCGCCGGCGTTTTCCAGAAAGGAAGGATTGTTGGCGAACCACAGGCGCTGCTGGTCAATACGCGGGTTTTGATCGTTGCCTTGCTGCAACTGGAAACCCTGGCGCATCCGCTCCCATACATCTTGAGGCGGGGCCAGAGGAACGACAGGCTTCTGAGACAGGAAGATGGGCTTTTGCTTGATGCCGGCGGCCAGGTTTGGCGCGCGATGAGCGCTGACAGGTTCGACGTTGGCAGTGGTTTGGCAGCCTGCCAACAGGGCACTCGCGGCTACGGCCACGGCCTGAGCCAACCGAGTCAATGCGTCCGAATTTACCGGCTTGCTTATAGATGACGACATTGTTCGGGGGGTGCATCCAGACGAAAATGTCGGGCGATTCTAGAAAGCGTGCTGCCGTCGGTCAACCTTTCAGAATTTTATTGCGGTTTGAGTGTCACTCAGAACTTGTCTTTCCAGGCTCTCAAGGTGGCGAAAACAGCAGTTTGAGAGGTGTTTTCGTGACCGCTCCGTTCGTCCGCTTTTTCTTTAACGGATGTTTCATGGGTGCGCAGGAAGGGATTGGTCAGTCGTTCGAGAGCCATTGTTGAAGGCAGGCTGATCCGGTTTTCGTTGCGCCAGCGGGTCACTTCGGCAAGGCGATGGGCAATGTCGGTGTTGTCGGGTTCGACTGCCTGAGCGAAGCGCAGGTTGCTCAGCGTGTATTCGTGGGCGCAGTAAACCTGGGTGTTGTCGGCAAAGCGATTCAGACGCTGAAGAGATTCGTGCATTTGTTCAGGTGTGCCCTCGAACAACCGTCCGCAGCCAGCCGCAAACAGGGTGTCGCCACTGAACAGCAAGGGCGTGGTCGCCTCGTCGTGGTAGAACGCGATGTGACCCAGTGTATGGCCGGGAACGGCATGCACGGTGAACGTCATGCCCAGCACGCTGATCTCTTCAAGATCAGCCAGCGCCACGTCACGTTCAGGGATGTTTTCGTCGGCGGGACCCGACACTCGAGCCTGAGTGGCCTTTTTGAGCTGAACAACGCCACCCACGTGATCATTATGGTGGTGGGTAATCAGGATGTCGGTCAGCCGGTGGTCGGGATTTTGCGCCAGCCAGTCGAGCACCGGCTTGGCGTCTCCCGGATCGACGACCGCGCACTGCCGGGTCGAAAGGTCTTGTAACAACCAGATGTAGTTGTCATTGAAAGCGGGGAGGGCGTGGATCTGTATCATGGCGCAGTTCGCATCGCGGAAGACAATGGTGCATCTTAGAGTCTGTTGCTGCTCCGTGCGAGCACCTGTGGAGAAGAACTCATGACCGATGAAGCGTTCGCTCAGGCCGATCCTGAGTGGCTCGCGTTGATCCGCACCGCCCGCGAGTGGCTATCAGGCCCTGTAGGGCAACTGCTGCTGGAAGAAGAACGCCGGGTTCTCGAAGATGAACTGGGGCGTTATTTTGGTGGCTATCTGGTGCACTACGGGCCGTCTGCCGAGACCCCGCCGGTTGCTCATCAGGTGCAGCGCAATGTTCGCCTCGGCGCGCCGCTGCCCGGTGTCGAAATTGTCTGCGAAGAGCAGGCCTGGCCTTTGAGCGAGCACGCAGCAGATGTCGTTGTTCTGCAACACGGGCTGGATTTCTGCCTGTCGCCCCATGGGCTGCTGCGCGAGGCCGCGAGCAGCGTGCGTCCTGGTGGGCATCTGTTGATCATCGGCATCAACCCCTGGAGTACCTGGGGAGTACGGCACGTATTTGCTCGAGATGCGCTGCGCAAGGCACGCTGTATTTCGCCGTCACGGGTCGCTGATTGGTTGAACCTGCTGGGCTTCGCTCTGGAGAAACGGCGCTTCGGATGCTATCGTCCGCCCCTCGCTTCAGCGGCATGGCAGTCGCGTCTGATGGGGCTCGAAAACCTTGGCGAAGGACGACAAAGTCCCGGCGGCGGCTTCTATCTACTGGTAGCGCGCAAGCTGGTGGTGGGTCTGCGTCCATTGCGTCAGGTCCGTCGTGAACCCATGGGCAAGCTGATTCCGATGCCCATGGCCAAGGTCAGTCGCAATACCCCCGATACCTGACGATTGCCTGCTACGCACAATGAAGCCCAACAGTGTGGAAAGGTTGTAATGAGCGATAGCGTTGAACTCTTCACCGACGGTGCCTGCAAAGGCAATCCCGGCCCTGGCGGCTGGGGTGCCCTGCTGGTGTGCAAGGGCGTTGAAAAGGAACTGTGGGGCGGCGAAGCCAACACCACCAACAACCGGATGGAGCTGACCGGCGCCATTCGTGGCCTTGAAGAACTCAAGCGCCCTTGCGAAGTCTTGCTGGTGACCGACTCTCAATACGTCATGAAAGGCATCACTGAGTGGATGGTCAACTGGAAAAAGCGCGGCTGGAAAACCGCCGCCAAGGAGCCGGTAAAGAATGCCGACCTGTGGCAGCAGCTGGATGAGCAGGTCAATCGTCACACGGTGAAGTGGCAATGGGTGCGCGGTCACATCGGCCATGCCGGCAACGAACGCGCTGACCAGTTGGCCAACCGGGGTGTCGACGAAGTTCGCGGCATCAAGCACGGCTAAGCGAGACCGTCCTGGCTGACTCAGGCAGGGCACAGGCTTGTACTGGCTGCGGCGTGCTAAGATCGCGGCCTGTAGATGAGGCACAGTCAATGGCAATGCAAAACCTGGATAACCGCTCGATCGTACTCGACACCGAAACCACCGGTATGCCGGTGACCGATGGTCACCGCATCATCGAGATTGGCTGTGTCGAACTGATCGGTCGCCGCCTGACGGGTCGGCACTTTCACGTTTACCTGCAACCCGACCGCGAAAGTGACGAAGGCGCGATCGGTGTTCACGGTATCACCAATGAGTTTCTGGTCGGCAAACCACGCTTTGCCGAAGTCGCCGATGAATTCTTCGAGTTCATCAAGGGCGCGCAGTTGATCATCCACAACGCGGCGTTTGACGTTGGTTTCATCAACAACGAATTCGCCTTGATGGGCGCGCGTGACAAGACCGATATCGCGCAACACTGCTCGATACTCGACACCCTGATGATGGCGCGAGAACGCCACCCAGGGCAGCGCAACAGCCTGGATGCCCTGTGCAAGCGTTATGGCGTCGATAACTCGGGCCGTGAATTGCATGGCGCCTTGCTCGACTCCGAGATTCTGGCAGACGTCTACCTGGCCATGACCGGCGGGCAGACCAGCCTGTCGCTGGCGGGCAATGCATCCGACGGCAATGGTTCGGGCGAAGGTTCAGGCAATCGTGGCAGCGAAATTCGCCGTCTGCCGGGCGATCGTACGCCCTGCCGCGTCATTCGTGCGTCCGAAAGTGAACTGGCGGAGCACGAAGTGCGTATGTCTACCATCGCCAAGGCATCCGGCGCGCCTGCGCTGTGGGTGCAACTGCTGGAAGCCCAGGCGCAGGCATCTTCCTGACAGCAACTGGTCGAGTGGTGACATGATTGTTTCAAACCCTGCCCTGAGCATTCGCGTGGCTGACGAATGCTTCGAGGATTACATCCTCAACAGCGAATTCACCTTCACCGTCCGCGGCTATGCCACGCCTCGGGTAGGTGAGCGTGTGGATTCATGGCAGATAGAGCCCGTCGAGCCTTACCTCAAGAATTACGGTATTGATTCTCAGGAATTCTGTGATTACCGCGACGCGGCCGACAGCTCGGTGCTGGTCGCCTGGCTGGATGAACGTGCGGTAGGCCATATGGTGCTGAGTACGCACTGGAGCGGTTTTGCCCACATCGACGAGCTAGCCGTCGATGAGTCCGCTCGTCGGCATGGGGTGGCGCGCTCGCTGCTCGATGTTGCCCGGTTCTGGAGCCAGAAACGCAATTTGCCGGGTATCACGCTGGAAACCCAGAACAACAATCTGGCAGCCTGCAAACTCTATGAGCAGTGTGGGTACGTGGTCGGTGGCGTAGACCACATGCGCTATCGAGGGATTGATCCGCAGACCCGCGAAGCGGCGATCTTCTGGTACCTGATCTTTCCCGAGAACTGATTCCCGCCTGCACAGGGCAGACAGGAAACGCGCTCATGTCACTTTGGCAGACGGGTCATCTTCACACCGGATTGCACCAGCTCGAAATCGTCCCCGCCCAGATGCTTGACTCGGTCACCGATCGCCAGTCGATAGGTAATGACAGGCTCGGCGAGCTGAGACTCATCCGGCTGGGATTCCTGGAACTCATGCACAGGGTAGACACGGCCTTCCGCATCCCGGGCATGAAATTGTCCGACTAGAACTGAAGCCATTTGCTTTGTAACCTCTGAAACTGAAGATAACCGCTGTTTTGCCTTTCTATCGAGGCTTGTAGACCACTGATTTATAGGGGAGTTTACCGCGAGGAAAAAAATAGTGGGGAGCCGCGTTTTCAGGACCGGGAATGAAATGGCATGTTCTTCGTCTAAAGCCGGGTAGGTAATCTATACCTAACCCTCACTCGAATCAGAAGGCGGATACTTTTCATGAGCCAGGTCCATTCCATTGCTGTATTGGTCGGCAGTCTACGCAAGGACTCGATCAACCGTAAAATCGCGCTCGCACTCGCTGAGCTGGCCCCTGATACGCTGAAGCTCAAGATCGTCGAAATAGGTGATCTGCCACTGTACAACGAAGACATCGACGGCGAATCGCCACCGCCAGCCTACACGGCCTTTCGCGAGCAATTGGGCGCTGCACATGGGGTCCTGTTCGTGACCCCGGAATACAATCGTTCGATACCGGGTGCCCTGAAGAATGCCATTGACGTGGGGTCACGGCCTTATGGCAAAAGCGCCTTCAGTGGCAAGCCAGGTGCAGTACTCAGCGCATCGCCTGGCGCCGTCGGCGGGTTTGGTGCCAACCAGCATGTGCGCCAGACGCTGGTGTTCCTCGATGTACCGTGTCTGCAACAGCCGGAAGCCTATCTGGGTAATGCCGCAACATTCTTTGATGAAAAAGGCACGCTTTCTGACTCGGTAAAGCCATTCTTGCAGAAGTTCATTGATCAGTACGCGGCGTGGGTGGACAAGAGCTGCGCGGCCTCCAGCCACTGACTCAACACTGATTCCGGGCGGGTAACGCGGCTGCAGGCGCGTCGTGACGCCCGCCGGGTATTTTTCAACTGATTGCACTATGTAACGCAGTCTGTCTGGCCTGATCCATAAGCTGTTCCTTCAAGGCTTCCGCCCGTAACTGCGGCCGGCGGCGGATTTCATCCAAAGGAATGGCTTATGCCTGCTTCACAACCCCCGTATTTTTTCAGCGCAACACTGCGCCAGCGTTTTGCCCTGGACGTCAGCGAGGCGAACCGCCGCTTGGTTATCAGTGACGTGGAGGCTCTCTGGCTGCAACGACTGGTCAACGAGAACCCACAAATACAGGGCGCTGACCCGCTACCGAGGGTCGACAGACTGGTCATGGACGACGGCTCGCCAGTGAATGCCGAGCTGACGGGTGCGTTGCTGATCAGCCATGCCGACGACGGGAACCTGCCGGTTTTTCTCAGTACGCTGCTGTTCGGTATAGAGCGCTTCGAGCATCGCAGTCAGGTGCCGGTTGCCTTGATGCTGCGATTCGATGAAATCAACACCCGGTCTTCAATGATTGATGTCCAGCTCGTCGAAGGTCCTTTGTTCGAGGTGCAAACGCGCGCGATCATCCGGCAACAAGCCAGCCACCTCAATGGGGTTTCAGCACAGCTACAACTGCTGCCGGATCTGCGGACAGTGATCGGCCATGCTGCACAGGCGAGCCTGAAAACGCGCGTGCCCGGCGACGCGCTCGACGTGTTCGTTCATCCTGTCCATGTCGTTGAAACAAGGCCATCCAGCGACATGGTAATGACCGAAGTGGTATGTACACGGTGCCTGGCCGATGTTGCCATGGACCGCTTTTTGTCGCGCAATCTGGCGCCGGGGCTTAGGTATCGGTTTCTCGATGGACAGGGCTATACGCTCTCGGCCGACCAAGAGAAGCCTTATCTTCAGGCGCTTGACGACGCAGTCTCTTCGATCAACCTCCAGTACGACCACCAATTGACGACCTACTGGATGTCTTCGCGACCGGAGGGCGATACGGTTCATGCTTTCGTGGTGCATGCCTTGATCGAGTCGTTTCGCCAGCACCTGCTCGCGGGTCTGGCCGACGGTTCGCTGACCCGTGAGGAGGTCCGTTGCCTGGGCGCGATGTTACATCGCACCGCTGCGGGCGCTGACCCCTCGGCGGTGCAGGCTCACCGGATCTCGATAGCGGTTGCCAGGCAAGATCCCGTCAAACTGGTAGGACTGTTGTTGATCGTCTGCAAGACGCCGGAAAGTGAGGGCGCCTACCTCTACGCGTCAGGGGCGGGGTTCAGACGGTTCGACAGCGTGGAGCAGGTCAGCCTTCATTTTGAAGGCGATCAGGCGCGTACGGAACTTCTATTTCATGCATCCTTGAACGATCACCCGTTGCTGACTGCGCCTGGGAGTATTGAGCTGCATCTGGAAACGCTCTCTGCGCCTTACTTCCCTGAATGCCTTGATTCGATCATCGCCTTGCAAAAACGTAATCTGCGCCACGCGTTTGCACTGTCGCCGATACACCACGCCAAGGGAATTGCGCGGATCGACGATGCGCTGGACATTCGCGCCTATGTGGATGTGCGTTTGCTGGGCCTGCATGAGCCGGGGCGCTGGCGCGCTGGTCGATGGAACGTCGAGCAGGCACTCGATACGGCAGGTGAGCCGGACAGTCCGCTGTTGATCGACAGCCCGCGGGCGTCTGACACCTGGGCCGAAAAACTCAGCAGTATCGAAGCGCTGAGCGAGCGTGTGGACCTGCAGCGACCTGGCGTCGATGGCTGCATGCGTCAGGCCTTGAATGCATATCTCGCGCAGGTCACGGGACCGGCGCTTGACGCACGAGCGCTTTGGTATGCGTCCGACGCACATGACGTGACGGCTGTACGCCTGATTGCACTGGCCCTTGATCGGTTGAGCGGGCATACGCACGTTGTGCTTTCCTCGGGCAGGATGCTTGACGGCTTGGAGGCTCCGTTGACCACTCAAGCGCTGAGCCAACTCCCTTCGGTGCTGGTTGAGCAGATTCTGGAGTGTGTGGTGCCCGATTTCGCCGCGCGTTTTGAACATCAGGTGCAGGACTTCTACGCCGGCTGGCCTCGGCGCCCGAGCGCTCGTAAGCGACCCGATGTGCTGTCGGTCATGATTCGGGAGCGCACGCTGCGCCTTGAGCTGTTGATGGAAAAGCGCTTGGGGAAACTCCCGCTGTTTGCGCTGGAAAGCGTTCAGCAACTGGTAGACCGACCCGTGCCTGCGGTCAGAGCCGCATTGGCGGAAAACGGCTCAGATGCCTATACGCTGTCGATTCAGTACGACCCGCTGGCACCGGCGATATTGCTGCCTAACGCTTTTGTCTGCTGCAACGAGCGTTCCGGCAGCTACGTCATGTGGTCGCTGATCAATGGGTTCAGGTCGTTTACTTCGTTGCAGGCACTAAGGAGCCATGTGGCGTCTCTGCTGACAAGCGACAGGGCGGACTCGTGGCTGCTTGAGCTGCTGGCTGAGCCGGACGCGCGGCTCGCACGCGATCATCTTCGCCAGGTCGCGGCACCGCAGGTCAACGTTACGCTGCAGAAAATAGAAGGCCACTTCCTCGAAGCGCTCGAGCAACACGAGATCAAACGTCAGCAAAGCGTCGTCGCGGCTCGCTACAGGCAAGCGGTTTCATGGCAGTTGCCATCCAGACCTTTCATCCATGTGCTGGCGGCTGCCGAGCGTGAAAGTTTCAATCGACTGGCGTCGAACGGTCTGGGTGTCGCGATCCAGTTGATTGTTTACAAAACCCTGGTGCCCGACTGGATCAGCACGGCGTCGCTCACTGAGCAGATCAGGGTTGCCGATGCGCTGGGGCGCTTTTACCAGGCATGCTTTGCGCAAAAGGACTTTCTGTTCGACATTCCCGTTCTGGGTGATTACTCGCGCCAGCAACTCAGCCGTCGGCTCGACATCGATTTTCCTGGCCGGCGTCTGGACCCGACTGCGCTCGTCGTGACGTTCACGCGTTACATTCCAGCGCCTGCTGTCCCCGGACAGCTGCCGCAACTGATACCGGCCGCAGACATCCGCGTCAGCGCAAACCTTGCCGAGTTTGCCGTCAATCGATTCATGTCGGCGCAGGAGGGCGTTCTCTCTATCACCGTGCCGGATGGGCAGCCACTGCCGGCGGCGCTGACCTCTGCTTATATCCGGGAGCTGGTGAACGAACTGGACGTCGCCGCCGGTTATCGGGCTCTGCTGACGAAGGCACTGGATGAGGACAACCCCGCATACGCTGAGCGGCAGCGGCTGTTCACCCAGCAGTTGCCATCGCTGGATGGCCTGAGAGCGCTGACGCTCAAGCTCAGGGGCGAGCTGTCGGGCGATGCGCTTTACCTGATTGATGCGGTCCTGGGCATGCCTGATGGTATTGCTCGCTTGCCGGTCAATGGGTGCAAGGCGACGTTCAGCCCACTGCGCCTGCTGCCAGCCGCGAGCGGATGGACATCGACCCCAGTGACAGGTGTTTACGTCATTGCGCCCCAGGCGCCCCTTACAGGTCCATGGCTGCTTTATGTGCTGATGCACGATGAGTTCGTCTTCGTCGAATACCGCGACCAGGCCGCGCTGGTGAATGGCATCTGCCGTACAAAAGAACTGCAAGATATCCTGCTCGACCGTATGGACCCGGACATACGCCACGTTTACGACAAGGGTGGTTTCCTGGAACCTCATCTGCCATTCAGCACCGAATCATCCTGGGATGTCCCGCTGGCAACCCCGCTGCCTGTCACGCTCGACGTACGACCGTTCCACGGCAATGCACTGAATTGTCTTTTCGAAGATGCGCTGCACATTCTGACGTTGAAAGTCCGCCAGCAAAGTGTGACCAGCGCCGAACATCGCCGTGCCGCGTCCCGGCACCTGTTCGTGCTGGGTGCAGAGCAGATCATGGCGCTGTTGCCTGGACGGCTGGGAGCGTTGGCTGGCCTATGGCAAAGCCAGACGCTGCTCAGTTCATCGGTCCTTTCGGCCGGCCAACAGCATTGGGGCAAGGCGTTATCGGAGTTCATGGCGGCCCTGAGTGTGCTGATTTCATCCAGACAAGACCCTCCAGCGTCTGCGATGGCACAAGGCGACGACGACGCACCGGTCGGGGAGCCCATTGTCGAAGATCAGGAGGAAGTCGGGCCCGAGCCTGTCAGGACCTTTCCCGAGTTTTCATGGAGCAACAACTCGCTGACCCAGCAGTTGCGCGTTCGCCTTCGCCAGTATGAAGCGAGTGACATTGCGTTAAACGCACTTGGCCGGGACGATGTGCTCAACCTCTATCACGAGGACAGTTCCGGCAAGACCTTCGCCGCAGTCGAAGGCAAGCCCTATGAAGTGCAGTCGGATGAAGACGGCTGGTTTATCGTCGCCAACGGTGTCTATGGCCCTGGCATCAGGCTTGATGTCGATCAGCACTGGGTGCTGGATGTCCAGGGAGGTCTGAAAGGAGGTGGCGGCGTTGTCACCCGGATGAAAAGCGCGCGGGTTGAAAAGTCCATCGGCGATGTGCTGACTGTCAGCGCCAGTGGCATGGCCGATATTCGTCATAACTTCAGCGCGCTGGCGCAGGCGATTGAAGAGGGGCATCTGCAAGCACGGCGTTACCTGGAGAATTGCCTGGATAACCTGACCCGCCACACCGGAAATGGCTCGCTTGATCCCCGTGTCGAAAAAATCATTGCCGACTTTTTCGATCACCCGGGCCCGGACCTTTGGTTGTACGACCGTTTGAAGCTGGACATCAGGCGACTTTTCGATGAACTGATGGACCCTTCGCTGTCACCGATTGATTCAGATCGCTATGTGACGGGTATCAATCGCCTCGGGCATGAGGCCGCCAGTGCGTTCATTTTCGAAACGGATTCTTTGAAACGCATTTTCCTCACCGAGCAGTTTTTTCGCACGCCTGTGTTTCGGTTGAAAGTACGCGCGATGCGCTCGGGCAGTTTCCGGGTGGGCGCGCATTATCGTGCGGCGGTACTGATCCATGAGCTGTCCCACCTCGTGCTGAACACTGACGATATAGCCTATGTGGACGCACATGCGCCCTTTATCGACCTTTTGGAGGACAGCTCTTCTTATCGCCAGCGACTCAAGAACGAACAGATGACCCGGCAGCAAAAGTCATTGTCGTATCAGACTGATCGCAGCCAGTTGTTCAAGCAGACCGACAGCGACCCCTTGCAAGACCTGAGACGCGCCGACGGCAATGGCAAAAAGAATATTTTGCGGATCACCGGCAAAAGAACCCTTGATGAGGCCAGGGACGTGTTTTACGCAGATCCGCGCAAGCGCATCGAGATCATGATGAGCAACGCGGATTCGGTTGCGCTGTTGGTAACGCTGCTGGGGCGTCAGCAGTTGGCACATCTGTGAGCCTGCAGACCCCTGACAGGCACATCTTCAGAGGCCAACGGCTTGGACGTGTCAGACCAGATAGTGACGCAATTCCCGGGCAATCAGCAGGCGTTGAATCTCGCTGGAGCCTTCGTAGATCTGCGTAATGCGCGCGTCACGGTAGTAGCGCTCGACAGGGTAGTCCTCAAGGTAGCCGTAGCCGCCATGGATCTGGATCGCCTTGGAACAGACCCATTCGGCCATCTCGGAGGCGAACAACTTGGCCTGAGATGCTTCCGAAAGGCACGGCTGGCTGGCGCTGCGCAACCGGGCGGCGTGCAGAATCAACAGGCGCGCTGCGTTGATGCGTGTGTGCATGTCAGCGAGCAGGTTGGCGATGCTCTGGTGCTCAATGATCGGTTTGTCGAATTGCACCCGCTCGCGTGCATAAGCCAGGGCAGCTTCAAACGCGGCACGGGCGATGCCCAACGCTTGTGCGGCAATCCCGATACGGCCGCCTTCCAGGTTCGATAGCGCAATGGCCAGCCCCTTGCCGCGTTCACCGAGCAGGTTGGCCACGGGAATCCGGCAGTTGCTCAAGGTCACCGCGCAGGTGTCCGAGGCACGAATACCCATTTTGTGTTCGCTGCGATCAACCACGAACCCTGGGTTATCGGTCGGTACCAGGAACGCCGACAGGCCTTTTTTACCCAGATCCGGATCAGTGACGGCAAACACAATAGCCAGTTGCGCTCGTTTGCCATTGCTGACGAACTGTTTGGCGCCGTTGATCACCCATTCATCACCCTGCAACTCGGCGCGAGTGCGCAGGTTGTGCGCTTCCGAGCCTGCGTGGGGTTCGGTCAGGCAGAAGCAGCCGATCGCCCGGCCGGTGGCGAGCTTTTCCAGCCAGGTATGCTTCTGTTCGTCGCTGCCGTAGTTGAGGATCGGCCCGCAGCCCACCGAACTGTGCACGCTCATCAGGGTGCCGGTGGCAGCGTCGGCTGCGGATATTTCTTCTACCGCCAGCGCATACGCCACGTAATCGATGTAAGTGCCACCCCATTGTTCAGGCACCACCATGCCCAGCAGACCCAGTTCCCCCAGCTTGCCGACCAGCGCGTCGTCGATCCAGCCAGCCTTTTCCCACGCCTGAGCGTGTGGGGCGATTTCGTTACGGGCGAAGTCGCGCGCCATGTCCCGAATCATGATTTGTTCTTCGCTCAGTTCCAGATCGTGCATGATTCAACTCTCCAGGCCGTTGAAGAAACTCTGTACGTGCGCAGCGCTGACGTCCTGTGCATCGTCGTGTTTCCAGTGTGGCTTCTTGTCTTTATCGATAATCAAAGCGCGTACGCCTTCGATCAAGTCGCCGCGTTCGAACCATTGGCGGTCCAGATGCAGCTCCATGTCGAAACAGGCCTGAAGCGTCAGATGACGGCCGCGACGGAGCATTTCCAGGGTAACGGCCATGGCCAGCGGCGAATGGCTTTTCATCAGGCTGACGGTTTCCAGCGCCCATGGACGGGAGTCGGCAATCGTCACTGCCTGCAATTGTTCGAGAATGCTTGGAATGTCCGGCAAGCGGAAGAAGTGATCGATGACCGGGCGCAGCAGTTCCAGAGGCGGGTAGGGCAGGCGTTGGGTGGCCAGCTTGGCCATCGCACCTTGCAGGTCCTTGAGCGGTGTCGATTTCCACTTCAGATGATCCAGCATATGGTCGAGGCGCGGCAGCATTTCACTGCTCATCGACCAATTGGCGAGCCCGCAGTACAACGCATCGGCAGCACCGATCCGGGTACCGGTGACACCCATCCAGGTGCCCAGCTCGCCGGGTAACCGTGACAGAAAATAGCTGCCGCCGACGTCCGGGAAGTAACCAATGGCCACTTCCGGCATGCCCAGTCGGCTGCGCTCGGTGACCACTCGCAGGTCGGCACCTTGAACCAGACCCATGCCGCCACCCAGCACCAGGCCATCCATCAACGCCATCACCGGTTTACGGTAGCCGTGGATGGTCAGGTCCAGCGCATATTCCTCGGCAAAGAACGTGTGATGCAGCTCCATACCCTTGCGGTGGCTTTCGTACAGGGCGCGGATGTCACCGCCCGCGCAGAACGCCTTGCCGCCCGCACCCCGCAGGACTACGGCGTAGACGTCTTCATCCTCGGCCCAGGCATCGAGCTGGCTTTTGAGCGTGCGAACCATGTCGAGGTCAATCGCATTCAATCCTGCCGGGCGATTGAGGGTAAGGTGGCCAATATGGTTGCGTACATCAACCAGGACCGCGTCCCGGCTTGCGGGCTGTCGCACCGGCCGGGCGGATGAAAGCTGTGAACTCATTGTGAACTCCTTGTTCGTTTGCGCTTTCTTCTTGTTTTCGCGTCGCTGAGATCCTAGCAGTGCAAATGTGCAAAGCAAAACTGCGTTTAAGCATTGACGCAGGTGCTAAATAGCCATCATTTGCTTCGTTTGGGCGTGTTTGAGCTTTAATGCATGTCAGCGCAGCACTAATCATCGCCATGTTCATGAGTATTCTGACTGCCATTAATGTCACACAAGGGAATTCCTCAGGTCCCCTCCATGAACGATAAGTACGCACCGCGCGAATGGGCCGCCCATGAGCGTCCGACCATGCCCGGTTCGCCCTCCACGCCGTTGCATTCGACGGCACGGCGCTGGGCCTTTGCGATCGTCGGCGTGATCGTTGCGCTGACCGGTGGCCTGGGCAACGGGCTGGTGGTTGCCAACCTGCCTTACCTGCAAGGTGCGCTGGGCGCGACGTCGCAGGACATCGCCTGGCTGCCGGCGGCCTACATCATGACCAACGTCTCGATGAACCTGCTGCTGGTCAAGTTCAGGCAACAGTTCGGCTTGCGCGCCTTCACCGAGCTGTTTCTGGTGCTGTATGCGCTGGTCACGCTGGCGCATCTGTTCGTCAATGACATCGAATCCGCAGTGGCGGTGCGCGCAGCCCACGGCATGGTAGGTGCCGCGCTCAGTACTCTGGGTCTGTATTACATGATTCAGGCCTTCCCGCAGAAGTGGCGACTCAAGGCGCTGGTGCTGGGGCTGGGCACCGCACAGTTGGCTACGCCGCTGGCGAGACTGGTGTCCGAAGACCTGTTGCAGATTGCCCAGTGGCGGGGTCTTTACCTGTTCGAGCTGGGCATGGCGATGCTTTCGCTGGGGTGCGTGCTGATGCTCAAGCTGCCGCCGGGCGACCGCTTCAAGGCGTTCGAGAAACTGGACTTTCTCACCTTCGGCTTGCTGGCACCCGGCTTTGCGCTGTTGTGCGCAGTACTGTCGCTGGGGCGCATCGAGTGGTGGTTCGAGGCGCCGTGGATCGGCATCGCCTCGGCGGCTTCCATTGCCCTGATCTGTGCGGGCCTGGCCATTGAGCACAACCGCAGCAACCCTTTATTGATCACGCGCTGGCTGGGCAGTGGTGCGATCCTGCGGCTGGGACTGGCGGTGATCCTGTTTCGCATCGTGCTGTCGGAGCAATCCGTCGGGGCGGTCGGTTTTCTCCAGGCGCTGAACATGGGCAGCCAGCAATTGCACTCGTTGTACATGGTCATGCTGCTGGGCAGCGTTGCCGGGCTGGCGGTGAGTGCGTTGACGATCAACCCGGCGCACCTGATCAAACCGTTACTCATCTCATTGGCCATGATGGCGGTGGGCGCCTGGATGGACAGCCATTCGACCAATCTGACCCGGCAATCGAACATGTACTTGAGCCAGTTCCTGCTGGCGTTTGGCGGCACGTTCTTTCTCGGTCCGACCCTGGTGCTGGGGATCAGTGGCGTGTTGGCCAACCCGCGCAACATGGTGAGTTTTTCGGTGCTGTTCGGGATTACTCAGAACATTGGCGGCTTGATCGGGTCTGCTGCACTGGGCACGTTCCAGATCGTGCGCGAGAAATTTCATTCCAGCCACATTGTCGAACACCTGACCCTGATCGACCCGCTGGTGCAGTCGCGCCTGCAGAGTTACAGCGCCAGCTACGCGTCGGTCATGGCCGACCCATCGTTGCGCACCACTCAAGGGATCAGGACGATGGCCACTGCGGCGACGCGGGAAGCCAATGTATTGGCCTACAACGACGTGTTCATGCTGATCGCACTGATCGCGGTGCTGACGATGATCTGGATTTCCTTCCGGGTGCTCTGGCTGAAAATGACCACACAACCTCAGGCGTTGGCTCCTGTAGCACCTGCCGCTTCGCCTTCCGTACCTAATACCGGCGCTCAACCTTCATGAATGAACCGAACAACTCGAATAATCCGGGCAACCCGACGACCTCTGACACTGAGGCGACCCGCAAAGCGCCGTTAAGTGGCGAGAACGCGCAACGCGCTGACGGTCCGCCACCGGCGCCGCTGAAATCCCCCGTCACGTCGCGACCGCGCTCTGCCCGAAAGCGAGTCGTTTCTTCCGTGATTTTCGGCGCCATTGCGCTGGCGGGTGTGCTGGTGGTGCTGTACGCATGGCAGTTGCCACCGTTTGGCAGCCCGATCCAGAGCACCGAGAACGCGCAGGTGCGTGGCCAGACCACGCTGATCGGCCCGCAATTGAGTGGTTACGTCTACGAAGTGCCCGTGCAGGACTTCCAGTTCGTCAAAGCGGGTGAGTTGCTGGTGCGTCTGGACGACCGCATCTACCGTCAACGGCTGGATCAGGCGGTGGCGCAACTGGCGATGCAAAAGGCCTCGCTGGCCAACAACCTGCAACAGCGCCGCAGTGCCGAGGCAACCATCGTTCAGCGTCAGGCTGAGCTGCAGAACAGCATCGCGCAAAGCCGCAAGAGTGCTGCTGACTTGCGCCGTAATCTGGCATTGGTCACTGACGGTTCGGTGTCGAAAAGCGAACTCGACGTGACCCGCGCTGCTGACGCCCAGGCGACCGCTGCTGTCGCCGAAGCCAAGGCCGTGTTGCAGATCGCCCGTGAAGACCTGCAGACCGTGATCGTCAACCGTGGCTCGCTGGAAGCGTCAGTGGCCAACGCAGAAGCCGCCATCGAGCTGGCACGCATCGATCTTGACAATACCCGCATCGTTGCACCGCGTGATGGCCAGTTGGGGCAGATTGGTGTGCGCCTGGGCGCTTACGTCAATTCAGGCGCGCAACTAATGGCGCTGGTGCCGGAGCGGCGCTGGATTATTGCCAACCTGAAGGAAACCCAGATGGCCGATGTGCGGCTGGGGCAGCCGGTCAGCTTTACCGTCGATGCGCTGGACGATCGCACGATGCACGGACGTGTGCAGCGCATCTCGCCCGCTGCGGGGTCGGAATTCAGCCTGTTGCCGGCAGATAACGCCACCGGCAACTTCGTGAAGATTTCCCAGCGCATCCCGGTGCGGATCGTGGTCGATCCTGACCAGCCGATGCTCGACCACCTGCGACCGGGGATGTCGGTGGTGGTGAGTATCGATACCAGTGTCGAAGGTGGCGATGTACCGCCAGACCCGACCGCACCGTGATGCGAACTTGCGCGCTGGGCAGGCTCAGAACAGCTTGCTGAAAACCCAGTACAGCGAGCCCGACAGCAGAATCGCTGCAGGCAGAGTCAACACCCAGGCGGTAGCCAGGTTGCGCAATGTGCGCATCTGCAACCCGGAGCCGTTGGCAACCATCGAGCCCGCCACGCCGGACGACAATACGTGGGTGGTGGAAACGGGCAGGCCGTACATGTCGGCCGCACCGATGGTGCACATGGCCACGACTTCGGCTGACGCGCCCTGAGCGTAGGTCATGTGCGTCTTGCCGATCCGCTCGCCGACGGTGACCACGATGCGCTTCCAGCCGACCATGGTGCCGAGCCCCAGAGCAATCGCTACCACGATCTTGACCCAGGTCGGAATGAAGCGCGTGGCGTCATCGATCTGCTGCTTGAAGGCCTCAAGCTTGGTCCGTGTGTCGGCGTCGAAATTGCCGACGTTGTTTTTTTCCATCACGCGGATGCTCTCCGAGGTCAGGTACATGTCGTTACGCACGTTGGTCACGGCTTCGGCTGGCACTTTCGAGAGCGAGCCGTAACTGGCAACCTGATCGCCAATCTTGCCGGCCATCACCGCCAGTGCCGGGATCAGTTGCGGGGTAACCTGCTTGCTGACCAGATAGTCGGACAGCGTTTGCCGTGAGTCGGCAGGGGCCGGCAGCGGCGCGCTTCTGGTCAACGCCTGTTGAGTGACTTGTGCCACCGCGGCGAATTGCGTGGCCTGTTCAGCTGGCATGGTGCGGTTGAGGGCATAAGCCATCGGCAGCGTGCCTACCAGGATCAACATGATCAGCCCCATGCCTTTCTGTCCATCGTTGGAGCCGTGTGCGAACGACACGCCGGTGCAGGTGACGATCAACAGGCCACGAATCCACAGCGGCGGCGGGGCGTTACCTTCCGGCGCCTTGTACAGCGCACGGTTTTTGATGAACACCCGCATGGCTACCAGCAGCAACGCGGCGAAGAAGAAGCCTATCAAGGGTGACAGCAGCAGCGAATAGCCGATCTTGGAGGCCTGTGACCAGTCGACGCCACTGGTGCCCTCGCGCCCGTGCATCAGCGCATTGGCGATGCCTACGCCAATGATCGAACCGATCAGGGTGTGCGATGACGAGGCAGGCAAGCCCAGCCACCAGGTCCCGAGGTTCCAGATGATCGCCGCAATCAACAAGGCAAATATCATCGCAAAGCCTGCTGACGAGCCGGTTTGCAGAATCAATTCCACGGGCAACAGAGCGATGATGCCGAAGGCCACCGCGCCGCTGGAAAACATTACCCCCAGAAAATTGAACACGCCCGACCAGACCACGGCGAAACCGGGCGGCAGGGAGTGCGTGTAAATCACTGTTGCGACGGCGTTGGCCGTGTCGTGGAAACCGTTGACGAACTCGAAGCCCAGCGCGATCACCAACGCCACGCCGAGCAGTACGAATGGTGTCCAGGTGGTGACCACCGTGCCCATCTCTTCGACGTCCTGCATCAGGCTGTAACCGGTGAAGATCAAACCGGCGATGAGTACCGCAAAAAACATCGCAATGGTCAGGCGGCCTGGCTTGCGGCCGAATTGCGTCGCCGACAGGCTCGCTCGCCCGGCGACATCAGGAGATAGTGCATTGATGGCCATGTTGGTAACCCTGGATTGAAAGATTACTGCCATAGTCATTGCGAAATGTGACAGAGGTGCGACACGCCGCCAGTCATTGCTCACATGAGTGAGATTCCTGATAACCGGCGGACTGCTCAGCGCACCCTGGCGTCAATAATCCCCGCGCTTGCGAAACGCCCAACGGCCTGCGACCAGCGTAAAGGTGGCGACCAGTGCTACCAGTATCCAGAACCCCTCGGGATCAGTGGCAAGTGGCACACCGCCGACGTTCATGCCGAAAAAACCGGCCACAATGTTGATCGGCAGCGCCAGCACGGTAACCACGGTCAGGGTAAACAGCGTGCGGCTGCTCTGCTCGTTGAGGTTGGCGGCGATTTCTTCCTGCAATAGCTTGATGCGTTCGCCCAGCGCCGTCAGGTCGTTGATCACCAGCGATGATTCTTCAACAGACTGGCGCAACGCCTGGGCATCCTGCTCGCGCAACCATTGGGGCGGTCGGTGCAACAGGCGCATCAGCGAACCCGGTTCCAGCGCCAGAAGGCGTTGCAGGCGCACCAGCACCCGACGCATGGCGCCAAGCTCGGAGCGATTGTTGCTGAGGCGTTGCGACAGCAATTGGTCTTCGATGCGATCCACGTTGACGCTGGTCTTGCGCAGGAACTGGGTCAGCACCTCACCTTGATCGCTCAGCAGATGGGCAAGCAGTTCCAGCGGTGAATGAAACTGCTCGCCCGCCTTGACCGCTGAACGCAGCTTGTCTACCGAGCGCAGCGGTTGCAGGCGGGCGGTGATCAGCAAGCGCTGTCTGGCACACACCCACAGCGTCGAAATGTCGGTCGATAATCGGTTGAAATCGAAGACCACATCGTTGACCACCGCCAGCAAGGTGGCGTCGACATGCTCGATTCGGGTTGAGCGTGAACCCTCGTGCAGGGCCTCGAAAAACTCTTCCGGCAGGTTAAGGTGCGTGTGCATCCAGCGCTCGCAGGCGGCATGGGAAAGGTTGAGGTGCAGCCAGATGAAATCGTCGCCTGCTGGCGGGTGATCGAGGTAATCAAGCGCGGCGGCCGAGCCGATTTCCTGACCGCTCTCACCGGGGCGAAAGCGAAAGCCGTAAAGCAGGCCGAACAGGTCTGAATCCTGGTGATGATGCGCAAGGCTCTGGTTCATGGCTATCCACGTGCGGCCCGGCCTGAAAGGGGGGCGAAGGCCGCATCATGACAAGCCGTTATTTCAGATTTGTGACGGCATGTTTCAAGTTGTGTATCAAACCATCGCCAATGGCAGCTTGCGTGTCGGCACCGGCCACGCCCGGTCAATGTCGGCCAGATCCTGCTCGGTCAGACGAATCTGCTCGGCTGCAATATTCAGGCGAATGTGCTCTGGGTCGGTCGCCTTGGGAATGGCGATCATGTTGTCCTGACGTAATACCCAGGCTAGTGAAATCTGCGCGGGCGTGGCGCCGTGACGGTTGGCGATTTCCTGCAGCGCAGGGTGATACAACAAGTCGCCAGCCTGACCGATCGGGCAGTACGCCATCAGCGGCAAATGACGGTTGGCGCTCCATGGCATCAGGTCGAACTCGATTCCGCGCTGTTCCGGGTTGTAGAGCACCTGATTGGTGGCGCAACGCGGATTGTCCAGTTCGATCATGTCCGGGACATCGAAGTTGGAAACGCCCCAGGCGCCGATCTTGCCGGCGTCCTGCAACCGCTCGAAAGCTTCAACGGTTTCGCTCAGCGGGTACTGGCCCGGCCAATGCAGCAGATAAAGGTCGATGTAGTCAGTGTTCATCCGGCGCAGGCTGGCTTCGCACGCCTGTGGAATACCTGCGCGGCTGGCGTTGTGAGGATAGACCTTGCTGACGATGAATACCTTGTCGCGCTGCCCGGCAATGGCTTGTCCGACGATCTCTTCGGCTGCTCCGTCAGCGTACATCTCTGCGGTGTCCAGCAAGGTCAGGCCCTGCTCGATGCCCAGGCACAGCCCGGCGATTTCCGCCGACCGCTGATGCCCTTTCTCGCCCATGTGCCAGGTGCCTTGACCCAGCACTGGCACCGTTTTGCCTGCCAATTCCAGTGTGCGCATATGACCCCCTGCGATTAAGTGAACAGGTCTCAGGCAACAATGTCCGCACGAGGTTCCGTGTAGACCGTTGGCGAAACCGACTTAAACGCGGAATTGTTTCAGCAAACCGTTCAGCTCTTCGCTGAGACTTCTCAGGTGCTGGCTTGCACCTGTTGATTGCTCGGCGGCAAGGGCCGTGCTCTGCGAGAGTTGCGCGGCCTGTGTCACGTTCAGGTTGATGTCATCGACGACGTGCGATTGCTGCAACGTGGCGCTGGCAATCGACGCGTTCAGGCTATTGAGATTGCGCAGGGCCTGACTGATGGAAGACAGACTCTGGCCTGCCTGATTGGCCTGTTCGATGGTCAGTTGCGAGGCGCGGCTGCTGTCGCCGATCACTTTCACTGCGGCATCGGAGTGGCGCTGCAAGCGTTCGATCATCGCCTGGATTTCAGCGGTCGACTTCTGTGTACGCTGGGCCAGCAGCCGGACTTCATCAGCCACGACGGCAAAGCCTCGACCCTGTTCACCGGCACGCGCGGCCTCGATGGCGGCATTGAGGGCGAGCAGGTTGGTCTGTTCGGCAATCGAGCTGATCACTTCCAGCACGCCACCGATCTGAGTGCTTTCGCTGGACAGGCTATGCATGACGTCCACCGCCTGGCCGATGGTGCCCGAGAGGTGCTCGATCTGGCGCAGGCTGTTGTCGATGTTTACCTGACCCTGCTGCGCCTGCGATTCGGCATCGCGCATTTCGCTGGCCGCGTGCTCGGCATTCTTGGCCACGTCCTGCACACCGTAGGTCACTTCATTGACGGCGGTCGCCACCAGATCCATCTGCTGTGATTGCTGCTGGCTACGACTTTGCGCCTGTTCAGCATTGGTCCCCAGATCGGTCGAGGCCTGACCCAGTGCCACCGCAGAACTCTGCAACTGGCCGACCACATTGCGCAGCTTGGCGATGAACGCGTTGAAGTGGGTGCCCAGCTCGGTAATTTCATCCTTGCCGTGGGTCTCGAGGGTGCGGGTCAGGTCGCTTTCTCCACTGGCGATGTTGGCCATGGCAGTCACTGCAGCTCTCAAGGGGGCAACGATGCTACGCACGATCAGGACCAGCATCAGCACCAGGACCACCACGATGCCAGCGATGAACAGGCCGGCGCTCCACAGTTGGGTCTTGAATTCTGCCGCGACGTCATCGACGTAAACGCCGGAGCCGATGATCCAGCCCCATGGCTTGAACAACTGCACGTACGAAGTTTTCTTCACCGGCTCGGTGGCGCCTGGTTTTGGCCAGCGATAATTGACCATGCCTGCGCCTTTGCTTTTGACGACGGTGACCATTTCGTTGAACACCGCGAAACCGTCCGGGTCACGAATGGCCGACAGGTCCTGGCCTTCGAGCTTGGCGTTGGTGGGGTGCATGATCATCACCGGGCGCATGTCGTTGATCCAGAAATAGTCATTCTGGCTGTAACGCAAGCCGCGGATTTCTTTCAGTGCCTGCTGTTGAGCGGCTTCGCGGGTCATGGTGCCAGCAGCTTCCAACCCTTGATAAAACGTCAGGATGCCACTGGCCGTCTGTACCACGTGCATGGTTTTTTCAGACTTGCCCTGGTAGAGATCGTTATGAATCTGATTGAGAAGAGTGGCTGCCAGGACCAGAAGCATCAGCACAGAGACGACAAGGATCAGCCATAACCGACGACTGATGGACAAACTGCGCATATTCATGATCTGTACCCCATACGTTATTTTTCTTTTTCTTGAGGGCCCACAGCACGAATGCCGATTTCAGGGGTCTCTCCAGCGTCTCGGCGCATCATGACCAAACATGAGATCACAGTCACAATTATTTAATCGTCGTGCGCGGCTATGGCGAAAGGCTTACATCAGGACAGGTGATCAGCTCTATTGCCTGACTCAAGAGGCATGTAGGATCCAATTCAACAGCTGCTGCGAAGGAACGCCGCAGTGATCAGGGAGGATCGACCATTGCCAGGAGGCTACTGACAGGATGTCGGGATGGTCATGTTTGCAAAACGACCCGCTTCGGCGGGTTTTTTGCGTCTGCACGAAAGTGCTCATGCTGCGCTCAGTGGTCCGGCGCACAGCCTTTGAGTACCAGACGCAGGATGGTCTGCGTCGCTGCCTCGTAGTCGGCGTCCTCAAGTTTGGGCTTGCCGGTCACGGTCGCGATCTGCCAGTCGAAATCCGCATACGTCTGGGTGGCCGCCCAGATTGTGAACATCAGGTGATGAGGGTCGAGTGGCGCAATCTGCCCGCTGTCGACCCATGCCTGGATGCATTCGATGTTGTGCCGGGCCTGACTGTTCAGTTGCTCGATCTGCTCAGGCGTAAGATGCGGTGCGCCATGCATGATCTCGCTGGCGAACACTTTAGAGGCAAACGGCAGGTCGCGTGATATCTGGATCTTGGCGCGAATGTATCGGCTCAGCACGTCCGCTGGGTCGCCTTGCGGGTTGAAAGGTGTGGAGGCTCGCAGGATCGGCTCGATGATGCTTTCCAGCACCTCGCGATACAGGTTTTCCTTCGACTTGAAGTAGTAATAGACGTTGGGCTTGGGCACTCCGGCCTTGGCAGCAATGTCACTGGTTTTGCTGGCGGCGAAGCCCTTGTCGGCGAATTCTTCGCTGGCAGCGCGCAGGATGAGTTCTATATTGCGCTCGCGGATGCTGCTCATGACCCGGATATTCCTTGCCTGCACGGCGGGCAAGCATGGTAGCACCGGGTTTGCGAGAGGCTCAATAATGACCTTGTGAGCGCAGGCATTCCTTGGTCAAGCGCTGTCTTGATCCCCGTTCAGTGGCTCGCGAAGCCATTCGCCTTGTGGCGCTTTGTGCATCTTCAATCCCGGACGCAGCCACCCTTGTTTTCAGAAGCGGCTGCGTTGAATTATTGCGTGCTGGGTCACGGAAAGTTTCCAGCACGTCAGGTCGCAAGTCGGCCGATCGTCTTAACCATCCTTGAACAAAAAGCTGTAGGCGTTAAGCGCTGGTACACCGCCCAGGTGGGCGTAAAGCACTTTCGAGCCTTCCGGAAACTCGCCATTGCGCACCATGTCGATCATGCCGTGCATGGATTTACCCTCGTAGACCGGGTCGGTCAGGACACCTTCCAACCGTGCACACAGGCGTATTGCTTCCAGTGTGCCGTCGTTGGGCAGGCCGTATTCGGGGTAGGCGTAGCGTGTGTCGAGCACGACGTCTTCAGGGGTGATTTCACGGCCCAGTTCCACCAGTTCGGCGGTGTGTCGGGCAATGCGCAGGACCTGATCCCGGGTTTTCTCCGGTTTGGCCGATGCGTCGATGCCGATCACGCGCTGGGCGCGACCGTCCGCTGCGAAGCCGACCAGCATGCCGGCGTGGGTGCTGCCAGTCACCGAGCACACGACGATGTAGTCGAACTTGAAGCCCAGTTCTTCTTCCTGCTGGCGCACTTCATCGGCGAAGCGGACAAAGCCCAGGCCGCCGTAAGGATGTTCCGAGCAGCCAGCGGGAATCGGGAACGGCTTGCCGCCGCTCTCCACGACATCAGCCATGGCCTTTTCCCAGCTTGGCCGGATGCCGATGTCGAAACCGGCTGAGTCCAGGCGAACGTCTGCTCCCATGATGCGCGACATTTCGATGTTGCCGACGCGGTCGTACAGCGCGTCGGAGTAATTCACCCAGTTCTCCTGAACCAGCACGCACTTCATGCCAAGGTGCGCAGCCACAGCCGCGACCTGTCGAGTCTGGTTGGACTGGATACCGCCAATGGACACCAGCGTGTCGTAGCCGCCCTCGATTGCCTCTGGCACAAGGTATTCCAGCTTGCGGGTCTTGTTGCCACCAAACGCCAGGCCGCTGTTGCAGTCTTCGCGCTTGGCATACAACTGGACCTTGCCACCCAAGTGCTCGCTCAGACGCTTCAACGGCGTGATGGGTGAGGGGCCGAATGTCAGCGGGTAGCGCTTGAACTTGTTCAGGTTCATGTCGAGTCTCCAATGGGAAGTCATCAAGGCACATCAAGTGGGCGGACCGCGTAACAGCGGTGTTTGCGATGGCTTCTATCTTAGAAAAAAGCGGAGAAATATGGGTTGCAAAGAGTTGTCGATTTGCAAAATTATCAGTAGTGTCGAGGTACGAAAGCGTTGTTTTATTTTGTGGAATTACGCATGAAAGCAATAAATGAACGTAGCAAGGCGTCAACTGCCGATCCGGCGCCGCTGTTGGACAGAATCGACAAGGCAATCCTCAAAACGCTGCAGCGTGATGCCTCGATTTCCAACGTGGCGCTGGCGGAGAAGGTCAAATTGAGCCCGCCCGCGTGCCTGAGGCGCGTGGAGCGACTCAAGGAAGCGGGGGTAATCAAAGGTGTGGTGGCGCTGCTCAATGGCGACGTGCTGGACGCAGGCATGGTCGTGCTGATCGGCGTGGTGCTGGACCGCTCGACGCCGGAGTCCTTTGCGCAATTCGAAGCCGCTGCGCAAAAGGTCTCCGGTTGCATGGAGTTTCACGTAGTGACCGGGGAATTCGACTATTTCATGCTGCTGCGCACCAAAGACAGCCAGAGCTTCAACCGCCTGCACGCCGAACAACTGCTTTATCTGCCCGGCGTCCGGCAGATTCGTTCGTTCATGGGGCTGCGTCAGGTGTTGTCCACGACGCATATTCCGCTCTGAGTCTGAGCAATCGGGTCAGTCTGGCGACAGGTAATGGTCCTTGAGATAGCTCTTCATCAGGTACCGGGCGGCGTTGACGATCTGCGCGACCCGGGCGTCTATCGACGTGTCGTGCAAGCGCTGCTCCTCGGGGCGGGCCAGTTGCAGAAAATGCATCTTGTGCCCGCAGACCGAGCCCAGCCAGGCCAGGTGGGCCGGATGACTGACTTCTATATCCAGCAGGCAACAGGTCTTGGGAATAGCGCTCAACAACTGCCTGGCTTCACAGTCCGAGTGGCGATGGGCGTCGAAGAGGCGGTTTTCGGCGTCCAGCCACTCGTCCTCCAGCGTGGTCGACTGCTTGATCATCAGCCAGGCCATTTGCGGCCAGTCGCTGATCTCGGCGCCGAGTGCATCGATCAACCGGCTGGACAGGTTGGCATTGGAAATGAGGATGACCCCGGTTTCCTGGGAGGTGGTTTTCATCCATTGCGCTCGCTGTGAATCAATCAGCATAAACAGCCCCTTGGTCATGGATGCGTCGGTCAGATCTGCAATGCAAAGCAGCAGTCATGCCATGAATGACGATTGGCGGCACCTGCAAATGCTGGCAGGTCTTTACTTGATGAGTGATTGACAGGGTAAAGCAGGCCGTATCATAGAGATGTGGCCTGAAGGGAACCTTGCCTGAAACCAGCCACAACAGGACGCAGCGGTATCAACTGTTGCGTTATCAAACGTTCTGCGGCGGCGCGGGTCAGACCTTCCAGCGCGTGGGCGATGCCACGTGACGGCGACGTGTGATTCAATGCGCGTCTGCCTGTTCTCTACTCATTCAAGGATTCTGATTTTGGCTGCTGGAAGCTTGCTTACGCTGCTCGACGACATTGCAACCCTGCTTGATGACGTGGCGCTGGCCACTAAAAAGACGGCAGGTGTTCTGGGTGATGATCTGGCGCTCAACGCCCAACAGGTCACGGGTGTTTCAGCCGACCGCGAATTGCCGGTGGTGTGGGCAGTGGCCAAGGGGTCGCTGCTCAACAAGGCGATTCTGGTACCGGCAGCCCTGTTGATCAGCGCATTTGCGCCTTGGGCGATTCTGCCGCTGTTGATGGTCGGCGGTGCGTTTCTGTGTTTCGAAGGGTTCGAGAAGATCGCGCGCAAGTGGCTGCACGCTGACGACGGCGAAGCGCACGAAGAGCGCAAGCAGGCGACTACCGATGCATCGGTGGACATGGTGGCGTTCGAGAAAGAGCGCATCAAGGGTGCGATTCGTACTGACTTCATCCTGTCGGCCGAAATCATCGTGCTGGCATTGGGCGTGGTGTCCAGCCGGCCGTTCATGGATCAGGTTGGCGTGCTGGTCATTGTCGCGGTATTGATCACCGTCGGTGTTTACGGCCTGGTGGCGGGCATTGTGAAACTGGACGATCTGGGCCTGTACCTGAAGAAACGTGCGAGTTCGCTGGCGCAAAAAACGGGTGCCGGTCTGCTGTGGCTGGCGCCAGTGCTGATGAAGCTGCTGTCGATTCTTGGTACTGCCGCGATGTTCATGGTCGGCGGCGGGATTCTGGTCCATGGCTTGCCGTTTGCGCACCATTGGGTCGAAGGCGTAACTGCCAGTGCAGCGGGTGCTGTGGGCGGTCTGTCGGTCATTGTTCCGACGCTGATCGATGCCGTCGCCGGGATCATCGCCGGTGCAGTGCTGGTCTTGCTGGTGACCTTTGCAGGCAAGGCATGGAAAGCCGCACGCGCCTGACCTGCTTTTGAAGGCCCCCTCCGTCAGGTGGGGGCTGCAAGTCTTCAGAAGAAGACTTTGACCAGCAGGCTTGCCGTGTTCTGGTTGGTATCGAACGCAGCCGTATCCTTGATGCCGTATTTGTTGCTCCAGTAATCGTATTCGATACCGACGTAGAGTTGTCTTTCCGGGTAGCTCAACGCCTTGCCCAGGTCATACTTGATCTGCGGGTTGAAGTGCAGGTTGGAGTGATACGTGCCACGCGACGTCTTGTCGTTGTCCACCACCCAGTCCATGAAACCGTCAATCAGCACATCAGACTTGCCAACGGGAATGGTGTAAGACCAGACCGGGGTGATCTGCCAGACGCCGTCGCCCGGACGGTTGCCCTCGGTCTGGCGCTGATAGAAGTTGAGTTGGAAATAATCGAAACCCGGAATCTTCAGGTCAAACGCAGGGCCGATCAGGTAAGACTCGTTATCGCCTTCGCCAAACTCGTAAGTGGCGGCCAGCAGCACATCGCTGATCGGCCCGAACTCAAACTTCTGGCCAAAGATCTTGCCCAGCGACAAGCGTGGCGAGAACTCGCCGTAGTAAGTGTTATCGCCCGCGTTCGCATCTTTCTTGCCGTTATAGAAAATCTTGTCGACGAAGAAGAAGTTGTCGCCGTACTTCCAGCTGTCAGCATGTTCGAACGTAAATGTCTGTTGGTTTTCCGGGTTGACCGCAAAGTCCCGACCATTGAGGTACGTCAGGCTGTTGCTCTGCCACTGGAAGATATCTGCCATGGCGGGTGCTGCGCTCAGCAGACTGCTGGCCAGTAATACGCTGGAAAACGTACGGTTCATTCGAGATTCCCTTGAGTGTGATCATGGTGTCCGGACCGGCGCTCTGTAGTTGGCGCCTTGTCCGCAAGTGTAATAATTTGTCTGTTTGGTCAGCTTTGAGTTGTTAGCAAGAGCTGCGCCAATTGCCAATGAAAAGCCACAGTCATCCTCTCACCGACACTTGAGTGTCGGTTTCACCTGTTTTATCAGGAGCCACGGGTGCGTGATCGCGCAGTTGCCTGGTTGGCTGCCCGGTCAGGTTGGATAAACAGGGAGGTAACGGCTCGTTCGGTTGCGGCGGCGGAGGATACTGGCCCGAAGTGTCTGGCTCAAGTGCTCCAGAGCGGGGCGTGCAGAGCGAAACTGGGGCAGCTTGGCTGAGGCCAGTTTGCACACGAGCATCGCGTGCAAACTGGCCTCAATGGACGGATCAGTCGGTTTTGGCGCCCTGGTCGATCCAGGCGCCCACCAGGTCGCGTTCCTGCTGGGTCATCTGAGTGATATTGCCCAATGGCATGATGGGTGAGGCGACCGCCTGGGCTTTGATGCGCGGGGCCTGTTGCTGGATCTGCTGCGGCGTATCGAACATCACCCCGGCAGGGGCGACGCTGAACAGTTGGCTCGTGGGACTGGTCGAGTGACAGACCGTGCAGCGTTGTTGGATCACCTCATGCACTTTGGTGAAATCGGCGCTGGCGACCACTGCTGATGACGGTGCTGCTGGCGCGGGCGCTGCCACGGGTTCCGGACGCTTTTCGTCGGCGCGATAACCGCCAACGGCAGTGCCGGGCAGCGGCTGATACTGGATCTGTGCAGCCGACTGCGGTGGTTGAGCCGGGCCGGTCACGTACGCCAGGCACAGCATGCCCAGTGCGGCGGCGGGCAGGGTCCAGGCGAAGCGATGGCTGTTATGACGAGTGTTGAAGTAATGCCGCACCATGACCGCCAGCAGCGCAATAGCGGCCAGGATCAACCAGTTGTACTGGCTGCCATAGGTACTCGGAAAGTGGTTGCTGATCATGATGAACAGCACCGGCAGCGTGAAGTAATTGTTGTGCCTTGAGCGCAACAGGCCCTTGGCCGGCAGGCTTGGGTCGGGCGTGCGGTTTTCGGCGATGGCGGCGACCAGCGCCCGCTGGGCTGGCATGATGATGCGAAACACGTTGCCGACCATGATCGTGCCCATGATCGCACCGACATGCAGGTACGCGCCGCGCCCACTGAATACCTTGCTGAACCCATAAGCGGCTGCCACCAGCAGCACGAACAGGATCAGACCGAGCAGGGCAGGGCGTTTGCCCAGCGCCGAATCGCACAGAAAGCTGTAGATGAACCAGCCGACAAACAGCGAGCCCAGGCCGATGTGTACACCTTCGGCGCCGGTCAGGGTGCTACCCGGTGCCAGCAGGTACAGCGTCGGGTTGGCGTAAAACACCACGCACAGCAGTGCCACACCGGACAGCCAGGTCGAATAGGCCTCCCATTTGAACCAGTGCAGGTTCTCCGGCATGGTCGGCGGGGCGAGCTTGTATTTTTCCAGGTGATAGATGCCGCCACCATGGATCGCCCACAAGTCCCCGGACAACCCTTCGCGCGGGTTGGCGCGGTTCAGGTTGTTTTCCAGCCAGACGAAGTAGAACGATGCACCGATCCAGGCGACGCCCACTATCATGTGAATCCAGCGTACGCCCAGATTCAGCCATTCCATCAGATGTGCCAGCACAGTGATACCTAATGCCTGTCACCACTTGGCGGGTGCTCAGGCCCTTCCTATGGGTTGGGATCGAGAACCATCAACTGGTCCTCTGCAAAGTAATGCTCATCGCAGTTGTTGCCGGTTCCACTGCGATCAACCACCAGGAAGTCATCCCGCTTTTCGATCGTCAGCACCGGGTGGTGCCAGACGCCGCGATGGTAATTGACACCCTGCCTGCCGTTGGACACGAAGGCGCGGGTCAGCTCTGATTCAGGTGCATCGCCAACTGGCGCGACCACGATCAGAAAAGGGTTGCCGAGCAGTGGTATGAAAGCCTGACTGCCCTGCGGGTGACGCTCCAGCATGTTGATGATCAACGGCATCGGTAGCGCTTCGGCGCGGAAGATACTGATGATTGCCTTGTCATCCGGCTGTGCGGTTTGCACCTCGGCCAGACGATGAAAGCGCATGGTCGAGCCGTTATTGATCATGAAGTGATCGCTGCCATCGGTTTCAATGACGTCGCCGAAAGGTGCGAAGGCTTCCTTGGTCAGTGGCTCGATTGTCAATGTGCGCATGCGGGTTCTTCTGTTTTTGAATTCAATTGAAGTGAGGAGGTCGTCACCTGGGACAGAGCGTGCGCCAGCCGCGAGCTTGCGTACGCTCTGCGCGGGCATTTATCGGGCCACTTTGCCCAGCACCCGAAGTCTGCTGACGCCGCCGTCCGGGAACACGTTCAGGCGGATATGGGTAATCGGGCCGATGGCTTTCACCTGCTCGGCGAACTCATGCTCGGCATGCATGCTCAGCTTCTGGCTGGGCAGCAGTTCGCGCCAGAACAGGCTCTGGGTTTCGATCTGGTTGTCGGTGCCACCTTTGACGAAGGCGCCCTGAATCGAGCAGCTATCGGGGTAGTTGCCCTTGAAGTGCAGGGTATCGACGATGACTTTTTCGACTTCGCCCGCGTGCCCCAGCGCGACGATGACCCAGTCATTGCCAGGTGTGCGACGACGTGCGGTTTCCCAGCCGTCGCCCATGTTCACCCCACGGCCAGGATTGAGGATGTTGCTCATGCTGCCGTAGTGCTCATCGGAACAGGCAATCGAGCGGCCGCCATTCAAGGCCGCGACCAGATCGATCTGTTCGGCCTCGCTGACTTTTGACCAGTCGCGGTGCGGCACGCCGTAAACGCGCAGGCGAGCCACGCCGCCGTCGGGGTAGATATTGAAGCGCAGGTGGCTGAACGCCTGGTCATGGCTGATTTCATGATAGTGATGGCTGTTGCCCTGCAGTTCGACCGACGACAGTACTTCGGTCCAGGCGGTACTTTCATCCGGCTCTCCCGAGGCCAGGAAGCAGGCTTCCAACGAAGCAGAAGGCGGGAAGTTGCCGGTGAAGTACGAGGTGTCGATGTCCACGCCTTTGATGGTGCCCGCCACGCCCAGGCGAATCACTGCGCTGTCGTAACCCTCGAAACGCTTGCGGCGCGACTCCCAGCCATCCATCCACTTGCCGTTGTCATCGAACACGCCTTCTTTCCAGACCGCGGGGGTCGGTTGAAACAGGCGGTTGGCGTCGGCGAACCAGTCATCGGTCACAGACAGGATTTTTGTGCCCAGACGCGCGTCTGCCAGGTTGACGAACTTCTCGAACGGTGCGGCGTAAACTTTCATTCTTCTTGTCTGCCTTCTAAACGTTGAGTGCTTGGGCGGCGTGCAGCGCCTGCAAGCGGAACAATGCGATTTTGTTGATCTCGGCCAGTGCGCATGCGAACTCTGCCTGGGCCGAGTGATGGAGGCGTTGCTCGAACGCCGCCAGGATCTTGTGTCTGTCGCTGCCCTTGACCGCCATGATGAACGGAAAGCCGAACCGCGCCTTGTAAGCCTGATTCAACTCGGTGAAACGTTGAAACTCCAGAGGCGTGCACTGGTGGATGCCGGCACCTGCCTGTTCGTCGCTGCTGGCCTGGGTCAGCTCGCCCTGAACCGCAGCCTTGCCTGCCAGGTCCGGGTGGGCATTGATCAGTGCCAGTTGTTGTTCATGGGTGGCGTTGAGTAACAGGGCGCTCATGCGCGCATGCAGCGTCTGAACTTCGTTCAGTTCGGCATCTGCCCCTTGTTCATAAGCCAGACGGGCCAGCCACGGCGAGTGTTCGTAGATATCACCAAAGACTGCGACGAAGGCGTCGCGGCTCAGGGACGAGGGCTTTGGGTTCTGGAAGTGACTCATCGCGCCACCGTGCCGGTAAAGGGGTGTTCCGCGTGCCAGTGACGCGCGATATCGACGCGTCGAGTGAACCACACCTGTTCATGACTCTTGGCATATTCGATAAAGCGCTTGAGCGCCGCAAGCCGCGCAGGGCGGCCGATCAGTCGGCAGTGCAGGCCTATGGAAAGCATCTTCGGCGCGTCTTCGCCTTCGGCATACAGCACATCGAAGGCGTCTTTCAGATAGTGGAAAAACTGATCGCCATTGTTGAAGCCCTGGACCTGCGTAAACCGCATGTCGTTGGTGTCCAGCGTGTAGGGAATCACCAGGTGGGGCTTGTCGTTCGGGGTGTTGGGTTCCCAGTAGGGCAGGTCGTCGTCGTAGGTGTCGCAGTCGTAGAGAAAGCCGCCTTCCTCCATCACCAGTCGGCGGGTGTTGGGCCCGGTGCGACCTGTGTACCAGCCCAGGGGGCGTTCACCGCTGATTTCAGTGAGGATGCGAATGGCCTGAAGCATGTGTTCGCGTTCCTGAGCCTCGTCCATGTTCTGGTAGTCGATCCAGCGGTAGCCGTGGCTGCAGATCTCATGCCCGTCGGCGACCATGGCGCGAATCACGTCCGGATGACGTTGCGCGGCCATGGCCACAGCAAATACGGTCAGCGGGATATCGAACTGCCTGAACAATTTGAGAATGCGCCAGACGCCAGCCCGACTGCCGTACTCGTAAAGCGATTCCATGCTCATGTTGCGCTGACCCTGCAAAGGTTGCGCGGCCACCATCTCGGACAGAAACGCTTCGGACTCCTGGTCGCCATGCAGGATATTGCGCTCGCCACCTTCCTCGTAATTGAGCACGAACGACAAGGCGATACGCGCGTTGCCCGGCCAGCGAGGATGAGGTGGGTTGTTGCCGTAACCGATCAGGTCGCGTGGGTAGTCGGCGCTCACTGCAAGCTTCCTTTTGTGCGAGATATCAAGTGCGGTGCGGATAACGGAGCGGGCACAGCGTTTCAAAGATTGTATACAATATGAAAATAGAATTGTAACGTAGATTTTCTTCTTCGCCGTCTTCAAGGATGTGCAGGCAGGCGATGTATCAGACCAAGCAAGAAACCTGCCCGACTGGTCAAATTACGAGAAAAAATCTGATTACTTTCCTTTGCTTCAGTCATTCTGGTTCCATTCTGGCGTAGATGACTGACGGCGCCGGCCATGGCCTGTTTAGTGTGTACAAGCTTTTTCAAAAGTGTCTTAATCGGTTGCGCTGATTAATCGCCAGGCACCTGATTGGTGCGCTTGTGTCGATTGGACGATCTTCATCCACAGGTATCAAGCAGGGAGCGACACAGTGGGAAAATTGACAACGCATGTACTGGATACCGCCCACGGCTGCCCCGGAAGCAGCATCAGGGTCGAGCTGTATCGGGCGGATGGCGAGCGATTGGTGCTGGTCGCCAGCGCGATCACCAACAGTGACGGTCGCTGCGACACGCCGTTATTGCAGGGTGAGGATTACCGGTCCGGCGTGTATCAGCTGCACTTTCACACAGGCGATTATTACCGCATCCGCGGCACCGAGCTCGACGAGCCGGCGTTTCTCGATGTGGTGGTGCTGCGCTTTGGCATTGACGCAGGTCAGGCTCATTATCATGTCCCGCTGTTAGTCTCGCCCTACAGCTACTCGACATACCGAGGCAGCTGATTATCTTGCTCGCGCGCACTGCGGGCCTTTTTCTGCGCGCTCCGCCTGTCATCAGGTGCAGGCGCGCCGTCAGGTTTTGCACTGTGTACAATGCGCCCGTCCGACGCCGTAATCCATTTGCGCACGAGTGCCCATGAACGACCAGTCCCTGCCTCTCAAGAAGCCGACGCGCACTGCGAAAGCCCCGAGTAACGTGACCCAGGACGATATCGTCTATGCGCACATTTTCGACGCGATCCTTGAGCAGCGCCTGGCGCCTGGCACCAAGCTGAGCGAAGAGGCGTTAGGCGAAATTTTCGGCGTCAGCCGCACCATCATCCGTCGTGCCCTGTCGCGTCTGGGTCATGAAGGTGTCGTGCAACTGCGGCCGAATCGTGGTGCGGTGGTCGCCAGCCCCAGCGTTGAAGAAGCCCGACAGGTGTTTTTTTCCCGGCGTCTGGTGGAAAAGGCGATTACTGAATTGGCGGTCGAGCATGCCACGGCTGACCAGCTTGCCGAATTGCGCCAGATGGTCAGTGATGAGCGCGACAGCTTCGCGCGTGGGGATCGCGGCGCTGGTATTCGTCTTTCAGGGGAATTTCACCTGCAACTGGCGGTGGCGGCCAGGAATGCTCCGCTCATCAGTTTTCAGCGCAGCCTGGTGTCGCAGACCTCGTTGATCATCGCCCAGTACGAAACCGGCAACCGCAGCCATTGCTCCTACGACGAGCACAATCAACTGATCGATGCCATCGAAGCCCGCGACGCTGCGCTGGCGGTCGAGTTGATGATGCACCACATGGATCACATCGACAGCAAGCTCAATCTGGATGAAGACGTGATCTCAGATGACTTGCAGGCGGTGTTTTCACATTTGCTGGGCAAGAAGAAGACGACGCGCCCGGCGCAGTAGCGGCGTCGGGGCTGGCCGAGGTCAGCCAGGCTTCTGATTGCCTTGCTCGCGCAGCGCCTGGGTCTTGCGATGCAGGAACACGGTCAGGACAAGCCCGCCCAGCGAAGCGAAGGCCGCGAACAAAAAGATTGAAACAAAACCAAAGCCCGCCGCAATGGCGCCCGCCAAAGGACCGGTGACACCCAGCGACAAATCAATGAACAGCGAATAGGCACCGACCGCAGCGCCCCGGCTGGAGGCCGGTACCAGGTTGACGGCCTCGACGCCCAGCGCCGGGAACACCAGCGAGAAACCAAAACCGGTCAGCGCCGCACCGGCCAGTGCCAATCCTGGCGTGGGCGCCATCCAGAGCAGCAGCAGCCCCAGCGTCTCCACCGACAAACAGACGATGGCGACGCGAAAGCCGCCCAGACGGTTGATCAGATTGCCGAACAGCAAGCGTGCTGCGATGAAACTGCCGCCGAACAGGGTCAGGCACAGCGCCGCGTTGGGCCAATGATTGCTGGCGTAATACAGAGTGATGAATGTCGCAATAGTACCGAAGCCGATGCCGCCCAGCGCGAGGCCCATGCCGTGGGGGAATACCCGTCCGAGCACATGCATGAAGGGCAGGCGCTCGCCGTGCACGATAGGTGCAGCCTGTTTTTTCCACGTGAGCAGCAGGCCGATTGCACACAGCAGCATGATGCTGACACCCACCGTCCAGAGACCGAATGCGCTGACCATCCACACGCCCAGGGGTGCACCAATGGCCAGTGCGCCGTAACTGGCTATCCCGTTCCAGGAGATGACCTTGGCGGTGTTCTGCGCGCCAACCCGGCCGATGCCCCAACCGATCGAGCCAGAGCCCACCAGGCTTTCTGCAGCACCGAGAATCACCCGGCCGATCAGCAGAATGATCAGGCTGGCCATCGGCCAATCCTGTAGCCAGATCGGCACGAGCATGAACACGCCGCTCAACCCACATCCGGTCAGGCCGAATTGCACGGCTTTCTTGCTGCCCAGGTTGTCGATGATGCGGCTGGCCCACGGTCGGCTGACCAGGGTGGCGAGGTACTGGACACTGATTACCAGGCCCGCGATCACTGCACCGAAGCCCAGATCGCTGTGCACATAACCCGGCAGAACGGCCAGGGGAATGCCAATGTTCAAATAACCGATAAAGGTGAACAGGACGATCGAAACGACGGTCAGCGTGACGGCAAAGGGCGTTTGTTGGACAGCGCTTTTTGAATCGGGCATGGGGCGGGCTTTCATTCTGGAGACGGTCTGGAGATTGTGCTTCGAGATGGACGGGTAAAAACCCTTAGCAAGCTCTCGATTCGCTCATGATAGCGGCGCATTGGACAATGCAGGGGCAACAGACTGAAATAAATTCGGGATGAGGGCGGATCAAGGAGGTGTTACGGCTTGGACGGTGCGACCAGTTGCGTGGTGACCAGCGCGGCCAGTGCGTTTTCCTGGGTGCCGAAGCGTGCAAGCAGCGCGTTCTGTTTTTCCGGGCTGAGACGGGCCCAGATTTCAATCATCCTTTCGGCGGTGCCGATCAGTGCGCTGGCTTGGGTTTCGGTAAAGTCGCTCATGAAGTCCTGCCTGTATCGTTGGTTTTCCAGGCGTATTGAAAATCGGCAGAACCGTTTTTCGATACGCCTGAAAACAATCGCCTTCAGTCTTCGCGTCGGGCTTTCTGGCTGTCTTGAGCCGAGGGTGCTGCTTTCATTGCGGCAGGTTGACCAAGCTCCTGTTGAGCCAATGTCGACTGCTGTGGTTCCTGTTGACCTGGTGGGAAGTTAGGGATTTCGTGCATCGTCGTCTCTCCTCGCAAGGGGTTGCAGATAGAACCGTGCTTCAAAAAGCCTGCGCAGGATACCCCACTGAAAATGACAATCCGGATATTTTTTTCAACTGATTGACTGAACGGCGAAACAAAAAACGGTTTTTACTGTCTTTGCGGCTTGCGCCAGCTGGTCGTCAGCGTCAGGGCGTGCCTGCGCAGACAGGGCTCGTTGGGCATGTTTTGCCAAAAATTGCGGGTTGGCCGCAGGTCCCAGGCTCTTGGGGTGAATTTACGGGCCGCAAAGGCTGCCTTGAGGGCGATACATCCCCAACAGATTTTCTGGCTTGTTCGTCAGCAAGCGAAGCGCCGCCCAGCTGATGCCCACAGAATGAATGCTTACCTGTGGGAACGAGCCGGGCGGCGTTGCGTTTGCGCGCGTAAGGATCAATCTTCGCTTCAGTCTTTGCACACTGCCGCAATGGCCTGTGCCAGTTGATCAAGGCGTGTGGCATCGATGCCGGCAATGTTGGCGCGACCAGCGTTGACCATATACACGCTGTGCTCATGACGCAGGCGGGCGACCTGGTCGTCGTTGATGCCCGTGTAGGAGAACATGCCGCGCTGCTGCGCGACATGGGCAAAGCGTTCGCCCAGGCCCAAGGGCGTCAACGCTTCAACCAGACCACTGCGCAATTGCGCGATGCGCTGGCGCATTTCTTCCACTTCATCGGCCCACAAGCTTTTCAACTCAGGGTCGCCAAGGATTTCTGCCACCACCGCAGCACCATGGTCGGGCGGGTTGGACCACAGGTTGCGGGCGATGCCTGCCAGCTGGCTGCGTACATCCAACAGCTTTTCGTTGTCTGCCGCGCAGATGATCAAGGCCCCGATGCGCTCACGGTACAGGCCGAAGTTTTTCGAACAGGAGCTGGTGATCAGCAGTTCCGGGAGTTGCGCGGCGAACAGGCGGACTGCCCAGGCATCTTCTTCAAGGCCGTCACCAAACCCCTGATAGGCGAAGTCGATCAAAGGCAGCAGGTCGCGACTGCGAACGATGTCCAGCACTTCACGCCAATCGTCATGCGACAGGTCAAAGCCGGTCGGGTTATGGCAACAGGCGTGCAATAACACCACGTCGCCATGGGGAACCTGACGCAGTGTGTCCAGCATGCCTTCTATATTCAGGCGGTTATCGCTGCCCACGTAAGGATAGTGCCCGACCTTCAGGCCTACCTTGTTGAAGATCGTCTCGTGGATGGGCCAGGTCGGGTCGCTGAGCCAGATACCTTTGCCGGGCAGGCATTGCGCTATGAAATCCGCCGTCAGGCGCAATGCCCCGGTGCCGCCAGGCGTTTGCGTCGCGCCGACGCGCTGGTCGGCGATCACTGCCGATTCACCGCCCAGCACCAGTTCACTGATCAGCGTGCCGAAGCGCGGCTCCCCATGTCCGCCGATGTAAGTCTTGGTCAATTGCCGGTCGACGAGCCGCTGTTCTGCCAGTTTTACCGCACGAGGAATAGTGGTCAGGCCCTGCGAGTCCTTGTAGACGCCTACGCCCAGGTCGAACTTGGCGGGGTTGATGTCGTTGGCGTACGCATCGATCAGGCTCAGGATCGGATCGCCCGGTACTCGTTGGATATCCTTGAAGTGCATTACTTGCGGCCCTCGGCGTCTTTGGCCACCTCGTCGGTTCGGGCAGCCATGATGAAATCGTTGCGGTGCAGACCCTTGATCGAATGGCTCCACCAGGTCACGGTCACTTTGCCCCACTCGGTGAGCAGGCCTGGGTGGTGACCTTCTGCTTCAGCAATTTCGCCGACCGCATTGGTAAATGCCAGCGCAAATTTGAAATTCTTGAACAGAAGGACTTTCTCCAACTGCATTACGCTGTCACGGACTTCGATGTTCCAGTCCGGGATCTGCCGAAGCAGTTCCGGCAGCTCGGCGTCACTGACTTGCGGGGCATTGGCGTTACAGGCTTCGCAGCTGGCCTGGTTGAGTGTGGTCATGAGCGTTATTCCTTGTTTTATGGCGCGGCGACAGTCAGTCAGGCCGCCTGGGTTTTGGCTTTGGGTGGGAATTTGGGCGCATGCAGGCCCAACTGCATACCGCGCTCGACCATGGCCATGATGTCTTCCTGCGCCAGGTCAAACAGACGCTTGAGGTCCGGGAGTACAAAGTACACCGGTTGCAGGATGTCGATGCGATAAGGAGTGCGCATGGCTTCGAGTGGGTCGAACGGCTGATGTTCCGGGGCGGTGGACAAGCTATACACCGCTTCCTTGGGGGAGGAGAGAATGCCGCCGCCATAGATGCGGCGTCCTTCGGCGGTATCGACCAGGCCGAACTCGATGGTCATCCAGTAGAGACGGGCAAGGTAGACGCGTTGCTCTTTGGTCGCGCTCAGCCCCAGTTTTCCGTAGGTGTGAGTGAACTCTGCGAACCAGGGGTTGGTGAGCAGCGGGCAGTGGCCAAAGATCTCGTGAAAGATGTCGGGTTCCTGTAGATAGTCCAGTTCTTCTTCGGTGCGAATAAACGTTGCTACCGGAAAGCGCTTGCTGGCCAGGAGTTCGAAAAAGGTCTGAAACGGAATCAGCGCAGGGACGCGTTCGACCTGCCAGCCGGTTGTTGCCGCCAGTACCCGATTGATCTCGCCCAGTTGGGGGATACGGTCATGAGGCAACCCCAGTTGCTCGATTCCTTCCAGATACTCGCGGCAGGCGCGACCCTCTATTACCTTCATCTGGCGCGTTATCAAGGTGTTCCACACGGCGTGTTCGGCCGCCGGATAGTCGATAAAACCGGTGGCGTCGGGCTCGCGTGCCACGTACTGCGTCTGGGCCATGCTGATCTCCTCGAAGGTTATTGTTGTTGTCAGTCGCGCTGTCATGTGCGCAAGGCCTGATCAAGGAATAGCCCGATCACCGTCACCTGTCAGCCCCCGAGGACCGGAGCTTGTGCGCCATAAATACAATATTCGTAACGAAAACTTTACGGTGGGTCCGATGCGGCGTCTGATCAGCGTGTTTTAACGCGAAGAAAGCAATGGGCTGTCACGTATTGTTGACGCTAAACTTCACGCCACAACAAAAATACAGACGCTCACAGGAGCCGACCCCTCATGCGCATCAAGGTGCATTGCCAAAACCGGATTGGCATTCTTCGCGACATCCTCGAGCTGCTGGTGAGCTATGGGGTCAACGTGGCCAAGGGCGAGGTCGGTGGCGAACACGGCGACGCGATCTACTTGTATTGCCCCAACCTGATCAACCTGCAGTTTCAGGCCCTGCGCCCCAGGTTCGAGGCGATTACAGGCGTGTTCGGCGTCAAGCGCGTCGGCCTGATGCCCAGCGAGCGACGGCACATGGAGTTGAATGCTCTGCTCGGTGCGCTGGAGTTTCCGGTCCTGTCCATCGACATGGCCGGAGCGATTGTCGCGGCCAACCGAGCGGCGGCGCAGTTGTTGGGCGTGCGGGTTGACGAGGTGCCGGGGATTGCGTTGTCTCGCTACGCCGAAGACTTCGACCTGCCTGCGCTGGTGCGCGCCAATCGCTCACGAATCAACGGACTGCGGGTCAAGGTGCGAGGCGACGTGTTTCTGGCCGACATTGCGCCTTTGCAGTCCGAGCATGACGACAGCGAAGCCATGGCAGGCGCCGTGTTGACCTTGCATCGCGCGGATCGGGTGGGCGAACGCATTTATCATGTTCGCAAACAGGAGCTGCGCGGCTTCGACAGTATCTTTCAAAGCTCGAAAGTCATGGCGGCGGTGGTGCGCGAAGCACGCCGCATGGCACCGCTGGATGCACCATTGCTGATCGAGGGCGAGACAGGCACCGGCAAAGAGTTGCTGGCCCGCGCGTGCCATCTTTCCAGCCCACGTGGGCAGTCGCCCTTGATGGCGCTCAATTGTGCCGGGCTGTCCGAGTCCATGGCAGAAACCGAGCTGTTCGGCTATGACCCTGGCGCCTTCGAAGGTGCCCGTACGGAAGGGCGACTGGGTTTGCTGGAGCTGACTGCGGGCGGCACGTTGTTTCTTGACGGTGTGGGTGAGCTGAGCGCACGGATGCAGGCCAAGCTGCTGCGCTTTATTCAGGACGGTTGCTTTCGTCGAGTCGGCAGTGACGAGGACATGTTTCTGGACGTGCGGATCATGTGCTCGACGCAGGTCGACCTGTCTGAATTGTGCGCGCAGGGCGCTTTCCGGCAGGACCTTTACCACCGCCTCAATGTACTGTCGTTGCACATACCCCCTTTGCGTGAATGCCTGGATGGTCTGGAAACGCTGGTCGAGCATTTTCTCGATCAGGCCAGCCGGCAGATCGGATGTCCGTTGCCGCGGATTGCACCGGCTGCGATCAAGCGACTGAGCCAGTATCACTGGCCGGGCAATGTTCGCCAGCTGGAAAACGTGTTGTTTCAGGCGGTGTCACTGTGCGAGGGCGGTGAGGTCCAGGCTGAACACATTCGGCTGCCCGACTACGGCGCGCGCCAGGCGCTCAATGAGGTGTCTCTGGAGGGGGGGCTGGATGCCATTGTCGGACGTTTCGAGAAGTCGGTGCTGGAGCAACTGTATGGACAATACCCGAGCAGTCGGCAGTTGGGGAAACGGCTTGGGGTTTCACATACCACCATTGCCAACAAGTTGCGCGATCACGACATTCACAAGTAAGAATGATCGCAAACTTGCATCGGAAAGTTGAGTGTTCTATTAAAAAAGTGCACGGATCAATCAGTGTGCAGGGCGCCTCGCAATACTGATATTTGCGAGGCGCAGGGCAGCCGGGATGATGTACAGGAAGATCAGCCGTTGCTGCAGCCGTTGCCCATGACCTGATAGCTCATGATGTGCTGCTTGCCTTGCGAGTCTTCGTAGATCATGCGTGCCGGCACTACCTGGCAGACGTCCGGGATCTGGCTGATGGAGATTACCCGGGCGATGTCCAGATGCGTGCCGTAGGTATATTGCTCGACACGTGCCTGTTGCATGGCCACTTTGGTCTGTGAATCTTCGGCCATGGCGAATGCACTGAAACCGCAAAGTGCCAGGAGCGCGATTGAAACTTTCATTGCTGTTTACCTTCTTCAGGGCGAATGGGTTCGCTTGACGTTTCTACGGTCAAGGTCAAAACGAGTAAGGTTTAATAGCCGGTCTGCGTGGGGCAGCGGTTGTTGGTCTGGTTGTTTGCCTTGTGGGGCGGAAATAATTCTAGGCTTGTCGTGCAGGGATTTATATAAAGGCTTTTGATAAAACCTGTCATTGAAACGGTAACAATCACACTCGGTGATCAGGTGCGGTTTTCCCCTGGCGCGTGCAGCCGGTAAGACCAACGTCGAATGGCCCCTCCGGGTGGGGCGGGATACAACGGAGCCATAAAACAACAACTATCCACCGAGGTAACCAAGATGAGTGCAGCTTCCCTGTACCCCGTCCGCCCAGAAGTCGCAGCGACTACGCTGACGGATGAGGCGACCTACAAGGCCATGTACCAGCAGTCGGTGGTCAACCCCGACGGTTTCTGGCGTGAGCAGGCCAAGCGCCTCGATTGGATCAAGCCCTTTACCCACGTCAAGCAGACCTCGTTCGACGACCACCGTGTCGACATCAAATGGTTTGCCGACGGCACTCTGAACGTCGCCTACAACTGCCTCGACCGTCACCTGGAAGAGCGCGGCGACAGCATTGCAATCATCTGGGAAGGTGATGACCCTTCCGAGCACCGCGAGATCACTTACCGCGAGCTGCATGCTGAAGTCTGCAAGTTCGCCAACGCCTTGCGTGGTCAGGATGTACACCGCGGCGACGTCGTCACCATCTATATGCCCATGATCCCCGAGGCTGTGGTCGCCATGCTGGCGTGCGCCCGGATTGGTGCGATTCACTCGGTGGTGTTTGGTGGTTTTTCGCCAGAAGCGCTGGCTGGCCGAATCATTGATTGCAGCTCAAAAGTGGTTATCACGGCGGACGAAGGTCTGCGCGGTGGCAAGAAAACCCCGCTCAAGGCCAACGTTGACCGTGCCTTGACCAACCCGGAAACCAGCAGCGTTCAGAAGGTCATCGTCTGCAAGCGTACGGGTGGCGAGATCGAATGGAACCGTCACCGCGACATCTGGTACCACGCCCTGCTGGAAGTGGCATCGAGCACCTGCGCACCGAAAGAAATGGGCGCGGAAGAGTCGCTGTTCATCCTTTACACCTCAGGTTCCACAGGCAAGCCGAAGGGCGTGCTGCACACCACGGCGGGCTACTTGCTTTACGCAGCACTGACCCACGAGCGTGTGTTCGACTACAAGCCGGGCGAAGTCTACTGGTGCACCGCAGACGTGGGCTGGGTCACCGGGCACAGCTACATTGTCTACGGCCCGCTGGCCAACGGCGCGACCACCTTGCTGTTCGAAGGCGTACCGAACTATCCGGACATCACTCGCGTGTCGAAAATTATCGACAAGCACAAGGTCAATATCCTCTACACCGCGCCAACCGCGATTCGCGCCATGATGGCCGAAGGCACCCGCTCTGTTGATGGTGCTGATGGCTCGAGCCTGCGTCTGCTGGGGTCTGTCGGTGAGCCGATCAACCCTGAGGCCTGGGGCTGGTACTACGACACCGTTGGCAAGAAAAACTGCCCGATCGTCGATACGTGGTGGCAGACCGAGACGGGCGGCATCCTGATCAGCCCTTTGCCTGGCGCAACCGCGCTCAAGCCAGGCTCGGCGACGCGTCCGTTCTTCGGCGTAATCCCTGCGCTGGTGGATAACCTGGGCAACCTGATCGAAGGCGCGGCCGAAGGCAATCTGGTAATTCTCGATTCGTGGCCGGGTCAGTCACGTTCGCTTTATGGCGACCATGACCGTTTCGTCGACACCTACTTCAAGACCTTCCGGGGCATGTATTTCACCGGCGACGGCGCGCGCCGTGATGAAGACGGGTACTACTGGATTACCGGCCGTGTGGACGATGTGCTGAACGTGTCCGGCCACCGTATGGGCACCGCTGAAATCGAAAGCGCGATGGTTGCGCACCCCAAGGTCGCCGAAGCCGCCGTGGTCGGCGTGCCGCATGACCTGAAAGGGCAGGGCATTTACGTTTACGTGACCCTCAATGCGGGCGAAGTCGCCGACGAAGCCTTGCGCATCGAGCTGCGTAACTGGGTGCGCAAGGAGATTGGCCCGATTGCTTCGCCCGATTTCATTCAGTGGGCACCGGGCTTGCCGAAAACCCGTTCGGGCAAGATCATGCGTCGCATCCTGCGCAAGATTGCGACCGGCGAGTACGATGCGTTGGGTGACATTTCGACCCTCGCCGATCCTGGCGTGGTGCAGCATCTCATTGAAACCCACAAGACCATGAGCGCGGCCTGATCTGCTGATTGCCTGACGCACTGCTGCGCCCCGTTTGGCCAACGCTGAACGGGGCGTTTCTGTTTCCAGTGGGTGCCAAATGCTCTGGACAGGGGCGCGTGAGACGGTCAAGCAGGATATATATCGAATTGTTACGGGTTTACCCGATGTGTAGGGCAGTTGATTCCTTGTGGGACATGAGCGCTGGCGTTTGTAGGAAGCGGGTGCGTCTTTCAGGTTTCATGAGATCGATTCAACGCTGGGCTTGCCGGATTAGAAGGCTTTGCCAATAATGGGCGCGTTTTTTGCTGTATCAACTGGTTTTATTCTTCTTGCTTGATCAAGAGAATCAAGTCTAGTCAATAGGGTGGGTGATTTTTTCTGGTGCTTCTGTAACTAGTTGTCGCATTGAAGAAATATCGACTTCGAACCTGTCGTTAAAATGCCCACCACTCGCTGAGGGTCGGGGAACCGCCAATCCGGTTTCACGCCCTGACGTCGCGCTCTCTAGATATCCTTCCCGCATTTTGGGTTATGGCCCACTCTGCCACTTGTCGCGCTTTACCGATGGAGTCCTGGAAATGAAAAAGCTCATGCTTATTGGCGCGCTGGCGTTGTCCGTGCTTGCCCAGCCGGTTTTTGCAGATGAAAAGCCGCTGAAGATCGGCATTGAAGCCGCCTACCCTCCGTTTGCCTCCAAGGCACCGGACGGCAGCATCGTCGGTTTCGACTACGACATCGGCAATGCATTGTGTGAAGAAATGAAGGTCAAGTGCACTTGGGTCGAGCAGGAGTTCGACGGTCTGATCCCGGCGTTGAAAGTGCGCAAGATCGACGCGATTCTGTCCTCGATGTCCATCACTGACGACCGCAAGAAGTCCGTGGATTTCACCGGCAAGTACTACAATTCCCCGGCGCGTCTGGTCATGAAAGACGGCACCGTGGTCAGCGATAACCTGGCTGAGCTCAAGGGCAAGAAGATTGGCGTGCAGCGTGGCTCGATCCACGAACGGTTTGCCCGCGAGACTCTCGCACCTCTGGGTGCTGAAGTGACGCCATACGGTTCGCAGAACGAAATCTACCTGGACATCGGTGCGGGTCGTCTGGATGGCACAGTGGCTGACGCCACGCTGTTGCAGGACGGCTTCCTGAAAACCGACGCTGGCAAGGGTTATGCGTTTGTCGGCCCGTCGTTTACCGATCCAAAATACTTCGGTGACGGTATCGGTATCGCCGTGCGTAAAGGCGACAAGGCCAATCTTGATCGCATCAACGCGGCCATCGCAGCCATCCGTGCCAACGGCAAATACAAGGCTATCCAGGACAAGTACTTCGATTTCGATATCTACGGCAAGTAAATCGTCGCGGTACTGAACGAGATGGCGCAAACAGAATTGCCTGGGTTGCGCCATTTTTATTCCACGCTTGAGGACTGCACATCATGTTGAAAGGCTACGGGGCTGTGATCCTCGAAGGTGCCTGGCTGACTTTGCAGCTCGCCCTGTCATCGATGGCTCTGGCAATCGTTCTAGGTCTGATCGGCGTGGCGCTTCGCTTGTCACCTGTGCGCTGGCTTGCCCGGCTGGGTGATTTGTACAGCACGGTGATCCGCGGTATTCCCGATCTGGTTCTGATCCTGCTGATTTTCTACGGCGGCCAGGACCTGCTCAATCGTGTTGCGCCGCTGCTGGGTTTTGACGATTACATCGATCTTGATCCGCTGATGGCCGGCATCTGCACGCTTGGCTTCATCTTTGGTGCCTACCTGTCCGAGACTTTTCGCGGTGCCTTCATGGCGATTCCCAAAGGGCAGGCCGAGGCGGGCATGGCGTATGGCATGAGCGGCGGCAAGGTGTTTTTCCGCATTCTGGTGCCGCAGATGATCCGTCTGGCAATTCCAGGCTTTACCAACAACTGGCTGGTGTTGACCAAGGCTACCGCACTGATTTCCGTGGTCGGTCTGCAGGACATGATGTTCAAGGCCAAGCAGGCGGCTGATGCCACCCGCGAGCCTTTCACCTTCTTTCTGGCCGTGGCAGCCATGTACCTGGTCATTACCAGTGTCTCGCTGCTGGCCCTGCGTTATCTGGAAAAACGCTACTCCGTGGGCGTAAAGGCGGCTGACCTATGATCTTCGACTACAACGTCGTCTGGGAAAGTCTGCCGCTGTACTTCGGCGGCCTGCTGGTGACCCTCAAGTTGTTGGCGATTTCCCTCGCGTTCGGCCTGCTCGCGGCGTTGCCGCTGGGCCTGATGCGGGTTTCGAAAAAGCCGTGGGTCAACGTACCTGCCTGGCTTTATACCTACGTGATTCGCGGTACGCCCATGCTGGTGCAGCTGTTTCTGATCTATTACGGCCTGGCTCAGTTCGAGGCGGTGCGCGAGAGCTTCCTGTGGCCGTGGCTGTCCAGCGCAACCTTTTGCGCCTGTCTGGCGTTTGCCGTCAACACCAGCGCTTACACCGCCGAGATCATCGCCGGCAGCCTCAAGGCAACTCCTGCCGGCGAAATCGAAGCTGCGCGGGCCATGGGCATGTCGCCGACCAAAATGTACCGCCGCATCCTGCTGCCTTCGGCACTGCGCCGGGCGCTGCCGCAGTACAGCAACGAAGTCATCATGATGCTGCAGACCACCAGTCTGGCGTCCATCGTGACCCTGATCGACATCACCGGCGCAGCCCGCACGGTCAACGCCCAGTTCTATCTGCCGTTCGAGGCCTATATCACGGCGGGCGTTTTCTACCTGTGCCTGACATTCATTCTGGTGCGCCTGTTCAAGATGGCTGAACGTCGCTGGCTGGGCTATCTGGCCCCACGGAAGGTCTGAAATGCAAAGAACCGATCATGTATTGCCGTGGAGCACCCTCGGCACCACGCGTCAATTGAGTGTGTTCCGCTTCGGCACCGGCGAGCGCAAGGCCTACATTCAGGCCAGCCTGCACGCCGATGAACTGCCCGGCATGCGCACCGCCTGGGAGCTGAAGAAACGCCTCGCCGAACTGGAGCAGCAGGGCGCACTGAAGGGCGTTGTCGAGCTTGTGCCGGTCGCCAATCCCCTGGGCCTTGGGCAATTGCTGCAGGGTGCGCATCAAGGGCGCTTCGAGTTTGGCAGTGGCAAGAATTTCAACCGTGATTTCGTCGAACTGAGCGAGCCGGTGGCCGAATTGCTGGAAGGCCAGCTGGGTGAAGACCCGCGGGCCAACATTCAGATGATCCGTCAGGCCATGGCCACCGTGCTGGAGCGTTTGCCCGCCCCGCAATCCGAGTTGCAGGGCATGCAGCGCATTCTGCTCAGTCATGCCTGCACAGCGGATGTGGTGCTGGATCTGCATTGCGACGCCGACGCTGCGCTGCACATGTATGCCTTGCCGCAGCACTGGCCGCAATGGCGTTCGTTGTCGGCGCACCTGAATATTCAAGTGGCGCTGTTGGCCGAGGATTCGGGCGGCAGTTCGTTCGACGAAGCCTGCTCGTTACCCTGGCTGCGCCTGTCGCGCCTTTTTCCGCAGGCGCAGATTCCGTTGGCGTGTCTGGCGACCACTCTGGAACTGGGTGGGCAGGCGGATACCGGCAAACAACAGGCCGAAGCGCACGCCGAGGGCATTCTGGCATTTCTGGCCGAGCAGGGCTTTATCAGTGGCGACTGGCCGCAGCCTGGGCATGAGGCCTGCGAAGGCATGCCCTTCGAGGGCACCGAATTGCTCTATGCGCCGCATCCCGGTGTGGTGACATTCCTGCGCGCGGCAGGCGACAGGGTCGAAGTTGGCGAGCCGTTGTTCGAAGTCATCGACCCGCTGTCCGATCAGGTCAGCACCATTTGCGCGAATACGGCCGGGGTGTTGTTCGCCATCGAGCGGCTTCGCTACGCTCAACCCGGTTTCTGGCTGGCCAAAGTGGCGGGGCGCACGGCGTTGCGCCACGGACGTCTGCTCAGTGATTGATCGTTCTGTGAGAACCGAAAGCATGAACAAACTCGAAGTGCTGGACCTGCACAAGCGTTATGGCAGCCACGAAGTGATCAAGGGCGTTTCCCTGACCGCTCGTGCTGGCGATGTCATCAGCATCATCGGCTCCAGCGGCTCGGGCAAAAGCACTTTTCTGCGTTGCATCAACCTGCTTGAGCAGCCGCATGCCGGCAAGATTCTGCTGAACAACGAAGAGCTCAAACTGGTGCCGAACAAGGACGGCGGTCTGAAAGCGGCGGATGCCAAACAGTTACAGCGCATGCGTTCGCGCCTGTCGATGGTGTTTCAGCATTTCAACCTCTGGTCGCACATGACGGCATTGGAAAACATCATCGAAGCGCCAGTTCACGTGCTCGGTGTCCCCAAGAAGGAAGCACTGGAAAAGGCCGAGCATTACCTGGCCAAGGTTGGCGTCACTCATCGCAAGGACGCCTACCCAGGGCACATGTCCGGTGGCGAACAGCAGCGTGTGGCGATTGCCCGTGCGCTGGCGATGGAACCTGAAGTCATGCTCTTCGATGAGCCGACCTCGGCGCTGGACCCGGAGCTGGTGGGCGATGTGCTCAAGGTCATGCAGGGTCTGGCTCAGGAAGGACGGACCATGGTGGTGGTGACGCACGAAATGGGCTTTGCCCGGGAAGTGTCCAACCAGTTGGTGTTTCTGCATCAGGGTGTAGTGCTGGAGCGTGGTGATCCGCGTGAAGTGCTGGCCAATCCGCAGACCGAGCGCTTGCAGCAGTTTCTGTCGGGCAGCTTGAAGTGACCGAAGGCATCGCATTGGCGATGCCTTTTTACAACAGAACGGGCATGCTGCGCGTCTCGCGGCACGACCGAATGTTCCAGATCAGGCCGGCTTCAAGGCCTGGCTTTTGCGGCAATAAGTAGCGGATTTCCCAATGACTGCCCATCGAATAGGTTTCCTTGTCTGGCCCGGCACCAAAGCCCTGACCCTGGCGCTTGCCGAGGAAGCCTTGCGCGTTGCTCAGCGTGTTCACCCCGAGGTTGTCTACGAGCTGTCGTTCCTGCAGGCCGAGGCTGCCGAGCAGTCTGCCCTGGCTGGCGGTTGGCAATTGCCGGGCGAGCCTTGGGCGGGGCGTCTTGAAGGTTTCCACAAGTTGTTCCTGCTGGCGGACGAGCCGCCGGCGCCCATGGCTTCGGCGCTGGGCAGTGCGCTCAAGCAACTGGTCAGGGCAGGTTGCTCGATCGGCGGTCTGTCGGCGGGTGTCTATCCGCTGGCGCAGTTGGGCTTGCTGGATGGTTATCGAGCGGCGGTACACTGGCGCTGGCAGGATGATTTCAGTGAGCGCTTTCCCAAGGTCATTGCCACCAGCCATCTGTTTGACTGGGACCGTGATCGCCTGACCGCCTGTGGCGGCATGTCGGTACTCGACCTGTTGCTGGCGGTGTTGTCCCGTGATCATGGCGCAGAGCTGGCGGGTGCGGTGTCGGAAGAACTGGTGGTCGAGCGTATCCGAGAAGGCGGCGAGCGCCAGCGCATCCCGCTGCAGAATCGTCTGGGCTCCAGCCATCCGAAGCTCACTCAGGCAGTGCTGCTGATGGAAGCCAACATCGAAGAGCCGCTGACCACCGACGAAATCGCCCAGCACGTCTGCGTCTCGCGCCGTCAGCTGGAGCGCATCTTCAAGCAGTACCTCAATCGCGTCCCCAGCCAGTACTACCTGGAGCTGCGCCTGAACAAGGCCCGTCAGATGCTCATGCAGACCAGCAAGTCGATCATCCAGATCGGGCTGTCCTGCGGCTTCTCTTCCGGTCCGCACTTTTCCAGCGCCTATCGCAACTTCTTTGGCGCCACACCCCGCGAAGACCGCAATCAGCGACGCAGCAGCAGCCCGTTCGAGTTGTCCCCGGTGCCCGCCGAACGCGGTTGAGTACTGCTCAAGGAAGGCGGCGGTGTGGGTCTGCTCTGAGGTGCAACTGTGTTGGGCGTCAATCAACGCATCTGTGTCTGCAACAAATGCTCGGCAACGTTTAAACTGCGCCTTTGTGACGCAATATGTCGCATTGCCGAAAGCCTTGAATGAACGCGGTTTTGCGCTGTAACAAGTTGTCGCCTGGCGGCAAGGCCGAACACCAATCAGTCCTTACAATCCTTCTATCGCTCGCCAGTTTCAGGCTGGCGTTCCTCATCAGGAGACTCCGATGTCCGTTGAGCATGCTGCGGTGCAACGCGCCGATTTCGACCAGGTAATGGTCCCCAATTACGCACCGGCCGGGTTTATTCCTGTACGCGGAGCGGGGTCTCGTGTCTGGGATCAGGCGGGTCGTGAGCTGGTGGATTTCTCAGGTGGTATCGCCGTCAATGTGCTGGGTCATTGCCACCCGGCGTTGGTGGGTGCCCTGACCGAGCAGGCCGGCAATCTGTGGCATGTGTCCAATGTCTTCACCAACGAGCCGACCCTGCGCCTGGCGAAAAAGCTGGTGGCCGCGACGTTTGCCGACCGTGTGTTCTTCTGTAATTCGGGTGCCGAGGCCAACGAAGCAGCCTTCAAGCTGGCGCGTCGTGTGGCGCATGACCTGCATGGGCCCGAGAAGTACGAAATCATTTCTGCCGTGAACAGCTTTCACGGGCGCACCCTGTTCACCGTGAGCGTGGGTGGCCAGCCAAAGTACTCCGACGGTTTCGGGCCGAAGATCACCGGCATCACTCATGTGCCGTACAACGATCTGGAAGCGCTGAAAGCCGCCGTGACCGACAAGACCTGCGCGGTGGTGCTGGAGCCGATTCAGGGCGAAGGCGGCGTGCTGCCCGCGGAACTTGAGTACCTTCAAGGCGCGCGCAAACTGTGCGACGAGCACAATGCATTGCTGGTGTTCGATGAAGTGCAGAGCGGCATGGGCCGCAGCGGTCATCTGTTCGCCTACATGCATTACGGCGTTACGCCAGACATCCTGTCCAGCGCCAAGAGCATTGGCGGCGGCTTCCCGCTGGCCGCCATGCTGACCACCGACAAGCTCGCCAAGCACCTGGCAGTGGGCGTTCATGGTACGACCTACGGTGGCAACCCGCTGGCATGCGCGGTTGGCGAGGCGGTCATCGACGTGGTCAACACGCCTGAAGTGCTGGCGGGCGTCAACGCCAAGCATCAGCTGTTCAAGACTCGCCTGGAGCGTATCGGCCAGCAGTACGGCGTGTTCACACAAGTGCGTGGCCTGGGCCTGCTGATCGGCTGTGTGCTGTCGGATGCCTGGAAAGGCAAGGCCAAGGACATTTTCAATGCAGCAGAAGCCCAGGATCTGATGATTCTGCAGGCAGGTCCCGACGTGATCCGCTTCGCGCCGAGCCTGGTGATCGAAGACGCCGATATTGAAGAGGGTCTGAACCGCTTCGAGCGCGCCATCGCCCACTTGACCGCCTGAACAAACGCTTTGCCCTCCGGTGCGCGTCCATGAGGCGTGCACCGGACATCTTTCCGGCACCTTGCGAGCACCGCTCTGTAGAGTGCCTTTTTTAGCGCCGGTTGTTTCCGGCCAGTGATCTACAAGGAGTGGCACCATGCTGGTGATGCGCCCTGCGCAAATGGCTGATCTGGCCGAGGTTCAACGCCTCGCGGCCGACAGCCCTATCGGTGTCACGTCCCTGCCGGATGACGAAGGTCGTCTGAGTGACAAGATCGGCTCCTCCGAAGCGTCATTTGCCGCCGAGGTCAGCTTCAATGGCGAAGAAACCTACTTCTTCGTGCTGGAAGACAGCGAAACCGGTCGTCTGGTGGGCTGCTCCGGGATCGTCGCCTCGGCGGGCTATTCCGAGCCGTTCTACAGCTTTCGTAACGAAACCTTCGTGCATGCGTCCCGAGAGCTGAAGATCCACAACAAGATTCACGTCCTGTCCCAGTGCCATGACCTGACCGGCAACAGCCTGCTGACCAGTTTCTACGTGATTCCGGAACTGGTGGGCACTGCCTGGTCGGAACTCAACTCCCGTGGCCGCCTGCTATTTGTCGCCAGCCATCCCGAGCGCTTCGCCGATTCGGTGGTGACCGAGATTGTCGGATACAGCGATGAACAGGGCGACTCACCGTTCTGGGACGCCATCGGGCGCAATTTCTTCGACCTCAATTACGCCGAGGCCGAGCGCCTGTGCGGGCTGAAAAGCCGGACCTTCCTCGCCGAGCTGATGCCGCATTACCCGATTTACGTCCCCTTGCTGCCGGACGCCGCGCAGGAAGCCATGGGGCAGGTACACCCACGGGCGCAGATCACCTTCGATATCCTGATGCGCGAAGGCTTTGAGACCGATCACTACATCGATATTTTCGACGGCGGCCCGACCCTGCATGCGCGGGTTTCCGGGATTCGTTCGATTGCGCAAAGCCGCCTTGTGCCGGTCAAGGTCCAGTCTGAGAGCTCCGGCGATGTCGGCAAAGGCGGGCGGCTGTATCTGGTCGCCAATGGCCTGTTGCAGGACTACCGCGCCGCGCTGCTGGAGCTCGACTGGGCGCCCGGCAGGCCGGTGGTACTGAGCCTGGCGGCCGCCGAGGCGCTGGGTGTCGGTGAAGGTGCCAGTGTGCGGATCGTGGCGGTCTGAGCCCGACGTTCGATAGCTGATTAGCGAGTTTCAAGGCTCTTGGAGAGCCGCTGAGGAGATAACATGATCGTTCGTCCCGTACGCAGCAGTGACTTGCCCGCGCTGATCGAATTGGCGCGCAGCACGGGCGCAGGTTTGACGACGCTGCCCGCCAACGAGGAGCGTCTCGCGCACCGCGTCGGCTGGGCCGAGAAGACCTTTCGAGGCGAAGCCGAACGTGCCGATGCCGATTACCTGTTCGTGCTCGAAGACGATGATGAGCGTGTGGTCGGCATTTCCGCCATCGCCGGTGCGGTGGGGCTGCGCGAGCCCTGGTACAACTATCGGGTGGGCCTGACGGTCAGTGCTTCTCAGGAACTGAACATCTACCGGGAAATTCCGACGCTGTTTCTGGCCAACGACCTGACCGGCAATTCGGAGCTGTGCTCGCTGTTTCTGCGCAGCGACTCGCGCAATGGCCTGAACGGACGCCTGTTGTCCAAGGCGCGCATGCTGTTCATTGCCGAATTCCCCAAGCTGTTCGGCAACAAGATCATCGCTGAAATGCGCGGGATGTCGGACGAAAATGGTCGCTCCCCGTTCTGGGAAAGCCTGGGGCGGCATTTCTTCAAAATGGAGTTCAGCCAGGCTGACTACCTGACGGGCGTCGGCAACAAGGCGTTCATCGCTGAGCTGATGCCCAAGTTTCCGCTGTACACCTGCTTTCTCTCCGAAGACGCGCGTAACGTAGTCGGCCGCGTGCATGCCGACACCGAGCCTGCGCTGACCATGCTCAAGGGCGAAGGCTTCAGCTATCAGGGCTACGTCGATATCTTCGACGCGGGGCCTGCCATCGAGTGTGAGACCGGCAAGATCCGCGCCGTGCAGGACAGCCAGACGCTGGTTTTGGCTATCGGAACACCGGGTGACGATGCCCCGCAATTTCTGATCTACAACCGCAAGCGCGAAGATTGTCGCGTGACGGTCGCCCGTGCGCGCTTCGCAGCGGGCACGCTGGTGGTCGATCCGGCGACGGCGAAGCGGTTGCGCATGAGCGCCGGCGACAACGTGCGCGCAGTGCCTTTGTCGGCAGCGCGGGAGGGGGTGTGATGAGCGCGCTGTATATCGCAGGCGCCTGGCAATCTGGGCAGGGTGACGCATTCGACTCACTGAACCCGGTGACCCAGCAGGTGCTGTGGTCCGGACAGGGCGCTACCGCTACCCAGGTTGAAGCGGCCGTGCAGGCTGCGCGTCAGGCTTTTCCAGGCTGGGCCCGTCGCTCGCTGGACGAGCGCATTCGTGTGCTCGAAGCATTCGCCGCTTGCCTCAAGGCGCGTAGCGACGAAATCGCCCGCTGTATCGGTGAGGAAACCGGCAAACCGTTGTGGGAATCAGCCACTGAAGTGACCAGCATGGTCAACAAGGTCGCGATTTCGGTACAGAGTTACCGTGAACGCACCGGTGAGAAAAGCGGCCCGCTGGGCGACGCGACTGCGTTTCTGCGTCACAAGCCGCACGGTGTGGTGGCCGTGTTCGGGCCTTACAATTTTCCGGGTCATTTGCCCAACGGGCACATTGTCCCGGCATTGCTGGCCGGCAACACCGTGGTGTTCAAGCCCAGTGAGCTGACGCCCAGGGTCGCCGAGTTGACCGTCCAGTGCTGGGTCGAGGCCGGGCTGCCTGACGGTGTATTGAACCTGCTGCAAGGCGGTCGCGAAACCGGTATCGCCCTGGCTGCAAACCCCGGAATCGACGGGTTGTTCTTCACCGGCTCCAGCCGCACCGGCAATGCGTTGCATCAACAGTTTGCCGGGCGTCCGGACAAGATCCTTGCCCTGGAAATGGGCGGCAACAACCCATTGGTGGTCGAGCAGGTTCAGGACCTGGACGCCGCGGTGTACACCGTCATTCAATCGGCCTTCATTTCCGCAGGCCAGCGTTGCACCTGTGCGCGCCGCCTGCTGGTGCCTGAGGGCGATTGGGGTGATGCGTTTCTGAAGCGCCTGGTGGCAGTGAGCGCGAACATCGAAGTGGGTGAATTCGATCGTCAGCCTGCGCCGTTCATGGGCTCGGTCATCTCGCTGGAGGCCGCGCGTGCGTTGCTGGACGCCCAGCGCGACCTGCTGGGCAAAGGTGCCGTGGCGCTACTGGAAATGCAGCAGCCGCAGCCCGGCGCCGCATTGCTGACGCCGGGTATTCTGGACGTCAGTGCGGTCAGCGAAAAGCGAGATGAGGAGCTGTTCGGTCCACTGCTGCAAGTGATCCGCTACGCCGATTTCGACGCGGCCATTGCTGAAGCCAATGACACCCAATACGGCCTGGCAGCGGGTCTGCTGTCAGACTCCGAAGCGCGTTATCAGCAGTTCTGGCTGGAGAGCCGTGCAGGTATCGTCAACTGGAACAAACAGCTGACCGGCGCCGCCAGCAGCGCGCCGTTTGGTGGTGTGGGCGCGTCCGGTAACCATCGTGCCAGCGCCTATTACGCGGCCGATTATTGCGCCTACCCGGTGGCATCGCTTGAAACCGGCAGCCTGACGCTGCCTGCAGCACTGACGCCCGGCATCAGACTGGACTGAACGTGTCTGCACTGCTTGCTTATAAAAACAGATCCACGGAGCCACACCGATGAAGTCCTGTGAAGTGAATTTTGACGGTCTGGTCGGGCCAACCCACAACTATGGCGGGTTGTCCTACGGTAACGTCGCGTCGCAGAGCAACAGCCAGCAATGCTCCAACCCGCGTGAAGCGGCGTTGCAGGGCCTGGCGAAGATGAAGGCCTTGATGGACCTGGGCTTCACGCAGGGCGTCCTCGCGCCTCAGGAACGACCGGACGTGGCGGGCCTGCGTCAGCTGGGGTTTGCAGGCAGCGACGCGCAAGTCATCGAACAGGCTGCACGGCAGGACATGCCGCTGCTGGTCGCCAGTTGCTCGGCGTCGAGCATGTGGGTGGCCAATGCCGCAACGGTCAGCCCGAGCGCTGACACGGCTGATGGCCGGGTGCACTTTACAGCCGCCAACCTCAACTGCAAATATCACCGCAGCATCGAGCACCCCACTACCAGCCGGGTACTGGGGGCGATGTTTGCCGACTCGACGCACTTCGCCCACCACCCGGCGCTGCCGCCGGTGGCGCAGTTCGGCGACGAGGGCGCAGCCAACCACACGCGCTTCTGTCACGACTACGGTCAGGCGGGTGTGGAGTTTTTTGTCTTCGGCCGCAGTGCTTTCGACACTCGTTATCCTGCGCCGCAGAAATACCCGGCCCGGCAGACCCTGGAGGCATCGCGCGCAGTTGCCCGGCTGCATGGCTTGAGTGAGGCCGGTGTGGTCTACGGTCAGCAGAATCCCTCGGTGATCGACCAGGGCGTGTTTCACAACGACGTGATCGCGGTCGGTAATGGCGAGGTGCTGTTCTATCATGAGGACGCGTTCCTCCACACCGCCTCGATGCTTGATGAGTTGCGCGAAAAGCTGGGGCGTGTCGGTGGGCAACTGCGCGCCATCTGTGTGCCGCGTGCCGAAGTCTCGGTGCAGGACGCCGTGCGTTCCTACCTGTTCAACAGCCAGTTGCTGTCGCGTCCCGACGGCTCGATGCTGCTGATCGTGCCGCAGGAATGCCAGGCCAACCAGAACGTCTGGAATTACCTGCAACGCCTGATCGCCGATCAGAGCCCGGTCAGCGAGGTCAAGGTGTTCGACCTCAAGCAAAGCATGCAGAACGGCGGTGGTCCGGCATGCCTGCGCCTGCGAGTGGCCCTCAATGAAACCGAGCTGGCCGCAGTGAACCCCGGTGTGATCATGACCGCGCCGCTGTATGAAACGCTGACGCAGTGGGTGGACAAACACTACCGTGACCGCATGAGCGACAGCGACCTTGCTGATCCGCGTTTGTTGACGGAATGTCGCACGGCATTGGATGAACTGACACAAATCCTTAAACTGGGCGCCGTGTATCCTTTCCAACTGACTTGAAACACCCCGCGCGCCGAACCGGGTTCGGCGCATGAATTTTCTCTTTAGAGCATTCCAACCATGAGCGACGCCCTGCAACTGATTCTTGAAGACACCGACGGCACCCAGCTGGAAACCTCCTGCACACGCGTTGCCATTATCTGGCAGGGCAAAGAGCTGTGGATCCAGCAGGACGGCCGTGGCCAGTTGCTGATCGGGGTTGACGTCGAAGAAGACGACGCCGAATACGCCAACCTGTTGCTGCGCCCGCTGGCGACCAACCTGGTCAGCCTACAGCTGGAAATGGAGCCCGCTGACGTCGGCGCCGATGAAGATGGCCACGTTCACGGTCCTGACTGCAATCACTAAGGAAACACCCCATGCTTGCCCTCGGCACCCTGCTTGAACTGACCCTGGCTGGACGCGAACCAGCGGAGAAGACTCAACTGACCGCCGACGGCGCGAGCCTGCGATGGCTGGGCGAGGGCGCACTTGAAGTCTGCCCGCCTCAGTCGCGTGACAATGGCACTGACCTGCTGCTGTCGGCCGGTATCCACGGCAACGAGACGGCCCCCATCGAGCTCCTGGATGAACTGATCCAGAGCATCGCGCGCGGCGACCTGGTCCCGCGCGCCCGTATTCTGTTCCTGTTCGGCAACCCCGAGGCCATGCGCCTCGGCACACGCTTCGTCGAGCAGGACGTCAACCGACTGTTCAACGGTCGTCATGAAAAAAGCAGCGGCCCCGAGGCGTTGCGTGCCGGCGAACTGGAACGGCTCGCCGCCCGCTTCTTCAGCGTGCCGGATCGCCAGCGCCTGCATTACGACCTGCACACCGCGATTCGCGGTTCGAAGATCGAACAGTTCGCCCTGTACCCCTGGAAAGAAGGGCGGCAACACGCGCGCCACGAACTGGCTCGTATGCGGGCAGCGGGGATGAGCGCGGTGCTGTTGCAGAACAAACCCTCTATCGTGTTCAGCGCCTACACCTACGAGCAACTCGGTGCCGAGGCCTTCACACTGGAGCTGGGCAAGGCCCGGCCGTTCGGACAGAACCAGCAGGTCAATCTCGGTCCGCTGCGCGTGTGTCTGCAGCACATGATCGAAGGCGTCGAGCCCGTACTGGACGAAAGCCTCGAAGGGTTGCAACTGTTCAGCGTGGCGCGTGAAGTGATCAAGCGCAGTGACGCATTCGTCTTCAACCTGGCTGACGACGTCGAGAACTTCTCTGTTCTGGAAAAAGGCTACGTCCTGGCTGAAGACGTCAGCGATTCGCGCTGGATAGTAGAAGAAGAGGGCGCACGCATCATCTTCCCCAACCCAAAGGTCAAGAACGGCCTGCGGGCAGGCATTCTGGTCGTGCCTGTGGCGGCCGAGAGCCTGGCGCTGGCATAAGGCAGTTGGGCTGTGATCACGCTGGCGGAACATAGCCTGGGTACATCCAGTCGAGAGGTGCTGTGTTGCGGGCAGCTTTCACGAGCAAGCTCGCTCCCACTTGAGCGCCTTGTTTCAGGACGCAATCCGTACCTTTAGGAGCCAGCTTGCTGACGAAGAGGTCGGTATGTTCACTGAAAAACTCAGTCCAAGTCCAAGTTCAGTTCAGCTCAGCTCAGATCAGCCCAGCGATCAGAATCAGAAAATCAGCCCACGCCGCACACCCAAAAAACAAACAACGCTTCTCTCCACGATAGCCGCCACACCGCCGAACGCGACGTAAGGTGCAGGCTGAGTTCTGGCGCTGATCCGGTGGGCAATAGGCATGGATGCCGATTGAGCTGCACCGGGCCATGGATGGCCCGTTGCAGCGACCGCCGGATAAGGGTCAGGACGAAGGAATCCGCCGCAGGCGGACCCAGCCGGAGCCTGGGGCTTTGCCCACTTTGGCCCCATCAAAGTGGGTTGCCGAGGGGCGAAAAGGTGACCTGAGTCGAGCGTGCATCCAGTTGAATCCACAGTCCCAAACGCCTAAAGCAAAAGCCATCCAAGCCTTGGAAAACTCAGATCCTGACGACGGTATACATATCCAAACATGGTGCGCTGCCAAGAAAGGTTCCGCCCTGACGGCCGGGTCACTTTGTTTCGACAAAGTAACCAAACCATTTGCGCTGACGTCAGGCCCCGGCAAGCCGGGGTTCCCTCATGCAGACATCGTGGAAGGGGGCCCGCGCCGACGGGCCATCCATGGCCCAACGGCGCTCTCTCGGCATCCCTGCCGATCGACCCCTTCCACGACGCCTGCATTCGGCCTTCCATACGCGCGATTGGCGTCGTCAGTGAGATGGGGGTTTGAAGATCAAGGGCAACGGCAACGCCGTGGTTAAGTTGATGTTGATGCGGTGTTTTCAAATCAGTCTTCGCGAGTAAGCGGAACGCCGCCCGGCTCTCTTCCATTGAGCACCTGATTTCAAGTTGAAATCCAGGTCTGTTGAAGTGCACCTGTGGAGTCAGCTTGCTGACGAAGAGGCCAGCATGTCACTGAAAATTCACAACAAGGATCAAACAAATCCAAGCCACAGCACACCCAAAACAAACAGCGCTCTTTCACCACGATAGCCGCCCCACCACCGAACGCGACGCAAGGTGCAGGCTGAGTCCTGGCGCTGATCCGGGGGGCAATCGGCAGGGATGCCTATTGAGCTGCACCGGGCCATGGATGGCCCGTTGCAGCGACCGCCGGATCAGTGTCAGGACGAAGGAATTGCCGCAGGCGGACCCAACCGGGGCCTGGGGCTTTGCCCACTTTGGCCCCATCAAAGTGGGTCGCCGAGGGGCGAAAAGGTGACCTGAGTCGAGCACACGGGCCACTGAGTCCACAGTCCAGAACGACCAAAAAAACAGCGCTTTTCTTCCTCGATAGCCGCCACACCGCCGAACGCGACGTAAGGTGCAGGCTGAGTCCTGGCGCTGATCCGGGGGGCAATCGGCATGGATGCCGATTGAGCTGCACCGGGCCATGGATGGCCCGTTGCAGCGACCGCCGGATCAGGGTCAGGACGAAGGAATCCGCCGCAGGCGGACCTAACCGGAGCCTGGGGCTTTGCCCACTTTGGCACCATCAAAGTGGGTCGCCGAGGGGCGAAAAGGTGACCTGAGCCGAACACAGA
>Ga0265798_10000450_pt1 | contig 70454 bp, 78 predicted proteins | sample P3T30metagenome_FD_192430 | JGI IMG/M metagenome (GOLD analysis project Ga0265798, IMG submission 192430) | Plant litter microbial communities from East Loma Ridge, Irvine, California - P3 T30 | ecosystem: Environmental > Terrestrial > Plant litter > Unclassified | place: USA: California... | reverse complement strand
TCGAATGATCTGGGCCCTGCGCCGCAGATGGTAGGAGCGGCCGCGGAAGATACAATCAAAGGCGATGTGGCGGTGCGAAATAACTCAGGCGAGTTGATTGTCGAAGATGGTAAGCCTGTGGCACCTGATCAATTCGAGCCGAAATACGAGACTGGGAAATACGAACTTTGGGCGTATTACTCATATTACATCGGAAATAATGTAAGTGAGCAATGACTGGAAATTGGCTGCTGTCAGTTGCTCACTTAGTCAACGTAGGGTTTGCACTTGTTCAACTTTGCTCCAACTGCTTCCCAAAATCTTCTTGCACAACACGCTGCCAAGATTGGCGGTCCGGACAACGAGATCGTCTACTTTGCTGGCTCGAACCGGACCACCAACTCTATCATCCTGCTCTGCAACGGAATCTCTTTCGCCATCCAGATTGCCATCCTGCTACTCATAGGAGCTTACGCGGACTTTGGATCCTTCCGACCCAACATCTTGATTGTACTGAGCTTGATCGCATTCGGCATTGGATTCGGCTGGCTCGGAGTGCACGAAGAAGACCAATGGCAGACCGGCTTAGGGCTGTACATCGTTGGTCTGATCGCCTACCAGCTATGCTTGACGTACTGGACTGCTGCTTTCCCGGGACTCGCACGAAACACGAGGGAGCTGCGGGAGCAGGCGCGGAAGTACGAGGATGGCGAGGTGACGAGAGAGGAGTACGAATTTACGGATTCCATGAAGAGGAATGAGATCTCAAACCAGGCCTTTTACATCCAGTCTTTGGGCGAGATAGTAATCCTGGCGGTGATCGTAGGAATCATGTTCGGTCTGCGGGTCAACGAAAGCGAAGAGAGAAACAATTGGGGACTCAGTGTCTTGATCGCTTTCGCCACTGGTGTCTGGCTGCTGCTGGCTATACCTTGGTTCGCGCTGGAAAAAAGGCGACCTGGCCAGGATCCAGGGATGAACATTGTGATTGCAGGATTCTGGCAATTGTACAGGGCGGTCACCCAGATCTGGCAACTCAAGCAGAGCTTTTTCTACTTGATCGGTGAGTTTGGCAGTCTGGAAAAAATTCTTTCCAATAAGCGTAGCTAACAATGCTTCCAGGCTACTTTCTCCTTGGCGACTCTTTGAACACAACTGTCACAGTGATTGGAACTCTCCAGAATTCCATCGTGGCCTACAACACTCTTGACCTCACTTACCTCCTCATCGTTGGAATCGCCGCCCAAGCCGTGGGAATCTTCGGCTTCTGGCACATTCAGAAACGCTACCGCCTCTCTACCAAGACAATGTTCAACGCCGTGGCCATTGGCATCATCCTACTAGACGCCTGGGGAATGGTCGGGATCTGGACGCAGAAATTCGGCTTCCACAATGTCTGGGAAGGTAAGAAAACACTACCCCCGTTCTTGCCAACACACAAGACAAAATCACCAACAGAAACTAACTTCATCCATAACAGTCTGGGCCTACCAAGCCTTCTATGGTCTCTTCGTCTGTCCCTGGTACAGCTACAGCCAAATCATGATCTCCGAAGTGACTCCCCGCGGCAAAGAGTTCCTCTTCTTCAGCCTGTTCAGCATCATCGGCAAAGCCTCGTCTTTCATCGGCCCGCTCGTCTCTTCGGCTATCATCGATGCCAGCGCTTCCAAGAACAACAGCACGCCTTTCTACTTCCTCTTTGCTCTGAGTCTGGCGAGCTTCTTGTTCTTGCTGTTTTTTGTTGATCTGGGCAAGAGTCGCGTTGAGCAGGAGGAGTTCTTGGAGAGGGAACGGGAGGCGAAGAAGAGGATTGCCGGTGGAAGCGACGGCGGGGATGGGGAGAGTGGAATTGGAAGGGGGTTGTAATTTACTGTTCTTGGAATTTCGCTACTCTTGGGATCGTGTGTATTTGTCGACTCTAACTTGTGCCTCGCCTACAACTTGGTCTCGTTTGAGAGGAGATCCAAGATATCAGATGCTATCCTTGTTTTAATCCCCGGCCGCCCTCTGCGGGTCCCAGATCTGCACATACCCCAAGCAACCGTTCTCCGAGCATACTGTACAGCACGAGTGGGAGCCCTCGCTTGCACTAGACCATGCTTCCCAGCGTCTTCCCGGTCCAGAAACGCCCTCACCACAGCCGAAGCCCTGTTGAGAATCTTGCCGTCATGGCCAAAGTACTCCCCCAGTTTTCCTGCCTTGTCCCCGCGTGCGACGATTTCGAAAATGGAAGCCACCACATAGGGCAAACGAGCCTCGTCGTCGAAATTAGGATCATCGAACGCTCCGACCAGATCGTCATGGAAGGCTGTTCTGACCTGGCGGAGAAGCGTGATGCCGCGTTCGTGGACGCCGAAGTAGTCGAACAGGAGGTGCAGTTCCTCCGCCGCGACACCCTCACGCACACACGTCAAAAGCTGGACAGGTGAAAGCTCTTGTTGTGAGTCCATCTCGCGCATAAGCTGATCGATGTCGACGAGAGGTGGGGAAGTGCGTTGTGCTTTCCTCGCGACGGACATCATTGCGTTTATGTTGCCTCTGTTCAAGATTGCGTGCTTGTCTCCGACGGAGCGAGGCTGGAAGATGTCTCTGACCGGCGACGTTGACGTGAGGCCTTTGGGACCTTTCTTGGACGGGATCAACTCCTGCTTACCTCCCTGTCGACGGTTCGGGGCGAAGTTCTGGGCGCTGGCGTCGAACATCAGCAGGATGCATTTGTGGTAGTCTTGTGGAGTCGTGGGCGCGGCGCCGACGAAAATACGCTGTGGCGTGTGAAGCTGGTAAAGGTATTCTGCATCTTCCCACTGGCGATCCAGCCCTCCGCTTTGCTGACATGCATTGTAGAGGTGGATAGGATAGATTGCGGAGCCCCATGTTCCGACCAGAGACTGTCCGCTTACTTGAAGCAACATGTTCAGGTTCAAGGTGAGGAGGCCACAGAGGGTAGGGTTTCTTTTGAAGAATAGGGAGGGTTCGGGTTGCAAGTGGGCTGGCGTTCTGACGTTGAGTTTCTCGATGAGTTCCTGAGCAAAGCTCCTCATTTGGCGCAAGCTATCGTCTCTGCGAGCCGGCCAGTTCTCGAACGGTTCGTTCTTGGACGAGAATTTGAACCAGCGATCGATGATCGAGACACAACGTCTGAGGGTCGCCTGGAGCTCCTCGAAAGGACGAATATGGCCGACACGCAGGACTTCGTGGACACCGAGGAATAGTTTCGTCGCAAAGATGGCGTACATAGGACAGCATTTGATCCCATTGTTCGTCTCCATCATGATTTGAAGTCCAGAGGTCATCTCATCCTGAGTCGGTAAACCCCAACCACTGCGGGAGTACATTGTCATTGCAGGCAAGTATTCCAACAGCAGCGTCTTGTCTTGTTCATGCTGTCCCTCTGCGGTTTTCTTCGTCCACTTCTGATTGGCATTAGAGTCTCCAACTTCTGGGTCGTAGATTGCGACTGGCTTTGTAGATGGATTTGCTGCAGAGTGGCTGAGTATGCTTTCGACGGGCATTGCGAGGTACTGAGCGACTCCAGTCGGAACAGTGCCCGTCTTCTCACCCTCAACCATGGATTCCTGTTCGACGAACATAGAGCAGATGTCCTAATATGTCTTTTGGCCGCCGAGGGAACGAATAAGATCCTCGCTGCTCCGCTTGATGATACCGTAAGCTGTGTCGGTGGTCACAGAGGCTGCCATGAGGTCCACACTCCCATCTCGGTAGTGTTTTCATGTCTCTTTGACCATTCTTTCGATCCCCTCGTAGTCCTTCAAGAAGCCCAGAATGGCCAGTAGAGAATCGTTCGCGGAAGAGTCCTCGATTTCGTACTCTTGGGTTGGTGGCGCTTTGGCCTTCTTCTTGGAGCTTGAGGGCTTGACATCGTCCGGATCAGGCAAAGGCTCTTCAACATGGAGTGCCTCAAAGGTGTTGGATAGTTTGGTTTCGGCTGACCTTTGGCTTTCGTTGCCGGAAATCGAGGATTGTGATGTTACTAGTACTTCCAATACTTGCTCCAGGATCGAGATGAAGTGCCGATGAGAAGCACTGCAAGCATCGTTACTGGATCCGCCGGTCAGATTGGCGAGGGTAGCTCCAGCCTCTGTACGGAGCGCGATGACAGTCTTGAGTGTCCTGAGGATTTCATGTGGTACTGCAATCTTGGGATTCTTGGACTCAGTGATGGCCTGAGCCAGCTGCACGAACTTCCCAAGGGGTATCTGGTGTTTGTCGGTTGTCGAGGATGTGATGGCGACGCCGCAGAGCTTAGCGGTCTGGACGAGCCATGTCGTAAGTCGCTTGGTGCCGGTCTTGTAGGTCAGGTGTGTATTTAGGTAGCTCCCTTGAGCCATGATATTGGAATTTGAGGAATTTTGTCATATAGTGGTGTGGTGGTTCTGGTGTCAATATTGCAACCTCTGTGGGTGGGTAAAACCTCTTTTATGTCATGACCGATCCTTGTGGTGCACGTTTGCTGCTGTGTAACAACACAACCTGAGAGTGAAGTCTGAAGGATTACTGCGTGAATGGCAAGACTTTGGAGTTAGTGTTGCAGTTAAGACGTATGACTACATCATCATCATTTCCTTGGTGATCGCTTCAATTTACTTGTTCATTTTTCCGCCAGCCAAACTCTTTGCCTTAGTTTCAACTTCTACTGCCTGGCGAAACACGGTCTCAACAGATGGAACAGCCCACCGTTTGCGGAGACCAGAATCGCAAGGATTCGATGAGCGGAATGCATAAAATGCAAAAGCATCATGGCCCAAGACTCCATCGCTGTTGTAATCCGGGCTGTTTACCGCCATTTTCTCGGGAGCCCACCACTGAGAGCGTCTTCTGGCGGCCTTCTGGAACTGAGAGCATCTTTTTCGCCACACTTCCTAGGCCTGCTGGTATGTCCTCTCGGGAGCTTGTCCTGCCCCCGCGATGAGTGTGACAATACAGCGAGAATTGCATCGCCGGTAGTGTAGAAGCAACTCCAATGTCTGGGCTGGACATGTGTACCTCCAGAAGTTTTAAAGCCATTGGCAGACCATCGGTACCTTCCACTGGGAGTTCGAACGGATCGGATTGCGTCGGACGCGTGTTGATCGTGGAATGCGTCTCGGAAGTGCGGTATAGTAGTACATGGCAGTTTGACTCCCTGGGCCGGCCTTCCAGATTCAAAGCACGAGGCGCGAGGTCAGCGAACTGGCGCCTGTCAGGTCCGGATAGCGAAGTTTTCAAGAGCAGGTTTACATGCCCTAGCTGGCCCTGCAGTAGATCAGACAATGTGTATGTAGGAGGAGTCGATCAACAAGGATCACGTCGATGCTGCGGAGAAGGATAGTGTGGGTCGTGACGCAGCGGATCTCTGAGCCGTCCCGCCACCACCCCAGCAGCGATCCTCCTTTTTTGAGTTGCTGGACTTGACTGTATTTTCCCAAAGCGTCACTTCCATCTCGACCGGATCCACCTCATGTCATCAAGTCTCCGAATTTACAACGCGACTACTGCACCTCTGAGCTCTCCCCGCCCGTCGACGACTCAAGACTAGGAGATATTCCTGCATGCACAAGATCATCGCCGTCTCTGCCGCGTCGTTCAGTCTAGTCTACGCCCCCAAGACCGGGCCGGAACTCCACTGCTCGTAACGAACCTGTGGCTCACAGCCAGAGACACCGCGCCAGCCGCAAAGAACGAGCTCGTGGCTTCGAGAATCATAGCAGGCGACGGTGTTCAGTTGTTGACATGCTCTCCGGTCGGATACACTCGTGGGTAACATTCTCACGTAGATTAAACACTATCCGCGTCGATCAGCTACCTGCGTTGCGTTCTCGCCAATGCAATGTGCATCACACCAATGCGGTATGAGATCTCACCAGCTCCAGCGCAAGCCGCAGACCTAGCTCGAGCTACGCCACTTCACACGCCTCCTCATCTGTATACTGCACATGCGAACCCTCTCCGATACTTGAATCCCTTCTTTGCACTAATGCAAGCATTGCACCCCGGCGACTCCGTTTTGCTGTATCCTGCCTAAACGTCATTTCCAGATCCGCCGCAATGGGTCCAATGGCCAGCAAAAACCCTCCCTCGGTATCGCGGGGCCTACACGTTAATGCAAGGCTAGGATATGCTATTGAACTGGTGGAAGATCTGAGCTCCAACATGACGAAGCTGTACCCATTCGTCTAGCTCACACGATGGCAAGTCTGGGAGCATATAACATCCTGCCTCTCCGGGCCTCTCTTGCTTGAGTCTCCATACCCGTTCAATTCTTTCCATACTACCAAAATGGTTCAAAGTGATATTGATCAAAGCCGCGTCACAGCCGGCCTCTTCGGAGCTGGCATGGACGTCACCCCAGAGAAGCTTACTATGCTGAACATCAAGGCCCACGACCATGAGCACGACACCCGTTCCGAAGTGGGAGGCATCTCTCAGTTCCCTCGCCATGCTGGTCTTCGCAACTCCAATGCAAGGAGGACATCTGGTGCTCACAGCGTTGTTGGAGGTGGCTCAAAGCTGGCGTCTCGCTCCCGCATGTTGACCACCAGTGGTTCGCGCAGGCAGAGCTCTTACTTGGCAAACCACCGAAGCAGGATGTCCGCAGACCTGACTTCCCAGGCCGAGTCCAAATTCACTTCGCTCATGGAGGTGATGACCTCCGCCACTAGGGAGGCATCGTCTTTCAAGGAGTTCTGGCTGCAGCTGATGGCCGACCGCGAGTCGTGGGACCGCGAGCGCGAGGAGCTCATGCTTCGCATTGATGAGTACGAGGAGTCCGAGAGACTCAGACTCGACGAGCATGACGACAGAGACAATGAGCTCCGCAGCGCCAAGGATGAACATGACAGGCTTCTTGCCATCATCGCTATCCGCAACAACACTAGCAATGACCACGAGAAGACAATCATTGAGCGTGACCACGAGTTGGTAAGTCATGATGAGACGTATCTTGCAACAAGCACCGACTAACGACATCGTACAGGATCGTGTTCGCAAGGACTACACAAGTCTGCAGTCAAAGCTTTCGAGCTTGCAGCTCCACCACGACACTCGCCTCGCCGAACTCGAAGCAAAGAACACTCAGATCCACGACGCCCACGCTGAGCGTGACAATGCTCTCCGCGACGTCGAGAGGCTTCGTAGCGACTTCCGCAATGTGACCAGAGAGCTCGGAGATTACAAGAGTAGGAACACCGACCTCACTAGCCTTCTCGATGCCAGGACCAAGGAGATCACCCACTCCAACGAGCGCATCCGCGTATTCGAGCACGAGAGTGCCGAGTTCCTCTACGAGAAGGGTCGCCTCGAAGACGAGCTCAAGCGTGCCAACGCCAGACACGGCGATGCTATCAGGGATCTCGAGCAGTGGACCGACAAGTACAATACTCTCCAGCGTGACACTAACAACCTGCGTTCCACACTTCACACCACTGAGCTGGAGCGTGATGAACACGTCACCACTCTCGACCGCCTACGCATTGAAATCAAGGACAAGAACACTCGCATCGGTATTCACGAGGCTCATGTTGCAGACTTGAACTCTCGTCTGCAGAAGAGCCAGCGTGACGCCACTACTGCCGACGAGAAGGTCAGCCACATCACCATCGAGCTGCAGACCACCAAGACTCGTAAGCAATATGAATTGTCCACTTACCGCCCCATCACCAGCTAACACAATGATTCTAGAACTCGACGACAAGATTGACCAACTCCGCCACGCCAACGCCGAACGTGACAACCTCAAGGACGACATCGACGTCGAGCGCCGCAAGGTCGCCGATGCCCAGCGTCAAATCACCACTCTGCAAGAACAGATTCACCGACACGACATCGCCGCTTCCGAACTCCGCGCTGAGACACTTCGCCTCAAGGAAACCATCACCGAGACTGAGCGTTCGCGCGATGATGCCCGCTCCTCTCACGGCCCTCTGGAGCGTGAGATTGTCACTCTTAAGGAGAAGCTCGCCGCCGCCCTGGCCCACCATGAGCACGTGAACAACGAGCGTGATGCAGCCCGCCAGCAGCTCGAGAACTACCAGACTGAGTACGAGGAGACAATGGAGACATTCGACCAGATGGGTAATGTAAGTCGCCTTTACCATTCCTTCCCCGTTTCTCACCCTTCCTCTCTCCCCAAATTCAGCCAGCATCCTAACACAAGATTCAGGAATCCGCCGAATACAAGATCGAGATCGAGTCACTTACCGCCGCCCTGAACAACGCCCGCGAGTTGCGCGACCACGCTGTTACAGCCCGCAACGAAGCTGACCGCAACCGTGACCACTACGTCGCCCTATTCGACAAGAAGTGCCGCGAGCTCGAGACCTTCCGCGAAGAGCGCGACGCCCAGCTGCGAGCCCTCCAGGCCTCCTCCGAGGCCCACGCTGCATCCGGCGGCGGAGCTTCGACTCGCTACACCAAGACTGTGAAGAGCAGTGGCGGCGGTGGCTTCAGCAGCAGCAGTGGGCACAGACAGGCGAGTGGTGCTCACTCGCACGGTCATGGCCACGAGCATGGACACAGCAATGGGCAGCATGCTCACGGCCACAGCCACGGTCAGAGCAATGCTGAGGAGGCTACTGCCAACGAGGAGCTGTGAGGGATGGACGTGATCGAGATGTGGATATCCGGCTATTCTGGAGGGACATACTAACTTGCACTCCACGCAAAACACATGTTTCCTTTTGTCTCACGCTCGCTTCATGGCCTACATAGCGTTAATGAAGTTCAAACTCCCAACATCTCTCGAAGCTCTCGTCGGCACTCTCTTGATATCCTCGGAAGATGCATCATTGTTTCCACTTTATCGGATGGAAGAGTAACGCACCTGGCTCTTCCTTTCAGGCTGCAAGTCAAGAGCATGTTTCACTTGCCTGCTTACATAGATGGGTTGATGTAATCATTGCAGATATGGTGATTCCAGCATTCAGGGTTAGGGTTGGGGTTTGCTGGCGCAACGCAAGATCGACTACTATTATGTTGCTTGGAACTGGAACACTCAGAGACATACATGGAGGTAAGAACATGATGCGCTTGGAAGAAATGGCGGCTTTGACATTTGGTTAGCCATGCTGCAGACTGTAATGCGGCTGAGCCTCGGCGCGATGACTGCACCTTTACTCAACACAAATACCTACATGCACACTGCATATCATCCTGGACAGCGACATTCCAAATACGAAGATACCGTGTGAGAACCTTCTAATTGACCAGAGGGTCTCGGAACCAACACCAGGAAGTGTCTTCGTTGTATACACGAACATGGCCAACAGTGTCAATGACGGCTATTTCGACTTGGGCTCATTCCACCGCAAAGTCTCCACCAACAACTCGACCGCCCAACTATGGTTCGATCGTGGGATGGTGTGGTCTTATGGCTTCAACCGCCCCGAGGCACTCTCATGCTTCGAGCAAGTCATTGCTGCAGATCCGAGATGCGCCATGGGCTACTGGGGCATTGCCTACGCCGCGGGTGCTTACTACAACAAACCATGGGAGCTTTACCCTAAGGACGACCTGCAGAGCTCTACCCAACGAGCGTACAAGGCCGTACGACAGGCTATCGAATTCGCCGTTGATGCAAGTCCCGAAGAACAAGCTCTGGTGGCCGCCCTCGCTGCACGGCACCCACAAGCAGAACCATCAGAAGACTTGTCCAAGTGGGATCATCAATACGCCAGCAGCATGAAGGGCGCGTATGAGAAGTTCGGCAAAGACCTAGATGTCGCTACGCTGTATGCCGAGAGCCTGATGAACTTGACTCCGTGGAGGTTATGGGACCCTTATACCGGCAAACCCACACCAGGTTCACACGCAAAAGACGCCGAGAAGACTCTTGATCGGGCGTTCACTCTGGACGGAGCTTGGGACCACCCTGGTCTGCTGCACTTGTACATCCACATGATCGAAATGACCCGTTCACCGGAGAAAGGACTGAAAGCAGCTGATCGCCTGCGTTTCTTGGTCCCCGAAGCAGGCCATCTCACGCATATGCCTTCGCACCTCGATGTCCTTGTTGGAGACTACCGTAATGCCATCGAAGCCAACGCCCGAGCAATTGTGGCCGACGACAAGTACCTGGAGAAAGTCGGCTTCATGAACACGTACACGTTGTACCGTGTACACGACATGCATTCGCTCATCTACGCGGCGATGCTATGCGGGAAGTCCGAAGTCGCTCTCGAGTATACCACCAGACTAGAAGCTTCAATTCCGGAGAGTCTACTCAGCCTGAAGTCACCTCCAATGGCCGAATGGCTCGAATCGTTCCTAAGCGTTCGAGCCCACGTGCTCATCCGCTTCGGCCGATGGGAAGAGATCCTCGCCTTGGAGATCCCCCAAGACACAGAACTATACTGCGTCACCACCGCAACTCTGCACTACGCAAAAGGCGTCGCATACGCAGCAACGAGCAGGGTACCTGAAGCAATCAAAGAGCAAATGCTCTTCAAAGAAACCCAAGCCAAAGTCCCAGACTCAAGATACGACTACCCGAACAAATGCGTCGACGAGCTCAAAGTCGCAGAAGCCATGCTCGCAGGCGAAATCGAGTACCGCAAAGGGAACTACGACACGGCGTTCAAGCACCTCCGACAATCGATCCACTACGACGATAACCTGGTCTACAGCGAGCCGTGGGGTTGGATGCAACCGACCCGCCACGCATACGCGGCTCTTCTACTTGAGCAAGGCCGTGTGGAAGAAGCTGCGGAAGCGTACGGCGCGGATCTGGGGTTCGATGATTCGCTCCCTCGAGGGCATCAGCATCCGAACAATATCTGGGCGCTGAAGGGGATGCATGAGTGTTTGGTGAGGTTGGGGAGGTTGAGGGAGGCGAAGATGTTGGAATTGCCGCTTAAGCAGGCGCAGGCGATCGCTGATATCGACGTTGTTTCTTCATGCTACTGCAGAAGGGACGACGTGGCTGCTTCATCTGTGTGCGTCAAGGCTACGGCGGGGGTGAATGGCAGCTGTAAGATCTGAGCGAGAGAGGGCTTACATGGCGTCAAATCTCGATCAAATGAGAAATGGCATGCGCAGTGCGTATGGCTTGAGGCTGTCGCATTCGTGATGAGGTAGATGCTGTCTCATGGCAGATTATTTTTTGAGGTACCGAACCTCATATTCGGTATATCTACATGTAAGAAAAACCCGATTGGAGTCCCTCTTCATCCTTCAGCCAAGGTCATACGCGAACTTGGACCATGAGCGTATCTTCGCCCCATATTTATAAAGAAACACCGTCGCCGGCACAAGCGCAAGACACAGGAATGCAAGAACGCTGGTAGCCCATTGCGTTCCCAGGTCGCGGTACATGAAGGGAGCAAACAAAGGAAAGACTGCGGCGACAAGGCTGCGGACGAAGGTGTTTGCCGCCAGGGCGGAGTTGGCTTCGAAGAGGTAGACGTCGACGAGGTAGACGACGGCGGGCATGAAGACCATGATGATCTGATTGGGAGGGTCAGCAAAATTCTCGTGTAAGCAAAGAGATGGAATGAACTTACGCCGCAACCGATGAGGACACCGCTGATGATTTGAGGCCAGGGCGAAATGCTGGGCTGGGATGTCCAGGCGAACCAGAAGAGACCTACGACGAGGATGACGCCGCCCACCATCATAGGAGGGAGTCGTTCTTCGGGAATGACTTTCTTTGCTTTGACGAACTTGGGCATAAATATGGCTTTGGTCTCCCACGCCAGGCTGATGCAAGCAATGAGCACACCGATGAAGATGGCGAAGAATGGCAGTGAAGAAATACCAAAGTCCATGCCACGATCTCCCTCGAAGCTGAATGGGTACGCGAAGAAGATCAGGTACAAGATTCCATACACCAAGCTGATGTAGATCGTCATGACAATCAGGATCGGCTCTCGGATGATCATCTGCGCAGGCTTCAAGCCGTACTTGCGCATCAGGTAGCCGAATTGGACGGGGTCCTCGTCGAGCTTGGTGTGTAGGGCCCAGTTGCGCGTCTCCATCCGCAGGCGGGCGGCTTTCTTCTTGAGAATCACGGCGGGGAAGGTCTCCTTGAGTGTGAATAATGCGATGGTGAAGAAAAATGCCTCCATGATCATGGTGAACCATGCTGTCCAGTGCCATCCCAGGTGCTTGTTCTTAACTGTAAATTCCCCTACGACTGGGCCAAGAGCTGGCCCAGCAAAGACTGCCGCTGCGTAGGCCATGGTTGCCATTGCTCGTTCGACGGGGTCGAAAAGATCGACTGCCATTCCGGGGACGATGGCCAGGGCGGCACTTCCGAACGCGCCGCCGAAAAAGCGGCACACGAAGATGGTTTGAAGGTTGGTGGCTACTCCGATTGGGATCTGGAAGATGATGAATCCAAACACACCAATCATGAGAGGGGTTCGACGTCCATATAGCTCAGATGCAGGTCCGAAGACGAGCGGGCCCACCGCGAAGCCGACCACGTAGAGCGTGACTCCAAGGATCATGACTTCCTGGCTGACACCGAACTGCTCGGCTGTGACTACGGTGGCTGTTGAGAACACGGAGCTGGCGAACGAGACGACAAAGGTCATGAACGCCAGGATCATGATCAAATACCATCGGTACTTTCTGCTCCAGTTCTGAGGGTTTAGGGGGTCGTTGGGTCCGTCCCAGTCGACTAGGTCGTTTCGCTCCTCGCTTGGCTGCGATATGGGTGCAGTTGCGTTTGCTGAAGTCGGAAGTTCGTCTTGGGCCTCATCCTTCTCGCCAGGTGTCGCGGTCCCATCGTCTGTCTTGAACGATCTGGTTTGGCTGTTGCGGCGAGTGTAATTTGAAGGTACCGCTGGCACGTCGGGGATGTCGGAGTGGCGTTTGTTCTGGGAGACGTCTGTCGTGGAAGCATTGCTGTACCGGACGGAGTTGACGACTGTAGGTGTTTCCGAGATGCGGTAGCTTGTGAAGTTGGCCTCCACATCGTGGTCTGGCTCTGTGAGTTGTGACATGACTGCCAAGAAGGATGATCATAGAGACTGAAGAGAAGAAACGTTACTCTTGTAGCCAGGCCTTGGACTATGATATGGGAAAAGATCTGAGAGAGACATTGGACAGTGCGTCACGGGTTGGTGGTGCCATGCCGTTGATCATTTCTCAATACTGCTTGCACAGTCCTCACAACGATGTTTTCCCTACCGCAGTGATGCACGCTTTGGTGGGTCGCGCTCCTCACGTTAGATGGTGCCGTCGGCATATCAGGGTAGTGATGGAGATCTCATCGAGACACCAGACTGACGGGACTCGCACTAACGATGTGCACTGCTTGTTTGTAGATAGCGCAGACCCGCTATGACATGAAAAGTATCCACAGAGTGAGTCGGCCTCTATCAGTCGCAGAGACGGTTGGCCCTCGAACCGTTGTTGAGCATGTGAAGGGGAAGAGTGGTTGAGTCAGTCGTTGAAAGTCCGTGAAATTATGACGATCACGACTGCCGGCTGGGAACATGTCCCTGAGCTCTGCCTTTCGGGAATCTGGCGGTAGCACGGGTGATCGACCGGGGCAACAGTCGGGCCAATTGAAAATCCTTTGATTCTTTTCCCTTATCTCGAAACAGAAGTCGCACAGCTTCGAGGACGCCTCAGCCGTTCAATTAAGGTTGTCTTCTTTTTTGTACAGTAACGTTAAACGTCATCCGTTGTTCTTGTTGAGGTTTTCGTCAATGACCCGTTAGCCAGTCAGTCGGTGAATCTGAGATATCTATCTTGTCTGCGCCCGCCCACCGGACATTTAGAATGTGTCTTGACACCCACCACCGACTTCTGCGGGCCAAATTTGCTTTGCTCGTTTTTCATTTGCTCGTTACTACGGATACCCGCTGCATACACTCAGGATCTTTGTGCGCATGCGAGTAGAGAGGCGGCATTGACCAGACTCTTTGATCGATTGTTGTCGTCGACACAAGGGCGGGTGACTCATCATCTCCAAGATGAATCAGCATCGGGACATCAGCGTCCTAGTGGCGCCGTGAGTACACCTCGAACCTGTGTCAAGCGAGCATAGTCGTCGGGGAAGAACGGAATATCTCGTTGCTTGGCCTGGCTGTGTAGCGTCTGGTGACCTGTATCCTTGGCGTGTGACACGAACTCACCCTTGACTTGATTGAACAACGACAAGGCCAAGAAGCTTGAAGCCTTGCTTTCCAGGGCTTATATGGTCATCGTGCTCGTTGATCTGTGGCAGAGTTGATCAAATACGAGCCAGCCAGCCTCGGTATCGTACAATTCAAGACGCCATTCTACCTTTGCTAGGGAGAGCGGATCCACTCGGGCCGCCTCTCCGATACTTTTACGCACGTTACAGATGGGCCTACATAATGAACGCGGCGACAATCGGTTGTTCGCGTCAAATATATACAGACTGAGATCCGTTGGAATTCATCACAGAGATACATCATCACCAATTCGCAAGCATGGCTAGCATCAATGAACACGTTGACAAGATCGCTGTCAAGGGCGACTCCCGCATCCGCCGTGAAACCGCCAGCATCAATGGCAAGACCTATGGTGGGTGACACCATTGATATCGCTGGCAAGACACACGCTGATAGCCGATGTGTAGGTTATCTGGTCGCTGAACCTGAAGGCGGATTCACTCGCACGCTCTTCTTGGTACGATACACACCACTTCATGAAGAATACCTGGTTGTGACTGATATCTTGAACAGATCCATGGCTTTCCCGACATCTCGATGGCCTGGAGGTATCAGATCCCTCAGTTCCTCAAGCTGGGCTTCCGGGTTGTCGCTCCGGACTGCATTGGCTACGGCCGCTCCGTACGTGGTTCATTCAATGTAAAATCTCCAGAACCCAGCAACTTACTCAACAGGACGCCCCAACCGACTCGATCGTGCCATACACGTTCAAGTCACACGCCGATGACTTTCACGAGCTCTGCAAATCCCTGGGATGTGAGAACGTCGTCGTTGGCGCTCACGACTGGTGCGTAGCGACAATCAAGCCAACTCACAATCGGCTTTTGCCCCAGAATGCTGACAACAAGTAGGGGCTGCATGATCGCATACCGCTTCGCCTTGACGTACCCGTCCTTCGTCACTCATGTATTCACCTGCGCCGTCCCTTACTTCGCTACCATGGAGAACTTCATCCCGACAGATGTGCTTGTGAACTTCTTGCCCACTCTGGGCTACCAGCTGCAGTTCGGCAGCAAGGAGGGAATCATCGAGTCTGTCACCAAAGACAAAACTGGCATCCGCAACTTCCTCAACGCTCTGTACGGCGGCTACACCTCCGACGGCAAGGTAGCGATGACTGCGGAGAAGGGCGTGGACCTTGATCTCATGTCGTCTCTGAAACGCTCTCCGTTTGTGAGCGAGGACGAGCTGGACTACTACGTCGAGGAGTACGCGAGGAACGGTCTTGCCGCACCATGTAAGGCTCGGTTTTCCTTCATCACAAGTATCCAGGACTGACATCCCATCCACAGGCAACTACTACCGCAATCGCCCAGCCAACCACGAAGCCGACAAGCCCCTTCTGAGCGTTGAGGGCGGTCTCGACATCAAGTGCCCAGTCCTGTTCGTCCGCGCTTTGGGCGACAGTATCGTTACAGACGAGCTGGTCAACAAGATGGGCGAGCACGTCTCCAATCTGACGCTGAAGAACGTCGATGCTTCGCACTGGCTGCTGTGGGAGAAGCCCGAGGAGGTCAACGGACTTGTCACTGAATGGATGCGTGGACAGGGTCTTGTCAACTAGACAAATTTGTCAGCTTTGGGTTGTAATCTTACAACTTTCCTGTCGTTATGTAGCTAATGTTGAATGCGCATAGTGTTTCAGATGTACTCACAAGATATTGTTTAGTGGGAGCATATGTGACCTCGGCTTTGATCTGAAATCTTGCATGCTCTCCGTGGCATCCGGGATTTGGTAAAAGGCTGTAGCAGATAAGCTGAGCATCGAGTGCGTTGATTGCAAAGACGCGTGTTGAATGACATTGTTTGCAAAGCGATAGCGGCTGTCTGATGCTGCGTCAGCTTATGTGATGGGCAAGAAACGCCCAGAGGAGTTCGAGGTCAATCTTCTCCACAAATCCACGGCAAGGCGTACATGCAATGCTTGATTGGTAATGCTCATCCTCAAATCATGTTGGCGTGGACGTCGAGAAGTAAAGCATAAGTATAAGTCTGTGGCTGTGACAATTACCACTAAAAACACCATCCGTCGAGAACAGAAATGTCGAAAACTACGCCGACAACGAGACGCGCATTCCGCCGCACCGACGACTACACACCAGGCGCACCAAAAGTAGAGCTTATCACAGAAGACCTTGCCTTACCTCTCACCGCTACGCAAGTACTGATCAAAGTCTACGCCGTCGCACTCAATTACCGAGACGCGAACATCGCCAACGGCGGCAACCCATGGCCCGTGATACCCTTTGGAATTCCATGCAACGACGCAGCCGGCGAGGTCGTCGACATGGGCGAACAAGTCTCCATGTTCAGTATCGGAGACAGGGTTGCGCCAATCATCGACACGGAGAATCTCACGGGGCAAGAAGCGACTCGGTCGTGGCTTGCTGCAGATGAAGATGGCGTGCTGGCCGACTACATCATTTTCGATCAGACCAGGCTTTGTAAACTACCATCGTATCTGGACTGGGTACACGCGAGTATCATACCCTGCGCCGGCGTGACTGCGTGGTCGGCGCTGAAGGGCTTCGGTGTCGGCAAAAGCGTCTTGATCCAAGGTTTGTCACTTTGGTCTCACATTGAATTTTCGAGATGAGCACAAGCTGACTGCAAAAAGGAACTGGCGGCGTAAGCATGGTTGCTCTGAAGCTCGCCCGTGCAGCCGGTCTGAAAGTCATCTTGACATCGTCCAGCGACAAAAAGCTTGAAGACGTTCGCAAGCAGTTCCCGGAACCACCCATTCTGACCATCAACTACGCCAACAAGCCCGCCTGGCACGAGGAAGTGCTGCGACTCACCGACGGCGTTGGCGCAGATCTGGTCGTTGAAGTGGGTGGCACGAGTACTCTGTTGAAGAGCATGAAGTGCACTCGCCGCGGCGGCACAATCAGCCAGGTTGGCTATTTGAGCAAGCAAGCGTTTGACGATGCGGCGGAGCTTTTGCCTACTATTATTGACAGAAGGATTTCGTTGAGGTGAGAATCTGGTTGTGTTTCCGAACAGATCCGGCAAGATGACTGACAATCTTTCCAAGGGGTATCAACGCAGGCTCCAAGATGGATCTCGACGACCTTTGCGCGGCACTATCAGCTACCAGGATTCAGTTCGACGATATCATTGATTCCGTGCATCCTTTCGAAAACGCGGAGGAGGCGATCGAGAAGGTATGGCAAGGCCAAGTGGTTGGAAAGGTGGTGTTGCAACTGTGAAATGCTTGCGATCGTGGTGTTGCAATACAAGTTTCGAGGTTGTTGGGCAAGGAAGAAACGATGCTGCGAGCCTGCAACTCATCGGTTATCAGTCGCAACTGAATAGCCGCCCTGGCCAAATCAACCAATCAAAACTTGAGCTAGTCTATACCATCGGCAACATCAAGGCCGTTCCGGCCGCCGCCAAGCTCCATAGATTGGACCAACTCCATTCGTGATCTTTTGTACAATCGCAGCTTCGCCCTCTTGGATAACCTGACATGTCTTTTCGGCCATGGAAGCCAAACCCAAGCTTACGCCTATGCGTGCTCAGGGAGGACATTGCTAAGACGCTATGACAGCTTCCTGCCGATTCAATCCAACAACGACAGAGAATGCACCATCTTTTAGCTAGGAAAGCGATCAACTTGCCAACTTGACAAGCGAGCTGCAAATCTCGCTTCTGCACCTTTAGTACTGCATCTACTAGCATGCCTTCGAAGCGCGCGGTAAAGGTGTCTGATGACCGGGATCATCTTTCAATTTAAGAACAGCTCGGATTCTTCGTCTAGCGACAGACAGAAGCCTCCGAAGCATCGATACCGCATTGAACGCATATCACGTGCTTTCTTACGGATGTGCATTATACACAACTCTTCGCGTTACGAGATTTGTTAGCTCGTTCAAGCTGTTATTATCCAAGAAAATTATGCCAATCACGTTTTCACAATGGTGAGTTTGACATTTCTTCGATACTCTCATGGGCAAAGCTGACCAGACCAAACTAGGGCAACTGGAAGACGGTCTCTCTTGGCTGCCATCTGCATCGCCGTCACATTTTTCATTTATATACTGAACCCAGATCCATCATCGGAGCTCCTATCAATCGAGCCTCTTCAGACGTTGCCTGAGCAGCAACAGGAGCCTCATGAGAAATTCCAAGAAGGATTTGTCGAGCATGCTTACGAGCAACCTCAGCAATCTCAGCCATCGACTAAATTACCACCATCTCACCCTTCATATACATTACAGCCAGCAAGCTCCAAATGTCCTGTGAAGAAAGTCTCCATGCTTTACGGAACCCACAAGTTCGAGCAATTAGAGCAAGCATTGGAAAATCACCAACAAGATTGCATTCGCTGGGGCTGCGGATTAGAAAGCCTAGACCGGGATCTCACAGGCCGTAAACTTTACAGCAAGCATTATTTCCTAATATCCAAAATGTTGGAAGAACTGGCAAAACCCGAAGACGAGAGACAAAAATGGCTTTTGTAAGTCACACGCCTCGTCATCCAACAACGTGGACATCACGAAGATTGACTAACCCAATCTTCAAGATGGGTCGACGCTGACTCCATCATCGTAAACCCAGGCATATCCCCTTGCGCCTTTCTCCCGCCAGACCACATCGACAACGTCTACGCCCTGGTAACAGCAGACCACAACGGCCTCAACCACGGGATTTTCTACCTCAAAATCCGCCCCCCATCCCTCGACCTCTTAACCGAAACCATCGCCTACCCCCTCGCACACCCAAAAGAAGATCTCGGCTGGTTCGGCGAACAAGCCGCCATGGCCCACGTGATCAATGCCACAGAGACACGGCACGAAGCTGCGGGGACTTCTTCCGGCATCGCCTGGGTGCCGCGGGACTGGTTCAACAATTACGAGTTCGAACATGGCTTCGAAGGCAAGCCCGGGAGCTTTTTGGTGCATTTCGCGGGTTTAGCCGAGACGAGACTGCAGCACATGGCGAACTGGCTGGCTGAGCTGGGGCAGAACCAAGCGAAATGGGAGATGCCTGTCGAAGACACGCCGTACAAAGACTCCATACCCGAGTTCTGGAGGAAGTGCGCTGAGACTTTGAATGGCTAGACTCGGGCTCTCCGACCTACTTTCTGTAACATAACATACGGCGAGGAAGATCTACTCGATGCGTACATTCCAAATGTACAGTGCTGATCATTCGTTGGATGCATAAAAGCCAGTATCATATGCTGTCAAATATCACATTTGTCGCCAATTTTATCAGGAGAAAACAGATCACGACTGACAGCACTCAAATTGGACGTTTAGTACAGCAACAGTGGCTCCAGTCCGCGTTTCTTGGATGGCAGAGCAGAAGTAGTGTCCAAAATTCATTATTAATCTGACAAGGACCCACAAAAGACATCCTTCCGCGACCAATCTGGCATCTTTGTTGATTTTGTTTGGAACAATACCTGACTGTGGCCTACACGTGGTCGTCAATGTAAGACGCAAAGATTCGTATGATGATTGATTGCTAGGACTGTATTGTACACAGGTTGCGTAATCCATCTAAAAGGTCTTTTGCACTCAGAACTCAACAGGAAGGTTACGTTCCAAGTATCCGCTCCACGTCGGCGGCGTCTTAGACCTCTGGAAGTCCGAGTCGCTCGTGACCATCAAATCTTCAATCGCACTGGCGTACTTGACAAGAACAGCCTCGCTGAAAGCAGTGCCCAGCACAGCCAGGCTGAACGGCATGTTGCTGAAGGAATGGACCGACGCTGGGACGGTGATGATGGGGTATCCCGCCTGCGCAGCGACCTGGACGCTCTGTGCGATATCAGGCGGGATCAAAAGAGCGTGGAGTTGGTCGCCTCCGTTCGCCAACGCCGCGTCGATTCCTTCTTCCCGGGTAGTGCGCTGGCAGAAGGACAGGGCCTGCCAGTAAGTCTCATTTTGCACACCCTTTGATTCGAGAGAAGCCAGGAGGCCGTCTTGGCCGGAGCCGAAAGCCGGATGAATGCCAGGAGTGCCCCCCTCGGTGCCGACATTGTCGATATTGTACTGGACGATGTCTTCCAGGGATTTCATGGCTGTGTTGGAGACTTCGGATAGATATGTGGCGATGTTGTTGTAGAAGTCGCTCTTGATGTAGGTGTAGGATGACTCATTGGGATAGCCCCTGGTTGAGCCGTAATCCCAGTTCCATCCATCGGGGCTCACGATCTGGTCTGCGTGCGGTAGCTCGGTGCCGTTGACGACGGTTGCGCCTGCTTCTTTGATCATCTCTATCATGGCATTAAGAACGTCAAGCTGCTCTTGGTCGGCGTACTTCCAGAATGACTCCCAAGGAATTCCAAACTTGGCATCTTTCAATGCTTCTGCTTTGCTGAGATATTGCGCATAGCCCTTGTCGGGTGTCTTCCCGGTTTGTGCTGAAGTGTAGTTGTCGCGCTCATCGACACCGTAGATAGCATCGAGGGCGTAAACAGCATCGGTAACAGTCTTGCCGAAAGTGCCAATCGTATCCTGGTGTTCACTCTCCGGTATGACACCGGCTCGAGAAGTCAGGCCCACAGTCGGCTTAAAGCCCACGATTGCGTTTCGCATTGCCGGGTTGATGACACTGCCATCTGTTTCGGTGCCAAGGCTGAAGGGAACCACATTATTGGCAACAGAGATTGCGCTGCCCGAGCTGCTGCCACCAGGGTTAACCGTAAAATTGTAGGCGCTCCGAGCCTGTCCTCCACGCGCGGAGTAGCCTTCGGAGTAGTTGTTGCTGCGCATGTCGGCCCATTCGCTCAAGGTAGCCTTTCCCATGAGCACAGCGCCGGCATCTCGCAGTTTCTGTACGACGTGCGCGTCGCGTGGGACAATGGAACCTTGGAGAGCCCAGCTACCAGCAGTTGTCTGCATCCTGTCTTTGGATGCGATGTTGTCCTTGACGAGATACGGGATGCCGTGTAGGTTCGACCGAACAGTTCCTTGACTCCGTTCCTGGTCCATGGAGGCTGCAATGTCCATAGCATCCGGGTTGATCTCCAGCACGGAGCTGTGAGAGGCGTGTCAGCATATTTCTGGCACGTCGGATCTGGTGTAATCTTACTTGATGTACTGATTTGTCTGGTAGTACCTCTGCATGTAGCAGTACAGCAGCTGCACGCTTGACAAATTCGAGTTTGCCATGTACTGCTGCAACTCATCGATGGTGGCGTCCTCAATACTGAAGCCCTTGCAGAGGGGCATGGCGTACCACGCTGCCGCAGAGGCATTGCTGTAGGACGTCGATGGCGACGGTATGCTGTCTTCCGGAGCAGCCAATGCGCCCGCCACAAGTGTGGCGACAACACTCGTAAGAAACATCATGTTGCGGTTCCCAGCGACTCACGCCCACCTGATGGATAGAAGGTTTGGAGGCTGCAACTGCGCTTTCTGGCGCAAGAGGGGGTGTCTTTACCTTATTTACGTGCGCAAGAGTTTGACGCCTCTTCACAGCCAGCTAAAGGATGCCCTCATGGCACGGCCTTGGTCGAGGTCCACATGGATGGCGTATTGAGATGCAAGATGTAACTCTACTCGCGCCGATGGAGTGGTGATAACCACGGATCTCCAACAAGAAGCGAGAGAGATGCATCATCATGCACGGCCATCAGGGCATCCTTCCGCTTCATTGGCGGCCGTCTCGGCGCCATGTCTTACGGATGCAACACTAAGTTTCTCGGGGCTCTCCGGGCGAGATGCTTTGCGCTCCTAACAAACATGTTGTATTTGGGAGGATGAAGATCAAATCGAAGCGGTTGCACATTGGAATACTCCACGGCAAAAGCTATGCGCTGTCGGCCAGAAACGGACCATCTCAAGTCCGCTACAACCTGCCAAACGGCTGTCACATACCGAGTGGTGGCGGCTACCGGCAGATGCTCCGGACGAATGTGGAAGGTTGCCACAAGTAATAGTCCGAACTCTATGCTCGTCACACACACACAGTTCGTCGACATCGCAGGGCCCCGCCGTTGCGCCTTACCTAGCTCGAACCATTTCCCAAGGGTCGTATGGCCACCGCAACCAGCTCCAAGAGGAAACCCCACGGTCGCACAGAAGTTATTTGATACACCATACTTAGCCATCCACCATGGGCGGCGCCTAAAGTACCTGGCGTTTCCGAGCATGCCTACGACCCAGTGCACAACCGTACGCTCCGCAAGAAATCTCCGGATATCAGGCTTGCGCCTGAACAACGATGGCGTCTCCCACAAATACTCAACTTATCGAAGCTGCTCTGGCTGATCCGTCGAATGAGATACCCGCGGATGTTACTCTTGCATTCTTGCAAGAGAGCAAAGATCGAGGCGCCATCATCGCTATATTGTTCATCACCAGCTTTGTCCTAGTGGTAGTCGCAGTGCGCTCCTACGCTCGCTGTGTTTCCGCTCGAGGGTTCGGGCTTGACGACTGGCTGGCGGTGACAGCTTTGGTCAGTGGCGTGAAATGCGATATTTTGAAGCGCCAACACTGACAAGTCGCACAGGCTTCACTCATTGCGTTTTCAATACTTGCTGTCATCCTCATCCATCTCGGCTCCGGTCGACACTTTGCTTACATCCAATATGTTCTGGACGATGCAATCGTCCGTAGGACCGAGGTTCTCGACTTCTGGGCACACCTCGTCTACACGACCAGTCTACTGATTTGCAGACTCTCCGGTCTGGCTTTCTTTGCCCGGATAGCAGACCGCCAGCGCAAACTGACATGGGCGATTCGCATCACTGCAGCAACCATGACAGCACTCTGGCTTCCACAGATGGCCTTGATCATCTTCCATTGCTCGCCCGTGACAGCTCTCTGGCCATATGCGTTCGAAGTGAACGCTGAAAAGTTCAAGTGCTTGCAGTGGGGGATTGTATATGTCACAAACAGCGCCATATCTCTCCTGTGCGACTTGGCACTCATCACTATTCCTGCAGTCATCATCAAGGAGCTCAAGATCGACAAGCGGGATAAGATGAAGCTCGCAAGCATAATGATGCCCGGCTTGTTGGTGATCGGATTGTCCACCGCAAGGATGTACCTAGTTATCGTCGGCCAGTGGGAGGTAAGTTTCTCTTTGAAAGTAGGACTCACGACGTGATTGCTGACTTGGAGTTTTTTCGATCCACAGCCGGACCAGTCTTGGAGTTACAACGGCCTTCTGACCATAGAAGTGGCCGAGATCGGCTCAACGCTTGTTGCTCTGTCCGTTCCAGCTCTCAAGCCCTTCTTCGGGAAATTCTTCACTTTCCTCGACACCACTTGGATCACGAACGCCTCCTCGCGCAACGGAAGCAAGCGAGAGAGCAAACGAGAGAGTGGGTTTGGCTTGGTAAATTGGAGGAGGAAAGAGGGCAGCACTCAAAGCGCGCCCAGCGAGATTGCGGTGAGGCACAGTCTTGCGGTTACGAACGAGCAGCAAGGCATCCACAAGTGGAACACTTCTCATACTGCAATTGTAAGCGCGGGAGGTCACAGTATCGAGAGTGGTCGCTCGGACGAGCAGCTGGACTATTGGGCCAACACCAGTGCTCCTCAGAGGTAGCAACGGCTAGACTTCGTGTATACAACATGTCGGTGCAAGCGCATTCGAGAGCCCAGAAACCAGAAGAGTCCGGTGCAGATCATGTACCTGTCCAGAATCACTATAGTATCCAGGCGGGCAGATGTTCCAGCATTGCCGTCTCAAAGGGATTTTCAAGGATCTCTGAAGGTGCGTAAGTCACTTGTCCAAGTGATTGGTGACTGATATTGACGATCTCTGCTCGACTGCCTAGGAGGTGATGGGTTCAGAGACGCTCAGTTTCAAATCGCATGTTTCAGCTTTCCGTGGCGATGGTATTCCCAAGCTAGATTATCAGCGAGTGCGCTTCCTTCCTGCAACGTTTGCATGGTGTTTCAATTAAAAAACAGGTTGTTGAGAGACGAACAAGATGCACTGTGATGATGCCCCGGAGAATAAGGTTCGATAACTCGGACACCTCCCGTCCCGTTCCGCTGGCCGAACAGCGGGCGCCAAGATTCACAATTCTGCACCCACGAGAAGAGCGGAGCCAGTCGCGAATCGCCCGACCGAAGTGAAGTCCTTCCAGTTCAGCACGACGTAGGATACCCATCTCTTTGCGTCCCAAGATCTCGACAAGCTCCTCCCCCCAGATCACTTCCAATACCGACAAAATGGTGCAAGGACCTGTACGTATCTCGCTTTGCTGCGCCGCTCCGACGCCTTGAACGGTCTGCTCGGAGCGCGCAAGAAGAAAAAAATATCGCGCAGCAGGCTTGAGAGCAGTATACTGAGACCTATGCAGAAGAACCCCACTGCCGGCGGCGGCGGACTCAAGGGCTCCAAGAAGAACGCGAAGGTCACCAAGAAGGTATGGATACACTGCAATCATGGTCTTTGAAGACTAATCCATAGCTCGAAAGCGCAATGGTCGCTGACTTCTCCCGCTCCGAACAGTTCATCATCAACGCTACCCAGCCCGTGAACGACCGCATCTTCGACGCCTCCGCCTTCACCACTTTCCTCCAGCAGCGCATCAAGGTCGACGGCCTCACCGGCAACCTCGGCGAGCGCATCAACGTCACCAACCTCGGCGACGGCCGCATCGAGGTCGTCGCTCACCAGGAGTTCTCCGGCCGCTACCTCAAGTACCTGACGAAGAAGTTCCTCAAGAAGCAGCAGCTCCGTGACTGGCTCCGCGTCGTCTCCACCAACAAGGGCGAGTACACCCTCAAGTTCTTCAACGTTGTTGGCGAGGAGGGTGAGGAGGAGGAGGACTAAGCGTATCGCTTGGTTTCTTTGCATCCGAAATCTGAAGATGGGAGGAATTTTTTTTTCGATGTAGTAGAGGATAATTGAAAGTCTTCGCTACTGAATGCTGTGTCATAAACTGTGTCTTGCAAGTTGTGCCGGTTTTTGTGAACGCATGCACGATGAATGAGGAGATGTTGTTTGATTGATGTCTGCTGCTACCTACCTGCTAAACGCACAAGGCTTCATCCAGAGCATAATCTTGGAATCCAGGCTCAGCGACGTGGAATGCGGCTTCGAATGGCTTGGAGCTTCTCAAAACAACAGACATGTCACGACATCGAGCCAAGGCGTTCATCCAATAAAAGCCAGATCTGACCTGACAATGACGTCCCAAAACGCTGACTGGTAATGAAACCCAAGCAAATCTTCCAGCAAAGACGTTCAATCCCATGAAGAATCCCAGTTTGACAGACTCGCATTGAGCAGATTCAATTTACATGAAACATAACAAGATGTCAAAGAGGTAAAAACAGTAGTAAGTAGTATGAAAGACATTCCCAAACCAGCCCATAAACCAAAAGGAAAACCTCATTTCAAATTTTCAAAGATGCCGGAGGACAATCACCTCTTCTCCTTCTCCCTCAAATCCACACTCTTCCTCCCCGGCCCCAACTCCTGCACCGCACTCCCCTCCATCTCAAACACAGGCGTGCTGCCATGCATCTCGTGCGCGCCGCCTTTGCCCGGCCCATAGAACCCAACAGCGCCTGCCCCGCCCTCCATTTCAGCGTACCCGACCTTATTCGGGTCCATCTTGTAAGGCGAGTCCATTTCCTGAGGCGGCGCTTTGTGCGGCGCCGTCAGTTCGTGGATTTCGTTGCTGTCGCTAGCCAGCTCGCCACCCATGGGAGTCGAGATGAAAGGCTTGGCCTCGCCGCTGTTGTCGACCGCGCCGTCGAAGGACTTAGCGTCTTCGGCGTTGCTGGCGGACGACGCGAGGTGAGCTGCGCCGCGCTTGTTGGCGTTCTTTTTGCGGCGCAGGAGCCAGAGGGCCAGGCCTAGGAGGGCGATGAGGGCTACGATTCCGATTGCGATGCCGGCGATGGCGCCGCCGGAGATTGGCGAGCCGCTGGAATCTTTGTCGTTGGAGCCGGCTTTTCGTGTGAGTTCTGGGGAGAGGATGGATTCTACTGCGGTGTTGGCGACGTTGTTGGAGTCCCAGGCGCAGGGTGCCACCGTGAAGTTGCCGCGGTCGTAGTCGGCGATTAGGTAGGCTTCTTGGAGGAAAGTGCGGCCGAGGGTGTATTGCGTGTTATTTGCGGCGCGCTGGAGAGGGAAGTAGCGGGAGGTTGTGCCGTTGGCGGCGAGGGGGTAGGATAGGGTGAGGTCGAAGGCGGCGTAGGGGAGAGTGATGTCGACTTCTTCGCCGGAACCGTTCGCGAGTGTGAAAGTGAAGCTGGGGTTGAGGTCAGACAGTGCGTCGTGCACTGTGTCGTTGACGAGGTAGCGTCCAAGGTCGCTGTCGTAAGTGAGGTTAAATGCCTCCTGGAAAGCATCGCACGCAGACTCGGGAAGCCAGATAGTGGAGACTGTGCTGTCGAGGTATATGCTAATTTGGCCATCGGGCAGAAGGTTCGAAGACGAAGATTTGTCCGAAGTGATCGACTTGAGATTGACCAGAAGATCGCGTGCAATGTCCGAGTAAAAGTCAAAAGTTGTGTTTGTAGGTGTGAAGCGATTCGAGTCGTAGCCGCCCAGAGTCAAGGATCCATAGACTTGGTTGAAGCGATATTTCGCGCCTGCCGTGTAGCCGTAAGAGCGACTTGGGATTGTGTTGTTGTCGTACAATGTCTGCATGAACGATGGCTGGGGGTTGTTGAAGGTGGAGAAGTTCGTGGGCAGCGGGTTGAGTCCAAAGATACCGAGCCAGTAGTTCTGGTCTGCGATCTCGAACATCGGCATGTGTTCAAGACTAGGGCCGCCTGAGCCTTGCCAGCCCAGCCCGATGGTCTCATAACCGCCGTATCCAGACGTGTCCAAGCCGAGATTCTTCTCAATCTGTGTGTCGTAAATGGACTCGGGCAAATATGTAACACTGTCGTTTTTGTTGTAGAGGAAACCGCGCTCGTCCGGGCATGTATCGCCGTAGAAATCCGGGCATCCCTGCTCGTTGATCACCCAGGTGTTGTATCCGGCAGTCGACGGCATCACTCGAACATTCTGCTTCTGGACATTGCCGCCGCCGAGCTGGATAGGGAATGAGGACCATGGCCCGTCTGCAAGTCTCTTAGTCTCCTGTGCCATCTAGCCTGCAATACGCGACTCTCATACCATTTCCGTCCCAATACTGGCTGGGCCCAATGCTGATCGCTGCCGGTATTGTCACATTTCCCTCTTCATCGGCTCGTCGCGACAAGCTCCCCCCCAAACTCTTCCTTCTGAAAGCCGGTAATGAGATCGCAGTCGCATAGTGTGCGAACAACAGGACATCAGCCAGTGCCCGCATCCTGGAATCCTGAGGTGCCGTATGCGCCGGCCCGGTCTGGGCTTTTGTCGAGTGTTTTGGACCGAGCGTGGGAGTGCAGTGGGTTCCTGGTCGAGGGCGGAGAGGTTATGCGTGTGGTTGATTTTGGCGCATGTTACAGCACGATGGATGTGAGGAGGGAGCGTAGTAGTGACAGACGGTAGTAGAGAGGGAAGAACAGAGGCGATCCAACGCCTTGGGCTCGTATGCGCCAGACGAAGGTTGCGGCCATTTTTGGGGCTGATTCGAGTAGTTCAGCTCTCTCGTACCTAGCGCGGATGGAGCAGGAAGAGTGCCAGGGTCGAGTGTGAGTTTAATTTGATTTGATTTGGTAAGCCTAATGACGAGACTACAACGAGCAAGTCCTCGCCCAAGCACTCTCGTCGCCTGAAGCTGGAACAATTGCTCTGGATCATGATTTCTTCATGTATGTTCGCAAAAACAGTCGCTTATTGCCCGTCTCCACCGAATCGATCCCTCGTGTCGAGAGTTCGGCTTGATCTCATCCCGGCGGCGCTACAGCGACCGTGCGAAAGCTAATTATAGGAGTGGCAAACTCAAACTCAATCCCAATTCCAACCTTCAACGATGACATAGGCAACGTGCAAGAGTACTGATTCTTATGTGCTGTCTCGCTGGTCCCACGCGAAATTGTACTATTGGACCGCCATAACACATGCGCCGTGTAATGCCACGCTCAAAAAAGCTCCATGCAAGCAAATGCAGCCTGGACGTTGGAAGTACGCAGACATCCATCGTTGGAATCATCACTTTCCCTTCTTCCCTGTCTTGGGTGTCTTGGGAGTTTCCTGCCACTCGAGCTCCTTCTCGTCGACGAGTAGCTCGCCTTTGATGACAGAATGTGTTAACAGAGCCTTCTGATACACGGTGCGGCCCTCCTCCCTGAGCTTCATAGCATCGTGGTCGTTGCCATCGCCTCCTAGGAATATTGTACCAGCCGCAGGCATGCCGATCCCCTTTTTGACCGAGCCAGACTCTACCTTCCAGGCACCAGCGGCCGTGGCGAGCCCTTTGATGTTGTCAATCTCGGTACCGTACGCTTTCGCCAACGCGTCGGTGATGAACAAAGTCTTGCCTGTGAAGAGCTCTCCCCGGTCGATGTCTGCCGTTTCTGCAAGGTCTTCGTGGATGTATGTATCTGGGTCAAGGAGGTGATCATTCCAAATGGACTCTTCAATCCATTCATCGGTCACGACTCGCTTGCCGAGAGCCAGCGACCGAAGCACTTTGGCAGTATTGGCGAGTTCACCATTGCCAACAACGCAGATGAAGTTGGTGCGTTTTCCTGGTATCGTACTGCTGATCGCTGCGCCGTACTTCCTGAAGAAGCTTTGCACCTCTCCATCATTCGTAAACTTGCTGTGACTGAGAAGAATCTTGGTCGGTGGTATCCAAGTCATCGGGGTGCCAGGCGATTGTGGTGTGGCACTTGAACGCGGGTTGAGATCCGGCGACAGCTTCCCTCGAGACTTGGCCGTGGCGACATGTTCATGGTCGCTGGTGTCGTTATCGTGAACTCTGTGGGCTCCCGATCTGCGGCTAGGCATTTTAAGCTTACCCGGGCTGGAGCGGTGTTCAGCATCTTCTACTTCCTGAGCTACTTTGGATGCATTGCTTGGGCGACTGCGTAGTCTCTCGGGTTTCGTTGGAGCCAGAGCCTTCCTCGCGGCTGCATCGACGGCTTTGCTCGCCTTTGTCGGACGGCCGCGACCTCTTTTGAGTGGTGGTGCAGTCGACGCAGGGATCGCTCCATCGCCCTCGTCCTCGTCGTCGGCATCTGTCGTCAATCTCTTTCTCTTCGGCGGCGATGACCGTGTCCCACCGCGATGGGATTCGGAAGCAGCACTCTCATCGCGTGACGACTCACGAGGCGGCGTCATGCCACGCGTGTCTGAAGACTCCGCGATTTCGCGCTTTTGCTTGACCGTACCGCCATACTTCTTGACAGGCTTCCGATTTGTTGGTGGTACCACGATCTGAGATTCGGCATCATCGTGGGGTTGCATAGACTCCTGCTTGTCCCGCTGGGCTCCTGCTCGAGCCGCGGGAGTGCTGGTGTCAGGATCATTGACGCTCCCATCGGCTTGCTGTGCATCGCCAACGTCTGGCGCCGCGGGTAGCGCGTAGTTTCGGTCTCGAGAGGGTCCTGATGGTGTTTCTTTTATCGAGATGTCGGGTGGAGGAGATGGCGCTGGTGTGACTTTCCCAGCACCGACATCCAAATCATCCTCGTCATCTGTATCGTCATCGCTTTCTGGTCCCCCAGATCTTGTCTCAGCAGCGAGATTCTGGACGGAGGATTCAACCAAAACGTCGTTGGCTATGGCAGATTGATCGTCTTGGTGTGCACCGATAGATCCCGAAAATTTGGTAGCGAGGATCTTGATGTCGTGGTATTCGGCGTCGAAGCAGACTGTATCACCCGGCCGGAGATAAATGACTCGCTGACGCTGATCATCGCTCATCTCGATAGCGATGCGGTTGTCGAGCTGGCGTGGCAAATCGTTCGTGGGCGGCGACTCTACATACACGTGAGCTGTGTATGGTTCGAGCATCAGTTGTGTTCCCAGACAATCTATAGTCGCATTAGCTAAGCCTCACATGTGGATGAGTGAATGTTTAGTGCTCACAAAATATGGCCTTTGTGCCGTTCGACTTGATGTTGACGTCCTCGACGCAAAGACGTTCAAAAGTGGCGACTTCGTCGCGATACACAAAACCGACATCGTGCCTTTGCTGACCGTCGACTGGAATACGCCACTCGAGGTTCATTTCGCCTGGTGAGCCACCCGCACGATTGCTATTCCGACGCATGGCCTTGAGGCAGAACTCAAATTGGTAACTCGGCGGCATGGTGGAGGATGTTGGTGGACTGGGCGAGCCGAGGGGAGGTTGATGATCGCCAGACACCATGATACTGGGCTTTCTGGGTCAATGCTGAGGTTGATGAAGGAAAAGTCCAATCGTGAATTGTGGTTGTGTTTGTAAGATGCGTAGGCAAAATAGTGGGTCCTCAGGCAGCCACGCCAAGGCAGCAGCCAATCAGACGCGTGCAGTCGCGACCATCCTTCACTTCAATCGTTCCTTCTCCTCTCTACAGTACGTTGCCACCAGCGTCTCACAATATGTTGACTTCATATTGTACTTGTAAAATTCATGTCGCATAGACAAGCACGCGATGTATCAATCGAAGCCCGCCTCAAGTGGGAACCGTGGCGTGATATCAGTAAAAACGGCCTGTGCCGTGTGCCTGCGAACAATAGTAACGATTTTGCCGTGAGCACAACAAAAGGGCGAATATCAATGCCACAGCGCCTCAACAGGCAGTATGAGAGACATCAGTATCTATGTTTACTGTATGCTGGATGTCGCTACGATCTCCATTTTCGCCCTTTGGATTCATCCCGTGGCTTGATGTAGTCGCGCCTTCCCTCCTCTTGTACGCAGCTCCCGGCTCGTTCTGTCACACTTCAATTTTCGTTCCCTCTTTCTCCTTACTATTATCGCAACACTGACAATCCGTGATCTGTGACGGCGGCGACAATCCTATCGAACAATCTCTACCAGACGATTGTTGTCTGGTCTGAGGGCGTACGAGAGGCTACTTATTGCCTGCTGCCACTGCCACTTGAACCGTCCCTTCAACTACACAATCATCTTTGATCTCGAGCTCACCAAGTACAAGTCGACAACCTCACCCACCGCCAACTTCAACAAAGAGTCTCTTCCACCATCATCTCCAAAGGTCGGTACCCTCCATTGGTTTAGCCAACTCCAGAGCCTACCATCTAACAGCCTTCGCAGCTCACGTACAGCGACCATGTCAGCTTCTTGGCCCGTTGAAGAAGCTGTGCCGGGACTCCTCTCCCCAGACCACTTCGACATCTTCAACCAGACCTTCGAACTCATCGGCCCTGATGGATCCACCCAGACGCTCAGCACCCTTGACATCGAGTATGTCAAGTTGACGGCCGTCCGCACCGCTATCATCTTCGCCACTCAGCTCGGTGCCTCTGCGATCTTGCTCCTGGTCCTGTTGCTCATGACCCAGGGTGCCAAACGCCGCAGTCTCTCTTGGATCTTCAACGTCCTCGCCCTTCTGTGCAACGTCACGCGCTGCACAATGCAGTGCCTCGAGATGACTGGGCCTTTCCTGAACTTTGTTCTCATCGTGACGCAGGAGTATGGCATCGCGGGTTTGAACAGACACATCAGGTTTGCCATTGCGAACAACGTCATCACCACGATGGTGTTCATCTTCATCGAGCTGGCGCTGGTAACACAGGTCCAAGTCATCTGCGCCGCGGCCATGTCCAGCTTTTACCGCATCCTAACACTCACCTTCTGTGGTGTCGTTGCATCGATCGCCATCGGCTTTCGCCTCAATCTGATGGTTGCCAACAGCCAGAGCACCGCAAGCTTGGGCACACCTGGCGCATCAGAGTGGAAGCTCTTCAAGAACCTCGAATGGGCGCAAGCCGCCAACAACGTCACGGCGATTGTCAGTATCTGCGTGTTCAGTGCCGTCTTCTGCACCAAGCTCGGATTTGCGATCAGGTCACGCCGCAGCATGGGACTGAAGCAATTCGGTGCCATGCAGATCATCTTCATCATGGGTTGCCAGACCCTCACGATTCCTGGTAAGTTCCCTTGCTACTCTTCCCAACCTTGATGTGATCCAATGCTGACCTGCTCCAACAGTAATCTTCGCTATCCTCGACTATTACGCGATCCGTGGCGCGCAACTCGGCTCCTTTGTCGAAACCCTCGTCGCCATCTTCCTTCCCCTGAGCAGCATGTGGGCAACGACCAACGTTAAGAGCAAGAACATCGGAGCGCCCATGAATGAGAAGAAAAACCACCGCGCCATCCCAGTCGGACACTCCAACCTCGACACCAATGGATCATCCTCGTACAATGGCTCAAAGAAGCTTCTCACCGAGAACAGTACCGTCGACACCTTCGTCAACCACTCCCTGGTCTCCGGCTTCGAAAAGTTCCCATCGTCCAAGCAGGAGCCGCGCAACGAGCCCAGAGTCAGCGTGACTGTCGGCCACCGCTTGAGCTGCCTCAGCGATGGAGAGGAAGACTTGGAGATGGGCAGGGTCGGGGGGAATAACATCCAAGTCGACAAGTCTTACACTGTCCTGTCGGAGCCGGACTGGAACGTCGGTCGCGCTCGTTAATCGCCTGACTTAAGTTCGGTCTTTGCGCAAATGGCATAATGCGGGAGCAATCCAGGAATCGGCCCACACACTCACTCACACCGTCAAGAGCATCAGCAGAAGCGCATCTACCGAGGATGACCGCGCCAGGCCATCTCTTTTTCTTTTGTCCTACTTTGGCTTCACATAATATTCGAAATACTGCACATGTCAGAGGTAATGGTAATGTTTGGGTGGCCGATGCAGGCGGGCGGATTTGGAAGGATTCGCAGATCGTGAAGAAGGGAAGGGGACAAATGCGCAGAGCTTACCTACTCGTCGCATGGTGGCAGCGCTCGTTAGAATGACCAAAGAAAGCAGAAAGCAGAAAGCAGTGTAGATAGCGACCTAGGCATGCCATGCAATGCGATGCACAAATATCGTCTTACACCGTGCATGCGTTCTGACCAGTAGGAGAATGAATGAGAGCCCGACGACAATTCGTGGTAACGCCTTCGCTAAAGAACCAGTAATGCCGTCCCGTGACAACAAACCCGAAACCCGTACATGCAACCCTCGCATCGCGTTATACACCAGAGCCAAGAAAAGAGAACGGTCGAAAGCAAGCGCGAAAATGAACAAATCGCGTGGTCCAAGACTGGTCGGTCGTGTTATCCGGGTCCGATGCGCGGCATGTCGTGGTGCTCCGACAGCGTCGACAGGTACTTGTTCAGCTCCTCGACGCGCTGCTTGTGCGTTTTCGCTCCACCCTCACGGCGGAGACGCTCATCGAGCTGTGTGAAAGAGAACGTAAGTCAGCACTTGCGTTCTCTCCGATGAATGGAGCAGAACTTCAATTCCCTTCGCGCGAACTTACCCTCTTGCGCTTGATCTCCTCGTGCCGCCGCTGGGCTTCCGTCTTCCCTGTGCCTGTGCTGTTGGTGGGGACAGCGCTGCCGCTTCTGCTTCTGCTTCTTTTCTCTAGATCTTGTTCTTCATCGTCGTCTTGTTCGACTGAGGCCTGTCGCGCAAGTGCTGTGTTGCGGCTGTCGGCGGGTTTGCTTTGTTCGCTTTCTACTTCGCCTTGGCCGTCTCTGGCGGTGGTAGAGCTTTCGGCTACGCTCTTCTTCTTGCTACTGCTGCTCTTCTTCTTTTTCTTGATGCCGCTGTCTTTTGCGCCGCCTTTCAGTTTCAACCCGCCGGACACTGTCGAGGTGTAGTCTGAAGCTGGCATCTTTCGGGACGGGTGTGGGCGCCGCGGCGCGGAGGGGGGGTGTTGGTCGCTCTGCTTTTGGTGTGATGCGCTTGCTGCCAATGATGTATTGGAGATTTAGTGGTGATGGTGGCAGGTCAAGGCGCGATGTGAGAGGTTCAGACGGTGATCGATTGATGGTCGGTTGGTTGCGGGGTGGCTTTGCTTCGAGGCTTCGAGGCTTCACTTCACTTTTAAGGTTTCCACCATCTGCCAACAAGACACATCTTTCCACGAAAGCGATGTAGGAGTCTTCAAGCCTCGAGTGCAGTGGATTTTAGGTACGGTATTTACTCAGTGGAAAAATCACGGTTGACGCTGGTTTAACTCGTGGTTTGTCCAAGAACTCATTTTCAATTGGAAATCGATGGTACGATGTCACTACATTATCTGGATACGCTCTCATTGACATCGCTACCTAATAGAGAGTACAAAATCCGCCTCTACGAGCATATGGTGTTTCAATCAGCTCTCTAAGGTGAGGCCTGTATTGGCTAGGTACGCTCCCACTAGCAGTATCTACTGCCGTGATGCACCGACTCCGATGATACGAGCATACTTTCTTGCTCAGCTCTGCAGGCTAGTTCGTGTGCTTACTGTGGCTCTGAGGAAGGATCGGAGTAACAACGACGAGTCGCTAGAAAGCGCTCTTGTACCAATTTATGTACGAATCTAATTATCCAGTCGGGGGTATCATACAGTATCCGAGGGACTCCTGCTCAAAAACCGGTATGAAAAAAAGGAAGAAAGGAAAAAAGAGAGAAGGAAACACAACCGCTCCCTCACAACCTCGCAGCCTGCTCCGGCTGCATCAGACTCGCCCTCCTCTTCTGCGCGCCCATACCCATATCCCTCAACAGCTTCTCCCAGCCCTCTGCGGCCCTCCTCGCATGCTCCTCCGGCACGCCAGCATCCTCCTCGACGAGCGAAGCGCTAAACAACTCGTGCGAAATGCGACCCCTCCACCCGAGGCCGATCAAGATAGCCTCGAGCACCTGCCTCACAGGCAGATACGCTCCACGGTCACTCTCGCCATAGAACAGCCTGCAGTTCCTCGACCAGCTCATGCGAGCTGGCTGAGCCGCATTGTACCACTTGTGGCCCTCGACCAGAGGCTCGGAGAGGTACTCGCCATCGACGACTTGCACGAAAACGATCTTCTTAGGATCAACGGTCTTGACAAGACGATCCATCGAAGCCTTGAAAACGGCATCCGCGTCCGCAGTCTTGCGGTTGCCACTCTCGGGATCGGCGTAGATGCGAGCGGCGATGTTGAAAGTGTCGAGGCAGATGCCAAAGTTGTCGCGGTCGACGAGCTGCACGATTTCCCACGCTTGCTCCCACGTGTCGACCCACGTGCCCCAGGACAGGTTCTCGTAGGCGAAGGTAATGCCCTCGGGGGCGCCCATGTCGGCGACTTCACGCATGTCGGCAGTGATGAGCTCGAGGTCTCCGCTCGTGACGTCCGCGGGCAGGAAGGTTGAGGGGATGACGATGATGTTGGTGCCGAGGATGTGCGCCATTTGGATCCAGGTCTTCATCTCCTCGACGCGCTCGGCGTGCCAGACACGGTCGCGCAGGCCTTCGTAGTGCATAAAGGGCTGCAGGCAGAGGATTTGGAGGTCGCGGGCGTCGCACATTGATCGAATTTGTTGAGCGGCGATAAGGTGGTTGGATGGAGTGGCGCCGCCGGGGAGGGACTTTGCTACGTAGAGCAGGTCTTCGTAAAAGAGCTCGATGTCCATGTTGTACTTTGCAGCGGCGTCGAGCTTCTCGGGGAGGTTGTGAACCCAGGCGCGGCCCAGGGAATGGGAAGAGATTCCGGCTCGGGGAAGCATAGTTGTGGGTGTTGAGGTTGTTGGGGGAGTTGTTGTGTTGTGGTTGATTCGAGGCTGGAAGAGATAGGACCAGTTGAGAAGTCTTGTCCAGAGATGTTTGAGGATGTCGAAGTGTGGTTTGATGTTGTGGTGGAGGAGGGAGAGCGTGTTATACATGTGATCGTTCTGTCGCCTCTCTATCGTTTTAATCTTCTTCGTCTTTGAAATGAAAAGGAAGTCAGGTAATTTTGCTTCGGTTGGTTTGGTGATTGGTTGGGCTGAATGTTTATGATTCTGAATCAAATGTTCAAGACAGTCGAAGAGGAGGAGCAATGGTAGTAGTGTTGCATAGGTAGGTAAGGTAAGGCACCCGTATCTAAACAAGATGATAGGCAACGGGGTAAATAATAATAATAGCTCAAGCTCAAGATCTCGGATCAGAGTTAGGCATGGACCCCCGAGAGAGATCACAGACAGGGCCGCCGCTTGATATCTTTAGAACTTCCCTGTGCATGAACGACCGAAAACACGAGACACCACTCTGCGAGCCGTTGTCGTTGAAAACAATCTCCACTTATATCGTAATCGCCCGGGTCAGACACTGGTGTTGTCGTGCAGTCGTGCCTTTGCCTGGCTGTCCGTTTTTCCCGCAGGATCAACTAATACACAGACGAGGCGAACTACGAACTGCATGATAGCCAGTTTCGCATCATCAAAAGCAAAACGCGAACTGGCAGCCAGCCCTAGGAGGAAGCCTTAACCTTACGCACGGCACGGGGATGAGCTTCATCGGGCTATGCTAATGTCTGTTGACACAGTCGGACGTCTGATTTTGACTATGTCAGATTCAAATCGTCTTTACACCAGCGAGACAGCAACCAAATCCTGGAATATGGATATCACTATCTTAATGGTCCGTATGCGCCTACGCGACTGTATCAGCGGCTCCATCACGCCGCAATCATGCTGGTGCCAGTGAGGTTCACGATTCCACAAACCTACAACACAATAGAAGCGCCGCAGTCGTAACGGCCGACTAGCGACTAGCTGTGCCGAAGGAAGGGGAAGCGACATGCAGGAAGAAGCAATTTCCCTGGCACCGGACTCGATCGCTTCGTATCTCCTGGGATAAGGGGCTCGTCTCGTGAAAGTTCAGCCGTCTGCCTTGCTGTCTTGTCACCTTTGTGGGTCTGTATCACAATTCGCGCTGTCACACCTCAACGGAATCAGAGCTCCAAGGCTTTCCCGGAAAGGCTTCTTCCGAAATGAGAGGGAGAGACTATCATCTCTTGGGCTACTATTTTTGGGCGGTGTGGAATCAGTCTCTTCCTGGAGGGTGACCTGACTTGACCTGGGCGGAAGATGTCTCTTTGGCTCTCCGGTCTCTGGTGGGAAATAAGTTTACCAGTCTTCGTTTCGTTTTGTTGCTTGGTCCTTGGTTGCCGTGACTGCCTTCTGCCTTCTCGTGGAGGGCTGCTTTCACTATGGTCGGGTTTGACTTTGACTGTGGTTGTTCCCTGGTCGTAGCTCTCCAATTTTCGCTTTCCCGGGGGATGCACAATGACTTGTTCCACGACCAACGAGATTATGTATAATGCACATGTTGTCCGGGGGTCAGGCAAGTTCGCGTAGGTCGGTTCTAGATATCATCAAACACCATCATGCCGAACAGGGTTCACATCGTTATCATTGGGGCCGGTCTGATAGGTCCCCGACACGCCGAGAGCGTTGTCAGGTGTCCCGACGCATCGCTCTATGCCATTATCGACCCCAATCCGCAAGCTGAAGCCGTGGCGCAACGTTTCAACGTGCCGTTGTATAAAGACATCGACGAGCTGCTGGCGGCCGGTAGAGCTAGCGATCCTGATAACGATAATGATAACAACAACAACATCCCCGACGCAGCCATTGTCTGTTCCCCGAATGCCACGCACGTGCCCCTGAGCAAACGCCTGCTGGCTGCAGGCATCCATGTGCTGGTCGAGAAACCAGTGGCCATCACAGTCTCGTCCGGCCTTGACCTGCTGCGCCACGCAAAGCAGCACGAGTCCACCAACGGAGCAAAAGCCCTGGCAGGCCACCACCGCCGCTTCAACCCCTACGTCGTGGCCGCTCACAACGCCCTATCGTCTAACGCCATAGGGAAACCACTGGCAATCTCAGGCCTTTGGGCCCTCCGCAAACCAGCCGCGTATTACGAACCCCCAACCGCCTGGCGAGCTTCGCAGAGCGGCGGAGGGCCCGTTCTTATCAACCTCGTGCATGAGATTGATATTTTGCATTACCTGCTCGGGCCGATCGCTCGCGTTTACGCCGAAGAGACGCTGTCCACGCGAGGCCACGACGCCGAAGAAGGGGCCGCTGTCGTGCTGAAGTTCGAGTCTGGTGTTGTGGGCACGTTCTTGCTGTGCGACTCGGCTCCTTCGGCTCATAACTTCGAGGCCGGGACGGGGGAGAATCCGAATATTCCCAGGAGTGGTAGGGATTTCTATAGGATCTTCGGGACGGAGGGGACGTTGAGCGTGGGGGATATGAAAATTGAGAGGCATGGGGCGGGGGGAGAGGGTGAGTGGTCGGATGTGATTGTTGAGAAAGATGTGCAGGTTGGAGGGGAGGTGCCTTTTGATGAGCAGGTCGGACATTTGGTTAGAGTTATCAGGGGTTTGGAGAAGCCGAGGTGTTCGATTGAGGATGGGTTGAGGGCTGTTGTGGTGGCAGAGGCTGTGAGGAAGGCTATGAAGACCGGTGTGCCTATCAATATTGATGATGCGTCGAAGTTGTAGATCTGAGGTCGAGGTAGGATTAGCTGCAAGCTTCATGAATATGGAAGTGATGGAGATACTCCTTCCCCAGAGGATTGAAAAGATATGTGCATGTACAATCATGATACCATGAGATATGAACAATTAACTAAACCATCCTCTCAACAAACACATCAGTGTCGTGATTTGGCGAGCTCGGCAGCAATAACCTCCTTCGTGACCTTAACAGGCAACTCTTCCAATTTCTTACCCGTCCAGTACTGATCCTGCTCGAAGCCCTGATAAAGCATGGCCTCTGTGCCCAAGATAACCTGCCAGCCTGCCTTCTCAGCCAGGTTGCCCACCTCGGTGTAAGGGGTAGGGTGGTAGCACATCTCCAAGATAGCACCCTTGTGAGGTTTTGCCAAAAAGACCTCGATGATCTTCCTCGCCTCTATTTCAGCCTGCGTCACAGGAGGGAAGTTGGGCACGCAAGCCACAATCGCACCGGCACCCTCCAGGGTTTCTGCTTCAGCGGCGGTCTTGACGTGTCGCAGTCCTTCGCCGTAGCCTTGCGACTTGCACCACGACATGACAGCTTGCACTTCGGCCGGGTCCCGGTTCACGAGGTAGATGGTCTTGCAGCCCATGAAAGCGTGGAGAGCGTAGACAGCCGAGCGTGCGGCGCCGCCGCCTCCGATCACCAAACCAGGGCGCCCGGCGTAGACTTGGTCGGGGGCGGAGACGTTTTGGATGAAGCTCTCTTTGACGCCGATCGTGTCTGTGTTGGTGCCGATGAGTTTGCCGTCGCGCTTGAAGATGGTGTTGCAGGCGCCGACTGCCCGGCCTTCAGGTGTGATGTCGTCTAGGTGTTGGATGATGGCCACTTTGTGTGGCATTGTTACGCTTGAGCCTGAGTTTGCCACTTTGTTAATTTACTGCTTGTGGTATGGCAGGTTGGGGGCTCTAGCTCACCATAGCATCGTGGGTCGCGGACAAGCTCGAGAAAAGATTTGACATCGGTTGAAGGCAAGGGGAAATAGTCCCAGTTGAGACCCAGGTTCTGGTAGATTGTTCGGTGAAGGAGAGGACTGAGAGAATGGGCGATAGGGTAGCCGAAGAGGAAACCAAAGCTTTCCAAGTGGTCTACTGCTGGAGCAGGACAAGTGATGATCTCGGGTTCTTTGACGGCCATGTTGTGAGGTCTGTGGTGTGTTGCGGACTTGAGATATGTGGTCACGACTTCCACTCCGGTTGTACGAGAATTTGTTGTTGTTCGAGGACGGACTTCAATCTTTCAATGACGCTTGACTCGATGGATTTGGGATGTGAGAAGAACGGAGTTGTTGTCAGGCGAGGCAGAACGCTTTCCAAAGAAGTGTTCCTAAACTCAGCGTTACATGTACTACTACTTTCATGACAACCTCATTGTCATCCGCAATCTTCCATTACACGCTGGGGGCCCGCAGACCAAATCCACACCACGACCACAACCTGAGGTTTTGCGGCCGTCACGGAAGAGCACTCTGCCTTGATTCGGTTCGAGAACGGCGGCCACGACAGCGCAGTATCACCGGCGAGACTCCACTGGGAAATAAGGCCGGCAAATCCTGACAACATCCCGACATCCGACACGCCAAGGCTTGCAAGTCGACGAGTATTTCACTTTCCAGTTTGTTTACCATGTACCGAAGCTGCGGACACCGCCATTGACGATAGGCTGATGTATTGGAATGCTTGGATTAGATCTCTGCTTACTCTCTGCCCCGGGAAGAAGCATCTTCGCATACAATCGTCGCTGATACCACCGCTATACTTTCGACTGCGTCAACAGACTTTAGCATGGACTGCACGAAAGATCGAGCCGCACCATGGTCCATGTCTGCCGAGCCTAGCGTCTTGACTGGAGAGCGCACAGGTGAGCGCTATCGCCCATGGTCTCCAGTGTGGACTCTTCAAGTGCATGGAGGAATCTCATCGTGTTTGACAAGAATAGCTGGCACCGACGGGCACGGTCGGCTGTGGCGTCTTGTGGTCTTGTCTTGTCGTATACAAAAGAAGAGGTCTTTCCCCGGGAAGAAGACAGTTCCCAAGCCAAGAACAAACCAAGAACAACCTTCAGCATTGGCCGACGCCGGCGATTCGATCTTACCGCCACACAAGGATACCTGCACGCTTCGACGATCTGGTCATCATCTCCGCACTCGCACGCCTCGCACGTGGGGATTGAGTGGAGTCCCGCAATCTCTAGTGCATTGGAAAACTCTTTCCCGGCTCTCTTGGCCCAATAAGCAGTGGCAAATCAGCCTTTACTCGTGCTCGCTCGTGGCTTGGGGAAGACGGAGAATACCATTCTTTCGTACCCCGTGTGGAGGTAGAACCGTGGGGTCTGGAGCAGACCTGGAGCATCGCTTCGTTCAAATAAGGTCGGCGGATCCGCATTGTTGTTTCTGATCGTCAAACACACACTTCTCCCTTCGACTCGACCTCATCACACTATCCGGTCGACATCATGGGTCTTCTCACAGTCGTCGAGGACAGGCCGACGCCCAAGGCCGTCTACAACTGGCGTGTTTGGGCTTGCGCATCTGTCGCATCGTTCGCCAGTTGTATGATCGGTTATGACAGGTACGCGACGAGACCCACTGCAATACATAAGCAGGTCGCGGTTGACTAATACAACTTCACAGTGCTTTCATTGGAACAACTCTGGCCCTGCCCAGTTTTGTGGATGAATTCGGCTTCAAGGAAATGGGCACTGCGGAGCTCAGCAACACGAAGCAGAACATCGTCTCTCTCTACCAGGCTGGTGCCTTCTTCGGCAGCTTCTTCGCATATGTCTCGGCCTACTTCCTTGGTCGTCAAAAGTCTCTCATGATCTTCTCCCTCGTCTTCATCCTCGGTGCTGGAATGATGCTCGGCGCGAACGGTGACCGTGGTCTCGGTCTGATTCTTGGTGGTCGTGTTCTTGCTGGTATCGGTGTCGGTGCTTGCTCCATGATCACACCCATCTACATCTCCGAGATCTCACCTCCCGCTATCAGAGGTCGTCTTGTCGGTATTTACGAACTCGGCTGGCAAGCCGGAGGCCTGGTCGGTTTCTGGATCAACTACGGCATTGAGCAGACTCTTCCCTCCAACCACGCTCAATGGATCATTCCCTTCGCCGTTCAACTCATTCCCGCTGGTATGCTTCTTTTTGGAGCTTTCTGGATTAGGGAGAGCCCCCGATGGCTCATGTCCAAGCACCGCCGCGAGAAAGCCATCAAGAACCTCTGCTGGATTCGCAACCTGCCCGCCGACGACCTTTACATTGTTGAGGAAGTCGCTTCGCTTGATCTCGTTCTCGAGGAACAGGCTGCTGCTATCGGTGAAGGTTTCTGGAAGCCTTTCCAGGCTGCTGGAAGAGATCGCAAGGTCATGTGGCGCCTGTTCCTTGGATGCATGCTGTTCATGTGGCAGAACGGATCTGGAATCAACGCTATTAACTACTACTCCCCAAGAGTGAGTCCTGACAATCAATGATGAATCCTGAGAATTGTGAACACACAAGCTAACTATTATCCAAGGTTTTCGCCTCTATTGGTATCCGCGGCACTAGCACCTCCTTCCTGACCACGGGTATCTTCGGTGTGGTCAAGACTGTATTCACCATCGTCTGGATTTTGGTCCTTATCGACCACCTCGGACGCAGAAAGCTGTTGATGATCGGTGCCATCGGCGGTTCGGTGTGCATGTGGATCATCGGCGGTTACATTCTCCATGCCGGTGTCGACCCGAACTCCACCGCCCCGTTGTCCTCTGGCGGCATCGCCGCGGTCTTCTTCTTCTACCTGTGGACCGTCTTCTACACGCCTTCGTGGAACGGTACGCCCTGGGTCATCAACAGTGAAATCTTCGACAACAACACTCGCGGTCTCGGCCAGGCTTCCGCAGCAGCGAGCAATTGGTTCTGGAACTTCCTCATCTCCCGCTTCACCTCCACCATGTTCGACACCATGGGCCCCTCCGGATGTGGCGTGTACTTCTTCTTCGCCTCGATGATGATCGCATCCGTCTTCTTCGTCTTCTTCCTCATCCCCGAAACCAAGAGCATTCCTCTCGAGAGCATGGACCGCTTGTTCGCCGCCAAGCCTATCTGGAAGGCCAATCAAATCATCCTCGACGAGGACCGCGCCAGAGAAGAGGAGTTCAGGCACGATGCTGATGGCGCTGGCTTGGACATTACCAAGGAGAAGCAGGGAACTCACACTGAGACGGCTAGGGCTGACAGCTCATAGAGCGCTGCTCTCTTTTTGTTTTGAGACTGGGTTTTCCAGCGGATACGAGGTTACGAAAAGGATTTTTAGGTTATTTGTTTGTCTTTTTAGTGGTGTGTCTGAAACTGTTCAGACTTGTATATACCCTTCCAATGGAGATGTTGATCTTCTTCTTGCCATTTTGAACATGATCGTCTTCTCCGCTCAAAGAAATCACGTGTCGATGCGAGTGCTTTGGCTGTTGAAACAACAATATAATGAGACTGTGAAATCAGGCCGGTCTTGTTACTTTCGCCAACACGAGACTTGCCAAATCTCACAACTCTTCGCACTCAACTCTCTTCAAAGATCGCATCGATCTATTCGTAATTGCTCATCAAAGTCTATACAGTCTATCCGGATGGGCACTCCACAAGCAAAGCGTCAGACTCCTGGTCTCGAATACTCCAAGTGACGAACCCTCCGCCAAACCTCACGCACCGTCCTCTCCTGACCCTCCCTTCCACTCTCTCCCTCCTTGTCTCCCGCAGGCCTGATAGCCAAATACAAGCGACCACCCAGCTTCGCCGGCTCAATCGCCGCATCCTCAATATTCTCAGGAGGATTGGCTGTCGTAACCAGACCACCAGCTTCCTCAAGCAAACAGATGCCTGCGCAGACATCCCATTCCCAGCAACCCTGTTCATACCCAATCAGTCAGCCATTCCTAGATCGATTCCCACAAGAACAGAAAGCCAAGGAAAAAAAACTCACCCCCTCCCACCAAATATCAAAACTCCCCATAGCACAATACGCCAGATCCAACGTCGCGCTCCCCAGACTCCTCACCCCATGCACCATCCCTCCCTTTCCCTCGCGGCCCCCGATTTCAGCCGCCATGTTGACAAAACTCTCCACCTTGCGCTGCAGATTCCCGTCCGCGATATCGCGGCGGTCCTTGCCCCACTCGCACGAGAAAATGCACCCCTTGGGGGCGTTGGCTGGCATAGGGGGGATTGGATTGCGGAGGAGGGGCAGGCGTGTGGTTTCGTTGAGCCAGGCGCCTTTGCCGGCGCAGGCGGAGAAGGTCTGGTGCAGAAAGGGGGCGTTGATGACGCCGATTACGGGCCGGTTGTGCACTACGAGGCCGATGGAGACGCAGTAGAAGGGGGAGAGGTGGGCGAAGTTTACGGTTCCTGTGGCGAATTGAGTGGCGTTAGGAAGTTCAATGTCATGGGGTTTTGTGTTGGGTTGAGTGGCGGCGACTCACCGTCGAGAGGATCGATGCCTGGAAAGCGATTGGTGTGTGAGCTGTGTCTTTCTTTTTCCTTTTCATCGGTTTCGCTGGATGGCATGCCAATTCACTTACACCAGGTGGGTGAGTCATCTATCAGGTATTCTTTGGATGAACCTTTGCCGTACGATTCCTCGCCGACGAATCTGATATGAATGCGATCAGCGTTGATTTCTTAGAGGCAGTAGTCCACCATAATCCGACTCCAGGTGTCAAACATACTTGTGCTCAGGATACTTCTCAAAGATAGCCTTCCGAATAAAAGCCTCAACTTCTACAATCGTAAACAAACCAACAAACATCAGCATTATATCCCGCAACGATATTCCAACATTACGATCGAAACAAAGAACCACTCACCCTCATCAGTCTTGGTGACAATATCAACCGAATTCAGCTTCTCTTCTTCGACCAGCTGATCGGCGCCGCTCATGCGCCTCTGCGCGGCCTCGAGCAACAGACGACCTGCATCTTTGCCGAGCTGTAGCGCGAATGTATAAATCGAGTCCAGATCCAGCTCGGACGCCATAATTATGTGCAGTAGTGTCAAACGGGTACCTGGTTATTTGCTGTCTTGCTTGCCAGCCGCGAATGTTTAGTTGGGGTTTAACTGTGGTCGGTGCTGCTGTTGGTTGACGGTTGACTCGGTTCAGCCCGAGAGAGAGTGAGAGTGGAGTGAGTTCGGATGATGACTCTTCCGCGGAGGCGATTAGATTTGCCACACTGCTGGTAGCTGATTTGATAGAGATAGAGGTCATGTGGACGTGAACTGTTTGTTGTGAGTTGGCAGTCAGACATATGAAGTCAAGATCCCATGACATGATATGTACTTTTCGATATACTCCTTAACTAATCTACATCAGGAATCGGCAAGCCGTTGTACAACTTCATCCTCAAACCAAGGTCTTTCATCGCCTCCATCGCGTTCTTCTCACGCAGCTCTCGTGACTCCTGCTCCGACACCAAGACAAAGTCGTACGAGATGAGCTTAGTCCCTTTTTTCACGCCATACGTCTTCGCCATTTCAGCATCCACAGTCCCCAAATCGATCAACAGCGACTCCTTCACACCAAACACCGCGTCTGAAGTCTCATAAGGGTCTCCACGCAAGTACAGGGCAGTGATCAAGTGATCGAACCCAGGCTTCTCCATCATGAAATGCATATGGCTCGGCCTGTAGCAGTGTCTCTTCAACACCTTCAACAGCTTGCCGACAGGTCCGTCGTTAGGGATAGGGTAAGGGACAGGGACGATAGCTTTGAACCAGAAGATCCCCTCAGCATCGCTGTGCATCACAGCTCTCTGGTCAGGCTGCTCACGGCCTTCGTACTGCACGTCGTACTTGCCATCGCTGTCGGTTTCCCAGATGTCGATTTTGACGCCTTCCACCGGCTTGCCTTCGGTGTCTTTGACCGTGCAGACTACGAGGCAGGGTTCGCCGTTGGGATCGTGGGCGATTTGTGTGCCATTGGGCTCTGAAATGGCGTCGTGCGTGTGGAAGGGGCCAAGGACGGTGCCTTCGGTGCTGGAGGCTGGTTTGGGGTGGTCGATGCTATCGACTAGCAGGGAGAGACCTAGAATGTCGGAGAGGAGAATGAATTCCTGCATTTTGTCAACGTCTGACTCTTTTTGAAGGCTAGTGGAGTCATCAACAGCATACCTGGCGAACGTCGGTGCAGATTTGGCCCACGGATGTCAGGAATTGGATGGCTGTCATCCATTCGTTGTGGCTAAGTCTGGTTTCTCGTGCATAGTCGTGTAAATGTTGGACCAATCGCTCCAATAGATACTTCATCCTGGGGTCCGGACATCCTGAGTTGATGAGGTTGACGTTTTCCGTAATGTTGTCGATGGTCAAGTCCTTGAGGGGTGGCACGTCGACTTGAGAGGGATCCATGGTGTGCTGTGATCTAGTGCGTGATGCTGTTTTTGAGATTGTTCAGGATTGCAGGATGCAAAGTGAAGTTTAGTTGAAGGCGACCGCCGTCTGTGAAAACACCAGACTTTACACTCGGGATGATGTAGAGTAAATTGACGATGATTAATGATGCGGAAATGTTTGGGCCCCGCCAGATGCCCCGCGATGTGAGATGATCTGCGGTACGAGTTGTCGGCTTTTGGTCAATTGCATGAGTAAGCGGCTTCCGGAAGCTCTCGAAAGGCCGGCTGTTGGGCGTTTCCGCCATTTTCCTTCCGAGTTTCCTAGGAGAAACATGAGTGAGGTTGTTAACTTCATTGACAATATATTGAGGCGTCCTGATGAACTCGTCTATCAATGCAGTATATGTGCTAGTCGTGATTCGAGATATAAGCATCACGTTCGTACATCGGCATGACTGCTAACTTGGAACATTCGCTTTGATGACGCTCAAGAGAGGCATTCGTATTCCCTCTAAACTTTGGACAACTTCTGTGCGGCAAAGTCGATAGCAGCCGTATAGCCAAAGACGCCCAGTCCACAGATGACGCCAACAGCCTTGTCGCTCAAGTAGCTGCGGTGCCTGAACTCTTCTCGTGCGTGAACATTGCTAATGTGAACTTCCAGGAAGGGGATCGCAACTCCAGTAAGCGCATCGCGGAGACCCACGCTAGTATGTGTGAGAGCGCCGGGGTTGATGATGATGAACTGAGCTTTTTCGCGAGCCTCATGGATCCGGTCGATGATGGCTCCTTCGTGGTTTGACTGGAAGTCTTCAACTTCGATTCCCAGGTCCTTGCCTTGGGATCTGGCTGCTGATACAACGTCTGAGAGGGTGGTGCTGCCGTAAACCGCAGGTTCACGTGTGCCCAGGAGGTTGAGGTTGGGGCCGTTGATGAGTAGGACTGATTTGCCCATTGTGAGATTGATGTAAATTTGGGTAAGATTTTGGAATGTATGGTGTAGTATGACGGTAATGACATACGATGCAATGAGACGGATAGAAGTCGTTTATGTGGCAATCCGCATGGGAAAATACTTAGCCGGACGGAAGAGACGCCGAACACATACAATACAACATAACATAACCTGGCTCGGCGTTCCATGGTGCTGTTGTTACATGCGAGGCTCCTGTGTATCATTCGGGTGGGTAGTCAACGGATAGTCGAACCTGAGAAAGGTCCCACTCCCACAGCACGTGGTGTTAATTTGCCGTGAAGAATATATGGTCTTGATCGCTTGACTCTGCGACGTGAAGATCATAGCCGGTACCTGACCATACAGTACATTAGTGGTATTCGTGTGGCGGTGTCTTTTCACAGGCTCATCGCTACTGTATGAGATGGCTCGAAGATAAGGCATCGTATCCACTTAATCACACAAGAAATTGATACGCATAAAGACGAAAGATGGTAACGATCAAAAACAACAAGACAAAACAAGCTTCGTTACACCATGTGGGCGTTGCGTCAGTGCACCATGTGGGCGGTACGTCAGGTGACCGAGGCGCATGAGATCGCGATTCGGATATCAAGTCTCGACCTTGAAAGTGAAAGTGGGAGAGTCAGAGACTCAGACTCGAGGTCATGGGCTCATCATCGTCGCCCTCATAAATCACCGCGTACGCCGTACACGCCGAAATTCTCCCTAACGTCTGCCGTCGATTCTTCTTCTTGCACAGCCATGATCATCGACCCTAGCGCGTCCATGCCGAACTGACATCGTCACATCGGCCGCTCTCGCCGCTTCTATGCTCCTTACGCCTCGCTCCTACACTTCTTCGCAGATCCCGGACACCGACGAAGCCGCTCCCAAGACCAGAGCCCTTCCGTTCTTCCAGCAGACTCGCCGGTTCGATGAGGAGCGAGCTCTGAAACGTGAAGCGCGCAAGATGTTGTTGGTCCACCAGGCTGGCACCGTCAAGATCGGCGAGGTCGTACGGTACACCTTGACCTATACACCGAACAACGATCGAATCCTCCCTACACCCTCGAGCCTGCACGTCAAAGTCAAGAACACTTCGGCAATTCCTCTACGCGCCGCCTGGATACACGGTCCGTATGCACTACACGTCTCGGCCTATCCATCATCATTCAACCCGCACTGCAAGGTCGAGGAACCCAAGAAATATGGAGTGCCAGAGTACGAGCCCATGCTCAAGGCTGCTGGCAGTTGGCAGACCAAGCTCACTGTTCCCGACGACATCCGAGAAACTGGCGCGGATTTGGGCAAGAGAAGACACAGCACGCAATCGCAGACACGTAAATCAGTCGAGGATGAGCATCCCGGTTCGGTCACATGGATTATCGAGATCGCATCGCAGATCCTGTTTTCTAGCTCCGCTGGCGTGGACTTTGAATTGCTGGTTGGTCGGGACGAAAAAAGTCTCGACCTTGGATACACCGGGTTGTCTATCGCGGGCCAAGGCCAGGGAGGCCCCGGTCAGGTGAAAGATGCTGCAAAGCAACGGCAGAAACTCCATGGAGATCGCCACCACCACAATCAAACTGCTGGCGTGTTCTCAAAAGCGGTCAGGCTTGTTGTGGAAGACACCGAAGCTCTGTGGAACAAGCCAGGAATGCCGACATGGAACGACAATGAGAGACGAAGCGAGAAGGCATCGAAGTCACAGGCGGAATCAGGCAATGAGAAAGACACCAAAAAGAAAGAGGTCAAGAGGAGGAAGTTGCATCTCGTCATCGTCACCCATGGATTGCATAGCAACGTCGGAGCCGACATGCTCTTCATGAAGGAAAGCATCGACGCTACGGTCCGACAAGCGCGAGCAGACGCAAAGGAGCGTAAGCGCAAGTATCGAGCACAGGAACGTGAACAGAAAGGCAAAGGCAAAGAAGCGCAGTCAGCGCCAATTGGAGACAAGGCGTCGGAAGGGGAAGAGATTGAGGCCACTGCTACGGCGCCATTGTCTGGCGGGCAGGAGGAGATCGAACCTGAGGATGAAGATGACGACGAGGAAGAAACAATCGTCCGCGGCTTCAGCGGAAACGCAGCACGCACAGAGAACGGGATTCAGTACCTGGGCAAACGGCTTGCGAAATACATCCTGAAGCTCACATATCCCGATCAGCCGTTCCTACCTGTCAAGAAGGGTCTTTCGCGGGCACTTACGGACAGCTTCAAAACACAAGCAACAAAGTCACAGAGAGATGGCACACCGTCACATTCAGGCAGCAGCGTACACCAGTCGAAAGATCAACAACAGAAGGCAGAAGATCTGCCATACACATTCTCCAGCATCAGCTTCATCGGGCACAGCTTGGGTGGTTTGATCCAGACTTACGCAGTTGCGTACATACAAAAACACTCTCCCACTTTCTTCGACCAAATTGAACCTATCAACTTCATTTGCATGGCTTCTCCAATGCTCGGTCTGAGCAACGAGAACCCGCTGTACGTCAAGTTCGCTCTCGATTTCGGTCTTGTCGGTCGGACAGGACAGGACCTTGGACTCACCTGGAAGCCGCCCGGTCTGGCGAGTGCTCGAGGCGGCTGGAACGCCATGATCGGTGGGCTTGGCGGAAACACACAGAAAGACAACGGAGAAGAAGATCCTGGTGCAAAGCCGCTGCTCAGAATCCTCCCAACCGGACCGGCACATTTAGTCTTGCGGAGATTCCGCAACCGAACACTTTACTCTAATGTGGTCAACGATGGTATCGTCCCTCTGCGAACCAGTTGTTTACTCTTCCTGGATTGGCGTGGTCTTGGCAAAGTAGACAAGGCCAGACGAGAGAATGGACTCGTCGGAACAGCTGCTGGCTGGGCTTGGGCCGAACTCACTGGACAGAATTCTTCCAGTGTGCCGCCGAATGTCCGCGCCGAACAGCACCTCGAAAGCGACAGCGAAACAGAGCTCGCGCGACGCGCTGGTGGGGAAACAGTACCGCAACCAGCCGAGGACGAAACCGCTGAAGACAGCAAGCGGGTCACAGGCCGCATGAGTTTTGGAAGTGGTACCGGAGAGAGCAAGCCACAGCTGGGAAAGGAACAGCCCCAGCAGAAAGGCATGCTTGACAGCTTCTGGGGGTTCTTCCGCCCATCTCCAAGCACGGCATCATCGAGAGACCCTTCGCCACAGCCACCTTCACAACCGCCTCGCCTGAAAAAGAAGACCTCGCGGGCGCTCCATCGAGCGCAGACCATACGCCCTGATGGAGACACCGCGCAAGATAATGAAGGCACCACAAGCAATCCCACGATACGACCTCAGGGGGACACCAAGCATGCCAAACGCCCAATCGCGACCAAAGGTGATAGTTTCACCAACGCCGAGACGGGCGAGCTGCAAGCTCCACCCAAGACCTCCATCTTCGAGTCTGCAGGAGATATTCTGCACCCACCACTGCCCAGCAAACAATGGATCACAGACCCGAGCAGCCGTGCTCGTACCATCTTCCACGACCGTGTCTACCACCCTGAAGACATCCCCCCGCCACCTCTCAAACGGCCGGGTAGCAGGATCGGACGCACGTTCAGTAGCGATAACATGAAACAAGGGACGAGTAGCAGCAACAGCACCCACAGCGTGGACAGCGTCGCTAGTATCGACAGCAGTAACATGAAGGTGGAGGAAAAGATCGCGCGTGCCTACCACAAAGATTTAAGCTGGCGCAAGGTGCTTGTCAGACTCGAGCCGGACGCCCATAACAACATCATCGTCCGAAGACAGTTTGCCAATGCCTACGGATGGCCTGTAATCAAGCATCTTTGCGACACCCACTTTGCTGACACTTACGCTGCACGCACTCGCGACGAGGCAGAGCCCGCGAAAGAGAGAGCGCTACCAGCAAAAGCGCCCATCGATGCCGAAGGTGGCGAAGAGGTGGCCGGTCAGACCAGGAAAGCAGCTCCGTCACGCACCGAAAGCGAGTCGAGAGAGGCTCAGGACGAACTCACATCTCTCAGTGCTTCCCAGCGCGGTGGCGAGAACCTGAAGCAGCGCACGGAACAATCCATGAGCGGCGTGTGGGATGACGCCATCTTTGAAGGACCAGACGACGACGACAGCGAAACCGACGAGCGTGGCTTCATCCAAAGGATGGTCAGCCCCGGTGCGCTGAAGAGGCCCGCGCAGAGCTACCAGCCTTCTTCCCCACCAACGTCTCGCAGCAATGCATCGACACGCTCGCCTTCCATCCAGTTCACCGAAGGTCACCGTGGGCTCGCTCCTTCATCGCCAACTTCTACCACATCCAAATCCACACGCCGGGTCAGTATGAAGAGCTCTGTAGAGCCCGAGGATGCTGCTGTCGAAACGCCGGCTGTGGCGGACACTCTGACTGAGGAGCCCGAGTCCATGGAACCTCCGGCGAATGTTGCGGATGTGGGGTTGGGAAAGAGTGTTCACGAGCAGGTCGGCAGTGCAAAGAGGCCGAAAGCCCACGATCCGCAGGGTGAAAACACCAGGAGAAGTAGCGTTGTCGAGAACGTGGCCAGGCGTACTGGAAGTGCCGGTAAGGAATAATAGACGAACGGATGTTGTTCGGTGGCAAACTTGTGCTGTACGTCGTCGGAAGGCTTCAGGGGAGAGCGTAGGTACACTTTACGAAGAGGAACATAATTGACAGCGTCACTTGACGGTGACGATTTAGCTAAGCTGCCCCACTACCTGAATAGTCTCATCCTGCAGCAGCACGCATATTCCCACTTCGGCAAGCATGATGTTGAAGCCAAGATCAAATGCGTTCACTCCAGGAAGGCGTGACCTTTCCCCACATGGCACTAATGCAATGTAGCCGCTGTTATGCGCGGAGCATGCCTTTTTATCCAGTGATTGCATTGTTTACTCGCAGTCGTCCTCACTTGAGCGCTGATTTTCCGTCTCTTCGATTTTCAGACAAGCCAAATACCTCGTCAATAGCAAAGCAGCAAAGCTCTCACGCACAGAATAACATCAGTCACCCATCCCGTTCGAACAGACCATGCCTGGCCGACGCGCGAACTTACCGGACGAACACGATGTGGCACAAGCTGTCTTCGACGCCATCAATCTCGTCGACACAACCGCCATCGCAAACGCCATCCTCGACGACCGTCGGATTTCCGCCTGCGTCGACCACGACGCCCTCCAAACATACGACCTCACGGACGTCCTTGACTACGCCGTTCCCGACGCCATCGGCAAAGACGCCATCGTCAATTCCATCATGATGTATCTGGAAGACGTCAAATTCCGCATCGAGGAGCAGCGCTCTCGGCCAAGCCCGATCATGGATGCAACGATGCTGCGTGAGCAAATACTCGGTAAGTGTCCTCCCCATCACTCACTTTCTCAATGACATTATGTGAACTGACAGTTTCGCACAGCCAATGCCAGAGTCCTGCACACCCTGTACCAGCATGTCTCTCCGGCCGTCTACGACAAGGCAGAAGTCATCGTCGCTTCCCATCTCGGCAAAAAGAGTTTCTCGGCTCATGTCGTCCGTACACGACAATTCCCGGCCAACAAGACTGATTTGGCGGTCACCTTGCAAGTCAAGGGTTACAAGACCCACATCGAAGCCCTGGAAGCGCTGTTAGATTTGTCGCGGACTAAGTTGACTGATGCATTCGAGGCGTCTGAAAGTATGGGCGGGAGTCTCGGGAAATGGGAGGTCTTGGAACTTAAGTAGGATGGTGTGTGGTTCGACCTTTGGGTTTGTGAAGGAAAGAGAGAGCCCGGGAGGAAAGTTGCTCAACGCAGAATACGAAAAGGGGAAGTGACTGGAAGTGATGACGGTGTTTCAGCCGAAGTGAAACAAGGTTGTATGTGGGCGTTTTGATGCAGCCTGGGCCACTTTTGTATGTGTTCAAGCCTGCTTTGGCCGTGGCCTCTAAGCAATCTGACCGCTGTACAGTCTTCCCTGAACAACGATCATCTCGCTCACTGGGCTGGAGTCACTCGCAGGAGAAGAAGAGGCGGTCAGTCCTCAGTACATGTTCGGTTAAATGGTAAGTGAAGTCCATGGCATCGCAGATCGCTTCAGTAACTTCACTGAGCTAATTCAATCATTGGTTTGCTGCTCACAGCCGCCCTTATTCCCATATCACATAAGTTACCCTTCTGTCTCCCTGATTTCCAGACACACCAAACACCAGAAAAAAACACCCCTTCATTACGAACCATGGCCGGTCAGCGCCCACCAGTCTCCCTCGCTGCGCTCAGCAAGCAAATCTCGACAGCTCTCGCAAACCAGATTCCTTACTTTTACGAACCGGAGAAAATTGCTAGAGCCGCCCTTCGCGCTATTACCGACGATATCAACATGTCTGACGAAAGATCGCAACCGCCGCGGAAGCCGTCAAAGGGGCTTTTCGCAGTACTGTCGACGCAAAAGCTATCACGGATGCTATCACCAATGCTCTGGAAGAGGCTGGATTCACCAACGAGCCACCGGCCGCGGAAGCCTCGAACATCAACGACAAGATCACCGAGGAGTCAGGTGCCGATGCTGTCAAGGCCGACACGAGACCTCAACCGGGACTGACTATGGATGTGACGGCGCTTCGTGAGCAGACCCTCGGCTCGTTACCTCCTCGTCCCATAATTCCGTGCAGCAATCTACTAACAGACCGCACAGCCAACGCCAGAGTCCTACACACATTGCGCGCTCACGACTTCCCGGCAGTCAACTTCGCAGAAGCCGGATTCATCGTCGCCTCCCACAGCGTCGGTAACTTCCTCACATTCCTGTCGACACCTCAGATGTCGACACCGAAGACCTCGGAGACGCCATTTACGAATGCATGGGCTTGGCCATCATGAAGACGTGATCGAAGAGATCATCGCCGACAGCCTGGAAGATGCCGGAGTCACCAACGAGCCGCCTGTCGTGAAAGCCTCCTCGAACCCCGGCGAGACCGCAGAGTCGATTGCCGCTGCTGTCAAAACCGCCGTCGCCGAATTGAAGCCCCAGCCTAGTATCTTGTCCATGGACATCATGGCGCTGCGCGAGCAGACCCTCAGTGAGTTTACCTCACATTCACAAAATGTCATCTCATGAACTAACAAGAAAAAAAAAACGCGCAGCCAACTGCAAAGTCATCCACGGCTTGTACGACATAAAACCATTCGCCACTTTTCCCGCAGAGATCATCATCACTTCCGATAATGCTACGAACTACCGCGCGTTTTTCGGTCGTATTCTGCCAGGGGGGACAGGCGTCGCAATCACCATCGAGTCCGCTACTTGTCCGACGACCGCACAAGCCCTGGAGCACCTCTACAGGGTGTCGTGTTTCACCTTGACCCGCTGTCGCGCGGCGACGAAGAGCAAGGGGGGGAAACTCGGGGAGTGGAAGTTTATGCCTCTCGGGTTGTAGCTGTGTGCTTGGAGACTGTTGGTGCGAGTGAGTCCTGGGTTGTAAAGATGGCGTCCTCCATGCGACCGAAGACCGGATCCGGCAGAAAGTATTCACATAAAGAGTGAGGATGTGGAGCGAATCATCCGTACTTCAGCTCAATGTCAGACGATTGCAGCGAGAGTCTCTTTATCTATTGACCTTTAAGGATGTCGTTGTTTGGGGCACGTGGAACCAGTGCTGTCCTTGAAACTTCAAGTGATCGGACGATCTTACGAACCCGCTGCAGTGTCAAACGCTTACAATTGCGATCGTTGTATTCTCCGATATGACGCTCGCTGTGGTTATGGAGTTAACTTGGACCTGGACGGCTTCAGCATGGCACGATCATGCCGCTATCCGTCGACTGGATGTGAGACCCGGGCCTTCGTGATACCCCAACCCTTACCCTAACTCATCGGAAGACGGACTGCTAAGTTAAGAGATGAATTCTTCAAGATAACTCACACTACTGCGAGAATATACTTACTAAGTAACAGAAATGATGCCTCATGGGAGTGTGCCATGAGTTTGTCCCAGCTCGTGGCGCGAAATCGCCATGCAAAGTGTATCAATTGGGCACCTTCGTAGAGAAAGCGGTCATGTTCAGCAACAGTCTCGAGCACAAAAACAGCCAGTGTTAAACGGCGAGTTCAAGCGGTGTGATGAGCAGGTTCATCACATTTCTCAAAGGAAAATCGCCCCGTCAACGGCGCGGTGCCCTGTACGAGGGGCGCTGTCCTCAACACTTCGAACTTGTCGTCCTTCTCAATAGCGTGCTGGGGCTGCCCTTGATGAACATACTCCAGAGCAGCGACGAGCAGCTGCTCCAGACTCGGGCCTTTGGTACGATCCTTGAAGCCAAACCAGACCTGCACCAGCACAATCACGATCCCCAGAATCGCGACCGTGGCGCCGAAATAGGAAGTGCGGCTGCTCAGACCATAGGCCCAGACGTACATTCGCGCCGTGCGCGCGAGGTGAGGGCAGTCTTTCTCACGGCTGGCGAAATCGACGGCGGCTTGCGTGGTGCCGTGAGATGTGGTGTTGTAGTCGATCATTGAGAGAGCCTGGGTGACTGGTAGCAGAGAGATGTAGCTTAGGTGGCGAAATAGGTCTGTCCTGTCCTCTTCCTGCTCGGCGCCGCTCTTGATGAAGGTGCTGAAGCGCTCCATGGTGCGCAAGACCTCTGTGGTCGCGGTACGATTGGGAGCCAGGGTGCCGTTGTTGTCAACGGTCCAGGCTGCGAGCATCCAGGCTGGGTCAATGTGGATAGGACTGCCGGTGGTTGGGAGTGATTGGGTGGTTGCCAGCACTATTGGATTCGTGAGGGGAGAGGCGTCTAATTCGTACGATGCAAAGGCGAAAGAGGCTACAAAGTCGACTGTGAATCTGGTAGAGTTGCCGTCGGTACCGTTCGTGTTGGCCTGTTTAGTACTCATTTCGATAGTAATCACATTCTGTGTCTGATTATACAACTTCGCGTCGGAACTCGTATAGAATAGACGATTCCAGTCGCATTCAATACTCGTGGGCACTTGTCCAGCTCGGAGACAATCGGAAGGGAGCCAGGGTGGATATGTGCCGTTCTCAAAGAATTGAGCTTGATCAGAGGAGTAAACCAAGAACTCAACGCCAGGGCTAGTGACGTTTGTTGTATAGTTGTGCTCGCCAACGATGGAAAACCGGAATTCTTTATTTTGTTCGTTCCAGCCGCTTCCGACCTTGACACACTTGGTAAAGCTTCCGGACGGCGACCCTGTTGCTCCAAGAAACTCGTAAAACGGAGCAGAGAGCAGATCGTAGTTGTTGAAGCAGTGAACACTATGTTCATCGTCGATCTTGCTCGTCCATGCCGTCGAAACGTTGGTCTCCCAGTACATGTGCACGATGGCGCCCAAAACGGGACCTTGGCGCTGGAGTGTCAGGCGTAAGCTGCGATTGTAGTCGACATACGTGTCGGGAGAATCTAAAGGAAGCTGATTTCTTATGCCCTCCGAGTAGATCCAGTCCATGTCTGTGTTGCTGTATCCTCGGGATATCAGTTCAACCATGGAACGATCTAGATCCAAGCTTGACAAAACTTGGCGACTCGGTGTCCACCAAGTGATGGCCGAGGATGACTGATCGTCGACACTGAGAGTTTGATTCACCCTGAACTTGACGCTCCACTCTTGAGTCAGACCATCCACATAATCACCAGCAGCAATGTAAGTACCAATCCACGAATCGAGCTTTGATGCGTATGGGTCGGCAGCACAAGAGAAAGTCAGATTGTTGAAGTCGTCCTCTGTGCAATCTGTGTTGCTTGAGAAATACCGATCGATTTCCGCATCTGGTGCCATCTGTGGCTGCTCCCCGGCGCCCATGGAGACGAAATTGAGGTCTCCAACCGGTCTTGTGTCGATCCATCTCAGGGTCGGAAGAACAAGCACGGCAACCGCTGGGGCCATAAGGTTACACATGATGGTGAGAAACCCCGTGAAGGCAATGAAGCTGTACACTACCCAAGGACGAGGCTTCGTGTCAGTTGGCTGGTTCGATCTGGAGAAAGTCGACTTTGTCGCCTTCCAAAGACGGCCGAGAATCGACTTGAACGCCTTCCAAGTGCCTGGCAAGTCTTGCTCCGCGTTGGAAGTCCAAAGCAACGATTCGCATGTTCCCCGAAAATCTGCGAAATTGAACGGGTGTGTAAGAAGGCCAATCGTGAGGCCATTCTCCCTCTTAGCCAACAAGTATGTCAACCGAGACACAAGCGCTGCCACAATAAGCGTGAACCAGATCTCGATTATCTTTGCGACAATTTGCAATGCCCCGAGAAGGTTATGGTCTCGTTTGTCGAAGCGACGAAGATTCTCTAACGAAGTCGAGATGACGGGATTGAAGATCCCAGCGTGGCATTTCTTTTGCGGACACCAAACGCTAGCGCCGACGATATGTGTTCGGAGGTTGAAGTACAAGAGAGTGAGGATCGGCACTAACCACAAGACATAGACTGTCTGGATAACGCACGTCGAAATAATCCCACGTTTGGTATGGTCCGAGCTGCTGACCTGTGGACTATTGCGAGGGTTGTTGGTTGCCAGAGGGTTGATGACCGGAGGGTTGGTCGACGAAGGGTTGGTTGCCGGATTGTTGTTGTTAGTTGTCGGAGGATTGGTTGCCGAATTATTGGCTGCCGGAGGATTGGCTGCCGGAGGATTGGTTGCCAGAGGATTGGTTGCCAGAGGATTGGTTGCCGGACGATTGGTTGCCGGAGGATTGCTGCTGTCCGAGTTGCTGATGTCCGGATCATTGCTGTCCGAGTTGCTGCTTTGCCCCGGGTTCACCATCTGCTGGCTAGTGCTCTGTGAATACATGCTGTTGCTTAGAACCGACTAGCTGCGTATGTCGTGATCTGTTGACAGGTCTACACTGAGCGTGGAGGTCCTAGATCTGGACTGAGTGTGAGCATTGTAAGGATATAGAATGTTTCCCCGGGGGGTGTTATACGTGCGAAGAAGCTACGAAACGCAGGGCAGAGGGTGCTGCATGTTCGGAAGAGGCCGTCAGCTTATGCTGTCAGCTGAACCACTTACTGGAAACTACAATCGACAGAAAAAGTGTCTTGGCTTCATCGTTAATGGAGGGGGTGAAAATGCACCCGAAATTCGATGCGAGAGTAAGTTTGTCGCCGAGGATGATACGATGTATGCTCGGGTTTGCAAAGTGATTGCGATATCCCTGCACTGCTTCTTCGTCACAGTCTCATGAAGACATCTCCGACCGGCGAGAAGCTGGTTGACAGGTCTCACGAGATGGCGTTTTGGAGCGAATAAGATGCCAGATATCACGCCAACGCAGCTTCACTTGTCTTGAGGTTGCCTCCTTTCGGCCCGCGAGACAGCATACTGACAAGCTCAAGTGTATTGTTTCCTCGGCGAGACATCACAATCAAGGCCACCTATCAGCGACGCATCGTATGGGTGGTGTGGTGTTCGCTGACAGCGATCAGGAGAGACAAGTCCAGCCTTCTAGGTGGGTACGCGGAGCTCCGCATCCACGCGTGGACGGCGATGGTGACACAACAGTCGGCGAGCCTGTCAGCTTTCCAATTCTTGTTGTACATCATCTTGTGTTCAATCGCTCAGAACGTGGCAGACACGTGAGATGGTGCACAATGATCTGGTTGATGTTGTGTCTTCCAGGTTGCTAAGAGGTGATGTTGGAAGGAAGGAAGGTTCAAGGTAGTCTAGCGAGATCCTTGCCGAACCGAACCGGGAACGCAGCCGCTGCCTCACTTGGTAAATCTGGAAACACCTATTGTAACCTTAATTACTGTATACGTATCAGAGGAACAAAATTAACAGCCGTAGCATTCTCAGCAATAACACGTTCTTTTTAAAAGGTTCGGGGTGCTAAGGTATGTTCGTACGATTTGAAGAATGCGACAGGTGAACCATGCCCTGCTATGTTTACCTAATAGTCCCCATCGATTGAGCGAAGTCGAACATCAAAGTGAAGAAACTCGATTCTAAACGAGCTCGTACGTAGTCTGCCCGACCAACATGTGTGGCATACCAACATCGTATAATGTATCGCAACAGGACGAAGTGGAGCGGTCAGCCCGAGTTCATCATCTGCTGTTCTGCTGTCATGTCGGATGAACACATCTGAACCGCATTTCTGCAAAGTTTGACTTTTATCGTGTTAGCTCTCGATACTTATAGTCTCGGGCGTGATGTCTGTTTTTAAGAGCGCTGAAAGGTACGAGATCAGTTGTTTGATTGTTGGGACGTTTCCTGGCCTCCTTTCCCGAAGCACTGATGTGCCTTTTCGTCTGAACTCGAATTACTGACGTGTTTCTGGCGGCATCTGCGCTTTCTCGTCGTGTTGCTTGGGGATGTGCAAGCATATATGTAGGTCCTTCATTTTAGTAACAATGTGCGCCTGGAAATCTGAATAATGAGCCGTGAGATAGTTCTCAGTGCTTGCCTCTGAACACGCACTCCAAGAAAGGGTTGAGGAGCTCTTCAGACGATGCGAACACCGTAATACCATTGGTCGGAGTCGTTTCGGAAAAAGAAATCGCGGCCCTCGTGGCTTGTCCAATTTCATCCAGCAAGGTATAGTGACCGAGAACATCTCCAGAACAACGGATGGTATGCGTGAAAATCTTTGTTCATAACTCTGCCGCCTCGCACCCTCGGCGCGAGTAGTGGAGTCTCTTTCGCTCTCTACAGCTAGCCAAATTCGTGGTATGCCGCGCAATTTCCTCTTCCAACCTACATTTCCTCATCAATGCTGTTCATTGCTTCATCTGTGTTCCTCATGCGCTTGTCGGTCTCTCAAGATGGTGACTGCATTTAAGCGGCGGGGTAGACGAGACGGAACACGTCGTTGAAGACGTAGTAGTTGCCGTCTGCGGGCAGCAGCTGGAAAGTCTGGGTGTAGCTCATGGGCCTACGCTCCTCCTCGACCTGCGTGTTGTCGTATCAGTGGTCATCCTTTTCATCGTATACCGATTGTTGATGAGTCATACCAGAAGTGCGCCGCTGACAACGACGAGGATGCCACCGCTCTCGTTGCTGGGCTGCGCGTCGACGGTGGCGACCTGGTGCTCGATGCGCTGGAAGGGAAGCTCCTGTATTCACAACGTGTATCAGCGACTTTTGTCCTACCGGTGCTATGACGTATAAACCCTGCTTTTCGCGATTGTATGTCGAGGCGTACCTGGAGCTTGGAGACGATGTTGGCGGTACCGAGGAAGGGCGACTGCTCAAAGGTGAGCATGGAGTTTTCGCGCTACATGTGTGTGTTAGCTCGTCTGCTTGCCGCCATGTCCTGTATTTCCTGAGTGACGCACGTAGAGCGGCGCAAGTTGGGAGCGGTCCGCGTCGAAGGTCTTGTAGTAGTACTCGGTGAATTGCTCTGCGCGTGAGAGGTAAGCAAGAGCCAGACGGAGGATCAAGGGCGTGATAGAGCTTACGGGCGATTGCGTTGAAGTCTGCCATGATTGCGATTGTGGTGGTAGTGGGTTTAGAGGAGGAGGAGGATGGAGCTTGTGGTGGAGGAGAATGTTGTGGTAGTCTTTGAGTGGCAGCGGGGTCGCAAAGCCGAAGTTGGTGGGCGGGCTCGAGTGGGCTGGCTTGCTGCTGCAAGTGTTTCGTGCCCAACTGCCAACTGCCCAAAGCAAAGCAACCTCAACGCGACCAAGCCGCAAACTTGAAGTGCAATTGACATCAACACGTGACTGTTCATTGGCTCGAGAGCCAAGTCACCGGCCCTTGTTCTGGAGTGTTCATCTCCATCTCCATTCACTCCATCTCCCTTTTGATACCACCCCGAACATACCCAGGAATCCGTATACGCGCCACCTGCTGCTGCTGTGCTGCTGCTGCTGCTGCTGCTGCTGCTTCCCGACTGCCACCCAACACATACCATACCATCGAAACAACACCTCCCAGACATCGCCAACATGGTGGGCAAGAAGTCAGGGCGTGCTCTCTTGCGGGAAGAAGGTGAGCATTTAATCCTACACGACAAGACAGGGCAGGCATGCGACGACGACGCGACATGCGACACTCTCCCGCCTTGCGCAGAGCAGAAGCTGCGTCTTGCCACTCACCGCTTGCCTGCCCATCCTCTCCCAAGCCTGTATGCACCCGGCTAATTGATTATGCGCGCAGGCCTGCAGCGCACGGACAACAATATGGAGTTCACCACCTGGCCGCAGGTCAACATGATCAACCAGAAGAACTACTACACGTGCGTGACATTTTCCCCACCTTCTTCGCACCGTCCTTGACCTCACTTCATCCACCCCATTATCGCTTTCTCGTATTCTCCCGTGCATCCAAAGGGCAATGGTGGGACGGAAAGTGCTCGATGGCCTGCGCAAGGGCAAGAAAGATGTCTACGCCCTGAACATCCAATATGTGAAGAGGTATTGACTGTTGCTCTTGTCATCTCAATATGAACCTACCGTTACTGCCCATCCCCGCCACTCACTAACCGCAATGTGCCTTTAGCGACTTTCTCAAACGTGACGACCAAATATTGGCGCTTCGTCTACAGCAAGATGAGCGCCTTGACAGGCGAAAGCGCGCCGCAGTCGACATCGACAGAGCTCGAGCACATGGCGCCGCAGAAGGTGTACCATACGGCGAACCTGACCCAGACCAGGATGTCGATGATGACGAACCAATGGACGATGCTGGCTCGGAGAACTACGGATCGAAAACCATTATTTTGCACCCTGGCAGCCAGAACCTCCGTCTTGGACTCGCCACAGACGCACTACCAAAGACTGTGCCTATGGTGATTGCCCGCAAAGCAGAGCATGCTGAATCCGAGCTCAGCGAACCCAAACCCAAACGTCTAAAGACAGACGCGCCCTCTGAGGAGTGGTTTGGTGAGGATTTCGCAACTCAATACAACGCCATGGCACAGGAGTTCAAGTCCAGTCGGAGAGCAAACAAACGCCGCGTACTGCCTAACTCGAGAGAGTTGGTCACGAAATGGAACTCCGTCACTTCTCCAGAGACCATATCAGAGCACAACGACCCTCTGAGAATAGACTGGACCGAACTTCCCGCCGATCCTGCGCAAGCTCCGGAGTACTTTGTCGGAGCGCCAGCACTTCGCATCCCTGAACAATCCACCCCACGCTACAAGCTGAGTTGGCCTCTCCGAAATGGATGGCTGAACGAAAAAGATTATCAAAGTCGCAATGTCCTTGAACGCGACTACTTCCTCATCATCGAGGAGAGCATCAAGGAGCAGCTTGGTTTGCACAACAAAAAAGAATGGAGCCAGTACAGCTGTGTGTTTATCATTCCAGATCTGTACGAAAAGGTCCTTGTTGCACAAATATTGCGTCAGCTCATTGTTGACTTTGGCTTCACGCGTGTTTGCTTCATCCAAGAATCGCTCGCAGCTACCTTTGGAGCCGGCGTTGGCAATGCATGCATCATCGACATGGGTGCTGAGAAGACCAGTGTCGCTTGCGTCGAAGATGGCATGATCATTGAGGACTCGCGCATGAACCTTAAGTATGGAGGATACGATGTGACCGAGACGTTCACCAAGATGATGCTATTTGACCGCTTCAACTACAGCGACTTCAACCTCATGCGACGCCACGATTTCTTGCTTGCCGAGGAGCTGAAGGAAAAGTACACGACGATGACCGATGAGGGCATTGTCGTTCAGCAATTTGATTTCCACCTACGAGCTCATGGCCAACCAACGAGAAAGTACACTTTCAAGCTTTATGACGAAGGCATGCTGGCGCCAATGGTGAGTAAAAGTGACCTCAACACTCTGCAATATCAAACTGACATACATCCTCAGGGCTTCTTCAAACCCCAGATCTTCGACCACTCCGACAAACTCGCCGGCCGCCGCAAGCTCGTACCCCGAAGTCTCGATCTGTACGATGGCCGACCCAACGACCCCATCTCCCAAGCACAGCTCGCCGTAGTCGACTACGCAAGGCAGAACATCCCCTCCACCGTCGTCGCCGCCCCAGTAAACCCCGCCCACCCGCGCGGCACTCCCCTCGCAACCGCTACACCCTCTAAACCCCGTCCCCTAGGCCTACCCGCCCACCTCGGCGCCAACGGCGACGGCGACACCACCCCACGCTCCTCAGTAGCCGGCTCCCCGCCCCCAGAAGACATCGGCACGCCCCAGCCCAACGACGCCGCCGGCAACCCCTCAGGCAACCCCAGCGACGACCCAACCCCGTCCCTAATCGACGCCGACGCCCTCGACCGCACCGCGCCCATCATGCCCCTGCACCGCGCCATCCTAACCTCGATTGACATCGCAGCCGGCAACGACGAGCGCCGCCGCCGCGACCTGCTGGGCAGCATCATGGTGATCGGCGGCGCCTCCAAGACCCCGAACCTCGGCGCCTACCTCGAGTTCCAAATCCGCCAGGCCCTGCCGCAGTACCCGAAGGAAATCCTCGTCGCGCCGCCGCCCAAAGACCTCGATCCTGCGATCATCGTGTGGAAGGGCGGGAGCATTTTCGGCAAGCTGCGCATGACGAATGATAGCTGGATTGGGGGGTTGGAGTTTGATCGCTTGGGGGCGAGGATTTTGAATTACAAGTGTATGTGGCACTGGTAGATGGGCGAGCAGACAAGATGATTTGGGGGCGAAAAGGGGGAAAGGAAGGTACGGACGCTTGTCGTCTGCCTCTGTTATTCTCTCAGATTTCGCGGCCTAGTCATTACGTAACAGTGCAATTCAGTCGATTCAGAACGACCAACTACCGCCGCAGGCGCCAAGTGACCTCTCATTCTTCTCAGAGTGCCCACCTCATCGACCGCATTGCTCGGGATTCGTCACCTTTTCACACTTCAAAAGAGACTGGCAGGTTTGTATTCCTTTCTCAATTGGAAGAGAAGTAGGGAGATTCAGTTCAATACAAGAAGTAAAACATCGTAACTCGCTCGCTGTCGTATGTAAATGATAATAATGGCAAACCGTAGCGCCCCACTAACTCGGACTTTTGGCTCCAGTAAACGCCAATGCTACCAACCTCGGGCTCACCCTTTGCTCAATGTTTCTCAGATCCAGGCCCAGGGTCTAGTCTTACCCAAATCACAACTCCTTCTTGGTTTCGCCCTCCTCAGGCGCATCGGGCGCATCCCTCGCAATCAACCCAAGCCCAACCTGCGCCGTCTCAGTCCAATGACGCTGCCTGACCCAGAAGCGCTTCTCGGGCGTAGAAGCGCTCAAACTACCCGTCCTCGCCTCCTCCTCCAAGCTAGCGCGAGTAATCTCCTCGGCCTTCTCGCTGATAGGCGGCAGCCTGTGAGTCTGATCGAGAGACTCCTCGAAGAATTTCTGGCGGATGGCGAAGCGCTCCTTGCGCTCCTTCTGGCGGCCGGGCGAGTCGATTTTGCCGATGGCGAAGGCGATGGCCCAGCGCAGGCCGAGGTAGAGGTGTTCGGAGAAGAAGATGGTGAGGAGCAGGGCCCAGCCTTTGATTGCGGTGGGGCTGCCGTCGGGGCCGAGGCCGTCGTTGCTGTAGAGGTAGACGAGAGCGGCCATGGTGATGCTGCCGAGCCAGCTGAGGAAGCCGAGAGAGTCGAGCCAGGGGCCGATTGTGTCGGCGCGCCAGGGGGTGGGGCGCTGCATTTCGACGCAGATTTTCACGGCGTCGGCGCGGAGCTCGATCCAGTTGTTGATAAGGAAGCTAACCGGTACCAGCGGCCAGACAACGCTGAAAAGCGCGAGGTAGCCGAACTGCAGCACCATTTCGCGGAGGTCGGTGGTGACATCGTAGACGTCGAGCTCGGCTTCGGAGCGGATGCGTGCGAGGAACTCCTTCTCTTCGGGCAGATCATCGATGGAGGCGGCGGGTCTGGCACCTCCGTTCTTTTGCGCACGCTTAGATTGCATCTCTCTGAACTTGAGGAAGCCCTGTCTCTTGAGGTAGGGCACGATGACCTCCATGGCGAAGTTGACAACCTGAGCTGTGACGGTGAAGTAGATGACCTGCTGGCGCAGGCGAGAGGGGTTGATGGTGAAGGCATTTGTAGATGGTGTCTGGAGCTGCTTGTCGTCATCGGCAAAAGGCTTGACGGTCAAGCTGAAGACGTCCAGGTATGGGACGATAAGGGCGCCAAAAGGCACGTAGACGAACGCGGTGAGTAGGACAGGTAGGTAAGAAGTGATGAAGTTGAGGACGAAGATCTTCCTGGTCATTGATCTCTCAAAGGCAGACTCGGTCTCGTAGTTTTCGTATTCGCTAATCCTTGTGGCGATAGTGGTGAGGATTCCACTCAAGAGCGGCAGCCCGGTCGTCAACAGCAAGGTCGGAAGGAAAACAAGGACACTCTTCAAGGGTCCGTTGTACACTTCGCTGATGAAGACTTCTATGCCAAATGCAGTAGCGATCAACGATCCAAGAAGGACAACAGCCAGAAGGATGAAGGGACCTTGCAGCAGCTGCCTCTTCAGGCGCTCCAAAGACGGGAAGATGTATTGCTTCTCGCCGGTGATAGGGTCGGTGACTTCCTTTTGGTGCCTGAAGTCGTGGCGTTTCGTCTCGATGTTGCTAACACCACGGACGCCCCATCGGACTGCGAGATCGGCCTCTTCGTGCTTCCAGTATTCGACGAAAGTGATGCCCCAGATGCCAGCAGCAATGGCGAAGAAGGGACTGTTAGCACCAAGGAACAGCCATGCACCAAGACCTAGGACAGCCGGGACCGTCAGGAAAGTGAAGTAGGACTGGGTGAAGGCGAAGTAAAAGGCAATCTTCTCGCCCAAACGGTTGCGAATGTCGTCCAGATCCTCGGCGGTCAAGAGGTATTGCGTGCTCCACTTCTTGATCCACTGCTTGTTGTAGACGTGGTCGTGCAGCGCAAAGATGCTCTCGACATTCTCCCATTCGCCCTTTTTGGGTGTGATACCGGCACCGCCTTCGCTCTCAGGGTTTGTAATGAGTTGGTAGATGATGCGCAGGCGCTCGGCCTCTGTCAATGGCTCCCGGTCCAGGGAGTCTCGGACCTCTTTCTCAGGTGCAGCAGAACGCACACCGTGCATCCAATCACGCACACGACTGCGGTAGATCTCGCCGAACATGTGCTCTTCACTGGCGACCTTGCAGAAGATCAGGAGGGAGTGGTTGTCGCCATTGCGGACTTCGGTAGCAAGACCGACAGATGCGAGGGCTTTGGTGAGCTTCTGGAAGCGCTCTCCGGCCTCCTGCTTGTCTGTTGAGGCAGTGTGTCAGCTCGTGTGTGATCCGGTGTACTCTGCTAACTAAGAGTTACCGTACCTGTGGTTGCAAAGCGAAAGACGACGACATAGTCGACACCCATGTTGGTGAGGATGCCCTGACTCTTAGCCATGGTGATCAAGTCCCCGGGGACCAATTGGCTCGCGACTAGCTGACTGAAGCTTCTGGCGAAGCGGTTCTTAACGGCAAGTTTTGATTGAGTAGCAGTGGTGGAGGTGTTGTTGTGGTTGTTAGGGATACCCAGGGATTCCTTTGGCGTGGTAGCCTTGGGCGGATTGAGTGATGAAGCCAGGATAGCGAGTAGACCGGCACCCTTGTGATTGGGGAAACGGAAGAGGAGGAAAGGCAGGAAGTAGAGGAGGTCTGATGCCTCTTGCCAGGTTAGAGCACTGGCGGGGAGTTCGTCCAAGTTTCCTGCAGTGCTCACCAGAGCGGCAGGGCAAAAGGCGGGCACCCACGTCAACACGCTGCTGACGTCACATTGGAGATGCATTTGATCTTCAACTCCACTGATTTGATTGCCGATCAATTGGACTGCACCCACTGAAGAACTCCACTGTCGAAACCTATACCAATCAAATGAATACCGACTTTAATCAATTGACAGTATCTTGACGTGAGCAGGAAAAAAACCTCGACAAAGGACTTCCACACAGCCAACAACAATGTCAACGGAGACGCCCTGAAAAACACACGATAGCTCTCACAAGAACACAAGGGGAACCAAGCGAACCGCCACAAACAACCACCAGAATCAACAAACATCGCCAAACATGCTCACCAACTACCTGACACCATCCTCACCCTTCGACCGCCCACACCTTCTTCATACTATCCTAACCCAACCTCTCCACCTGCTCATCCGCCTGACCTCTCACTTCCTCACTGCTCTTCGCCCGTTGGCTCCAAGCAACCGCAACAATGCCCGAAAAATCCGCGTGGTCTGCATCTCAGACACCCACTCCCTAGACCCAGGCCCAATTCCCACAGGCGATATACTCATCCACGCCGGCGACATCACAGCCCACGGAACGCCCGCCGAACTGCAAGCCGCCATAGACCACCTCTCAACCCTCCCGCACCCTCACAAGTTCATCATAGCCGGCAACCACGACACCTACCTCGACCCCAACAGCCGCCCCACCCTCTCCTCAGAAGCCCAAACCCCCTCAACCCCCCTAACCTGGAACTCCCTAACCTACCTCCAACACACCACCACCACCGCCAAAATCCACCAAACCTCCCCAGACCAAACCCAACAACAACCAGCAACACGCTCCCTAACAATCCACGGCTCCCCCCAAACCCCCCTCCCCAACCCAGCCTTCGCCTTCACCTACCCCCCGCACCGCGACGCCTGGACCTCCACCCTGCCGCCCGCCACAGACGTCCTAATAACCCACACGCCCCCAGCCACCCACCTCGACCTCCCCCGCGCCCTGGGCTGCCCCTACCTGCTGCGCGAAGTAGCCCGCGTCAAACCCCTCGTGCACGTCTTCGGCCACGTCCACGCCGCGCGCAGCGACTTTGAGGGCTGGCTGACGGGCGGCAGGACGCGGGTGGTGTGGGACGCGGGTGAAAGGGCGCGGAGGAGGGGACTGGGCCGGAGGGCGAGGGGTTTGCCTTGGGATGTGTGCAATCTGTGGCTTTGGGGGGATTTGGGGCTGGTGGTGTTTTATGGGGTGAGGGCTGTTGTGTGGGAGAGGGTTTGGGGGGGACGGTTGGGGGGGGAGAGTACGGTTTTTGTGAATGCTGCTATGATGTTTGAGGGGAGTGGGAGGTTGGGGAGGGATAGGGTGCAGGTTGTTGATATTTGAATTCGGAGTTTGGTCGTGTTGTGCATATGAGTGTTGAGTGAGCGAGATGAACATAACGCGGCTTCGAAATGCTTGAAGGACGACATGTCGTGGACTGCTTTTTTCCATAAAAATACATGAAACAGAGCTACATAATCGCATCGTGGCCAATTTGTGAAGGAAGCACGATCTGGCCACCGTTGCAAGCCGGTTGCCCACTTGCGTTTCTTGCAAGCAGGCACATATTTCCTGAATCATAAGGTACTTCCATGATTATACTTCCAACACAACAAAAACCAAATTACCAAATCAAGTGCGCTTTTTCATAATCAATCTGTGCATTCTAACAACTTCCACTCCCACTTCCCAATATCTCCTCTGTCCATCTTTCAGCCGCGGATGTCGTGTGCTTGCGCTGACGAAGTCAAAGGTTGGGTATCAATTGGTCGCAGTAAAACGATTGTCGTAGTCGTCGGTCGGGTTTGTAATCTTCAAGGAAAAGTTTAGTATGTGATGCGGGGGCGAGATGTCTTGTCAGAGCTAGACGATATTCCGTCGCATTGATCCCCACTGGGCAGGGGAGTTAGGAAAGGATGGTATTCACCAGTAGGCGGGACGGTCGTAGCCACGGTCGTAGCCTCCACTTCCGCCTCCTCTCCTGTCACCTCTTGGGCTCGGAGCACGTCCGTATGGCTCACGGCCGTGTCCGTTCAAGTAGGGGTCGGCGTCATAGCCGGGAGCACCACCACGGGGAGGCGGGCCTGGCGGAGCGCCGTAGCGGTCATCGACATAGCGACGTGGGGGAGGGTAGTCGTCAAGGGGCGGGCCACCACGACGGGGTGGCGGCGGTCCGTAGCGGTCGTCGCGCGGGTCGTCGTAGTACCTGGGAGGAGGAGATCGGCGACGGTAGTCATCACGGCGAGGGCTGTAGCCGCGAGGAGGACCGCGGCGGTCGTAGTAGTCGTCCACAGGAGGACCACCGTGGCCTCCGTGCCCACCGTAGCCACGGCCGCGGTAGCCTGGAGAGCGGGAACGGAAACGGGGCTCGCGCTGACGCGGGATCTCGGATTGCGGCTGTTGATTGTCAATGGAGAGTGACATTGTTGTCAGGGTAAGTAGACTTACGTCAGAAATGCACTTAACAGGAACACCCTTGAAGTCGTGCCCGTCGAGCTTCTCAACAGCAGACTCGAGATCGGCGGCGGTCTCGTACTCAACGAAACCCTTGCCACCAGAGCCGGTGGTGTCGCGCTCGCGGTTGACCTCACTATAGACAACGTCAAGGCCAGACTGGCGGGCGAAGTCCTTGAGATCCTGGAGTTCGAGTCAGTATATGCTGGCAAAGCCTGGATGAAGGGCAATCGCGTTCATGCTGCGAGATACGTACCTGCCAGCTAGTCTCGAACGGAAGGCCGGTGATGGTCATGCGGTGAACGGTGCGACGCGGGCGAGGAGCCATGCGTTCCTGTCCGAAGCCGGGACCATCACGGGGACGGGTGCTGCCACGCGCGAACTGGACGACCAAACGCTCGCCCATGAACTCGGAGCCGTCTAACCAGCGATGTATGTCAGTACTTGAAAGCATTGAAAGGTAAGAGACTGTACGACGATCCCAAGCACGACCGGTGCCGAGTGGGAATTGCGCAAGCATAAGGGTTTCATCTTACGGAAAGCTGAAAAAGGAGTTAGCACATCTATTGCATTAAGAGGGAACTGCAGCATCTGGAAGATCTGCAAGCTGAGTTGGCAACATACCAGGCACGACATCACGTGCGTCCATAGCATCTTTGTACTCGATAAAGCCAAAGCCGTTCATAAGCTTGATCTCGGTGATCTCGCCAGTGCCATGGGTGTTGAAGTGGTTCTCAACATCGGCCTTGGTAGCTACAGTGCACGGGGTCCAGTCAGCGAATTCCGAAGAGGTGAGTGCAGGCCATCGAGGCCCGGGCTCCAGCTCCGACAGTGAGTGATGTGATGGACCAATGCCAGGGGGATTGAGTGCAAGCGAATGCAAGGTTGCGCGCGACGGGTCAAAGTCAGACAGAAACGAGGCGCCAATGTGCAGAGATGGGTGGTGAAGGGATCAGAGAAGTGAGGCCAGCCATGTTCCACGTCCACGATTCCTGGGCATGCAGCGCCAGCGTGTCCTGTCGTGCGCGATGGTGCCGGGGCAGGGGAGAGGTAGAGAAGCGACAGCCATTTCGGAAGAGCTCATAGAAGCGTACCATTGCGCGGGAGGTTGCCGAGGTAGAGGCGCTGTTCAAGAAGACGTTAGAAGACCGGTTCGTGTATGCGCGTGGGCGCGCGAGTAATTGCAATGGCAATGGCATGGTCCGAGGGAATCTCGCGCATCGTGGGGACTGACAGTATCGGGGGCTTTTCCTTCGGGCTCCATGGTTGCAGTGGCCTGTTCCTGTATGTCCTTTTGAGGCGATGTGGAGCTTCCAATCCTTCCTTGTGAGCAGGCGCGGTATCAAGCCTGCGGTGTGAGAGGGCGGGTAAAGGTGGTGCGCAAAGAGATTTGTGAGGCGACAATGTTACACTAGTCCTGAGGGCAGGCCAGTGGTGATGAGATGGGTGGTGGTGGATGTGGATGCAATAATAATGCGCAGGGCAAGGTGTAGTGACGACGACGGGAACTGCTGTGAGGAAGGCGCGAGGAGAGACCCGCACGCTTGCCAGAAATCTTGGTGACCAACAGGGATCCAGGATGACATATCTTCAAGCTATTACCGGGCACGTGATAGAGTGAATGCAGCCTCGCCTCTACGATCAAAGTTG